>OODO01000014.1_pt1 | contig 167861 bp, 142 predicted proteins | sample 1671261 | NCBI WGS metagenome assembly OODO01 (sample SAMN06348138, study PRJEB24527) | human gut metagenome | biome: human gut; feature: ankylosing spondylitis patient; material: feces | host: Homo sapiens | place: China | collected 2015-10 | reverse complement strand
GCGGTGCGTACGAGACTCGAACTCGTGACCTCCTGCGTGACAGGCAGGCATTCTAACCAACTGAACTAACGCACCAAACTATTTTGGCAAACCTACAAGATGATTTTGAGCGGTGCGTACGAGACTCGAACTCGTGACCTCCTGCGTGACAGGCAGGCATTCTAACCAACTGAACTAACGCACCAATCATGAAATCAAATTGAATGGCTTAGCGCTCATTTTTCATTTGCGAGTGCAAAGGTACTACTTTTTTTTTGTTCTACCAAATTTTTATGCAACTTTTTACAGAAAATATTGAAAAAACATCGCATCCTCATATCCAACTTGGCCACAAAGCCATTGTTTCAGGACATTATTCCCCTCAAATCCAACAGATTGCAGCATTTTAGCCGCTTTTTGGTTTCTGATACCTACAATAGCATAAATTTGCTGAAGATGAAGTACATGCCGAGCATATTGCAACAAGCGTGACACAGAAGCCTTCGCGTAACCCTGCCCCTGAAACTCCTTTTTGATGACAATTCCGAGTTCAGCACGGTGATGACGGGGATCAAAATCTGTAAGATCCAGGATGCCCACCTGCTCATTCTGCTCATTCTCTACTATCAGGCGCACCTGATTGTCTACATAAATATCTGCCGAAGCACTGGTTATATAGTCTAGCAGTACCCGGCGCGAATATGGAACATTGGAAACACCCAGTTCCCAAAGCCGATCATCATTCTCTATCTGGTAGAGAAAATCAAGATCTTCCAACTCTAAAGCACGTAATCGAATATTCGGTTCTTTCATAAACTACACTTATTAAGAATGTACGCGCGTACCTTATAATATAGAAATAAATCTATCCTTATAAATAACCAAATTCATCCTTATCCATCACCTCCCTATCCGTAATCACCTTACCGATGTCCTTCGTATAGGTAGCCAGTTTGATATTCTCGTCAGACCGCTGCGCAAGCTGATGCAGCATCTCTTCATAGCTCATCTCGTCAGCATCAAACAATACCTGATTTGACAGGTCGACATGAGAAGGAGAAAAGAATCCCAGACTCTTTCTGATTCTCGCAGTCATCATCTGCGTAAAGGCTACAGAGGCACGGGCATAGATGGCAAATTTGATAGGAATACTCAAGAGATGCGACATACCCGAATAATGTTTACGGAAGAAGATAAGCATCGCCTCGTAAAACACATGAACATAGCGGAAGCTCGACTTCTGAGTACTTTCACCTTTGTAATGCAGGATATCTACAGGCAGATAATAGTTCTGATAACCACCCTTCAAGATACGGTAAGAAAGATCAATATCCTCGCCATACATGAAGAAAACCTCATCCAGCAACCCCACCTTCAGCAAGGCTTCACGACGAATCATACAGAAAGCACCGCTCACAACCTCTATCTTTGCCGGCTTATCCCATGGAAGATAACCCATGTAATAATGACCGAAACTGCGATGCTGAGGAAACCGGCTGCACAACCCCATCATCTTATAGAAAGCCACCATCGGAGAAGGCAATCCTCTCCTACTCTCAGGAGCTGGTTTGCCATTGGCTCCCAACATCCTTACACCCAGTGCACCGGCATCAGGATGAGAACGCATAAAACAGACAGCATCCTTGAGAACATGCTCACCGATAATGGTATCCGGATTCAGCAAAAGAACCAGATCACTCTCGCTCTTGCGGATAGCAAGATTGTTGGCACGGGCAAATCCGTTATTATGCGTACAGGCTACAACATGGAGATTAGGATATCGGGAAGCCGGGAAACACTGTTCGAGATATTCCACCGTTCCATCCTGAGAATGATTATCAACCACGATAATCTCTGCCGTATCGCCACTTGCATCACCCTGCTGCCCACACTCCAACACGCCGATAGCTTTCTCTACCGAACGCAGACACTGGGCAAGATAGTACTTCACATTATAGCTTACTATGACAACACTGAGTTTCATACCGAATATCAAATATTAGATACTGAGAGTTTAACCTTCCGCCTCTGTTGTTTCGTCCTCACATCTTCCGACAGAAGGATAAACAAAGAAGAGACAGAGAAAAAGGATGATAGCCATATATCCAAAAGCAGGCGCCATCGTCTGATAATACATAAACGTATTGATCAGCATTGGCAAGCAGAGCATATTCAGACGGGCAGTGCCCAGAGGAAGAAGTGCATCTCCCTTACGGGTTACCAACTGACGGTGAATAGCCTTGAAACTGAAGAGTTTGAGCGCCAAAGGAATAACGGCAATGGTAAGAAACTCCATCGCTACGGTTATCACATAGACCAACGTGACATCCCCTGCCAGATTAGTAGGTTCCAGAATTTCTGTCTCATAGAGCAAGACCAGCAGGAATCCTATCAACAGGACAAAGAGGAAATTGGTCATCAATATTCGTTGTACTTGTTTGATTTTCATTTTGTTGTCTTTTGTTATTGTCCAAATGGAGTTCTGTTCAGAATACTCCGTCCGAGGGTAACCTCATCTGTATACTCCAATTCATCACCCACCGAGATACCACGGGCGATAACAGAGAGTTTAACAGGATAATCAGCAAGTTTACGGGAGATATAGAAGTTGGTAGTATCACCCTCCATCGTACTGCTGAGAGCAAAAATCACCTCCTTCACCCCACCTTCAGCCACCCGCTGAACCAGCGATTCTATCTCTATATCCGAAGGACCGATACCATCCATCGGCGAAATGATGCCGCCCAAGACATGATAGAGTCCGTGAAACTGCTGCGTGTTTTCTATCGCCAGCACATCCTGCACATTCTCGACGACACAGATGGTAGAAGCATCGCGCCGGGAATCAGAACAGATCGGACAGACATCAGTATCGCTGATATTATGGCAAACTCTGCAGTATTTCACTTCACGCCGCATCCTGGAAATGGTATCAGCAAAGAGTTCCACATCCTCACTCTTACGCTTGAGCATAAAAAGTACAAGGCGCAAAGCTGTTTTGCGCCCTATACCTGGCAATTTAGAAAACTCTGCCACTGCCTTTTCCAACAAAGTCGAAGAAAACTGTTGTTGCATCTTAGCAGTTTAGAGATAAATACCAATACCCAGTTTCAAACCTACGGTAGAATAATCTACATGCTTCTTGAAACTCTGATCGTAGTAGACAGCTGGCTCGAGGGTAACCGACTTGCCGAGGAAGAAAGCATAACCTACCTCTAGCCCTGGCATAAAATCATTATAACCTCCGGAATGAGCCAACTTTACGCCGCCACCCAGATACAGACCATTCTGCTCGATATAATAACGTGCCTGGGCACCGACAGAGAAATAATCCTTCACGCCTTCAAGACCAGAATGATTATATTCTACCTGCCCCAACAGCATCCAATCGTCTTCTACGAAGTATCCAGCCTTAGCCTGAATACCGAGATTGAGGTCCTGAGAGCCATTATAACTCAAGTTTAAGCCCGTCATCGACGCACCTATATACTGTTTTCCACTTTCAAACTGAGCATGGGCAGCTGTCGAAACGACAAGTGCCAATGCTGCAATAGCTAATTTTTTCATTCGTATCATATAAATTTACGTATATTGATTAATACTTATATATAAATCTATTGTTTCTTCTGATAACTGCGATACCAACCCAGGAACCAAACCAAGGCAATCACCAGAATGATGACACTGCCCGTATAAGCCAGGCTCTCACCCAAAGCCAAAGCTGTTGGCGAAATGAGCAGGAAGGTTGAACATATCACGGTCATAAACAAGGCAGGAACCAGCGTCATCACAAAAGGCTTCTTCTGCTGTACCAGATAAACCGTCAATGTCCAGAGAGTGAACACAGAAAGCGTCTGGTTAGCCCAGCCGAAATACTGCCAGATGATATTGAAACCATCAGGATTCTCCATCTGCCAAACCAGAATGCCCACCGTAAGAGCAAACAACGGAACGCAGATATAAAGACGCTTGCGCATAGAGCGCTGCTCCAAACCGATAAACTCGGCGATAATCAGACGGGCACTTCTCAAAGCCGTATCGCCACTGGTAATAGGCGCTGCAACAACACCCAGCAGAGCCAGGATTCCACCAGCCACACCCAACCAGCTGGAACATACTATCTTCACAACGGTAGGCGCATCGAAGTTCTGGATAAGCGACTTGCCGCCATCAAACTGAGCGATAAACTGCTGAGCCACCTCCGGACTTACGCATTCACGCCATCCACCATAATAGAAGAAATACATGGAAACCGTAGCCCATATCAAGGCAACAATACCTTCTGTAATCATGGCTCCATAGAAAATAGGGCGACCCATCTTCTCATTCTTCATGCATCGGGCCATGAGCGGACTCTGCGTAGCATGGAAACCACTGATGGCACCACAGGCTATCGTGATAAAGAGGCAAGGGAAAATCGGACTCTTCTGTACAAAAGACTCCGTTCCCAACCAAGCCGGATTCTCATTGAGATTGAAACTCTGCAAATTGCTCCAGAGTTCAGGCAATGAAGGCCATTTCACAAAGAGACCTATCATCAGAGCACCCGCCATAAAGAGAAGCGAGAAGGCAAAAAGCGGATAAACCTTACCGATAATCTTATCGATAGGCAGTAATGTAGCAATGACGTAATAAACGAAAATCACCACTATCCAAAACATCTGGCTGCCCCAGTATGCATCCGTATTGCAAATGCCACTCATAATGATAGCCGGACTGTATACAAACACAGCTCCCACCATCATCAGCAAAAGTACCGAAAAGACCAACATCACTTTCTTGGTGCGTCCACCCAAATACTTACCTACCAATTCCGGCAAACCAGCTCCACCGTTACGGATACTGAGCATACCGCTCATGTAATCATGCATGGCTCCTGCAAAGATACATCCGAAGATAATCCACAGATAAGCCACCGGTCCGTACCAAGCACCCATAATAGCACCGAAGATAGGACCCGTTCCTGCAATGTTGAGGAACTGAATCATGAAGATTTTCCAACTAGACAGTACCATAAAGTCGACCCCATCGGCTTTGGTCACTGCAGGCGTAGGGCGGTCATCAGGACCGAACACATGCGCCACAAACTTTCCATAAAGAAGGTAACCCAATACAAGGGCGACCAAACTAATAACGAAACTGACCATTTTTCTTTTATTGCTTAAAATTTTCTCTCTGTTCGGTGCAAAATGCACTTTATTTTAATATTTCAACCGCAAAAGTAATATTTTTATTTGAAATAAAAAAAAATATTGGTATCTTTGTTGCCAAATTGTAAGATTATGAAGAGATTTAAGATATTTTTTATCGTTTTATGCTCTGTTTTGGCCGCAAAAGCCCAGAGTATCGTGTTCAATAACCAGGTGCCGAAACATGAAGTAAGAGCTGTATGGCTGACAACCATAGGAGGTATCGACTGGCCACACTCTTATGCCCAGTCTTCTTATTCTGCCGAAAAGCAGAAAAAGGAACTGACGGATATACTGGACCGGTTACAGCAGGCTAAAATCAACACCGTACTGATACAGACCCGCGTAAGAGGTACCATGATTTATCCGTCGGCATACGAACCTTGGGATGGATGTCTGTCAGGATTTCCGGGCAGAAGTCCGGGCTATGATGCCCTGCAGTTTGCCATCGACGAATGCCATAAGCGCGGTATGGAACTGCATGCCTGGGTGGTAACCATCCCTGTAGGAAAATGGAACGCACTCGGCTGCAAAACCCTCAGACTGAAGATGCCGAAACTCATCAAGAAGATTGGAGCCGACGGATACATGGATCCGGAAAACAGTCGGACTGGTGATTATCTGGCAAACATCTGCAGGGAAATTACACATAAATATAATGTAGACGGTATTCACCTCGACTACATCCGTTACCCTGAAACCTGGAACATCAAAGTGAGCCGGGAACAGGGACGCCGATATATCACCAACATCGTAAGAAAGATTCACGATGCTGTGAAGGCTGAAAAACCTTGGGTAAAAATGAGCTGCTCACCTGTAGGAAAGTATGATGACCTGAGCAGATACCGGAGCTTTGGCTGGAATGCATACACGAAGGTCTGCCAGGATGCACAGGGCTGGCTCAAGAGCGGTCTGATGGACGAGCTCTTCCCTATGATGTATTTCAAGAACGAACACTTCTATCCGTTTGCCATCGACTGGCAGGAACAGAGCCATGGCAAGATTGTGGTTCCAGGACTGGGCATCTACTTTCTCGATCCGAAAGAAGGAAAGTGGAACATCAATGACGTGACGGCAGAAATGTATCACATCCGAAACCTCGGAATGGGATATGCATTCTTCAGAAACAAGTTCCTCCTGGACAACAAACAGGGTATTCTCAACTTTACCCAACGTTTCAATCCATACCCTTCATTGGTTCCGCCGATGACCTGGGCAAGCAAGAACCAACCGGAACAGCCACAACAATTATCGGTAATCACCACCGATAACAAGGTATCAGTTTCCTGGAGCAATCCTTCAAACTATACGGATGGCACTAAAATCGCAACCCCTTATATATATAATAATGTATACGCGAGCAAGAAATATCCGGTTGACATCACCGATGCACGCAACCTGGTTGCCGCACGAATCATAGGAAATTCGTTCAAAATAGAAAATCCTGATGCAAAACATCTGTTTGTTGCCGTAACTTCAATGGACGGATATGGCATAGAAAGCCAGCCAACCCAAGAAAAAGAGGAAGAGAACCCACTTTTTGCCAAAAGCACAGGAGCTGCGAAATTACTCGAATGTGACGGAAAGAAGGTATATCTAGCAGAAACCACCAAAAATCTCGTCTTTGACGTTCTGATGGTCGAAACCCTGCAAGGATGCGATATTCTGTACCTCCATGCAAAAGATAACACGCTAGATGTTAGAAACTTAAAGGAGGGTATCTACCGCGTGGTAAGCATCAACAAGAAGGGGTATAGACATACATTAGGAACCTTCAAGATGAAGAAAAACTGATTTTTTTCGAAAAAAGTTGCGAAAAAATTTGGTGGAATCAAAAAATAGTAGTACCTTTGCACTCGCAATTCAGAAATGAGGCTTTTAAATGTTGCACCCTTAGCTCAGTTGGTAGAGCAACTGACTCTTAATCAGTGGGTCTAGGGTTCGAATCCCTAAGGGTGTACAAAAGATAAGAATTGGCTCCGTAGCTCAACTGAATAGAGCACTTGACTACGGATCAAGAGGTTCAAGGTTTGAATCCTTGCGGAGTCACCAACAAATAGTTGCACCCTTAGCTCAGTTGGTAGAGCAACTGACTCTTAATCAGTGGGTCTAGGGTTCGAATCCCTAAGGGTGTACAAAAGATAAGAATTGGCTCCGTAGCTCAACTGAATAGAGCACTTGACTACGGATCAAGAGGTTCAAGGTTTGAATCCTTGCGGAGTCACCAACAAATAGTTGCACCCTTAGCTCAGTTGGTAGAGCAACTGACTCTTAATCAGTGGGTCTAGGGTTCGAATCCCTAAGGGTGTACAAAAAGAGCATTTCTTAACAGAAATGCTCTTTTTTGTTTTATATTTCTCCCTACCATTTCATATCACCTTTAAATATCACTTTATATCTCTTTAAATATCACTATAAAAAATTGCAGCCATCCAAAGTTTACACCCAGACAACCGCAACCAATTTACCAATCAAAAATATCTAAAATCTTATCCCGTCATCATCATACAACTCTACTATCAACAGAAGAGCCAGTAAAGAACTGCCAGCACGGCTATCATAACAACAGCCACCATTGCTTTAATCATGCAGGTAGCCACCTTCTTTAAGACAAACAGTCCTACAACAAGGACTACCAATACCAGCGCATAATATCCAAAATCATTCATATCACATTATTATATATAAACTACCAATCAGTATTCATCACCCTATTAACGATCATTCTTTAATGCCCTGCGGAATTCAGCCGGTATCGGAGTTTCAAATTCCATAGGCTGATGCGTTACGGGATGATAGAAACACAGCACATAGGCATGCAGGCACAAGCGCTGGCATGGATCATCACCATTACCATACTTAATATCACCACACACCGGATGCCCCATATCTGCTGTATGAACACGAATCTGATTCTTACGGCCCGTTTCGAGTTTGAACTCCACCAGAGAATGAGCGGTGGTACGCTCTAATGTATGGAAATGGGTAACAGCATACTTGCCGCCATTATCCGTATCACTGCTGTAAGTAATGTAGGCCTTGTTATCTTTCAGCCAATTAGCAACGGTACCTTCATCATCTTCCATCTCTCCGGAAACCAGAGCCACATATCTGCGGTCGTACACATTATGATGCCAATCATCCTCCAAAGCCAACTCCGTCTGCTTATCCTTGGCATAAATCATCAAGCCCGAAGTATCACGGTCAAGTCGGTGTACTACATGCGCCTGGCAGTTCTGGCGAGTCTTATGAAAATAATCATCAAGTACCGTTTTCACATTCAGAGTAGAATGACCGGCTGCCATACTCAAGATACCAATGTTTTTCTCGACAACAATCAGATATCTGTCTTCATAAACAATCTTAAGGTATCTGCTTTTAAATACCTCCTGATTCTTCTTTGTCTTGCTCACACTCACCTTCATACCCGGCTTCAGGGCATAATCAAACTGGGTAATGGTTTTGCCATTTACCTTGATTCCCCTACCCTGCAGAGTCTGCTTCACCTTGGTCTTGCTAGGTCCCTTCACATTCTCCATCAGCCATTCCAGCAACGGAGCAGTTTTTTCTACCTTGTAATGCTCATATTCATTTGGGTTTCCGTAGCCATAAGCATTATTGGTATGCTTACTAAAATTTCCTTTTCTATTTTGTTGTCTCATATTGTTATCGATATCATTTTCTTTACATGAAAAACACAGAATCAATGCTGCATTTTCTCCGTTTCAGCCTACAAAAGTAAGACTTTTCTGCAAAATAACAAAAAGCCACCATGTTTTTAACTAAAAATTAGTAACTTTTGCCAATAAATCATTGTGTTTCAAATATTTTTTTGTAATTTTGCAGCAGAATTAAAGATATAATCAGAATAAAAGATATTTAGGAACAAATAATGATTACAGTACAAAATCTTGCGATCCAATTCGGAAAGAGAGTGCTTTACAAGGATGTAAACCTCAAGTTCACTCATGGTAATATTTATGGTATCATCGGTGCTAACGGCGCCGGAAAATCTACTTTCCTCCGCGCTATCAGCGGCGACCTTGAACCAAACAAGGGTTCAGTGGAAATGGGACCAGGCGAGCGACTTTCTGTCTTGGAACAGGACCACTTCAAATATGACGATTTCCGCGTGATGGATACCGTTCTGATGGGCCATCAGCCATTATGGGAAAACATGAAGGAGCGCGAGCGCCTCTATGCTAAACCAGAGATGACAGAAGAAGATGGTAACCTCGCTGCTGAGCTGGAGCTCAAGTTTGCAGAAATGAATGGTTGGGAGGCAGAAAGCAATGCCGCACAACTTCTGCAGAACCTCGGTGTAAAGGAAGACCGCCACGACAAACTCGTTGGAGAACTCTCTAATACAGAGAAGGTGCGCGTGATGCTGGCAAAGGCACTCTTCGGCAACCCAGACAACCTCCTTCTCGATGAGCCTACCAACGACCTCGACCTCGACACAGTTGAGTGGTTGGAAGACTATCTCAGCAACATTGAACAGACCGTACTCGTAGTATCTCACGACCGTCACTTCCTCGATGCAGTAAGTACCCAGACCGTAGATATCGACTTCGGTAAGATTACGATGTTTGCAGGTAACTACTCTTTCTGGTACGAGAGTTCTCAGTTGGCTCTCCGCCAGGCTCAGAACCAGAAGATGAAGGCTGAAGAGAAGAAGAAGCAGTTGGAAGAATTCATCCGCCGATTCTCAGCTAACGTTGCCAAGAGTAAGCAGACTACATCCCGCAAGAAGATGTTGGAGAAGCTGAACGTTGAAGAAATCCGTCCATCAAGCCGTAAATACCCAGGTATCATCTTCCAGATGGACCGTGAGCCAGGTAACCAGATTCTGGAGGTAGAGGGATTGAAAGCATGCGACGAAGACGGAACAGTGCTCTTCGACAACGTTAACTTCAACATAGAAAAGGGCGAGAAGGTAGTATTCCTCTCTCATAACCCTAAGGCGATGACCGCACTCTTCGAAATCATCAACGGCAACCGAAAGGCTGACGCAGGTGACTACAAGTGGGGTGTTACTATCACAACAGCTTATCTCCCACTCGATAATACAGAATTCTTCCAGAGCGACAAGAACCTGGTTGACTGGTTGAGCCAGTATGGTCCAGGTAACGAAGTTGCCATGAAGGGCTACCTCGGAAGAATGCTCTTCAGCGGCGAAGAAGTACTGAAGAAGGTAAATGTCCTCTCCGGAGGTGAGAAGATGAGATGTATGATTGCACGCATGCAGTTGCAGAACGCCAACTGCCTGATTCTTGATACACCAACCAACCACTTGGACTTGGAGAGTATTCAGGCATTCAACAACAACCTGGTAGGTTTCAAGGGCAATATCCTCTTCTCTAGCCACGACCACGAATTCATCAACACCGTGGCAAACCGTATCATCGAGCTCACTCCATCAGGCACCATCGACAAGCTCATGTCTTATGATGAGTATATCTACGATGATGCTATCAAGGAGCAGAAGGCTAAGATGTACGGATTCTAAACAGAAAGTTATTCTGCTGTTTTAAACAGCAACCACAAATTATCTTATAATTCAATAGTGCCAATTCGATGAGAATCGGGTTGGCACACTTTTTGTCAAACAACCAATAACAAGAATTATCATGTTTAAAAAATTTAAGACTATGTCAAAAGAAAAAGAAATCAATATAGAGGACGGAAACGTTCAGGAGACTGTTCAGAATGAAAATAATGAGCAGACAACTCAAAATGAAAATACTGAGGAAAATCAGAATACTGACAACAAGGCAGAAGAAGGTGACAACAATACAGACGCTGCTGACAAGAAGGCAGAAGAGATTGATCCTTTAACAAAAGCACAGCAAGAGGTAGAGGAACTCAAGAAACAGTTGCTCTATAAGACTGCTGAGTTTGAGAATTACCGCAAGCGTACCCTCAAAGAAAAAGCAGAACTGATTTTGAATGGCGGCGAGAAGACTGTAGCTGCTATTCTGCCTATTCTCGATGACTTTGAGCGCGCCATCGCTGACAAGAGCGAAGATCCTAAGGTTATCAAGGAAGGTGTCCAGATGATTTTCAACAAGTTCGTAAAAACACTCGAAGGTCTTGGCGTAAAGAAGATTGAAACCAACGACAAGGATTTCGATGTAGATTTCCACGAGGCTATTGCTATGGTTCCGGGAATGGGCGATGACAAGAAGGGAAAGATTATTGACTGCGTACAGACAGGTTATACGATGAACGACAAGGTGATTCGCCATGCCAAAGTAGCTGTAGGTCAGTAAGAAAGAAATATCAAGAATTATTTTTCAAAATCCAGAACATTCCATTAGAATTCTGCAAGAAAATTCAATATTTGAAATAAGCAAATGGCTAAGAGAGACTATTATGAGGTGCTGGGCGTAGACAAGTCGGCATCAGAAGACGAAATAAAGAAGGCTTATCGAAAGATAGCCATCAAGTATCATCCAGACCGCAACCCTGGCAACAAAGAGGCGGAAGAGAAATTCAAGGAAGCTGCCGAAGCTTACGAAGTTCTCCACGATGCCCAGAAGCGCCAGCAGTATGACCAGTTTGGTTTCGACGGCCCACAAGGTGGATTCGGCGGATTCGGCGGTGGTGCCAGCATGGACATGAACGACATCTTCTCAATGTTTGGAGATATCTTTGGCGGACACGGCGGATTCAGCGGCTTTGGTGGCGGCGGCTTTGGTGGCGGTTCACAGAAGCGGGTTTACCAGGGTGGCGACCTTCGCGTAAGAGTAAAACTGACTCTCCAAGAGGCAGCAACAGGTGTTACCAAGCGATTCAAGATTCGCAAGGATGTAACTTGCTCTGCATGTCACGGAACAGGTTGCGAAGGTGGTGCCCAGCCAGAAACATGTCCGGAATGTCATGGAAGCGGCTATGTCTTAAAGACGGTGCGCAGCATGTTCGGCATGATGCAAACTCAGGCTGCATGTACAAAGTGTGGCGGTGAGGGAACTATCATCAAGAACAAATGTAAGGAATGCGGTGGCGACGGAATCGTGAAGGGCGAGGAACTCGTAGAAATCAATATTCCTGCAGGTGTCGACAACGATATGGTTGTTACCGTTGAAGGAAAGGGTAACCAAGGCAAGCACAATGGTCTCTACGGAAACTTACAGGTAATGGTAAGCGTAGAAAAGAACGATGATTTCGAGCGTGTTGGTCAGGACTTATACCATAATCTTGTTCTTGACTTTGCAACTGCCACTTTGGGTGGCGAGGTAGAAGTCCCTACCTTGGATGGTAAGACAAAGATTAAAATAGAACCAGGCACACAACCAGGCAAACAGATCCGTTTGCGTGGCAAAGGTATGCCGGCTATTAAGGGATATGGTTATGGCCGTGGTGATATTATCGTCAATATTACCGTTTTCATCCCTACCTCTCTGACCAAAGAAGAAAAGGATCTTGTTGTGAAATTCAAGGAATGCGATAATTTCAAAGCAGATAATGCAGAGAAGAAATCTCTCTTTGAAAGTTTCAAGAATCTCTTTAAAAAATAAACAGTAAAGAGCAATCCCCGAAGAGGGCGAACTATCTTCGAAAGAACGGTTCGCTCTTTTCGGGGATTATCTGTATATATAATAAGGTATAACATATAACATGAATTATCAAGAAACTGTTGAATATCTTTTCACCAGCACGCCGGTTTTTGAAAAGATTGGAGCCAAGGCATACAAACCTGGGCTTGATACGATGTATAAAATGGATGAACACTTCGGACATCCTCATAACCAATATAAATGTATCCACATTGCAGGAACCAACGGAAAAGGTTCATCATCCCATACCCTTGCAGCAATCCTGCAGAGCCAGGGCTATAAGGTCGGCCTGTTCACATCTCCACATCTTGTAGATTTCAGAGAACGCATTCGCATAAATGGTGAGATGGTAAGCGAAGAGTATGTAACCGACTTTGTAGAAAACAACCGGAAATTCTTCGAACCGCTACATCCTTCGTTCTTTGAACTGACCACCGTGATGGCATTTCAGTATTTTGCAGAACAAAAGGTAGACTTTGCCGTCATCGAAGTTGGATTGGGAGGAAGACTGGATAGTACCAACATCATCACTCCTATCCTATCCGTTATCACAAACATCAGTTTTGACCACACCCAATTTCTCGGGAATACACTCGGCGAGATTGCAGGCGAAAAGGCGGGTATCATCAAGCCAAAGATTCCTGTCGTTATTGGCGAATGGAACGAAGAGACCCAACCTGTGTTCATCAAGAAAGCCCATGAACAGAATTCTCCTATCCATTTTGCACATGCAACTGACGCAGACATGAACTTCGAACTGAAAGGCAACTATCAGAAAAAGAACTTCTGCACCATATCCGCAGCCGTAGAATGCCTGAAGGAAGAAGGAATAGAAATCAAAGATCAAAGCATAAAGAACGGCTTCGAACATGTATGCGAGCTGACAGGCTTACGTGGCAGATGGGAAAAACTCAACGAGCACCCTCTCACCATCTGTGATACGGGACATAACCTTGCCGGATGGGAGTATCTGGAACCTCAGATTGCATCCGTCAAAGCCGATACGAAACATATTGTCTTCGGAATGGTTGACGACAAAGATGTAGAGCATGTAATGGAACTATTAGAAAAGTTGCCAAAAGAAAACACGATTTTCTATTGGACACAGCCATCAACCAAAAGAGCGATTCCTGTAGACAAATTATACGGATACGCACAAAAGCACGGCTTAAACGGAACATGCTATCAAACTATCGCACAGGCATTTAACACAGCAAAAGCAAACGCAAAAAAAGATGATTTTATCTTTATTGGCGGATCAAGTTACGTCGTTGCCGATTTGCTATCAGAATCGTTTTAGGATTTTTTAAATCAAAAAGTTCATAAAATATTTGTAATACTCATTTTTTTTTAGTTACTTTGCAGTACATTACTTAAACCAAAGTAAGGTAACTAAAAAAAGTGAGATATTATGAATACAGAACCAGCAAATAAGTGTGGTTTGAAAAGAGAAGATTTTCAGACCACAGTGAATGGCAAGAAGACTGATCTCTTCGTGTTAAGAAACAAGCAAGGCAACGAAGTTGCAGTGACTAACTATGGTGGAGCAGTCGTAGCCATCATGATGCCTGACAAGGATGGCAACTATGCCAACCTCATCCAAGGCCATGACAACATACAGGACGTCATCAACTCACCTGAGCCATTCTTGAGTGTGCTCATCGGTCGTTATGGCAACCGTATTAAAGAAGGCAAGTTCATACTTCACGGCAAGGAGTATCAATTGGCATGTAACGATGGTCCCAACCACCTGCATGGTGGACCTACAGGTTTCCACACCAAAGTTTGGGATGCAACCCGCATGAGTGATAGCGCTGTCGTGTTGAAATACACGAGCCCTTATGGTGAAGAAGGCTTCACTGGTGAGTTGACTGTTTGGGTAGCTTACACATTGACCGACGACAATGAGTTCGTTATCAAGTATCAGGCTACAACCAACAAGACAACCATCTGCAACCTGACACACCACGCTTTCTTCTCAATCCAGGGTATTGCTAATCCTACCCCAACAGTTGACAATATCATCTGTGAGGTGAACGCAAACTACTATCTCCCTATCGATAAGTATTCTATCCCTACAGGTGAGATTTTGAAGGTTGAGGGCACACCATTCGATTTCCGTACACCAAAGCCAATTGGTCAGGACATCAATGCAGACAACGAGCAGATCAAGAATGGTCAGGGCTATGACCACAACTATGTATTGAACAAGACAGAAGAAGGCGAGTTGAGTTTCGCTGCCCGTATAAAAGACCCTGTAAGTTGCCGTACCATGGAGGTTTATACCACAGAACCAGGTTTGCAGATGTACACAGGTAATTTCCTTGCAGGTATCTCAGGACAGTTTGGTGCAACATTCCCACGTCGCAGTGCAGTCTGCTTCGAGGCACAGAAGTTCCCAGACACTCCAAATCACACCTATTTCCCAAGTTGCAGATTAAATCCGGGTGAAACATACACCCAGAAGACAATCTATAAGTTTGGAATTGACAAATAAATCAGAATAAATCATGGAGCAGGTACTCTAAACAGCACTTGCTCCATTTTCGCGCTTGAATGACAAACCCCATCCAGCGCGACAACAATCTTAAAGAGAAGTCTTAACGTCTTTAAAGAAGAAACAACCTCTTAAAAGAAAAGAGTAGCAACCTCTTTACCATAAAAGAGAATCAATAACCTCTTCAAAAAGAGTATAAACAAGCTTTTCGCAAATAATAATAACAAATAACAATATCAACTATCAAAAAAAAATGGAAAACCCTAGTAAAAATGGCAATATCATCGCCATTATCACGATGATGTTCCTCTACGCCATGATTTCGTTCGTAACGAATTTGGCCGCTCCTATCGGAGTTATTTGGAAAAATGTATTCGCTGACAGCGGAAGTGCTAACATGATCGGTATGTTGGGTAACGCCATGAACTTCTTGGCTTACCTCTTCATGGGTATCCCTGCAGGTAAGTTGCTCACCAAGATCGGTTACAAGAAGACCGCCCTCACCGGTATCGCTACCGGATTCGTAGGCGTGCTCATCCAGTTCCTTTCAGGTAAGTTCGGTGCCGACATCTCAGGCTTCGCCGTTTACCTCTTCGGTGCGTTCATCTCAGGTTTCGCAGTTTGTATTTTGAATACTGTTGTAAACCCAATGTTGAACCTCATCGGTGGTGGTGGTAACCGCGGTAACCAGCTGAACCTCATCGGTGGTACATTGAACAGTTTATCCGGAACTTTAACCCCAATGCTCGTAGGTGCCCTTATCGGTACTGTTACTGCTAATACCAAAATGGTAGATGTGAACCTCGTACTTTACATTGCCCTTGCCGTATTCGCAGCAGCATTCGTTATCTTGAACTTCATCCCTATCCAGGATCCAGAGATGGGTAAGACTACAGACAAGACTGTATTCGAGCATTCACCATGGGCTTTCCGCCACTTCAACCTCGGCGTTATCGCAATCTTCGTTTATGTAGGTGTTGAGGTAGGCATTCCTGGAACATTGAACTTCTACATTTCTGATACAACAGCAAATGGCGGTGGTTTCATCAATGGTACAGCCTTGGCAAATGCAGCAGCTATCGGTGGTTTCGTTGCAGGTACATACTGGCTCCTGATGCTGGTTGGTCGTCTTTGCTCCAGTTTTATTGCTGACAAGGTATCTAGCCGCATGATGATGATGATTGCCAATGGTGCAGGTATGATTTTTATCGTCCTCGCCGTACTTCTCGGCAAGTCAACAACAGTAGAAATGCCTGTATTTACAGGTACATCATTCCAGATGGTAACAGTGCCTATCGCTGCCATGTTCCTGGTACTCTGCGGTCTCTGCACTTCTATCATGTGGTCTTCTATATTCAACCTCGCTACCGAGGGTCTTGGTAAGTATACAGCCCAGGCTTCAGGTATCTTCATGATGATGGTAGTAGGTGGCGGATTGATGCCATTGGTACAGAACTTCATCGCAGACAACGCTGGCTATATGGCTAGTTACATTGTGCCTCTCATCTGTATGGCATACATGTTCTTCTATGCTGTAGCTGGTTGCAAGAACATCAACAAGGATATTCCTGTTGATTAATAACACGAAATAAATTAGCCCTAAGGCATATATAGTCTTAGGGCTAAATCATATAATCAAATCTTTAGTAATAACACAACAAAAACTTAACTAATTATGGATATTGAAAAAGTAAGAAGCCGTTTCATCAAGCATTTCGATGGTAAAACAGGTAACATCTACATGTCACCAGGTCGTATTAACTTGATTGGCGAGCATACCGATTATAATGGTGGATTTGTTTTCCCAGGTGCAGTAGATAAGGGTATTATGGCAGAAATCCGTCCTAACGGAACAGATACCGTCATGCTCTACTCTATCGACTTGAAGGACCGTGTAGAATTCAAGATTAATGATCCTGAAGGTCCACGCACTTCATGGGCACGTTACATCTATGGTGTTTGCCAGGAGATGAAGGCTTTGGGCATTGACGTAAAGGGGTTCAATGCAGCATTCTATGGTGATGTGCCTCTCGGTGCAGGTATGTCTTCTTCTGCTGCTCTTGAAAGCTGTTTTGCTTTTGCTTTGAACGACCTCTTTGGTGACAACAAGGTTTCTAAATGGGATCTCGTACTCGCAGGCCAGGCTACTGAGCACAAGTATGTAGGTGTTAACTGCGGTATCATGGACCAGTTTGCTTCTGTTTTCGGTAAGGAAGGTAAGTTGATGCGCCTCGATTGCAACAGCCGCGAATTTGAATACTTCCCATTCGAGCCTAAGGGCTATAAACTCTGCCTGGTAAACTCTAAGGTAAAGCACGAGCTGGCAGGTTCTCCATACAACGACCGTCGCAACTCTTGCGAAAATGTTGTTAAGCACATTGCAGCAAAGCACCCAGAAACTAAGTTCGAAACTCTCCGTGATTGCACATGGGAGCAGTTGGAAGAGGTTCGCGCTGAGGTAGGCGAAGAGGATTACAGCCGCGCTCACTTCGTATTGGGCGAGAAGGACCGCGTTTTGGCAGTCTGCGATGCTCTTGAGAAGGGCGACTACGAGACAGTAGGTCAGAAGATGTACGAGACTCACCACGGCTTGAGCAAGGAATACGAGGTAAGCTGCGAGGAACTCGACTTCTTAAACGATGTTGCTAAGGAGAACGGTGTTACTGGTAGCCGTATCATGGGCGGTGGCTTCGGTGGCTGCACCATCAACCTGGTAAAGGACGATATCTACGACAAGTTCGTTGAGGACGTTACAGCTAAGTTCACAGCTAAATATGGTCATGCTCCAGAGATTTACCCTGTAATCATCTCTGAGGGTTCTCACAAGGTTTGCTAATATATACATTATATATAATATAAGGAACTGCAGTTAGTATTTGCTAACTGCAGTTTTTTTTGTCCCAAATAAGACAAAAACAGGCGTTTTCATACAAATAGTGTTAAAAAGACACTTTAGAAGAAAAAAAGTTAGGGAAAACGCTTGCAGATTCGAAATAAAATTGTAATTTTACACCCAAAATGAATAGACAATAAAAAACAGCCTAAAAATGAGTACATTTAAGACCCTATTTATGGGAGTTGGTTTTGCGGCTATCGCTACCCTCTCAGCTTGTTCATCAAGCAGCAATGCAAGTCTCACACAATCTGGTTTGAATCCAGCAGATTTCGATTCAACAGTATTGGGCAAGAAGACTGAGTTAGTAACTCTCAAGAATGCAAACGGCATGGAAGTTTGCCTCACCAATTATGGTGGACGTGTCGTTTCCATTTCCGTTCCAGACAAGGACGGAAAGCCAACAGATGTGGTTCTTGGTTACGATAATATCCATCAGTATGCTGACACCCTTAACTCTCCTTCAGATTATGGTTCTTCTGTAGGACGTTATGCCAACCGTATCAAAGATGCTAAACTTTCACTTGCTGGTTCAACATACCAGTTGAAGGCAAATGATAATGGCAACTGCCTGCATGGTGGTGGTGCAACAGGATGGTTGAACCAGGTTTACGACATTACAGAGAAGAACGACTCATCCGTTACCTTCACTATCAATGCGAAGGATGGCGAGAATGGTTTCCCTGGCAACGTAACAGCAACAGCTAAATATACAGTCAAGAGTGACAACACACTCGACATCGAGTTTGGCGCTACAACAGACAAAGAGACCGTTGTCAATATGACCAACCACAGTTACTTCAACTTGAATGGCGATCCATCTAAGGAAGGTTTCGATCAGGTAATGTACATCAATGCAGATAAGTTCACTCCTGCAGATTCACTTTACATCCCAACAGGTGAAATCAAGAGTGTCGAGGGAACCCCTATGGATTTCCGTAAACCTGCAGAAATCGGCAAGAAGGTAGACTATAACTTTGACCAGATTAAGAATGCCACAGGTTACGACCACAACTGGTGTTTGAACACATATAAGAATGGTAAGGGCGATGACAAAACAGTTTGCGCAAGCCTCTACTCACCAAAGAGCGGTATCCTTCTTGAAGTATTTACCAACGAGCCAGGCATTCAGGTTTACACCGGTAACTTCCAAGGCACAGGTATTGCCTGCAAGCATGGCATCAAGTATCCTAAACACGTAAGCGTTTGCTTCGAGAGCCAGAAATATCCTGATTCTCCAACCAAGATTGCTCAGGGTGTAAAGGATTGGACAGATGCCACATTGAAGCCAGGAGAGAAATACTATTCTCACCTCGCTTACAAATTCAGCGTTAAAAAGTAAGCGTAAGTTAGTTTAAAAGTTAGCGAACCGGCGGATAAAGTCCGCTGGAACAGCTAACATCCAACAAGAAGTTTTCGCAATAACAAAAAAAACGAAATGTGCTGGATAAGAAACTAACATAATAAGCATCCAATAAAAGAAAAGAATAAACAAATAATAATAAACAAACAATCTTATAGTAATTATGAATTGGAATTCAACAGAATTCGTATGGCTTGATTGGGCTATACTCGCCATTGGTGTTATCGGCGTAATTTGGGCTGTTTGGCACGCAATCGTGAAAGACAGAAAGGCTCAGAAAGGTGAAGACTCTTCTGCCTACCTCTTCGGTAAGGGGGAGCCATGGTATGTAATCGGTATGGCTATCTTTGCTGCCAACATTGGTTCTGAGCACCTCGTTGGTTTGGCAGGTACAGGTGCCAAGAGTGGTGTCGGTATGGCACACTGGGAGATGCAGGGCTGGATGATCCTCATCTTGGGTTGGCTGTTCGTACCTTTCTACCAGTTGCTCATCAACAAGATGGGTAAGATTATCACCATGCCAGACTTCCTGAAGTTCCGCTATACCCAGCGCACAGGTTCATGGCTCTCTATCATCACCCTCGTAGCTTACATCCTTACTAAGGTGAGCGTTACAGCCCTTACAGGTGGTATCTTCTTTGAATATCTTTGGGGCTTGAACTTCTGGGTTGGTGCCATCGGCTTGATTATCCTCACCACCATCTTCACCGTATTCGGTGGTATGAAGGGTGTGATGACATTGTCAACTATCCAGACACCTATCCTCGTCATCGGTTCTTTCCTCGTACTCTTCCTCGGTCTCTCTACCCTCGGCGGTGGCAGCATCGCTGCTGGTTGGGCCGACATGATGGATTACTGCGGCAAGTTGAACAACGGCTACGGTACAACCCACATGTTCCACTGGGAGGCAGGTGACTCTATGTATCAGGATTATCCTGGTTTCGTAGTATTCATCGGTGCAACCATCATCGGTTTCTGGTACTGGTGTACTGACCAGCACATCGTTCAGCGTGTACTCGGTCAGGTTCCTGGCGAGAGCAACGTAGAGGTTATGAAGCGTGCCCGCCGCGGTACTATCGCAGCCGGTTTCTTCAAGGTACTCCCTTGCTTCATGTTCCTCATCCCAGGTATGATTGCAGCTGCCTTGGCTCAGAAGGGTGCCATCCAGATGAACGAGACTGATGCAGCCTTCGCCATCATGGTAAAGACCGTTCTTCCTGCAGGTATCAAGGGTATCGTAACCATCGGTTTCATCTGCGCATTGGTTGCTTCATTGGCAGCATTCTTCAACAGCTGTGCTACCCTCTTCACCGAGGACTTCTACAAGCCATTGAAGAAGGGCATGTCTGAGGCTCACTACGTACTCGTTGGCCGTATCGCTACCGTAGTAGTTGTAGTTCTCGGTTTCGCATGGTTGCCAATCATGATGAAGATGGATACTTTGTACAACTATCTCCAGGGTATACAGTCACTTCTGGCTCCAGCCATGGTAGCCGTATTTGCAATGGGTATCTTCTTCAAGAAGATTACTCCAAAGGCAGGTGAGTACACTATGATCACCGGTTTCCTCATCGGTATGCTCCGCCTCGTTACCAACGTCATCACTGATACAGGTAAGGCTACAATGGATGGTGCATTCTGGGATTACACCGCATGGTTCTGGCAGACCAACTGGCTCGTATTCGAGTGCTGGTTGCTCGTATTCCTCATCATCTTCATGGTAGTAGTAAGCTGCTTCACACCAGCTCCAAGCAAGGAGCAGGTAGAGGCAATCACCTTCACATCAGACTTCAAGAAGTCTATCCGTGAGAGTTGGAGTGCCTTCGATATTATCGGTACCCTCGTAGTAATCGGTCTCTGCGCAGCATTCTACGCATACTTCTGGTAAAATATTATTCACGTCAGGAGTAAGAAGTGAGGAGTCTGGAATTTTCTCAAAGATCAGACAAAACTGTTTCTGTTGAAAAATCCGTGATTCTTTCTTCTCCTTCTTACTCCTTGATTTTCCTCTCGAAGCTGCTCTATGAAGAGCAAGCAAAAGAACATAACAATACATACATTGAATCATTACATCAAAACAGCAGAAAGGCCATGACCCAGTTTTATAATGAATACTCCAAAGTATTTGTATCCGTCGATTGTATCATTTTCGGTTTCGACGGTAGTAACCTCCAGGTACTGATAGGCAAACGCAAGATGGACCCGGGAAGAGGCGAATGGTCACTCTATGGTGGTTTCGTTGGTTCAACAGAAAATCTCGAAGATGCAGCTAACAGAGTCATCCTGGAACTTACTGGAATGAAAGACCTCTATATAAGACAAGTAGGAGCTTTCGGCCGCATCGACCGAGACCCAGGTGAGCGAGTTATCTCTATCGCCTATTGCACTCTCATCAATGTGAAAGACTATGATGACAGCCTCCGTGTAGAACACGGATTGGAATGGGTTAGTCTGAACGAACTTCCAGAACTATACTCAGACCACAAACTCATGATCCGCAACGCTATCGCACAGGTACGCCGCCGCATCAATCATGAGCCATTAAGCTTCAAACTCCTCCCAGACCTCTTTACGCTGACACAGCTTCAGCATGTATTCGAGGCAGTAATAGGCGAAGAGATTGATAAGCGCAACTTCCGCAAACGCGTGAAGGATATCGACTTCATCGAGAAAACAGAACTCATCGATAAAGTCAACTCGAAACGAGGCGCCGCCCTCTACCGCTTCAACAAGAAAGCATACGAGGAAGACCCATCGTTCAACTTGAAATAGAATAAACAACTTAAAACAAAAAAAACTATGTTAGAAGAATTAAAAGAAAAAGTGTTCAAGGCAAACCTTGATCTCGTTAAGCACAACCTCGTGCTCTTTACATGGGGTAACGTGAGTGGCATCGACCGCGAGAAAGGTCTGGTTGTCATCAAACCATCAGGCGTCGATTATGACACCATGAAGGCTAGCGATATGGTAGTAGTAGACTTGGAAACAGGTAAGGTAGTAGAAGGCGATCTGAATCCATCATCTGATACACCAACCCACTTGGTTCTCTACCGCGCATTCCCAGAGTTGGGTGGCGTAGTTCATACTCACTCTACTTATGCTACCGCTTGGGCACAGGCTGGCTTGGACATCCCTAATATTGGTACAACTCATGCTGATTACTTCCACGATTGCATCCCTTGCACTGATGCGATGACAGAGGATATGATGGCAGAATATGAGCACAACACAGGTGTTGTCATCGTTGACCGTTTCAAGAAAGATAACATCAACCCAGTTCATACTCCTGGCGTATTGGTTAAAAACCATGGTCCTTTTACATGGGGTAAGGATGCTGACCAGGCTGTTTATCACGCAGTAGTAGCTGAACAGGTGGCCAAGATGGCTTTCATCTCATTCTCTGTGAATCCAAACACCACCATGAACCCATTGCTCGTAGAGAAGCATTTCAACCGCAAGCACGGTCCTAACGCTTACTATGGACAAAAAAAGCACTAATTAAAGGGTGTTTCAAATAAAGATATTAGATCACATTAACAATAACAATTAATACAACAAACAATCATGATTAAAGCATTTGAAAATTTAGAGGTATGGTTTGTAACTGGTGCACAGCTTCTTTACGGAGGCGAAACAGTTAAGATAGTTGATGGTCACTCAAAGGACATGGTAGATGGTCTGAACAACAGTGGCATCATCCCAATCAAGGTAGTTTACAAGGGCACAGCTAACTCTTCTGCAGAAGTAGAGGCCGTCATGAAGGCTGCCAACAACGATAAGAAGTGCGTAGGTATCATCACATGGATGCACACCTTCTCTCCAGCTAAGATGTGGATCAAGGGCTTGCAGGCTCTCGAGAAGCCTCTCCTCCACTTCCACACCCAGTACAACGCAGAGTTGCCATGGGACACTATCGACATGGACTTCATGAACCTCAACCAGTCAGCTCACGGTGATATTGAGTTCGGTCACATCTGCTCTCGTATGCGCGTTCCTCGCAAGGTAGTAGTTGGACACTGGAAGAGCGCTGAAGCTCAGAAGAAGATTGCTATCTGGGCACGTGTTGCTGCAGCCGTTGCTGATGCACACAATGTACGTTGCCTCATGTTCGGTATGAACATGAACAATGTTGCTGTAACAGATGGTGACCGCGTTGAGTTCGAACAGCGTCTCGGCTATCATGTTGACTACTATCCAGTTTCTAACCTCATGGAATATTGGAAGCAGGTTTCTGACGAAGAGGCACTGGCTCTCATTGAGCAATACAAGAAGGAATATATAATCAAGATCGACGAGTCTGGCGAAGAGGTTTATTGGGAGAAGGTGCTCCATGCCGCAAAGGCAGAGATCGCTCTTCGTCGCGTGCTCAAGGAGGAAGGTGCAACAGCCTTCACTACCAACTTCGACGACCTTGGTGAGGCTGACATCACCGATCCTAACTTCATCGGCTTCGACCAGATTCCTGGTCTTGCTTCACAACGCCTGATGGCTGAAGGTATCGGCTTCGGTGCCGAAGGTGACTGGAAGACAGCGTGTCTCTATCGCTCACTCTGGATAATGAACCAGGGCTTGACAAAGGGCTGCTCATTCCTTGAGGACTATACCCTCAACTTCGCTGCCGACCGCACATCTAGCCTCCAGAGCCACATGCTTGAGGTCTGCCCTCTCATCGCAGTCAACAAGCCAACACTCGAAGTACACTTCCTCGGCATCGGTATCCGCAAGGAGCAGACAGCCCGTTTGGTATTCACATCTAAGACAGGTAAGGGTGTTAAGGCAACTGTAGTTGACCTCGGCAACCGTTTCCGTCTCATCGCAAGTGAGGTAGAGTGCATCGAGCCAAAGGCAATGCCTAAGCTCCCTGTAGCTTCAGCTCTCTGGGTTCCACAGCCAACCTTCGAGATTGGTGCAGGTGCTTGGATCCTCGCTGGTGGTACTCACCACAGTGCATTCTCTTACGATATCACTGCTGAGTACTGGGAAGACTTCTGCGAGATTCTCGGTATTGAGTTCGTCAACATCGACAAGAACACAACTATCAGCAGCTTCAAGCAGCAGCTCCGCAACAACGAGATTTACTACATGCTCAACAAGGCGTTGAGATAATTTAAGTGAAGAGTGAAGAACGAAGAGTGAAGAATTCCATTGCTTTTCTCTTTGTTCCTTACATTAAAGAAAGAATCAATAATGAGCGCAAAAACTATTATAGAATCAGGTAAGGCCATTCTCGGTATCGAGTTTGGCTCTACCAGAATCAAGGCTGTCTTGATCGACACCGACAACAACCCTATCGCACAGGGTAGCTTTGAGTGGGAAAACCAGTTGGTTGATGGTCTCTGGACTTACAGCATCGACACAATCTGGAAAGGTTTGCAGGATTGTTATGCCGACCTCCGCAAGAACGTGAAGGCTGAGTACGACTGCGAAATCAAGCAGTTGGCTGCCATCGGTATTTCTGCGATGATGCACGGCTACATGGCTTTCGGTAAGGATGAGAACATTCTCGTTCCTTTCCGCACATGGCGTAACACCAATACAGCCAAGGCCGCAGCTGAACTTTCAGAGCTCTTCCACTTCAACATCCCATTGCGTTGGAGTGTCTCTCACGTATATCAGGCTATCCTGAATGGTGAGGACCACATCAACAAGATTGACTTCCTTACCACTCTCGCCGGTTATATCCACTGGCAGCTCACAGGCAAGAAGGTTTTGGGCGTAGGCGATGCATCAGGTATGCTCCCTATCGACTCTAACACCGGCAACTACGATGCAGAGATGGTAGCTAAGTTCGATAAGCTCATCGAGCCTAAGAACCTGGGCTGGAAGATTCTCGACATTCTCCCAGAGGTACTGAACGCAGGCGAAGATGCTGGCGTATTGACCGAGGAAGGTGCAAAGAAGCTCGACCCATCAGGCACACTCCAGGCAGGCACCCCACTCTGTCCTCCAGAAGGTGATGCAGGTACTGGTATGGTAGCTACCAACGCTGTACGTCAGCGTACAGGTAACGTCAGTGCAGGTACATCTTCTTTCTCTATGATTGTATTGGAGAAAGCCTTGAGCCAACCTTACGAAGTCATTGATATGGTGACTACTCCAGACGGCAGCCCTGTAGCAATGGTTCACTGCAACAACTGTACTTCCGACCTCAATGCATGGGTAGGTTTGTTCAAGCAATATCAGGAGTTGCTCGGTGTTCCAGTAGATATGAACGAGGTATTCGGCAAGCTCTACAACCACGCTCTTGAAGGCGATGCTGATTGCGGAGGATTGATTGCTTACAACTATATCTCTGGTGAGCCTGTAACAGGTCTTGCAGAAGGTCGCCCTATGTTCGTACGTTCTGCCAACGACCACTTCAACCTTGCCAACTTCATGCGTGCCAACCTCTATGCTTCAGTAGCTGTATTGAAGATTGGTAACGATGTATTGTTCAAGGACGAGAAGGTACAGGTAGATCGCATCACAGGTCATGGCGGTTTGTTCAAGACCAAGGGTGTAGGTCAGCGCATCCTCGCTGCAGCCATTAACTCCCCTATCTCTGTCATGGAGACAGCAGGCGAAGGTGGTGCATGGGGTATCGCCCTGCTCGCAGGTTATCTCGTTAACAACGAAGAGAAGTTGAGCCTGGCAGATTATCTCGACAAGAAGGTATTTGCAGGCAATACTGGTGTAGAAATTGCACCTACTGCCGAAGATGTAGCCGGTTTTGATAAATATATTGAAACCTACAAGGCTGGTCTTGCTATCGAAAAGGCAGCGGTTGAGAACAAAAAGTAAATAAAAGATAAATACGTTTGTGGGGATTCTACCTCCACAAACGTATTATACTAAAAATCGACAACAATTAATAAGAACAATGATGAAGAAACTATTCGCTACCACATTGCTTTCAACAGCAGTTGCATTCTCAGCTCAAGCTCAGGATGTAACAGGAACAATCCATGCCAACCAGGGAACACAGAAAATCAATAAAGAGATTTATGGCCAGTTTGCCGAGCATCTCGGAAGCTGTATCTATGGTGGTCTTTGGGTAGGTCCTGATTCTAAGATTCCTAATACTCAGGGTTACCGCAACGACGTGCTCCAAGCCCTCAAGGACCTGAAAGTGCCTGTATTAAGATGGCCTGGAGGATGCTTCGCTGACGAGTATCACTGGATGGATGGTATCGGTCCACGTGAGAAGCGACCAAAGATGCAGAACAACAACTGGGGTGGAACCATTGAGGACAACTCTTTCGGTACACACGAGTTTCTGAATCTCTGCGAGATGTTGGGTTGTGAGCCTTACATCAGCGGTAACGTGGGTTCCGGCACTGTTGAGGAATTGGCAAAGTGGGTGGAATATATGACCAGCGATGGAGATACTCCTATGGCAAAACTCCGCCGACAGAACGGCCGCGACAAGGCCTGGAAGGTAAAATACCTCGGTGTTGGTAACGAAAGTTGGGGCTGCGGTGGCAACATGCGTCCTGAGTATTATTCAGATCTCTTCCGCCGATACTCTGTTTATTGCCGCAACTATGACGGAAACCAGCTCTATAAGATTGCATCTGGAGCGAGCGATTACGATTATAACTGGACTAAGGTATTGATGGACCGTATCGGCAACCGTGCCAACGCCATCTCTCTACATTATTATACAGTAACAGGCTGGACAGGCAGCAAGGGTTCTGCCACCAAGTTCAACAATGAGGATTACTACTGGACCATGGGCAAGGCGCTCGGCATAGAAGATGTCATCAAGAAGCACGAGGCTATCATGGACAAGGCTGATCCAAAGAAGCAGGTAGCCCTCCTCGTTGACGAATGGGGAACCTGGTGGGATGAGGAGCCTGGCACTATCAAGGGCCACCTCTATCAGCAGAACTGTATGCGCGATGCCTTCGTTGCTGCGCTCTCGCTGAATGTATTCCACCGCCATACAGAGCGTGTGAAGATGACCAATATCGCACAGATTGTCAACGTACTCCAGTCAATGATCCTGACAGATACAAAGGGAACAGGTCACATGGTTCTGACTCCAACCTATCATGTATTCAACATGTACAAGGACTTCCAGGAGGCAACCTATCTCCCAATGGATGTAAAGTGCGACTCTATGGATGTTCGCGGCGATGATCACGCAAGAGATGGAAGAAAGATTCCATTGGTATCTACTTCAGCAGCCAAGAAGGCAGATGGAACCATTGTGGTTGCTCTTGCCAATGTCAGCCTTGACAAGGCTCAGCAGGTAGAGTTTAATCTGGATGGTGCAGCTGCTCCGAAAACTGTAACAGGACAGATTCTTTCCTGCAACAAGGTGAGCGATTACAACGACTTCGCACACCCGGATGTAGTGAAGCCTGCAGTTTTTAAGGATGCAAAAGTAAAGAAAAACACCCTTAAAGTAAAAATTCCTGCAAAATCTATCGTAGTTTTGAAAATAAAATAGTATCTTTGAAGGCGCAAAAGGAAGTATCCTTCTTTTGAGTAGCCTTCAGAGCTGGAAAAACAAGAATATTTCAGCAGAAATAACAACAATAATAAATATAAAATTATGAACGACATTAAAGTAATGAATCATGCAGCTGATAACATCCGTATCTTGGCTGCTTCAATGGTAGAAAAGGCAAATTCCGGTCACCCAGGTGGTGCTATGGGTGGTTCTGACTTCATCAACGTGCTCTTCTCTGAGTACCTGGTTTATGATCCAGCAGATCCAACATGGACTGGCCGCGACCGCTTCTTCCTCGACCCAGGTCACATGAGTCCAATGCTCTATGCAGGTTTGGCTTTGCGTGGTTTCTTCTCAATGGAAGACCTCAAGCAGTTCCGCCAGTGGGGTTCTGTAACTCCTGGTCACCCAGAGCTCGACCTTGAGCGTGGTATCGAGAACTCATCTGGTCCTCTCGGTCAGGGTCATGCCCTCGCAGCTGGTGCAGCTGTTGCAGAGAAGTTCCTCGAGGCTCGTCTGGGTTCAACCATGATGCAGCACAAGATCTACGCATACATCTCTGATGGTGCTGTAGAGGAAGAGATTTCTCAGGGTGTTGGTCGTATCGCCGGTAACCTCGGTCTGAACAACCTCATCATGTTCTACGATTCTAACGACATCCAGCTCTCTACAGAGTGTGACGTTGTAATGAACGAGGATACTGAGATGAAGTACAAGGCTTGGGGCTGGAATGTCATCAAGATCAACGGTAACGACGTGGCTCAGATTCGTGAGGCGCTCGATGCTGCTCAGAAGGAGCAGGATCGCCCTACCCTCATCATCGGTAAGACCGTAATGGGTAAGGGTGCTCTCCGCGCAGACGGCACAAGCTACGAGGCTTGCATCAATACTCACGGCGCTCCTCTCGGTGGTGACGCTTACGTTAATACTATCAAGCACCTCGGTGGTGATCCTGAGAATCCATTCGTTATCTTCGACGATGTAAAGGAAATCTACGCTAAGCGTGCTGAGGAGTTGAAGAAGATCGTAGCTGAGCGCAAGGCTGCAGAGGCTGAGTGGCGCAAGGCTAACCCAGAGAAGGCTGCCCAGATGGATGAGTGGTTCAGCGGCAAGGCTCCTAAGGTAGACTGGAGCAAGGTTGAGCAGAAGGCTGGTTCAGCTACACGTGCTGCATCTGCTGCTTGTCTCGGTGTTTTGGCAGAGCAGGTTCCTAACATGATCTGTGCTTCTGCTGACCTTTCTAACTCTGATAAGACAGATGGTTTCTTGAAGAAGACCAAGAGCATCGTTCGCGGTGACTTCTCTGGTGCTTTCTTCCAGGCTGGTGTTGCAGAGTTGACTATGGCTGATATGTGTATCGGTATGATGCTCCACGGTGGTGTGGTTGCAGCAATGGGTACATTCTTCGTATTCTCTGATTATATGAAGCCAGCTGTACGTATCGCAGCCCTGATGCAGGTTCCAGTGAAGTTCATCTGGACTCACGATGCATTCCGCGTTGGTGAGGATGGACCTACTCACGAGCCAGTTGAGCAGGAGGCACAGATCCGCTTGATGGAGAAGTTAAAGAACCACGCAGGCAAGGACAGCGTTCGCGTATTCCGTCCAGCTGATGCTGACGAAACTACAGTTTGCTGGAAGCTCGCTATGGAGAACGTTGAGACTCCTACAGCTTTGATCTTCTCTCGCCAGGGCATCGCTAAGTTGCCAGAGGGTACAGACTATGAGCAGGCAGCCAAGGGTGCTTACATCGTAGCAGGCAGCGACGAGAATCCAGACGTTATCTTGGTAGCTAGCGGTTCTGAGGTTTCTACATTGGAGGCTGGTTGCGAGGCTTTGCGTGCCGACGGCATTAAGGTTCGCGTGGTAAGTGCTCCATCAGAGGGCTTGTTCCGTGGTCAGAGCAAGGAGTATCAGGAGAGCGTATTGCCAAAGAACGCTAAGATCTTCGGTATGACTGCAGGTCTTCCTGTAACACTCCAGGGTCTCGTAGGCGCTAATGGTAAGGTTTGGGGTATGGAGAGCTTCGGTTTCTCTGCTCCTTACAAGGTACTTGATGAGAAGCTCGGTTACACAGGCGAGAACGTTTACAAGCAGGTAAAGGCTTTCTTGGCTGAAGCTTAATTAGCATAAACTAAACAGGAGTTGGAAGCTGGAGTTGGAGATTGTGCCGGATGGCAGATTTCCATTTCCGGCATCCGACTCCTTTCACTCTTTTAACATTAACCTTGTGAAGGATAAGGGTTTACCCCGTTTTCTTCACTTAAAAACTTAAGTATTATGGAAGTAAAGACAGTTGGTATTGCATGCGATCACGCAGGTTTTCCATTGAAGCAATTTGTATTGGAATATTTGGAAAAGAAGGGTTATCCTGTAAAGGATTATGGTACATACAGCGATGCGAGTGTAGACTATCCTGACTTCGGTCATGCTCTTGCTAAAGGCATTGAGAGCGGCGAAGTATATCCAGGTATCGGCATTTGCGGCAGCGGCGAAGGTATCGCCATGACATTGAATAAGCATCAGGGTGTACGTGCCGGATTGGCATGGTGCAAGGAGATTGCTCATTTGGTTCGTCAGCACAACGATGCCAACGTATTGGTACTTCCAGGTCGTTTCGTAGACAACAAGACCGCCGAGGCTATTCTCGACGAGTTCTTTGCCACAACATTCGAGGGTGGCCGTCACGAGCGTCGCGTCAAGAAGATTCCTGTTCAGCAGTAAAGTTCTGAATGGATAAAAAAGAATTAAGGCTGAGTCATCGCATGATGGCTCAGCCTATTTTTATGGAAAGGCTGACTGTCTTTCAACCTAAGAAATCTTTAAGCCATAACACCATTATCATAGAGATATTCCGGAGCAATATCAGCTCCATTATACCAGAAGATAGTTTGGTCTAGTCCGAATTGAACGAACTTTTTCTTGTCCTTCAATTCTGCAAATGCCGGATATTTCAAAAGAGGCTGCAAATCAACCTTCTTCGTCACTCCGTCATTAAATGTACAAAGAAGAGTATAATCTCCTAAATAATCTACATCTTTAACTGTTAGTATCATAATCTTCAATTTTTAACGTTGTACTTTCTTGATTGTTTCACCTCGCTGAGCCTTATCCCATAATTCCATGATTTCCTCGACATGTTCATCAAGAAAGTCATTTATCAAATGAATGGTTTTAGACTTAGCTCTTCCTTCCACAATTCTATCCTTAATTGTAATTGTGAATTCACCTTCACCACTTCTCACATGTACATGTGGGGGATTATGGTCAAAAGCATAAATATAAATCAATATACCTTGTATAACATATACTGCACCCATACATTTCCCTTTTAAAATCGAAATACGCTTGCAAAGTTACGCTTTTATTTGGAAATCGCAAAGAAAAATGAGATTATTTTTTTGTCAATCCAAGATTGTTTACCACATTTGCCCCACACAGAGACCGAGCTGCTCCCAAAAATCTGCGAGAATGGAATCATGAATCAAAAACTCGACTAAAAAATTGGTGCTTTCACAGAATCATCGTGCTGGCTAGAAGAATGTATAAGATGCTGCCTGCCGAAATGCAATCAGCCATCGACAGCAACGAAGCTCTTATTATCTCCCTCTCCCATCTTCCCCGCAACTCCAAGCAAAGTGCTTTGGCTAGGAACAAATACATCATCAGCATCGCTGACAATGTAGTATTTGGAGCTTTAGACCCAACCAGTTCACTCACTAACCTGGTGGAGGAACAGAAACTACTTGGAATAGAAATACACGCAAGCATATGATATCAAAGGATAATGCGTAAGATACAATCGCAGAATACGGAAGAAGTTGTCGGAAAAGACAGATGAAGTTATCGGAAAAGATAGTATAGGTTATCGGAGAAGTTAACTCCGTAGGCCGCACAACAGCTGTTGTGCGCTTGCATAACAGCTGATATGCGCTCGCACAACACCTGTTGTGCATGCGCAGACCAGCTGATGGGCGCCTACAGCAAACCAACATTACTCACAGATGGTTTTATCTATCTGTTTTGTAAAAACTTATAACCGGATTTTTGATATTGATTACTATACAATCTAGAGATAGAAATAGAGCTATTAAGCACTTCATTTGCCATATTACCTGTTTTTCTATAAGAGAAAAATCTATAGTTGTACGACTATAACCCCTATAGTCGTACAACTGTAGAGCTATGGTTGTACAACTATAGCACCTATAGTCGTACAACCGTAGAGTTATGGTCGTACAACTATAGGTCATTTAGCCGTACAACTAAAGAATCTGTGCAAAAGTCGTTTACTAACAATCATATAACTTCCTGTTTATCAAGGTATTGTGATTTTCTGTCATATTTTCAATATTCACAGCAAAATAAAAGCAGGATGAAAATACGGGAATCTCAGCAGGGTATTTGTCAAAAAAAACTATAGTCATATTCCGATCAATACTTTGGTAAAACTGAGAACAATTCACTATCTCAAAGAAATAAAAAAAGGGATGCCACGCCAGGTGACATCCCCCTATGAGAATCAAATACTTATTTGAAGCTTAAACTTTACTTGCTCTCAGCCTCAGCCTGCTTGGTCTCTGCTGCGTTAGGACCATAGTAGCCATAGTAAGCCTGGTAACGGGTGTAACCCCAGTTAGCCTGAGCCTTCTCTGGATCGAGCTGCTTAGCCTTGTCGAGAACCTTGATAGCCTCCTGGTAAACAACCTTGCGGCCGTTAGGATCCTGCAAGTTACCAGCCTTGCTGTTGTAGCAAGCACCCAGATAAGTAAGAACAACTACGTTATCCTCCTTTGCAGCAAGAGCCTGCTTCAAACACTTGATAGCGTTGTCAGCATCGTTCTTCTGGATATACATCATACCCTTGTTGGCAAGAGCTACGAAGTTGTTAGGGTTCTTTGCAATAGCTGCGTCCAAAAGTTCAGTCTGCTCCTTCTCCATCTTCAATGAAGTGTACATAGAGTTCAAACCATCGAGAACAACCTCATTGGTCTCGTCCTTTGCAAAGATATCCTTGAGCTTGTTAACATAGGCAAGAGAATCCTCGTGAGTCTTCAAGCCGTCCTTCATCACATAGAGCTTGAGGTTGAGGGCATCCTTAGCCTCCTTCTCACTCTTCATGGCGATGTCGCAATACTTCTCACAACGGGCAACATCCTTAGCCTGGTATGCATAACGGGCTGCAAAGAGAGCAACCTGACCGATATACTCCTTCTCGCTATCCTTCTGCTTCTGGTCTATAGAAGCGAAGAGAGGCTCATTGTCTGTATCGAGGAATGTACCCCAATACTTCAATACCTCATCAGCCTTACTGTTCTGAGCTGCAGTCTGACCCGCATTAACGAGCTGAACACGAGCACCCCATACACGGCTAGCGTTGTTGTTAAACTTAGGAGCAACCTTACCCTTAGCGTTAGGAAGCTGGTCGTACTTGTAGCACTCAATAGCATTAATCAATGCATTGTAAGCGCCCTCAGACATAGCAACCTCGTCAACCGGGTCGTTCTTCTTCATGATCTGATTGGTCTGCTGGATGCTCTGCTGGTCGTTGAACTGCTTCAGAGCGAGATCAACGAGCTTGTTGTAAGCCTTGGCCTTCTCTGCATCGTTAGCCATCTGACCCAAATTCTGCTTAACCAAAGCCTCAGCCTCGGCATAAGACTTAGCCTTCATGACAGCCTTGAGAGCGTCACTGTCGCCTGCGAATGCTGATGTGGCACCTAGTACCATCATTGCAGCTACTAAAAACTTTTTCATTTTTCTTAATGAGTTTAAAAGTTGTTGTTATTTATTTTTTACGCGTCTTTTCTTTTATTCGAAATCTACGTTGCCCGAATCGGTATCCGCAGCTTCTGATGCTTCGTCAGCGAGATGAGCCTCAGCCTCAGCAGCCTCTTCAGCAGTCTTGGCACCTACGGTATCATTCTCTATCTCCTCGCTCTTCTTAGCCCAGGCAGAACGGCTCTCCTCTTCTACAGAAGCCTCGAGCTCAGAACTCATCACCTTGCATACGCTGGCAATGACATCATTCTTCTTGGCAAGGTTGATGAGGCGTACACCCTGAGTAGCACGGCCCATGACACGGCAATCGGCTACGGCAAGACGAATCACGATACCACTCTGGTTGATAATCATGAGGTCGTTATCATCGGTTACGTTCTTGATAGCTACCAGTCGACCGGTCTTGTCGGTAATATTCAGTGTCTTCACACCCTTACCGCCACGCTTGGTAACGCGGTAATCGAGTACGTCAGAACGCTTACCATAACCCTGCTCACTCACTACCATCACGGTTTCCTTCTCAGGATCGTTGACAACAATCATACCTACTACAGCATCATCACCCTCATCGAGGCGCATACCACGAACACCGGTAGATGTACGACCCATTGTACGAATCTCGTTCTCGTCGAAACGGACAGCACGACCATTGCGGTTGGCAATAATCAGTTCGTTATGACCATTTGTCAGACGAACATCTACCACCTCATCGCCCTCTACGATGTTGATAGCAATCACACCGTTGGCACGTGGACGGGAATATGCCTCCAGACAGGTCTTCTTCACCGTACCATTCTTGGTAGCGAAGACTACATAATGGTTGTTGATGAACTCAGCGTCATTCAAGCCTCTGAGGCGGAGGAATGCATTCACCTGGTCATCGCTCTCGATGTTGAGGAGGTTCTGGATAGCACGACCCTTGGAGTTGCGGTCACCCTCTGGAATCTCGTAGCACTTCAACCAGTAGCAGCGGCCCTTCTTGGTGAAGAACAGCATGGTCTGGTGCATGGTAGCAGGATAGATATACTCGGTGAAGTCCTTATCACGGGTACGGGCACCCTTAGAACCTACTCCACCACGAGCCTGCTCACGGAACTCAGACAATGGGGTGCGCTTGATATATCCGAGATGACTCACGGTGATAACCACTGGGTCGTTTGGATAGAAGTCTTCTGGGTTGAACTCATGGTCATCAGGCTTAATCATGGTGCGACGTGCGTCACCATACTTCTCCTTCACCTCGTTGAGTTCATCCTTCATTACCTTCTTGCAGAGCTCAGGATCGTTCAGAATCTGGTTCAAGTAGTCGATAGTCTTCATCAACTCGTTGAATTCATTGTGCAACTGCTCCAGACGCAAGCCTGTCAACTGGCTGAGGCGCATATCCACGATGGCCTTACTCTGAAGTTCATCGAGTTCGAAGCGCTTCTCCAAGTTGCGCTGAGCATCAGAAGGAGTCTTGCTGGCTCTGATAATATGTACCACCTCGTCGATGTTGTCGCAGGCAATGATCAAGCCCTCGAGAATATGAGCACGCTCCTGAGCCTTCTTCAGTTCGAACTGAGTACGGCGGATTGTAACATCATGACGATGCTCTACGAAATACTTCACACACTCCTTCAAGCTCAAAAGACGTGGACGGCCATTAACAAGAGCGATGCAATTCACTGAGAATGAACTCTGAAGAGCTGTCAGCTTAAAGAGTTTATTCAGAAGAACATTGGCATTGGCATCACGCTTCACATCAACAACGATACGCATACCCTGACGGCCAGACTCATCGTTTACGTTAGCGATGCCATCTACTTTGCCTTCCTTGGCAAGGTCAGCAATAGCCATCACGAGCTGCTCCTTGTTAACACCATAAGGAATCTCGGTGATAACTATCTTATCATGGTTTTCACTACTTTCAATCTCGGCAGTGGCACGAACCACGATTCTGCCTCGACCCGTTTCGTATGCATCCTTCACTCCCTGGATACCATAGATGGTAGCACCGGTTGGGAAGTCAGGAGCAGGAATATACTGCATCAATCCATCGGTGTCGATGTCAGGATTATCGATATATGCACAGCAACCGTCAATTACCTCACCCAGGTTGTGGGTAGGCATATTGGTAGCCATACCTACTGCAATACCGTTACCACCATTTACCAGAAGATTAGGAATCTTGGTAGGCATCACGGTAGGTTCCTGCAGGGTATCATCGAAGTTGTTGGTCATATCAACCGTTTCCTTGTCAAGGTCATCCATGATATGCTCACCCATCTTGGAGAGTCGGCACTCTGTATAACGCATGGCAGCAGGAGAGTCACCGTCAACAGAACCAAAGTTACCCTGTCCGTCAATCAAGGTATAACGCATGTTCCACTCCTGTCCCATACGCACCAGAGCGCCGTAAACAGAAAAGTCGCCGTGAGGGTGATACTTACCGAGCACCTCACCAACAACACGCGCACATTTCTTATAAGGTTTGTCACTGGTGTTTCCAATACCGAGCATACCGTAAAGAATACGGCGGTGCACAGGCTTGAAACCATCGCGTACATCAGGGAGGGCACGAGCCACGATAACTGACATCGAATAATCGATGTAGCTCGACTTCATCTCCTCCTCAATGTTGATCTTCATGATTCTATCATGATCCATTGTCTGATTTTCGTCCATTTCTTATATTAATGTATTATTGTTTATTCATTACTTTCAAAACGCCTGTTTTCCATCCGGAAATTGCGTTTAAGGGCATTTCCTTGCGTTCTAAGCCGTTTTACCCTTTTGAAATTCCCGACAAAGATACAAAAAAAAATGATACTAAAACGCTTTAGAGGCGAAAAATCGCATTATTTTAGCATTATTTGTATTTTAACAATGCAAAAAAGTTGGCATATCATTTGCTATTATTGAAAATAATGTGTACTTTTGCACTGAGATTTTTAAAAATATAAGCAAATATGATAAATCCGTTTTCACATATACAGGACATACTGAAAAGAAGTAGCAAAGAAGCAGCACGCACCATGGGAAGAGAAATCAGCGTGGAGCATCTGATGCTGAGTCTGATTAGCCAGAACGACAGCGATGTCAACAAGCTCCTGAAGGGCGCAGACATCAGTCCGATGGCTTTCAGCGGAGTCCTTAACAGCAAACTGGAAAAGCGTGTGGAAGAAACTCCTGCCGATAACGTGAAGGAGAACACCCACATCCCATTCAGCCAGATAACAGACAGCATTATCAGAGACTCTATCCGCGAGGCAAACAACTACGAGCACTCCAAGATTGTAGAGCCAAGACATCTGCTGCTTGCCATCTTGAGAAATGACAAGAACCCTGTAGCCAACTGGCTGAGTCAACTGGGTTTAAGCTACGACCGTGCCATCGAAATGCTCTATCCTACTGACAAGGATGATGAGCAGAAGACAGAAGAGCCGAAGGATTTCAAAATGGAGCCCCAAACACCAGATTCAGAAACCCCTGATGCTGACAGGCAGGAGGAAGCAGAGAATCTGGAGATGGCAGGTGGAATAGAAGCAGAAGATGACTACAACGAGCAGAACGACATGATGGAAACTGACGAAGAGCCATTCGATATGGAAAAGGACCAGAACCCGATGAGACTGTCTACCCGTCCAAATGGAACTCCGCGCAAAAAGAGCAGCACCCCTACCATCGACAAATTCAGTTTCGACCTGACCAAGGCTGCAGCCGAAGGAAAATTGGATCCTGTCGTGGGCAGAGAGAAGGAGATTCAGCGTGTGCTCGAGATTCTGGGTCGCAGAAAGAAGAACAACCCAGTATTAATAGGTGAACCGGGCGTAGGAAAGAGTGCCATCGTAGAAGGACTGGCACAGCTCATCAACAACCAGGAAACATCGCCTATGTTCTTCAACAAGCGTCTGGTAAGTCTCGACCTGACTGCCATCGTTGCAGGAACCAAATTCCGCGGACAGTTTGAAGAGCGCATCAAGAATGTCATCAAGGAACTGGAGAACCATCCGGAGATCATCATCTTCATAGATGAGATTCACACCATGATAGGCGCCGGTTCCGGCGAAGGAAGCATGGATGCCGCCAACATTCTGAAACCAGCCCTGGCAAGAGGTATCATCCAGTGTATCGGTGCCACCACGCTCGATGAGTATCGCAAGAGCATTGAGAAGGACGGAGCCTTGGAGCGCCGTTTCCAGAAGGTTATCGTTGAACCTACTACACGCGAAGAGACCCTGCTGATACTGCACAATATCAAGCAACATTACGAGAAGCATCACTGTGTGAGATATACAGACGAGGCTCTCGAGGCATGTGTCAAACTGACAGAGCGCTATATCACCGACCGCCACTTCCCAGACAAGGCTATCGACGTGATAGATGAAGCCGGCTCGCGCGTACATATTAATAATGCAAGTGTTCCTGCTCCATATATCAAGCTGGAAAAAGAACTGAAAAAGATAATCAGCAAGAAGCAGCAGGCTGTAGCAAACCAGAACTTCGAGATGGCAGCCTCATGCAGAGATGCCCAGACCAAGATAGAGAAAGAAATTGAGGACATGAAGGCGCAATGGCAGCAGGGAGAGATTGGTGAATATGTTGAGGTGACAGCCGAAGACATTGCCAACGTTATCAGCATGATGACCGGCGTACCGGCCCAACGCATGGCAGAGGGTGAAAGCAAACGTCTGAAAGATCTGGAACACAACCTGAAGCATAAGGTGATTGCTCAGGATAATGCCATCAACAAGATGGTAAAGACCATTCTGAGGAACCGTGTAGGCTTGCGCGACCCTAACCATCCTATTGGCGTATTCATGTTCCTGGGTCCTACAGGTGTAGGTAAGACCTATCTTGCCCAGAAACTTGCCGAGGAAATGTTTGGTTCGAAAGATTCACTCATCAGAATAGACATGAGCGAATTCTCCGAGAGTTTCAACACCTCACGTCTGGTAGGTGCACCTCCGGGATACGTAGGCTATAACGAAGGTGGACAGCTGACCGAAAAGGTACGCCGCAAACCATACAGCATCGTATTGCTCGACGAAATCGAGAAAGCCAACAGCAAGGTATTCAACCTGCTCTTACAGGTACTCGACGAAGGCAGACTTACCGATGGCAACGGCCGACTCATCGATTTCCGCAACACCATCATCATCATGACCTCTAATGCAGGAACTCGCCAGCTGAAAGATTTCGGCAGAGGCGTCGGCTTTACTTCTGCAGGTATAAAAGGCGGATTGGCGATGGATGAGAAAGACAAGGAGTATGCCCGCAGCATCGTCCAGAAGAGTCTGAGCAAGCAGTTTGCTCCAGAGTTTCTGAACCGCCTCGATGACATCATCACCTTCGACCAGCTGGATCTCAATGCCATCAAGCGCATCATCGACCTCGACCTGGAAGGACTGGTCAAGAGAATAGAAGACTTGGGATTCCATTTCCAGATTACCGAAAAGGCAAAAGAGATGGTAGCCAAGAAGGGATACGATGTACAGTTTGGTGCCCGCCCACTCCGCCGCGCCATCCAGACCTACATCGAAGATTCCGTTTGCGAGATGTTACTCGATGGCACAATGAAGCCAGGCGACACCATCTCGGTAGGCAAAAATTCGAAAAAAGAAGAATTGACATTCAAGAAACTATAATCTGAAGAGGGACTATCCACTGGCGATAGTCCCTCTTTTGTTATGAACCCGGTATAGCAACCAACGAACTTTAGTTAATAAGAGTTAACCACGAGAAAAGTTTAGGCAATAATTTCTTATTTCAAAAAATATTCATTACCTTTGCATCTGCTTTCGGGCAAAAAGCCATGATGGCTCAGTTGGTAGAGCAACGCATTCGTAATGCGTGGGTCGCGGGTTCGAGTCCCGCTCGTGGCTCTTTCTTGTGAAAGGAGTTAGTATTTTCCTTCGCGAGATTAGCACATCGGTAGTGCACGGGCTTCCCAAGCCTGTGAGGCGGGTTCGACTCCCGTATCTCGCTCAGAACATCAGTAACCCAGGATTGAACCCTGGGTTTCTTGTTTTATTAACATCTTTTCAATCTTCTACTACAACAAAATAACTCATTTCGAGTTATTATATAAATTAAACTAAGATAAAAGAATAATAATGAAGAAACATATCATACTTGTACTGGCGCTCGTCCTGTCTTCAGGGCCTCTTTTCGCACAGAGTTCACACATGACCGATGATCAGGTCATGAGCTTTGTGGTGAAAGAACATGAGCGTGGCACATCCAACTCACAGATTGTTACCAAACTGATGCAGCAAGGCGTAGACATCTCCCAGATTCGACGTGTACGCAATAAGTATCAGAAGATGTCGCAGCAGAACGAGCTCTACAGCACAACCGCTGCAGGAAATGCAGGCAACAAGAGAATGCGGACCAACAATGGTAAGCAAAGAGAAGATTACCAGGACAAGGACAATGAGAAGCAGGCTTCAACCTATAGCAATTATCGCATCCAGAGCAAGCAGAACGACAGCTACTACTCATCTTATGATGAAACCAACCCAGATTATGACGATTTCAGCAAGGAAATGAACGCCCTGGTACCCGATACTGCTACCATGGTAAAACAGTTGCAGGCTGAGCTCAACCAGAAGCGCAGTAAGGTTTTCGGCCGTGACATTTTCAATAACAAAGACCTCAGTTTCGAGCCAAATATGAACATCGCTACCCCACAGAACTATCGTCTGGGGCCTGGCGATGCCGTCATCATAGATATCTATGGCGCCTCTCAGAAAACCATCGAGAGCACCGTTTCGCCAGATGGTGAAGTAACCATCGAGGGTTATGGACCGGTCAGCGTTTCAGGCTTAACCGTAGCTCAGGCTAATGCCCGCCTGCGCAATACCGTGGGCAGCAGATACCGTTCAAGCCGCATCAAGCTTACCGTAGGACAGACCAAGACCATCATGGTAAACGTAATGGGCGAGGTTAAGATTCCGGGCACCTATACCCTCTCAGCCTTCGCTACCGTATTCCATGCACTCTACATGGCTGGCGGAACCAACGATCTGGGTACATTGCGAAACATCAAGGTATACAGACACAACAAACTGGTAACGGTTGTTGACATCTACGACTACATTCTGAACGGCAAACTGACGGGTAATGTCCGCCTTGCCGACAACGATGTCATCGTAGTAGGTCCATACGATTGTCTCGTAACCATCGCCGGAAAGGTTAAGCGCCCGATGATTTACGAAATGAAGAAGAACGAGAGCGTCAATTCCCTTCTGAAGTATTCCGGCGGTTTTACAGGCGATGCCTACAAGAAATCAGTAAGACTGAACCGCAAGACCGGCAGAGAACGTGCCGTATATAATATAGAAGAGTTCGACTTCTCCAGTTTCCGTATCGATGACGGCGACTCAATCAGCGTAGACAGCATCCTGCCACGCTACGCCAATACCGTAGAGGTGAAAGGAGCCGTATTCCGTCCGGGCATGTACAATCTGGGCGAGCAGATCAACAGCGTACGCACCCTGGTAGAGCATGCCGAAGGATTAACAGAGGAAGCCTTCACCAACCGTGCCGTAATGCACCGCATGAAGTCAGACCGCTCACTCGAAGTAGTAAGTGTAGACATCGCCGGCATTATGAACGGCAAGACTCCAGATATCCCATTGAAGGAAAACGATGTTCTCTTCATCCCTACCCGACAGGAAAAGATTGTAGAGCGCACCCTCACCATCCGTGGCGAAGTGCAGTATCCAGGCGTCTATCAATATGCCGACAATGAGACCCTCGAAGACTTCGTTCTTCAGGCAGGCGGCTTAACCGACAAGGCTTCAACCGTTAATGTAATGGTAAGCCGTAGAGTAATGGATGCCAAGGCTTTACGTCCAGACAGCGTTATCGCCAAGACCTACACCCTATCTCTTAAAGACGGCTTCGTTATCGACGGCACCCCTGGCTTCAAGCTGATGCCATTTGATGAAGTAATGATTCGTCAGAGTCCGGCTTATGTAGAGCAGCAGAACGTATCGATTACCGGTGAAGTGATGTTTGCCGGTCTCTATACATTAGACCGTCGCAACGCCCGCCTGAGTGAACTCTTCAAGAAGGCAGGTGGAGCTACCGACCAGGCATACCTCAAGGGAGCCCGCATCATCCGCAAAGCCAACGAGCAAGAGAAGCAGCGCATGGAGGCAGTATTGAAGATGCAGCGCGAAGAGATACAGAAAAATCTTCTGCAACTAGCCTCCAGCAGCAACAATGCCAGTGCCATCTCGCAGACCTCTAAGGATGTAGAGCGTACCAACATAGAGAAGTTCAACGTACCTAGCGAATACCCTGTAGGTATCGATCTTCCTGAAGCATTGGCGAACCCAGGCAGTGATGCCGACATCATCTTACGAGAGGGCGACCGTCTGGTCATTCCTCAGTACAATGGTACGGTAAAGATCAATGGTGCCGTAATGTTTGCCAATACGGTAGCCTACGAAAAGGGCAAAAAGGCAAGCTATTACATCGACCAGGCAGGTGGCTTTGCCTCAGATGCATTAAAGAGCAAGGCATACATCATCTATATGAATGGCAAGGTAGCCAAGCTCTCTCATGGTGCCAAAGTGCAGCCAGGCAGCGAGATTGTCGTCCCAGCTAAACTGAAGCGCAAGATGAGTACCGCCGAAATGATGAGTATGGGAAGCAGCATGAGCAGCATCGCCGCCATGATTGCTACGATTGCTAATATGAGTAAGTAAGAATAATCAAACCCTATAAATATAAAAAGGAGTCATTCTATGAAATATCCTATAGGAATACAAGATTTCGAAGACTTGCAACGTAATGGTTATGCATACGTTGATAAAACAAACTTCGTATACAAGCTCGCAGATGAGGGCAAATATTACTTTCTGAGTCGTCCACGCCGATTCGGAAAGAGCCTCTTTCTGTCTACTTTGGAAGCATACTTCCAGGGTAAGAAGGAACTCTTCGAGGGCTTAGCCATATATGACTTGGAGACAGAATGGAAGAAATATCCCATCTTCCATATTGATCTCAACACAGCCAACTTTCGAGAGAAAGACAGTCTGTACACAGTCCTTAATGACTATCTCACAACTTGGGAAAGCAAATATGGAGCCCGTGAGTCAGAAGCCACACTTGCCCTTCGTTTCAAGGGTGTGATAGCACGAGCTGCAGAGAAAGAAGGATGTGGTGTTGTAATTCTTATAGATGAATACGACAAGCCTATACTTCAGACCTTGCGCGCCCCAGAGTTACAGGCTGAACACCGTGCACAGCTGAAAGCATTCTATTCGGTATTGAAGACCCAAGACCGATATATCAAGTTTGCATTCCTCACCGGTGTAACCAAGTTTGGCAAGGTTAGCGTATTCAGCGACCTCAACAACCTGACGGATATCTCGATGGATCACCGCTATATCAGTATCTGCGGAATGACAGAGAAAGAACTGCTTACAAATTTCAAGGAAGGTATCAGCGAATTAGCGTCTGCAAATGAAGATAACGAGACAGAAACCATCGATAAGTTAAGAATGCGTTATTCTGGCTATCACTTCGAAGAGAATTCTGAAGAAATATACAATCCTTTCAGTGTACTGAACACGTTAGCAAATTCACGCTACGATGATTACTGGTTTAAGGCAAATACTCACACTTTCCTCATAGACATTCTGAGAAAGCATGACTATTGCATTACAAACCTCAGTAAGGCACAAATAAAAGCCAATATGATGAACAATGTGGATTCCAATCCCATTCCGGTCATCTATCAGAGCGGTTACCTAACAATAAAGAGTTACGACGAGCGATTCAAGAACTACCAGTTAGGCATCCCCAACAAAGAGGTCGAAGAAGGTATTCTCAACACCCTGCTCCCCCATGGCTGTAAGACTGCGGAAATGGATTGTTAGGAGTTGAGATAAGTTATTAATAGAAAAAATGTTATAAATAGAAAAAGAACATAACAATGAAACAAGAAGCACAAACACAAAGAGTAAATTACAAACTTGTTTTACAAGAAATATGGAAACGACGCAAATTGTATTTTATCGGTTTGCCTATAGTTTTAATATTATCTTGCTTGTTTATTATTTCTATTCCAAGAACGTACTCTTCGGAAACAAAGATGGCTCCAGAAGTTGACTCACCAAATTCTGGAAGTACTTTAGGTTCTTTAGCATCTTCATTCGGATTTGACTTATCCGAAATTCAATCATCTGATGCCATAACTCCATTACTGTATCCACAGCTCATTGACGACAATGGTTTTATTTCAGAATTGTTTGGCATAAAAGTTATAAACAAAAAAGGTGACATTAAAACCGATTTATACACTTACTATAAAAAATACCAACAATATTCGTGGTGGGCAAAAGCGATAGGAGCTATAACTGATTTATTTAAATCAAAGAAGTCCACAATAGTTTCAGGGAAATTTAATCCCTATATTCCATCAAAAAATGATGATGAAATTATGTCTGCTATAAGAAAATCAATAAACATTAGCGTTGACAAGAAAACGGGAGTGATAACAATTAAAAGTAAAGCACAAGATGCACTGGTTTGCAAAATAGTAGCAGATTCCGTAAGAGGTCATTTACAGCAATACATCACTAGATATCGAACCAACAAGGCTAGAAAAGACTATGCTTATTATAAGAGTCTTACCGAAGAGGCTAAAGCTCAATATGAAAAAGCAAGAAGACTTTATGGTGGCTATGCTGATGCAAACTCAGATGTTATATTAGAAAGTTTTAGATCAAAGCAAGAGGATCTAGAGAACGATATGCAATTAAAATATAATACATATTCTACATTAAACACTCAACTCCAAGCTGCAAAAGCCAAAATACAGGAAAAGACTCCTGCTTTTACACTTATCCAGGGAGCCGCAGTTCCCATAAAAGCTAGCGAACCTAAAAGAATGTTATTTGTTTTAGGAACGATGATTTTTGCTTTTATTCTGATAAGCATATATGTACTTAAAGATATTATTAAAGAAGAATAAGGAAAAATGACTAATAGTAATCAACCATCATCACAACGCATTCTATCTAATACGATAGTTCTATTTCTCAGGATGCTACTTTTGACAATAGTCAACCTGTACAGCATTAGAATTATCTTAGGAAGAATGGGAACAGAAGACTATGGTATATATAATGCCGTAGCTGGTGTCGTTACTATTTCATCCTTTATCAGTGGGGTCTTAGATTTAGCTATCCAACGTTTCTACTCATACGCTATGGGAGCTAGGCAAAAAGACCAACTGGTAAAAATATTCTCCATCAGTATCAAATGCTCCGCTATTCTTGCAGTAACAATCTTTATCATGCTAGAAATAGCTGGGCTCTGGTACATAGAAAACAAATTAGTAGTTCCTATTGGAAAAATAGAAATTGTAAAAATGTGCTTTCATTTTGCCGTTATTACATTTCTTTGTACTATCTTACAAATTCCATTTACAGCAACTATATTTGCTCATGAGGATATGGGGGCATATGCTTCTATCTCAAGCGTAGAATGTTTATTGAAATTACTAGTGGCCTTTTTAATAGGAAGAGTATTTCTTGATAATCTCTCATTCTATTGTCTGGGACTCATGCTTGTTGCTATCCTCATATATATATGTTACGCATTATGGGGATATACCAGATATGAAGAATGTAAGCATTATACCAATGTCAAAGAAAATGATTTATACAAAAAAATATTATCTTTTTCAGGATGGACCTTATTTGGTTCTTTTGCCAAAATAACAATGGTTCAAGGAAGCACACTTCTCTTAAATTCATTCTTTGGCCCTTTGACTAATGCATCTTTTGCCATAGCATTACAGATAAGCAATGCATTTACAACGCTAAGCAATAACATGGTGCTTGCAGTACGTCCAGCAATGATTAAATCATACGCAGAAAAAGACGAACGGTACTTACAACTGTTATTTAGTTTTAGTAATAAGTTTATGTATTACTTCCTATTAATTATCGGTTTACCTATGATAACAGAAATGCCATTAATTGAAAAGCTTTGGCTTGGAAATTCGGTCAATCAGGAGATAATCCTATTCTCACGACTTGTAATAATATACACGATATCTTTAGCTATGAACAATCCTATCACGATTATCATACAAGCCACAGGTAATATAAAAAAATATCATCTCTGTGTTGAAAGTATAACTCTAATGTCACTACCTGTAGCATGGATTCTATTCCATTACCATTATGAGTCGTATCATATTTATACAGCAATGACAGGAGTTTGTATAATTGCACATGTAGTTAGATTGCTATGTTTAAAGGAAAGTTATCATAATTTTTCTATTAGAAACTATTTTGGTACGTTCATTATTCCTGCGAGCACTATAACTGTCGTTGGTTCACTAATATATAGATATATGCATGAAGTAAACACTACTGATGTTATCAGGCTATTGATAGAAGTAATCATACTACCAATCATAATAATTACACTGACTTATATGGTTGGACTCAATAAAAAGGAAAAAAATACGTTTAATAAATATATAAGAATATATTCAACTCGTAAATGCAAGAAACAACAATAAATAATATACTAGCATGTAGTTACCTTCTACTTTGGGTAGCAACATTTATATGGTACCACTTCAAGCATCATTCCATTGATGCTGGAAGCGGTATAATATTCATGTATATTCTCTATGGCATCATCTCTATAGACTCATTGAACGACCCTATTTTTTCAATGTCATTTAATAATCTAACATTGTTTCCATATATTTATTTATATGGGATGATGATGTTAGCTATACTTCCTATCATCAATAACCATTTTCATCCTACTACAAAAATTGCAGATCCAAATACAAGGATACTTAATTATCTGTCCATCATGATAATCATCTGCGGTCTATTACTGATACCAAATATTATATCAAACTTTGGTACGGGAATCGTTAAATTATTCACAGATACAGATGCAGGTAAGGATGCATATATGGAAAGTGCAAAAGGAGCAGAAGATACGGGTGCTGCCATATCTAATATACCAGCAGTCATTTTCAACGCATTCTCTGATATCGCAATATTTTTAGCAATGTATTACATGACTCTAAATTCAAAGAAGATAATAACTTCATTACTTTGGTGTACTGTAGGAATTGGTATATTAATGCCAGTCATCAATGGACAAAGAACAGGAGTTATCACAAGTGTTCTCACTATTTTTGGAGGATATCTTCTTTTCAAAAAATATCTCGATAAGAAAGTGAATCTAATATTTAAGCGTGTCGGAATTATTTCCATTGCGCTTATCATGTTACCAGTTGGTGCCATTACAGTCAGTCGATTCGGAGATAGAGCAGGTGGAACCATAACCAGTTTTCTCAATTGGTATATAGGACAAGGAAGTCTCTACTTCAACAACTATGGATTGGACCCAGGTGGTACAAGAAACGGAGAAAGAACAGCAAACTTATTTCTGCGTATAATCAAATCGGATGTCCCCAAAAACTATGTAGAAAGAAGACAGAAATATCCAAATCTAGAAATTGACGATTATTATTTCACAACTTTTGTTGGTGACTTTACCATTGATTACGGACCAATCATTGCTGTAATTATATTTCTAGTTATATATGGTTGGATGTATTATAAGACAAAAACAAGAACAGATAGCATAACACTTCACCAATTGCTATTGCTCTACATTACGATGTGTGTTAGCATGCAGGGAGGCATGTATCTGTTCAACTATTCAGACACGGCAAATTTAAAAATAATAACATATATATTTTTATATGGGTACCTAAGGTATCATGAGGTACTTTTGAAGAGATTCCCATTAAATACAAAACAAAAAGAAATAAAGAAATGACACCAAGAATTATAGCATTATACCTCCCCCAATTCCATCCGATTCCTGAAAACGACAGATGGTGGGGACCTGGTTTTACAGAATGGACAAATGTAGCAAAAGCCAAACCTTTGTTCAAAGGTCATCAACAGCCAAGAATCCCTGCTGATTTAGGCTTCTATGATTTACGTTTGCCTGAAACACGCATACAACAGGCAGAATTGGCAAAAGCAGCTGGCATCGAAGGATTCTGCTATTATCATTATTGGTTTGGACACGGGAAACAACTCCTTGAACGTCCATTCCATGAAGTAGTAGAAACAGGTAAGCCTGATTTTCCTTTCTGTATATGCTGGGCGAATCATACATGGAGCAATAAAACATGGGAGAGCAAGTCTGCCATGCAAAAGAACTCTACACTTATCAAACAGGAATATCCAGGAAAAGATGATGACATAGAACATTTCATGTCATTGTTACCAGCATTCAAAGATCACCGATATATGAAAATAGATGGCAAACTACTCTTTGTCATTTATAGTGTTTTTGACTTTCCACATGTTGACAGATTTCTAGAAACATGGCGTGCGTTAGCAAAAGAACACGGATTACCAGGTTTTCATTTTGTTGGTATGACCCCATCAACGCTAACCTTCAAACTAAACAAAGAAGGTCATCACTTTAGAACTCTACCAAATCTAGAAAGCAGTAAAGATATCTATAAAGCTGTTTTAGATATGGGTTTTGATGCTGTCAACTCTTTTGGAAAACGAAGAGGTGAAATGCTTTATGAAGGGAAATGGAAGAATCTGTTTAAGACAGGTCTTAGATATCTCGGTCTTCCCACAGGTAGTATCAAATATGACTACGCAAAAACCGTAAGAAACTATTTTGCTCCTGAAGATACATGGGAAAATGTCTATCCTACAATATTACCCCAATGGGACAGGACGCCACGCGTAGCAAGTCAGGACGGCATATATGTTAATGCAACTCCAGAAAAATTCAAACAGCATATCCTGCAAGCTAAAGAATTTATCAAAGAGAAAAATAAAGAGCATCAGATACTTTTTCTCAAATCATGGAATGAATGGGGAGAAGGTAACTACGTTGAACCAGATATTCAATGGGGACATGGATTCTTGGATGCAATAAGAAATAATATCGACAAATAAAAAACGCAATATGCACATTAATATCATAATGAACTCAATAAGTGATGCGCATTCAAATAAGCGCATTAAGGATTTTGAAAATCAAGGATTCAAGATAAATATTTTCGGCTTCAACAGAGGTATCGTTTCTCCAGAAAGAAACGATATTTCAATCGTTGGCAACTTTACCAATGCAACCCAATATTACAAAAGAATAGTAACATACATAAATGGGATAAGAAAGGCTTTTAAACTTGCAGGAGAAAATGATGACATTTGGTACTATCAAGGCATGGATACTGCTTTATTTGCCGTTATCTTCGGTAAAAAGCGTAAATATATCTATGAAGAGTGCGACTTGGTACACACCTATGTACAAAATGTCTTTATTCGCAATATTCTAGAAAAAATAGACAAATATATCATCAAGAAGTCCTATAAGACTATTGTTACTTCTGAAGGATTCTTAAAATATCACTACAAAGATATCAAAAGTATCCCTGAGAATATAGTACTCTTACCCAATAAACTGTCTAATGATGTAAAAAAATATCCTTTTAAAAAGAGAAAAGATTTTAATCCAAACCATATAAGATTTGCATTCGTGGGTGGAGTAAGATATAATTCATTATTGAGTTTAGCCAAACATATCTGTCATAATTTTCCAAATCACGAATTTCATTTCTACGGCTATGTATCCCAAACAATAACCGAAAGTGAACTGCCAAAAGGCAATAATATATATTATCATGGTCCGTTCAATAGTCCGCAAGACTTGCCAAAAATTTACTCTGAGATAGATGTTGTTGTTGCAACATACGACATATCAAGCATCAATGTTAAGTTTGCGGAGCCAAATAAATTATACGAGTCAATTTACTTCAATTGTCCAATAGTAGTTAGCAGACAGACCTTTCTTGAAGATAAAGTCAAAAGGCTAAAAATTGGCTATTCTGTTGACGCATACAATGAGGATGATGTCAAGAAATTAGTTAGGGACATTGAGAGTTCTTATATAAATATAAAAGAGTCAATTAGCAAAATTCCACAAGATACAGCAATTGACAACTATAATATGAAAGACTTGTTCTATGATAAATAATATTGTGGTCATACCATAAGTCTGCGGCCAACTTCGTCTTGAATAAACTCTGAAAATCTTGTAGAAATCTTCAAAATACTACTAGATTTTCAGAGAAAATCAAAAAGCTGAAGAACTTACGAGAATATCAAAGGGACAACATGTTATTTAAAACATATAAATATAGTTTATTATATTCAACAGTTTTTTTGTAATGTGTTAAACTAGGAAAATTCAAAATCAACTATTATTTACGTTGCGATTAATCACTTATTTCTCTACCATTGTAATTCTGAACTGATATTAGGCATGAGAAACACAATAAAAGGCAGAGGAGAACGTTATCTAAAAAAAAGTTAGAATATGAAAAAAATAATGCTAGTATTTGGAACACGACCAGAAGCAATCAAAATGGCTCCTTTGGTTAAAGCTTTCCAAGAAATAAAAGAAGATTTTGAAACAATAGTTTGCGTTACAGGTCAACACAGAGAAATGTTGGACCAGGTTCTTCACCTGTTTGACATCAAGCCCAACTATGACCTCAACATCATGAAGCAAGGACAAGATCTCTACGACATTACGTCTAGAGTGCTTCTTGGCATGCGTGATGTTTTCAAAGTTTGTCGTCCTGACATTCTTTTTGTGCATGGAGATACGACAACCAGTACCGCTGCTGCACTTGCAGGATTTTACCAGCAAATCCCAGTAGCTCACATAGAGGCTGGATTGAGAACTTATGATATATATAGTCCATGGCCAGAAGAAATGAACAGACAAATTACAGGGCGCATTGCTACCTATAATTTCTCCCCTACCCAACTGAGCCGTAAGAACCTCCTGAAAGAGAATATTACTGACAGCAAGATTACAGTTACAGGAAATACGGTTATAGATGCCCTTCATTGGGTTACTGCAAAAATCAAAAATGACAAAAAACTTGATGTTCGTCTGACTAGAGATTTACAGGAAAAGGGCTATGATTCGAAACGTCTTCAAGACGGAAAGCGCCTTATCTTAATTACAGGTCACAGAAGAGAGAACTTTGGAGAAGGTTTCCTCAATATTTGCAATGCTATCAAGGATTTGGCTGCCCAACATCCAGATGTTGATTTTGTCTACCCAATGCATCTGAACCCAAATGTACGTAAGCCAATCCACGATGTATTTGGTGAAGACTTAAGTAATCTTGGCAATATTTTCTTTATAGAACCTCTGGAATATCTCATGTTCGTTTTCCTAATGGAAAAAGCCAATATTGTATTGACCGATAGTGGCGGCATCCAAGAAGAGGCTCCAGGATTAGGAAAGCCGGTATTAGTAATGCGAGACACAACTGAACGTCCCGAGGCGGTAGAAGCAGGAACGGTGAAACTAGTCGGTACTAATTACCAGGCAATCATGGACAGCGTTTCATGCTTACTATCAGACTCCAGCGAATATGAGAAGATGAGCAAAGCCAACAATCCATATGGAGATGGAAAGGCTTGTGAAAGAATCATCAATAAAATCCTGAAGATTACTGAATAAGAAAACTTAAGGCGTCACTGGCCAATGAAATAAGTGCAATTGGTTAGCAAAGCCTATTCATAGGTCTTAAACATTATAGAGTTACAGTAAACAGAATGATTATCTTGTAAAAAGCAATATAGAAAGTCATGAATATTAAGTTTATTTTTTTGCAATACTAAGATAAACAAAATATCTAATATGACAAAATTACGAACGACTTTTTGTTGGTCTACACTTATTTAAAAATAAACAAATTGTAGTGTTGCGATTTAATTAGTTAATATAGAATGAATAAAGTTAGTATCATCATGCCATCCTACAATGCAGCAAAATTTATTGCCGCATCAATACAATCTGTAATTGGGCAGACATACCGCAATTGGGAGTTACTTATAACAGACGATTGTTCTAAAGACGACACAGTAAAAATCGTAGAACAATTTCTTGAAAAAGACAATAGAATCAAATTGTTTTCTACAGGAAAGAATAGCGGTCCTGCTTGCGCAAGAAACAAATCATTGGAAAATGCGACAGGTAAATATATTGCATTTCTTGACAGTGATGACATTTGGGTTTCAAATAAACTTGAAACCCAAATTCAATTCATGATAGAAAAAAACATAGCATTCTCTTTTAGTAGCTATAGCGTCATAAAAGAAGATGGTACCCCAACAGGAAACACCATCAACGTACCAAGAATAATTGGATACCATGGTTATTTACGTAATACTATCATCGGATGCCTTACCGTTATCATAGATAGAGAAAAGACCGGAAATTTCATAATGCCTAACATAAAAAGCTCTCAAGATATGGCTTTATGGTTGCTCATTATGAAAAGAGGCTTCAAAGCTTATGGGCTACAAAATACATTAGCATGCTATCGATTAGTATCTACGTCAAATACTTCAAAAAAGTGGAAAGCAGCAAAAGATGTTTGGAAAGTTTATAGAGAAATAGAACACATAAATCCAATATATTCGGCAATATGTTTTATAGGATATGCAATAAACGCTATCATCAAACGTTTATAAAGAAATGAGTACTTAATACACAATATGATTTTAAAATATATTTTTGACAGAATAACAGCTTTATTAGGACTGATTTTTCTTAGTCCAATATTGTTTCTGACATGGATTCTTATACATATAAAAATGCCAGATGGGCCTGCTATCTTCACACAAAAAAGAGTAGGTAAGGATGGGAAACTATTCACTATGTATAAATTTCGATCTATGTCACAGCACCATAGTGGCTCTTCCGTATCCGTTGCAGGAGAAAGTAGAATAACACCTCTTGGTGCTAAACTTAGAAAATATAAGATAGACGAACTTCCTGAACTTTGGAATGTCCTAATTGGCAACATGAGTTTTGTAGGTCCCCGGCCTGACGTACCAGGCTATGCAGATAAACTAGAAGGAGAAGATAGAGATATTCTTAAATTGCGCCCAGGAATCACAGGTCCAGCAAGTCTGAAATATCGTAACGAAGAAGAATTACTTGCCAAACAAGCCAATCCACAAGAATATAACGACTTCGTTATCTATCCAGATAAAGTGAGAATCAATCTCTTTTATCTTAAACACTATAGCTTTATTATGGACATTATGATTATTATAGCTACAGTCACAGGAAAGAGAATATCATATAATAACGAAATCATATAAATAATATGATGCTCAGAACATTTAAATAGGTTTTAAATATGATGAATAGTAAAAGAATATACTTATGCCTTGCTCATATGAGTGGCAATGAAATGAAATACATCCAAGATGCTTTCGATACCAATTGGGTTGTTCCACTAGGACCGAATGTCAATGGTTTTGAGAAAGATTTGGAAAGCTTTGTAGGACAAGACAAAAAGGTGGTTGCATTAAGTGCAGGTACGGCTGCAGTACACCTTGCACTGCTAGACTGTGATGTTAAAGCAGGAGATGAAGTTATGGTACAATCTTTTACATTCTGCGCATCAAGCAACCCTATTAAATATCTGGGTGCAAAACCTGTTTTCGTAGACAGTGAAAAAGAGACATGGAATATGGATCCTCAGCTATTAGACCAAGCTATAGCTGACAGAATAGAAAAGACAGGCAAAAAACCTAAAGCCATCATCGTTGTTTATCTATATGGTATGCCTGCAAAGATTGACGAAATATTGCAGGTTGCTAACAAATACGACATTCCACTTATAGAGGATGCAGCAGAAGGTCTTGGCTCCCGTTATAAAGAACAAGTGTGTGGAACATTTGGCAGATATGGCGTATTAAGTTTCAACGGAAATAAAATGATTACGACAAGTGGTGGTGGTGCCTTAATATGCCCAGACACCGAAAGCCAGAGTCGCATTATGTTCTATGCAACCCAAGCAAGAGAGTCATATCCATACTACCAACATGAGCACATAGGTTACAATTACCGTCTAAGCAACGTTTGTGCGGGAATAGGACGAGGTCAAATGACTGTACTAAACGACCATATAGCGCATCACAAACACGTACATGACCTATATACAAGATTATTGGCAAATGTCAAGGGCATCACCGTACATAGCAACCCAACACCTGATTTTGACTCAAATTTTTGGCTCAATACGATTCTGTTAGATGAAGGAGTTAAGATTAAAGGCGAAGAAAAGGCATATAGTCAGGTCATTACGGGCGCTGTAGGAGGTGCAGCTGGCGTTACACACAGTGCAAAAAGCGCACATACATCATTGGAGCCAAACAAGAATGTTGAAGCTTTACGAATAGCATTGGACCAAGCATCTATTGAGGCACGCCCTTTATGGAAGCCTATGCATTGTCAACCCGTTTATGCAGACTGTACGTCATACACAAATGGTATCAGTGAAGATTTGTTCCGTAAGGGTCTCTGCTTGCCTAGTGGGCCATGCGTTTCAGAAGAAGATGTACGCTATATCACTGACACGATAAAAGAAAACATTATAACCAAATAATGTTCAATTAAACAACCTGTATCAGAAGCTCATGAACATGAAGTTTTTCAATAGACTATCAAATTGGTATTTCTCCAAAAAATCACTACCATACTGGTGTATTTTTTGGATAGATTGTGCTGTGACATTTGTTTCTTACTTATTTATATATCAGCAGATTAACAGTGGAGCAAAGGCATTGAGTATCTTAGGACAACTCTCTATGTTATTTGCTATATTCACATTGTTCCATGCCATCGGTTTTAGGATATTCCACACATACGACGGTATCCTCAGATACTCATCGTTTATTGATTTGCAAAGGGTATTCTATGCTGTTACTTTTGGTGCGGTACTGTCTGCTATAACGAAAGACATGTTGCTTAGCACTCATTTCTTCCCTGGAGTTGAAATAGAATACCGCAATATTGTACTTGGAGCTCTCATTTCCACTTTAGTATTGTGGGCTATCAGAGTGATTGCCAAGACTATCTTTGATGTCTCTCTCTCAGATTACAACATTAAACATGCATTTATCTACGGCGTGAAAGAAGGTGGCATCGGTCTCGCCAAGCAAATCAAAAACAGTAAACCCATGAAATTTAAACTCATGGGCTTTATCTCTGATGACACAAAAATAAAGCACCATCACCTGATGGGAACCAAAGTGTATGCTCCAGACCTGAATACCATCAGGAAAATGAGAAATAACAATATCTCAACCCTATTAATTTCTCCTGGTGCCATCAACGTTTTTCGCGCAAATAAAGACTTCCAGGATGCACTACTTGCAGAGGGTATTCATATCTATATGCCTACCACACAGGAGTGGAACAGAAATGAACAGCAACAGCTCAAGGAAGTTAGCATCGAGGATCTTTTACCACGAGATGAAATCAGCATCGATATGGAAAGCGTGGGTTCTATGCTTCATGGCAAACGCATATTGATTACAGGTTCTGCTGGAAGTATCGGAAGCGAAATGGTAAGACAAATCGCCAAGTACAATCCGGCAGAATTGATTCTTATAGACAGTGCAGAGACTCCGCAACACGATATACGCTTGATGATGGCTAAGCAATTCCCTGAAATTAAAGCTGAAACCATCGTCACCACCATCTGTAGCAAGTCGAGAATGGAACATATCTTCAAGACATACTTGCCTGACTATGTTTTCCATGCTGCTGCATATAAACATGTTCCTATGATGGAGAACAATCCATGTGAGAGCATTCAAAACAATGTTTATGGTACTAAAATACTAGCTGACCTTGCTGTCAAATATGGAGTTAAGAAATTTGTTATGATTTCAACAGACAAAGCTGTCAACCCAACCAATGTCATGGGATGTTCTAAACGAATCTGTGAAATCTATGTACAGAGTCTCAACAAAGCTGTGAAAGAAGGTATCATCAATGGAAAAACCCAATTCGTTACCACACGTTTTGGCAATGTATTGGGTTCTAATGGTTCTGTTATACCTTTATTCAAGAAACAAATAAAAGCTGGTGGACCTGTCACTGTTACAGACCCACGTATCATCCGCTACTTCATGCTCATTCCAGAGGCTTGCAAACTAGTTCTGGAAGCAGGAACAAAAGGTAATGGCGGGGAAATATTTGTTTTCGACATGGGCAAACCTGTCAAAATTGCCGACATGGCACAGAGAATGATCAACCTCAGTGGAGCAAAGAACGTTGAAATCAAATACACAGGATTGAGAGCGGGCGAAAAGCTTTATGAGGAAATGCTTAATGAGAAGGAATCAACTAAGCCTTCATTCCATGATAAAATAAGAATCGCAAATGTACGTGAATACGATTATACTGAAGTATCTAAGCAAATCGATAACTTGATAGAAAAAAGCAAGTTATACGATGAAATGCTCACAGTAAAGATAATGAAGGAAATCGTTCCAGAGTACAAGAGCAATAATTCGATTTACGAGAAGCTCGACAAATAAGCACTTTCACGTTCGTAATAAATGAAAAAACTGATGGAAAATAAACAATATAAAGACAGCATGAATAAGACGGAGCAAATTATAAAGCGCTCCGTCGATTTCGTCATCGCAACATGTTGTCTGATATTCTTCTCTCCTTTAGCCATAGCGTGTGCTATTGCTATCCGATTAGAAGATGGGCTACCTGTAATCTATCGTCAAGAACGTATTGGTCTACATGGCAAGCCATTCTTTATCTATAAATTTCGTTCCATGAAGATTGATGCAGAAAAAGATGGTCCTGATCTTCTTGAGATAAAAGGTGATCCAAGGCTCACTAAAGTTGGACGTTTTTTAAGAATGCATCACCTCGATGAACTTCCTCAACTTTGGAACGTTTTTAAAGGAGACATGGCATTTGTAGGTCCTCGCCCTGAACGTAAATTCTATATCGACCAGATTATGGAGCATGATCCTCGATATACTTATCTGTATCAAATTCGTCCAGGAGTAACTTCTTATGCCACCTTATATAATGGATATACGGATACGATGCCGAAGATGCTGAGAAGACTGAGTCTTGACCTCTACTACCTGGAACACAGATCCTGGTGGTTCGATGCCAAGATTCTGTTCAAAACTGTGATGAACATCATGTTTGGCAAAATATTCTAATGATGAGCTACTGAGGCAATAAAGGGGTGAATACATATAATATAGTGTATTCACCCCTTTATTGTGCCTTCTTCCTTACGAAATCCATATTTAACTGTTGGGAAGGCTCATGCCCAACATCGCATTTCTCACTTCCCGGTTAGGATAGCCTAACATATAACTGCTGCCAACCACCTTCTTGATGCTAAGGTAACCTAACTGATAAAGGAAAAGTTTGGGATCATCTATATTGACATCACTCATTTCCAGGTAATCGGAATCTATCAAACAATTGTCTAGCTCAGGAATCTCGTTGATGAATTTATGCAGAACCTTAAGTAACACCTCGTTAGAACCAGAGGCAATCCAATAAGAATTAAGGCGCAGATTGGCCAAGGCATTACATACACTAAAAGGATTGTAAACACCTATAAGACAACGTGAGAAATGATAGCCACCATAGATAGAACTCATTGTATCTATAAGGGCACTCTTCGTGATAGCATTGTTATCTGCCAATTCTGATAGATGTTCTGAGAAATTACAAATAACTTCATCTTTGGTGAAACCGCATATCGAAGCGTACTCATTACGAAAGCTGATATTAACTAACGTATTAAGCATGCCAAACATACTGATTTGGGTAAACTTGGTAACGCCAGTAATAAAGACACACTTGATGCAGTAACCATAGTCCTTCAAGCCAGTAAAGAAATTGCGGTATATCTCACGGCATGCATCATGATGATCGGTCTCATAAGTATGCTGCAAAGGAACATCATACTCATCAACAATAATGGCTATCTGTACTCCCGCCTGTTCGTATGCTCTCTGAATGATACCATTTAAACGATTACCTAAAGACTGCTCATCCGGATTTCTGCCATATATCTTCTCGTATGAAGACAATACGTTGTTCAAATATTCTGTAAGCGTCTGTGCAGAAGAACCACCCAAACACATACTAAGATAGATAACAGGGCGTTTAACCCACTCCGTTTCAAGTTCCATCATTTTGAGACCTTCAAAGAGTTCCTTTCTACCCTCAAAATAACACTTAAGGGTAGAACACAAAAGAGACTTACCGAAACGGCGTGGACGGCTCAGGTAATTGTATTTAGTACCATTAGCCAGTTTCCAAACCATATCAGTTTTATCAGCATAGATATAATGATGTCTACGCATCTCTTCAAAATCCTGTATGCCTAAAGGCAATTTAATATTCTGTTGCGTCATCTTGTCTCTTTTTTCTGCAAATATACGCCTTTTATATGAAACAGCCAAACTTTTTCTTCTATTCTTAATTACCGCACGCATATATCTAGAGAGATTGTAACCAAGACGTTAGTGAAATTGCGAGGGGACGCGTCAGAAGCCGCATCAGGACGTAGCAGATGCTAGGAAAATGATACAAAAAAAAGAGTCACTGTGAAGTAACCCTTTCCCGACCGGGGACACCCCAATCCTGAATAAAGAAGCCTTTATCCAATTGCAAAGGTCGGGTAATTCTTTTATATATGCAAATAAATAGATGATTATTTATTGATTTTTTAAAGAATTAACATAAAAATGAAGGTAACAGGTCTGACTCTGTTTGTTTGATCTTAAAGGAGTTAACACTTGTGATTCGCTTCGCAAGCCAGTAGATTATGGGGCATAAGTCTCTGACTTTCGCATCGGAACTTTCGCAAGTTTTGTCCTACACGCCCTGAAAGGGCAGAAGCTCCTAGGAGCTTTTGGGCTTTCAGCCCGTACTTAAACCACTTGCGTAAGTAACTGACTTTCGTATCGTAAGTAACTAACTTTTGCATCGCAAGTAACTGACTTTTGCATCGTAAGTAACTGACTTTCGTATCGTAAGTAACTGACTTTCGCATCGTAAGTAACTGACTTTTGCATCGCAAATAACTGACTTTTACTACGTAAGCATCTGCTTCTGGGTGACAGGGTGACAGAGGTGACAGGGAATTCTGAAGATTTACTCTCGCGCGGGCAGGCAGGAACTTTCGGCCTGATTTTTCCTGCCTGCCCGCGTGCGAGGCGAAATGTTGAAAAACTCGTGTCACCCTGTCACCGTGTCACCGTGAACACTGAGCTGAGAATGCCTGTATAGCTCTCTTGCTATGGGCATAATCTCTCCTGTCTCCGCCTCCGTTGGCTTTCGGAAGTAGAGATCCGTACATTACTGTTTTTGTCGCGACGCCTCCAAAGTAGGTAATAAGGTTCTAAATCTGTGTCACACGGTGCAAAGATACAAAAAATAAAATAAATGAGAGTTCCCACAGTGGGAACTCGTAAACGATAATTACTGCTTTTTAAAATCTTTTAAACGACAAGGACTGAAAAATATATCCGATACTAGCAAGTTGCAGAAGAAATTGATGCGAACTGTATGGTTGAAACGGACTAGGAGGCCCAAAAGCTCCAAACCTTGGGCAGCCCCCTGGGTTAATGGCAGTCAACAAGACACCCTGTAAAGGCAAAAGCCTTATAAATTGCTTGATCTTTGAAAGCTTTTGCCCATACAGGGCGACAGGTTTGCATCCATAAATACCCAGGGCGATGCCCTGGGCTAGGAGCTTCTGCCCTTTCAGGGCGTATTGGGTTATTTCAACCGTACAAATCGAAATATTTTAGACATCGAACGCTATGATAGGGAAAAAGACGGTTTCGTGACAGTTTTTCCATTTCACAGCTTTTTATTTGGCATTATTTATATAAAAATCTGGTTCCTTGTACAAATAGAAAAGACTCCGCAAAGGTTTTTTAAAACTTTTTTTTAAGTTGATGGTAAATTTGTTGCCATTTTATTTTTTTATTTCAGTTTTTATTAGTACCTTTGCAAACGTTATCCTGAATACAATCTTTTTACCTTAAAGAAAACTAATACCTATTGAATGTAGAGCAGTTGTCTGAGAAGATAGCTGCTCTTGTCTTTTTTATAGCTCCCCATATAATAAATACCGCAAAACATCCGTTTTTATTTATAGAAACAAGTCTTATCACTTGTATAAATCATCACAGAAGAAACAATGGAAACAGAAGTTAAGAAGATTCCTTACCTCAACCTGAAGGCTATCAATGAGCCTTACGAGAAGGAGATAAAGGATGCTATCAACAAGGTGGTCAACAGCGGATGGTATCTGCAAGGTGAAGCCGTAAAAAGGTTTGAGAAATCGTATGCACAGTTTATCGGTACTGAATACTGCATCAGCTGCGCTAACGGGACGGATGCGCTCAAGCTGATGCTGATGGGCGAACTGGCTATCGGAAATCTGCAGAAAGGTGATGAGGTGATTGTGCCTGCCAACACTTATTTCGCTACCGTACTTGCCATCAGCAGCGTAGGACTGACTCCTGTATTGGTGGATGCCAATATCGATACATTACAGATAGATGACCAACTGATAGAAGCCCGAATCACACCGAAGACCAAAGCCATCATGATTGTTCATCTCTATGGCAAACTGGCATGGACTCCGAAGATTGCTGAAATCTGCAAGAAGCATCATCTCTTGCTTTTCGAAGACAATGCGCAGGGATTCGGATGCTCCACTACTCTATCTGATTCTTCTGAAAAACCATCAAAAAGAAGATATACCGGAAATCTTTCGGATGCTGCCGCCCACAGTTTTTATCCTAGCAAGAATCTGGGAGCATTGGGAGATGCGGGAGCTGTAACTACCAATAACAGGGAATTGGCGGAAGCCATCATGTCACTACACGAATATGGAAAGATAGAAGACGGCATCTTCAGATACCAGGGCGTCAACTCGCGCATGGATGAGATTCAGGCTGCGGTACTGAATGTGAAACTGCAATATCCTGAAAACGAACAGAAAGCGAGATACAGACAGGTACAGCTATATCTGGAGCATCTGGATGACAGTATCAAGGACAGATGCATCGCTGCGAAACTCATCTCTCCTGCTCATGAAAATGTTTTCCACGTCTTCCCTTTCCTTACCCCGAAGCGAGACCAACTGAAAGCTTTCCTGGCTGAGAATGGGGTCGGCACAAAGATTCATTACTTCCGCCCACCCTATCTGCAGCCATGCTATCCGGAAATGAATCATCTGGAATTTCCGGTAGCCAAGAGAATAGCTGACGAAGAACTGAGTCTGCCTTGCAACTCATCGCTCAACGATGAAGATATCATCAGAGTAAGCAAACTCATCAACCAGTTCTTGGTTTAAAGGTACTGCACTTTGGCACCGATAGAGAGGCCGAAGACATCCCAGAAACCGGCATTGCCATTACGGAAGAAACGCATAAAGTAGATATCCGTTGTACCCAACTCATAGAAGAACGTGATACTCTTGATACGCTTACGTTTATTGTGCGGAATATCATACTTAAAACGTTCACCCAAGGCGATATTAGGACGGACTCTGGTAGAGAACGGATAGTAGCCGCTTTCATACTTGGTAGGCTGCTTAGTCCAGAAATCATGTCCGAACACCGTATTGAAATACAGGCTGCACTCCAGCGGTTCAAACCACCAGCCCTTACCGATATTGCGACGCCAAGGAATGAAATTCTCCTTGAGCGTCATGGTAAACTTCTCATCGTCAGAACTGAACTTCGGGATGTAGCCAAACAAGAGCTGCGTTTCCCACTGGCGGCGCTTACCATATTCCCATCCGATACCCAGCGAAATGATACCCATATTGCCACAGGTCTGAATAATGCCACTAGTAGGTATCAGCAAATCCCAATGCTTACGGTAGCGCATAATGCGGCGGTCATATCGGGTCAGTTTGCCATCCGCCAACACCAGAGTATCATGAACGATACTATCCGTCAGTTCCAACTCCTCACTTTTCCCGGTAACCTCATCGGCAGCATGAACCTGTACAGAACCTGCAGCAAGCAAAGCTCCCAGAATGAATATATGCTTAAAACTCAATAACTTCATAACGATAATCTGTTGGAGTAATGGTGAATATATAGTACTGATGCTTAGCGGCATTAGCCACCTGATAATAGATGATGCCATCGCCATAAATATCTTCTTGCTTGGTATGATGACCATGACCGTAAAGACAGCACATCAAACCTGGGAACTGATGCGTATAAAAATTGAAGACCTTAGCTACATTATTATTAAACTGCTCTGAATAAGGGGCAGCATGCATACAGACAATGGTACGCGAAAAGTCGTCTGCATCAGCCTTAACCTGCTCTTCCATGAAATCGAAATTAGGAACAGGGCGGGAATAGTCAAACTCTATGGCATTGGTATTGAGACAGACAAACTTTACCTTACCGGCGATGAAACTGAAATCCGGATTACCAAAGATTTTCTGATAAGACTGGTTACCTGTTCCCAAACAGTCATGATTACCCAGCAGAGCCACGAAAGGTATCTTCAACTTCTGAAGATGGTCACGGGTCCACTGAAACTCACGGGTAGCACCAAAGTCGGTAAGGTCTCCACAATGAATCACGAAATCGAGGGAATCACTGCGGCGATTGATATCATTAACCTCACTCTTCAAATCATCCAACCACTGGTGTGAATCGCTGATCATAGCAAAACGGATGGTATCTTTCGACTTTACTGCAGCCTCAATCTTCTGAATATTGGTAACATTCAGATTTCTATCGCCGTCGATTTGCACATCATACGGATGAACATCGAAGACGGTATCGCAGGATGCCACCATACAGAGACAACAGGCAGCCAGGATATAGGGAATAATTTTATGCATTCTTGTCTTATTATCTTTAAAAACTCTTTTTTATAACTCTCAAATACTACTTTTTCTTCTTTTTCAACCTTGCATAGAAACCTTGCAACCTGCCAGGCTGACAACCGGCATCGAGCAGTTTCTTCAAATCACGATAGGCTTCATCCTTTCTTCCAAGCAGAATCAGGATGTCTACATGATTGAAAGCAAAATCCTCATTACCGGCATCCAACTCCATCGCCTTGGCGTAATCAAACTCTGCCAGCTCAAGCATACCCCTCTCCTTCTCCATGCCACCTCTTGCAGCATAAGCCATCGCACTGTCAGGGTACTGCTCTATCAGACTGTTAATGCCATCGTAAGCCTCGGTATAATGCTTATCTTTCTCATTGAGCAAAGCCAGACCGAGTTGCGCCTGGAAGTTGCCAGGAACAAGTACCAGAAGATTCTGATAATCTAGACGCGCAAAGTTATAACGGAGCAACTTCTCATTGACAAAGGCACGATAGAACAAACCGGCGATATTGGTATTGTTCAGAAAGAGTACCTTATCAAGATTATCCTTGGCATATTGCCACTGCTCCAGCTGGATATTCCAAGCAGCCTTTTTCAGTCGCAGATCGATACTGTCGGGATGATATGCAAGCACTTCTGTAGCCTTGGAGAGTGAATCGCGCAAGGCTTTATTCTGAGCAGCACGTGCCTTGTCGGCATCTACGTTCTGCGCAGATACAGACAAAGAAACCATCGATGCCAATAATAATGTATAAAAACTTTTCATGGTGCAAAGTTAAGAAGACTTTCGCAAACTGCCAAATAAAAAACTATAAAACTTATTTGACTTTACAAAAAGAACTAAAATTCAGAAAGACAGGACAATCAACAAGAAAAGCCTTAAGAGAAAGAAACACTCCTCTTAAGGCTTTTATCAAGAAAGCATCTGGATAGAAAATTCACCCAGCGCCGAAAAATCCATTTACAGATTAAGCTTTCTTAATCCAGTTAACGATCCATGCGCCAACCTCAGTTGTGCCATACTGAGCACCACCCTCAACCTGAATTTCAGGTGTGCGGACATTGGCATCGAGAGAAGCATCTACTGCCTTGCGGATCAAGGCGCCCTCCTCGTTCAAGCCAAAGTGCTCTAACAACATAGCTGCAGAAAGAATCTGAGCTACTGGGTTAGCCAGGTTCTTGCCAGCTGCCTGTGGCCATGAACCATGAACAGGCTCGAACAATGGTGTGTGCTCACCGAGAGAGCTAGATGGCTGCAAGCCCATAGAACCGGTGATGCAAGAAGTCTCATCGGTCAGGATATCACCGAAGGTATTCTCTGTAACAATAACATCGAAGAATGTAGGCTCAGTCAATACGCGCATAGAAGCGTTGTCGATGAACATATAATCGGTGTTTACCTCAGGATACTGTGGCTCCATCTCCTTGGCAATCTGACGCCAGAGACGAGAAGATGCCAATACGTTTGCCTTATCTACTACTGTCAAGTGCTTGTTGCGCTTCATGGCAAACTCGAAAGCTACCTTCAGGATGCGCTCAATCTCAGGACGGGTATAGATATCTGTATCGTATGCCTTATCGTTATCCTGATACTTCTCACCGAAGTACATACCGCCAGTCAACTCGCGGATAACTACGAAGTCAGCACCCTTCAGGAGTTCATCCTTCAATGGTGACTTGTGGAGCAGGCAATCGAATGTGGCTACTGGGCGGACATTGGCGAAGAGGCCCAACTTCTTACGCATAGCGAGTAAGCCCTGCTCAGGACGAACCTTGGCTGTAGGGTTGTTGTCGAAACGTGGGTCGCCAACGGCTGCGAAGAGCACAGCATCAGCATCCATACAAGTTTTGAAGGTTTCCTCTGGGAATGGATCACCTACCTCGTCGATAGCGTGAGCGCCGCAGATAGCCTCGTTGTAAGTAAACTCGTGGTTGAACTTCTCTGCAATGGCCTGCATAACTGCTACGCCCTGCTTCATAATCTCTGGTCCGATACCATCACCGGCGAGAACTGCAATGTTTAATTTCATCTTATCTGATTTTTTAATTGTTTATTTTTTGAATGATTAAAGCTTTTGCCCTTACAGGGCGCATTGCTAAATGCTATCTTATACCCAGGGTGTTACCCTGGGCTAGGAGCTTCTGCCCCTTCAGGGCGTGCTGCTGAATAGAAACCTTCGGAGATATTTTCGTAATCTTCGGAGATATTTTCATAATCTTCGGAGATATTTTCATAATCTTCGGAGATAATTTCGTAATCTACGGAGATATTATTCCATATCAAGATTTCGAGGCGAAACAGCCTGATCGTCGCTCTTATCTGCCTCATACATATTAATCATCTTCAGCGTTGCCTTGATAGCTGCTTCTGTCTGGTCAGCATCCAAGCCTCGGGTACGCCAGATACGGTCACCTTCACGCCAGGTAATGACGGTCTGAACAAGGGCATCTGTACGACCACCAGGTGGGATAGTTACCTGATAGTTGTCGAGCTTAGGGAAGGTCTTGCCGAGCTTCACCTTGTAGATATTGCGGAGGGCTTTCACGAAAGCATCATACTGACCATCACCGGAGCTCTGGTCTTCATACTCTTTACCCTCTATTTCTACCTTCACGCTGGCTATAGGCTTCAAACCGTATGAGGTTGATACCATGTAACTTACCAGTTTCACCTTATCCTCTGGAGCTCCATGCTTCAACACATCACTCACGATGTATGGCAGGTCGTCCTGGGTTACCAGTTCCTTACGGTCACCGAGTTCTGTGATTCGCTTGGTCACCGCCTTGGTCTGCTCAGGCGTCAGTTCCAATCCCAGTTCATTGAGGTTCTGCACGATATTCGCCTTGCCAGAGTTCTTACCCAACGCATACTCACGATGTCTGCCGAAACGCTCAGGTACCAGGTCGTTGCAATAAAGCTTGTCCTTGTTGTCACCATCGGCATGCACACCAGCTACCTGAGTAAAGACGTTGTCTCCTACTACCGGAGTATTCGGAGCCACGGCAATGCCACTATATCCTTCAACCAATCGGGAAATATCGTTTAGACGGTCTTCCTTAATATTGGTCTTTGCCTCGAACATGTCTTTCAGAATCACCTGAACACTTGCCAATGGTGCATTGCCACAACGCTCACCTAGACCATTCACGGTAACGTGAAGACCCTTGGCACCGCTCAATACGGCAGCCAGCGAGTTGCTCACAGCCAGATCGTAGTCGTTATGGGCATGGAAGTCGAAGTGAGAATTCGGATAACGGCGCACCATCTGGCGCATATACTCCACACACTGCAATGGGTTCAGAATACCCAACGTATCAGGAAGAAGGAAGCGCTTGATAGGCAATTTTACCAACTCATCCATCATCATGAAGAGATAGTCACGACTGTCACGCATACCGCTCGACCAGTCCTCCAAGTAGAGATTCACGGTGAATCCCTTGCTCAAAGCATAGTCGATGGTCTGCTTGATATGAGCGAGATGCTCCTCAGGCGACATCTTGAGTTGCTGGGTGCAGTGCTTGTAGCTACCCTTAGCCAAGAGGTTGATGACATGACCGCCGCATTCAGCAATCCAATCCACACTCTTGTTATTATCCACGAATCCCAATACCTCAACGGAATCCAGTTTACCTATAGTCTTAGCATAACGGCAAATTCGAGCGACAGCATCCTTTTCACCTTCTGACACACGCGCTGAAGCCACCTCAATGCGATCTACATTGATGTCGTGCAACAGCATTCTTGCTATCATCAACTTCTCGTGAGGAAGGAAACTGACACCATTGGTCTGCTCGCCGTCGCGCAGCGTGCAGTCCATGATTTCAATCTCCTTGATGCGGGAATTATCTCTCTTTGCGTTAACGTTCATCTTATTATTAATGTTAAGTGTTAAATGTTAAGTGTTAAATGAGACATACGCCCTATCAACCTGCGTCTTATCCTACAAGTTAACATTTAACACTTAACATTCAACATTACCTATTTATTCTTCTCTTCCCAAGCCTCAACCTTGTCGCGGTTCTGAACGAGGAAGTCTACATCGTCCAAACCATTCTCCAAACAGTGTTTCTTGTAGCCGTTGATTTCGAAGTGCTCGCTCTTGCCGGTTGCAAGATTGGTCACGGTCTGGTTAGGAAGATCTACCTTCACCTCTGTCTTGTGATCCTTGTCGATGCTCTCGAAGAGTTCCTTCAGGAATTCCTCGCTTACTACTACTGGTAATACGAGGTTGTTCAACTCGTTGTTCTTGTGGATATCAGCAAAGAAAGAGCTGATGACTACACGGAAGCCTGCACCTGCGATAGCCCAGGCAGCGTGCTCACGGGAAGAACCGGAGCCGAAGTTCTTGCCAGCTACGAGGATGACACCACTGTAAGATGGGTCGTTCATCACGAAGTCTGGCTTAGGAGTTCCGTCGGCATTGTAGCGCCAGTCGCGGAAGAGGTTGTCGCCCATGCCCTCTTTATCGATGGCCTTGAGGAAACGGGCTGGGATGATCTGGTCTGTATCTACATTCTCCAAAGGAAGAGGAATGCAGCTTGATGTAATTACATTGAATTTCTGTTTCATTTCAATTTAACATTTAACATTGAACACTTAACATTACATAAACTCTCTTGGGTCGGTAATCTTACCTGTAATAGCGGCAGCAGCTGCTACGTATGGACTGGCAAGGATGGTGCGGGAACCTGGTCCCTGACGACCCTCGAAGTTACGGTTGGATGTACTTACAGAGTACTTGCCTGCAGGAATCTTATCATCGTTCATTGCCAGGCAGGCAGAGCATCCAGGCTGACGGATTTCGAAGCCGGCAGCCTCAACAATCTTATCAATTCCCTCTTCACGTATTTGTTTATCAACCAACCATGAACCTGGTACAAGCCAAGCAGTTACACCATCTGCCTTTTTCTTTCCTTTAACAAGAGAAGCGAAAGCACGGAAGTCTTCAATACGACCATTGGTACATGCGCCCAGGAATACATAATCGATAGGATGACCCTCGAGTTTCTCGCCTGGCTGGAAGCCCATGTAGTTGAGGCTCTTCTTGAAACCAGCCTGCTCTTCCTCAGGAATCTCATCGAGAGTTGGGATATTCCCGGTAATGCCGATACCCATACCTGGGTTGGTACCATAGGTGATACGTGGTTCGATATCCTTTGCCTCGAAAGTCAACTCTTTGTCGAAGACTGCATCATCGCCACTCTTCAAGGTCTTCCAGTAAGCCACAGCCTTGTCCCACTCTTCACCCTTAGGTGCATATTCACGACCCTTGATGTACTCGAATGTTGTCTCATCAGGAGCTACGAAACCACCACGGGCACCCATCTCGATAGAGAGGTTACAGAGGGTAAGACGACCTTCCATAGACATATCCTTCACTACATCGCCACTGTACTCAACGAAGTAACCGGTAGCACCTGAAGTAGTGAGCTGGCTCATCAGATAGAGAGCAACGTCCTTGGCAGTAACGCCCTTGCTGAGCTTACCGTTGATGCTGATGCGCATAGACTTTGGCTTGCTCTGGAGAATACATTGTGAAGCCATCACCATCTCGACCTCAGAAGTACCGATACCGAAAGCTACAGCACCCATTGCACCATGAGTAGAAGTATGAGAGTCACCGCAAACGATGGTCATACCAGGAAGAGAAAGACCCTTCTCAGGACCTACTACGTGGATGATACCATTATCCTTTGTGTTCATGGCAAAGTGAGTAACACCGAAATCAGCGGTATTCTTTGCCAAGGTATCTACCTGCTTCTTTGAGATAGGATCCTCGATTGGTTTATCCTGATCGTGAGTAGGAGTATTGTGGTCAGGCATACAGAAAATCTGGTCTGGACGGAACATCTTGAGTCCGCGTGCTCGCATACCAGCGAATGCCTGAGGTGATGTTACTTCGTGACAGTAGAGACGGTCGATGTAAAGCTGTGTAGGACCGTCCGGAACAATCTGGACAACGTGTTTGTCCCAAATCTTGTCGAATAATGTATTCATAATATCTTGTTTGTTATATATTTATCTGAATTAATTTTATCTTACCTTGAACTTGTTGATACAATCGATATAAGCCTCAACAGAAGCCGTAACGATGTCGGTATCTGCACCGAAGCCATAATATACATGACCATCGTATTCTACCTGCATGTGAACCTTGCCCACATCATCAGAACCCTTGTCGATAGCCTGGATGGTGAACTCCTTGAGGTTCATCTCCTTGGTGATGACCTTCTTGAGAGCATTGATAGCAGCATCTACCGGACCGTTACCAGATGATGCAGCCTCAAACTTCTGACCTGCAATATCAAGACCGATACTTGCCACGCTCTTCACGCCCTTACCTGTAGTAACCTGCAACCAGTCGAGCTGAACACCATGCTTATCAGCAGAATCAGCACCGGCAAGCATCAAAACATCCTCATCGGTAACTTCCTTCTTCTTATCAGCCAGTTGGAGGAACTTCTTGTAAATCTTGTCGAGCTTCTCCTCATCATTAATCTCTATACCATTGACATGGAGACGGTACTTCAATGCAGCACGACCAGAACGGGCTGTCAATACGATAGCATTGTCATCCAATCCCACATCCTTAGGATCAATGATTTCGTAAGTCTGAACATTCTTCAAGACACCATCCTGATGGATACCGGAAGAATGAGCAAATGCATTGCGACCCACGATAGCCTTGTTTGGCTGGACAGGCATATTCATCAGGCTGCTCACCATGCGTGAGGTAGGAATAATCTTGGTGGTATTGATGTTGGTATCAATATCGATATGCTTGTGACACTTCAGAATCATGGCAATCTCTTCGAGTGAAGTATTACCTGCACGCTCACCGATACCATTGATGGTAACCTCAACCTGGCGTGCACCATTCAAAACACCCTGCAGGGTATTGGCAGTAGCCATACCGAGGTCGTTATGACAGTGGGTAGAAAGGCGTGCCTTGTCAATGCCATCAACATGCTCCATGAGATACTTGATTTTGTCACCATATTCATCAGGCAGACAATAACCTGTAGTATCAGGAATGTTCACTACAGTAGCACCCGCCTTGACAACAGCCTCTACGACACGAGCCAGATACTCATTATCGGTACGGCCTGCATCCTCAGCATAGAACTCAACGTCCTCAACATACTTTTTAGCATACTTGACAGCAGCTACAGCACGTTCGATGATTTCCTCACGGGTAGAATTGAACTTATACTTGATATGACTGTCGCTGGTACCGATACCGGTATGGATTCTCTTATGCTTGGCATACTGCAAAGCCTCAGCAGCACAATCAATATCTTTTTCTACGGCACGGGTAAGTGCACAAATAGTAGGCCAGGTTACAGCCTTAGAGATTTCTACCACTGAATTGAAGTCGCCCGGACTTGATATTGGAAATCCAGCCTCAATTACATCCACGCCCAACTGCTCCAGTTGCTTTGCCACCTGAATCTTCTCAACTGTGTTCAACTGACATCCCGGAACCTGTTCGCCATCGCGGAGGGTCGTGTCGAAAATGTATAATCTGTCACTCATATCTTTAAAATTTTAAATTTACACCTTATTATATATAAGAGCTACACATTCAGAACGCACTACGTTTATATAGCAATCCGTGCAGAAGCATCAGATAAAGTAAAAAGCCTTTCCCCACTCCATAGACGGAAGTGTAGAAAGGCTTTTAATATCTTAAGCGATGAACTATACGCACACCTTATCACTTCCGCCCACAAACTGCAGTCGAAGTCGAATAATAATGCTTGTAATGTTCAACAATGTTGTTCTCATATCTATCTTATTATGTTATATTCTTAAATTCGCATGCAAAGGTAACACTTTTATTTGATACTAGCAAACAATTTATAACTTTTTTAATAGAAATGATAACAAATTCCTATAATCTTATGGATTTTTTACCCAAAAACGTTAATCCTGTGCAAGAATTTGGCGAAAAAGCCAGTTTTTGAGTGAAAAAATTGACAAACTCTAACCTTAGAAAGGCAGATTCTCTGCAGGCGGCGGTGGTAGCGGACTACCATCCTGCCCTCCGCCATTCATTCTAGAGCCTACAATCTCACCACCTTCTTCGACAGGTGCTGCTGCAGCATCCTGCGGATCCTGGAATCGGGTAAATTCTCCACGGAAGTTCAGGAGAACATCTCCAACAGAGCCCTTACGGTGCTTGGCAATGATAATCTGTGCCATACCATGAAGGTCATTACCCTTTTCATCCTGATAGATGTGATAATATTCCGGGCGGTGAACGAAAAGCACCATATCGGCATCCTGCTCGATGGCACCGGATTCACGGAGGTCACTCAACTGAGGTCGCTTTCCTTCCAAACCCTCACGGTTCTCTACATTACGGGAGAGCTGCGAAAGAGCAAGCACAGGAATATTCAGCTCTTTGGCAATACCTTTGAGCGAACGGGAGATGGTAGATACCTCCTCCTGACGGCTACCAAACTTCATACCATTGGCATTCATCAGCTGGAGATAGTCGATCATCAACAGTTTAACACCCTTTTCCCTTACCAGTCGGCGCGCCTTGGTACGGAGTTCGAAAACAGAAAGACCAGGCGTATCATCAATATAAATAGGTGCACCTGTCAGTTTTCTCAGTTTTTTATCCAACCGTTCCCATTCTGGCTGTTCCAATTGTCCGTTCAGTATTTTCTTACCCGAAATCTCGCAAACATTCGAGATGAGTCGGTTCACCAACTGAACGTTATTCATTTCCAGAGAGAAGAATCCGATAGGCACATCATAATCTACCGCCACATTCTTGGCAATACTCAATGCAAAGGAAGTCTTACCCATGGCAGGACGACCGGCGATTATCACAAGGTCGGACGGTTGCCAACCTGATGTTATATCATCCAATCCACGATAACCCGTAGGAATACCGGTAAGACCACCCGAGTTCTGAGCGGCGCGCTGCAAGATGGCAACGGCCTCCTTTACAACCGGCTCAATCTGTGTATAATCCTGCTTCATATTGTTCTGCGAAAGCTGGAAGAGTTCACCTTCAGCTTTCTGCATCAGTTCATCCACATCCACACCTTCTTCATACGCCATCGTCTCGATGTCGCCGGCATAATGAATCAGCTGGCGCTGCATATATTTCTGCGCCAGGATACGGGCATGCGACTCTACATGGGCAGCCGAAGCCATGCCTGCAGAAATATCCATGAGATATTGTGCTCCTCCCACCTTATCCAGTTCGCCAGTCTTGGCTAACTGATCGGCAAGAGTCATGATATCCACAGGCCGTTCCTCCATGTTCATCACCTGGATAGCCTGAAATATTCTCTTATGACGCGGGTCATAAAAAGTATCCGGCTTGAGCAACTCCGACACCACCGAAAAGGCATCAGAATCTATCATCAAGGCACCCAGTACCGCCTGCTCCACATTCACAGCCTGCGGTTGCAAATGGGCGTAGGTTGGATCTATCTGTACCTTATTCTTATTTTTATTATTCTCCGCCATCTTTATTGTTTTTTCCTTTCCTCGAAAACTTTTTTTGTTATAAATTCCAATTCTATAGGCGCAATACCACGATCATCGAGCCAATCTCCCATCTCGAGCAGGCCGAATGCATCTATATCTTCCTTAGGGGAAAAAGCTGCATGACCAGATGCTTCATCCAAAAATCTGATAGCTGCAGTTCCTCCCTTTTTCACGAGAACGCAGAGTCCATAATAGAAAAATTTCAAAGACTCCCATCTGTGGTCTTGTGGCTTGGAAACTTTGCTCACCATCGCAGATAACATTTTCATGAACATGCGTTGCTTATCATCCTTATCCATACCTGTCATGTCAGAATTCAAAATTTCCCTGATCTCATTATCATCACTATTTTGCAGATAAGGTTCTATTAAAGCCATTGCATGGTCAATGTTTTTATCGCCTTCCGATTCTGAAAAGAGCAAAGAGAAAGCCAGTCTGCATTCAACCTGTTCTTCCTTAGGATACTGTTCATCCATCTGGAAAGCCCATTCCAAAGCCTCTTTATAATGATGGAATTTCAATAAGAGATCGGTCTTTTTCAGCTTGAGCTTAAACAGCTTACTCTCATCTGATTCTTCTTTAATCAAGCAATTCAATGATATTAAAGCCGCCGGATCTTTTATCTCTTCTTCTATTTCTAATTTCAACTCCGTGGCAGCCTTATAAGTTGGGCTTGTTTTCTTAATCACATAGAGATGTTCAAGCGCCTCATCATATTTTTCCTCCGATTTGTATGCCAATGCAAGCATCATATGCTCTTCGTCGGTATATTTTTCCAGATTACGCAAAATCTTGCTAACAAAGGCATAGTCACCTCTTTTAGCAGAGAAACGGGCCAGCGACAGGCGATACTTGTCATATTCCGGTTTAGCAAACAGTCCCGTAGTAAAGAAAGGAATTTCCTTCTGCACTTCGAAAGGATTATCAAATGCCTTCCTCATCGGAGAGAGAGTATAGAATCGGTAGAGGTCCTGCACATAGCGATGACGAACCCTGATTGCACGTTTCTTCTTTTCCTCTTCAGAGAGATTCTCTTCATGTTCCATTACCGAATCAAGCAGTGTGACATTTTCTGAATCCTTTGCTTCTGTAGAATCATTCTCATCCTCTACTGGCTCTTCGGTATTCTGCTCTTTTTCCTCCTCATCTTCTTCGTCATAAAAAACAGGACCAGACACCATATTTTCCGGGGCAATATCCAATGATTTAATAAATTCTTTAGATGTATTATTCAATGAAAGAATGATGCTATACAGATCGGTATCACACATAGAGACACCTTTCAACAGATTGTTGATGAAATTGCGATGCTGTTTCATCGTAGCCCGAACATTCTTGAGCGTAGAATTACGGACATAGAAAGGAACAAACCAATTATAGAGTGAATGGAAATGACCGAAGCTCTTCTGGTTGGCAAACTGATGATAATAGACATCAACTCCTATATCTTCTGAATTCAACATATAGTCGAAGGCTCCCTTAAGGGCATCATCAGGATTCTCCCCATCTGCTGAGAAGCAATTAAGTCCCAATTCACCCGTTTGGTCTATCTTTTCGGCCAAATCCTGAGTAAAAGAAGTGAACATGGTCTTCACCACGGAATGCATCATCTCCTTGCTATCCTTTTTACTTGTAAGACATAGACGCATCTGGCGTTGGAGATCAACACAGGCTGCCAAAAATTCATCATCCATGATCAAGCCAGCAGCAGAATCCCAATATTTCTGTTTTTCACCCGAATTGGTTATTGCACAGAAAACGAAACCCACCAAAGCTCGCTGGCGAACACTGCAAGTACAGTCGTCAGACTTGATTAAGCGCATCAAGACTGCAAGTCTAGGGGCATCCATGAATACAGAGCATGACAATGAAACAGCCGAAACAATCATATTGATGGTGTATGGATCTACCAAATCGGAAGCGATGATATCAAGAATATTCTTGACAAAATCATCATTCCAATCATCAGTTGTCAAAATATAAGAAAACACCATATTGCGATAGGCATTAAGCTGCTCTTGTATCTTTTGTCTTTCCTCGTCTATCTGTTCTTCAGACAAGTCTACCCTCAAATTTAGCATAGCTTCATCTGTAGCAAATTTCTCAAAGGTTTCCTGTACCTCATCAAAACTTGTCAGATTCTGAGCTCTTTTGCAAAGTGCAACAAATGTAGACTCATTAGCCAAAATCCATTCGTGGCGCATTTTACTATAGAGCTTGTCTATATCTATATCCAAATCTGAAGCAAGATCATAAAGTTCCCGATGTTTAAGTTTGCCATCTATATAATCATGATATAAAGCATCATATCTTTGTTCTATTTCCGCTATTCCAGGCAGACATGGCTCCAAACCCACTTCCTGGTCAATTATCTTGCGAATTGCCTCTATTCTGGATATCGTAGTGACATTTTCATGCGAAAACTTTGTCCAGCTAAAATCTTCTCTTTTCATAAGCCGCTTATTTTTGTGCTACAGCCAGGTCACGACGTCTTGGCTCCATAGCGTGTTCATATTTAAGTTTTGGAAGATTACTGATGGTTTTAGCATCGGCACCCGTATATTTTGTGATGATTCTTGCATAATGCTGTACCCCACGACTGTTTATGCTATCAACAGCAATATTATACGCCTTGATAAACTTGGCAACTTGGTCTTTACGGCGCGGCTCTGAAAGTATTTTCTTGCGGAAAGCAACAACACCCAACTGCAAGTTCTTATCTCTGCTGTCAAAGAGTTTTACATGCTGTTCAAGTCGGGCTTTGGTAGCTTGAGGTTCTGGCAGCAACATGGCATCCATCTCGTTGTTAAGCAACATACGCAGACGGATGTTCAAATCGTTGATTTGAACCTTATAAACATCATATTTAGGCTTACCGCTATCGATTGCTAAAGTAGCCAGATAATCAGTTGCAGAGTAGCGGGTCATTGCCACCATCTTATCTGACAGTTGTTTCAGTTCGGATATACGCGAACGCTTATTGGTGATAAACTGCCAATAAAGATTGGTAGAAATAGGATACGTCAAAGCAGTACCCCGTTTCTCTATATGATGAGCACGAATCAGATCGGTCACGGCTCCCTCTACGCGCTTGCGCTCGATAGCAGTATCACAATCCATTTGTGCAGTATATCTACGCAAATGTACGTCTACACCTTGCTGCTGGAAGATACTGTCATCACATGCCAGAAAGATTGGCAGGCAGTCCATTGTTGGCATCACCGCTATCTTCAGCGCAGCACGGTCTAGGCTATCCAATCTAGCCTTTTCCTTCTTGCTCAAGCGATGACGTTCTGCTTCCGACTTGCCACATCCTGCAAATCCTATAGCCAGCAAGAGCATCAAGGCTGTAAACGTTTTGAACTTATTCATTATCTATCCTTTAATCATTTGTTATTCTACATAGAGAACCAATCCCTTCAAATATTCACCTTCCGGATGATAAATATTGATAGGATGGTCGGCAGGCTGGTGCAACTGGTGCAAGATGCGAACCTTTCTTCCAGCCTGCGCTGCAGCAGTAAACACAGCATTGCGGAACTGATCCTTCGTAACCACCTGAGAGCAACTGAAGGTAAAAAGGATGCCGCCCTTCTTAATACGCTGCAAGCCCTTTACGTTCAGGCGGGTATAGCCCTTCAACGCATTGCGCAAAGCCGCACGGTGCTTGGCAAAAGCAGGAGGATCAAGAACAATCAGATCATACTGCTGGTCATGTTCATCAAGATACTTGAAGGCATCTTCGCAGATAGCCTCATGGCGTGCATCTCCAGGGAAATTGAGCACAATATTCTCATTGGTCAATTCTATCGCCTTGGCACTGCTGTCTACGGAGTGAACAGCCTTAGCCCCGCCTCTCATCGCATAAACAGAAAAGCCGCCGGTATAGCAGAACATGTTGAGCACGCTCTTACCCTTGGCATAATGCTCGAGCAGCGAACGGTTCTCACGCTGATCTACGAAGAAACCCGTTTTCTGACCACGCAACCAGTCGATATGGAATTTCAGTCCATTCTCTACAGCAACATCGTCAGCATCACCTCCCAGTATAAAGCCATTTTCCTGTCTGAGGTCAGCCTTATACGGTAAGGTTGTCTCACTCTTATAGTAGATATTCTCCAGTGCTTCGCCCATCACCTTCTTCAAGGCTTTGGCTATCTCCATGCGGCAAACATGCATACCCACACTGTGAGCCTGCATGACAGCAGTAGGCCCATAGCAGTCGATAACAAGTCCCGGCAAGTTATCACCCTCACCATGAACCAAGCGATAAGTAGTATTGGATGAATTACCGGCAATACCCAAAGCGAGTCTCATTTTATATGCCGAATCCAATCTGGCACACCAGTACTCCTCATCAATCTCAATATCTCTAAAAGAAAGAACACGTACAGCGATAGAACCGATCTGATAATGACCTATAGCAATGAATTCACCACTACGGGTAAACACTCTCACAATGTCGCCCTCCTCTATGCCCTCATCCATTGCCTGGATAGCACCCGAGAAGATCCATGGATGAAAACGCTTGAGCGATTCTTCCTTACCTTTCTTTAAATATACGCTTTTATACATATTTATATATGAAGTTTCTTACGATTATCAATTTCTATTCCTTACCACCTTATATCATACCCTGAGTTCATCGAGCTCGTAATCGCCTGTAGCAGACAAACGCTTGAATTCCTCATACAGATTAATGCAGCACCAGGCATCTGTTGCTGCATAGAGAGCCTGCGATTCCTTCAAATCGCTAGCCTCCCAATTGCTCAACCGTTGCGCCTTGCTGATTTTCTGGTGAAACAGGTTAGCATACAGTTTCTGCAGACTCATGTCTGCGATACCAAAGTTCTTTGCAACATCCTGCAACTCGATAAAGTAGCCAGCCTTAAAAGCAGCTCGCTTATGGAGCTGCAGCAAGTCATCGTGCCAGGAAAGTCCTACTTTTGGCACGGTGGTATCTTCGAGCAAGCGAATGATGGCAGGAGTAATGCCCGTATGATGCAGGCGGAAGAGATAACAAGTATCATGTGTACTCACCTGCAACAACGAAACATGGTAAGCCTGACCACGCTTGAATGATGGGCGCGTTTCTGTATCCACACCCAGTATATAATGGCTAAGTAGGTCATTAACAGCCGCTTCTGTATCTTCAGGCTTGTCAACGACTACGATTTTGCCAGGAAACAAAGCTCTTGGCAAATTCGTGATTGCCGCCTTGTCGAAACTAGTGAAAATAATCTTCATTATGCTTTTTATTCTTTACAAGTTGCAAAATTAGAAAAAAAAGATGAGAAAAAGAATTGTTTTCTCAATTATTTTCGCTAATTTTGCAGATAAATTATTCAAAAATATATAAAATGGCTAAAAAAAGAACTGAAAAAAAGACCAAAACCTTTAGCGAAGCTATTGGTTTACAGTATATTTTCAACAATACTATCACCGACTTTTTCATAGGATTAGCCTTGGTAGTCATTGCTGTGGTTATCATCATCGCTATGATCTCCTTTCTCAACACAGGAGCCAATGACCAGAGTTTGCTCGAAAATCTGAAGCCGGGCGAATGGACCAACACGGAAAAACAGTTTCAGAACTACTGCGGATCCTGGGGAGCCATTGTATCCTATTGGCTCATTGCCATCAATTTCGGATTTCCAGCCTTCATGCTCCCATTCTTTGTCATTATGGTGGGATTGCAGATGATGCATGCCTACAAGCTGAACCTGTGGAAATGGTTCTTCTGCATGATTGTGGTCATGCTATGGATGTCGGTAACCTTTGCCAAGTTCATCGCACCTATCATGCCAAGCCTCATCTTCAATCCGGGCGGAAAGCACGGACTCTATGTCGTGCAGAATCTGGAGAACATCATGGGTCCTCCAGGACTTACTGCCATTCTTTTCTTCGTGGCGGTAGCATTCCTCACCTATCTCACCACTGAAACCATTACGGTAATCAGAAAAGCACTCAACCCTATCGGTTATATATCAAATAAGGTGAAATTTGAGATTACTAACCATGGAAAGAACAGGAAAGATACGGAAGCTATCGACGAGGTATACGCCAGCGCAGCATATGGTGCTGGCACTGAGGATGAGAAAGAAGAATATAAGGAAGAAGAACCTGCCAAAGTCATCGACCTGAATCTGGATCCGGACCAGACTTTCGCAACCCCGGACATACCTTCTACGTCTGTTGAACCAGAGGCAGACGGACCGGAAGCTACAGGAACAGAAGGTGATACAGAAAAAGATGAAACCATCGCTATAGCCAACGGCACGCAGAACGAGAATATGTCACTCATTGCACGTCAGCGCGAACTCCGTACAAAACGGGCTGAACAGGAAGCATTGGAAAAGCAAGCTGCCGAGGCTGCTGCAGCTTCTGAGCATATAGGTATGGACATCTCTGTAGCCACAGCCGACGAGAAGGCTACAGGCAATACCTTGAGCAATGCAGAAGTACTGAATACTCCGATCAATCCGAAGGAGCCGTTCACCAGATATAAATATCCGGTACTCAACCTTCTGAAGAAGTATGAGGATGACGGCGTATCCATCGATGAGGAAGAGCAGCGCGCCAACAAAAACCGCATCATCGAGGTGCTGGGCAACTTTGGCGTACAGATCAAAACCATCCGTGCTACGGTTGGTCCTACCATCACACTCTACGAAATCCAGCCTGCAGAAGGCGTACGTATCTCTAAGATCAAGAATCTGGAAGATGACATCGCCTTGAGTCTGGCAGCTCTCGGCATCCGTATCATCGCTCCTATCCCAGGTAAGGGAACCATCGGTATTGAGGTACCTAACGCAAAGGCGAACATCGTTAGTATGGAAAGTACTTTAAACTCAAAGAAATTCCAAGAAACCAAGATGGAGTTACCTATCGCTTTGGGTAAGACCATTACCAACGAAGTGTTTATGGTTGATTTGGCAAAGATTCCTCACCTGCTTGTTGCGGGTGCTACCGGACAGGGTAAATCTGTAGGTTTGAATGCCATCATCACCTCTTTATTATATAAGAAACATCCAAACGAACTCAAACTGGTTCTCATCGACCCTAAGAAGGTGGAGTTTAGCGTCTACTCCCGTATTGCCAACAAGTTTATGGCTGCGCTTCCTGATGAGGAAGAACCTATCATAACCGATGTAACCAAGGTGGTTAGAACCCTGAACAGTCTGTGTGTACTGATGGATAGCCGTTACGACTTGCTCAAAAAGGCAGGAGCCCGTAACATCAAAGAATACAACCAGAAGTATATCAACCACAAGTTGAAGTTGACAGATGGACATGAGTATATGCCATACATCGTGGTGATTATAGATGAGTTCGGTGATCTGATCATGACAGCCGGCAAGGAAGTAGAACTTCCTATTGCCCGTATCGCCCAGCTGGCACGTGCCGTGGGTATCCACATGATTATTGCCACCCAGCGTCCTACAACCAGCATCATCACGGGTAATATCAAGGCTAACTTCCCTGGCCGTATCGCCTTTAAGGTTACATCTGCCATCGACTCAAAGACCATTCTTGACCGTACAGGAGCCAACCAGCTGATTGGTCGTGGTGATATGCTCTATCTCTGCGGCAATGAACCTGTCCGTGTACAGTGCGCCTTTGTTGATACACCTGAAATCGAGCGCATCAACGAGTATATCTGCGAACAGCCTGGCCCTATCGAACCTATGGAGTTGCCAGAACCAGCTAATGATGAAGGAAGCGCAGGTGGAAGCGGCAGCATCAGTGCCCGCGAACTGGATCCGTTCTTCGAAGAGGCAGCCCATGCGATTGTTCTTTCGCAGCAGGGTTCTACCAGCATGATACAGCGCCGGTTCAGTATCGGCTATAACCGTGCAGGACGACTGATGGACCAGATGGAAGCTGCAGGCATCGTAGGTGCAGCACAGGGCAGCAAGCCTCGTGAGGTACTGATACAGGATGAAAACCAGCTTAATAATCTGTTAATGGCACTTCGAAACTCTTAATTTTAGTAAATAACTAAGGGTATGAAAGAAGATAATATTGGAAAAGGTTAAATTATTAAACCCAGAAGCCGTGAAAACGTCTAAGAGAGAAAAGACGTTTTTACGGCTTTATGATAGAGTATGAAATTTTGAAGATATAATATAACATAGAATTTTAAAAGAAAGGAAAAGATAAAAATGAAAAAGATTTTAGCATTGGCTTTCGTTGCAATGATGAGCATCGGAGCCATGGCGCAGACAGCGCAACAGGTACTTGATAAGACCGCTGCCGTTATTGGCAACAAAGGTGGAGCTAGCGCCAACTTCAATATGAGCAGTTCTAAGTATGGATCAGCAAGCGGCAGTATTGCCATCAAAGGCAACAAGTTTAACGCCCGTACCCCGCAAGCCATCGTCTGGTTCAACGGCAAGACCCAGTGGACTTATCTAAAGAAAACCAACGAGGTGAATGTCAGCAACCCTACACAGGCTCAGCAGATGTCCATGAACCCTTATACCTTTATTAATATATATAAGACTGGTTATAAGTCAACGCTCAAGACAGCAGGCAGTAACTATGTAGTACATCTCGTTGCCAATAACCAGAAACGTTCTGTAGCCGAAATGTATATCACCATCAACAAAAAGACACATATTCCATCAGTTGTCAAGATGCGACAGGGCAATACCTGGAGTACCATCACGGTAAGTAACTTCAGAGCCAGGAGCGTTTCTAACAGCACATTCAATTTCAACAGCAAGGAATGTCCAGGAGCTGAAGTCATCGACCTGAGATAATTGCCAGATAAATCGTATAAAGTTTATTTTCAAATAAGATTCCCCGCCACAACACTCCGGTAGCGTGACGGGGAATTACTTTTTCCAAAAGGGTTTTAGTATCAATAATTTCCAAAAGAGAATCATAGACTCTCCCTTTTTGCACAACAAATCTTAAAACAACTATGCAATTGTAAAATATTCAAAAATACTTTGGAATTTTTGCAAAAACATTTGGCAGATACAAAAGAATTGGTTATCTTTGCATTAAGAAATTATAAAAACAAGTAATTATGAAGCAGACAGAAGCCTATCAAAGACTCGTGGAGAAAGGTATCCGACCATCACTCCAGCGTATTGCCATTATGGATTGGCTCATCAAGCATCCCACTCATCCAACTATCGAGGATGTGTACAAAGGATTAGCCGAGAGTATCACAACATTGAGCAAGACAACCGTTTACAACACGCTCAGAATGTTTAGTGAGCACAATGCGGCCCAGATGATCACAATCGATGAACATCGCGTATGTTATGATGGAAATATTAAAAGCCATGTTCACTTCTATTGCAGAAATTGTGGCAAGGTAATTGACTTTTTCGGCGAACCTGCTCCAACGGTGGAACCAGGAAAGGAAATTGAAGGAAACATCGTATTGGAAGAACAGCTCTACTACAGAGGAATCTGTGCAGAATGCGCTAAAAAAGGTGTAAAGTCACCTCTCACAGAGACTGTTCACTAATTCAAAAGACAATAATTATACAACAATATTTAAAACAAAAACATTATGAAGAAAAAGTTTATTTGCACCGTTTGCGGTTACATTTACGAAGGTACAAAAGCACCAGAGAAGTGCCCTATCTGCAAGGCTCCAGCCAGCAAGTTCAAAGAGATGGAAGATGCAGTAGATGACGATATGACATTTGCTACCGTTCACGTTCTCGGTCAGGCATTTAAGGATGGCGTTAATGAAGACGTTATCAAGGGTTTGAAGGACCATTTCAATGGTGAGTGTGGCGAGGTAGGTATGTATCTTGCTATGGCACGCCAGGCAGATCGTGAAGGCTATCCTGAAATTGCAGAGGCTTACAAACGTTATGCCTATGAGGAGGCTGATCACGCTTCTCGTTTTGCAGAACTTCTCGGTGAGGTTTTGGGTGATACCAAGAGTAATCTCGAGGCTCGTATTGCAGCAGAGAAGGGTGCTTGTGAAGATAAGTTCCGCATTGCCAAGCTTGCTAAGGAGCAGGGTTCAGATGCTATCCACGATACCGTTCATGAGATGGCTAAGGATGAAGCCCGCCACTGTGCAGGTTTTGCAGGTCTCTACAAGAGATACTTCAAGTAATAGATTTTAAAAGACGTAACTTTAAAAATTATAATACGATTATTTAGTATTGTTAGTCTAGAAAACAGGAAAGCCGATTCTTGTATAGTAATATACTTGAATCGGCTTTCTTTATGTAATGATAAATATTGTTACTTTGTTTCAGGAACCAGGAACTTGTCTCCTGTTTGCTTAATAAGTTCCTTGGCATATTTCTCAGGATACCCAGGACGATCGGTATCTGTTACGAGGGCGGTTTGTCGCCGAGCGGTTGCATCTCTGATACCCGCACGCCAGCTCAGAAGGAGGCGATGAAGCTTCTCATCCTCCGCCTTCACCGTGAGTTTCCGGACATCAAGACCATTCTGGGGCATCGTGAATACTGTAGAATCAAGTGTGCCAATCAACTCAATGCTGGTTTGAGATAAACGCTCTTGCAGCTCAAACTGGGCTGCATTATAAATATCTAAATTGGAACCATAAATGAAGGTGTTCTTTGAAAACGAAAAACGGCCTCCATTGATGGTGTTGAGAATTTCCTCGCCTGAAATAAAAACAAAAACATTCACAAAACGCTCGGCAATATCTAAACAGCCATGCTTCACCTCTACATCAGAAGGAACATGATCCTTAGATGTCGGAAGACTTGCCAGCAGTAAACCACCCTGAATGTCCTTTCCTAAAACCAAGAAAAATTTATCCTTAGGTGTTGCTCCATTCTTAAATATAAAAGGACGGAAAAGCAAAAGATTACCTTCTTCAAACATAAGCTTCAATACTTAAAAGATTAGCTGTCTGATGTTCATTCAAGCTTTCCTGGTAAAATTCAGCGGCACAAGGTGACATCGCTTTAGTAAAGTCGATTTTCAAATCAGAGTTATTGCACTCGTGGTTTTGGAATGCTTCCAACAAGCCATTCTGGCTCGCTTCCTGATACCACAATGTTCCCTTCTTGTGAGTTTCGTTTACCAATTCTACAGCAGTCATCATACCATACTTATCCAATATAGTATTCATCATGTCTAATTCGCATTCCGAAAACTCATCATCGCAGAAAGGTCTGTTAGCGCTGAAATATGTACCTCCATGCTTAAATTCCGCCTTGATATAATCTTTCAGAAGATAAGGTCCATCCGACAGATCGATGAAGACATCTTTTGCCACAGGTCCAGCTTGCCACACTTCAAACGGTATTCCGAGGAATGGCACATGATACCTTAACACCATTCTCTCTTCCATAAGATACAGCAATTTCAAGGCCTTGGTTTTGCTAAGGTCTTGCACTCGTTCTGCCACGTATATCAAGGCATTACCGAGTTTCTCTTTGGTTGACTCAGAAAATTTACACATAGCTTTACAATTTTTGTGCAAAGATAGAAATTTTATTTTTAAGTCCCAAATATTTTAGCGAAAAAATACATAGAATCTTCTCTGCGAATTAGAAAAGACTCCTAGTCAAACAAAGGCTCCCCATAAGCATGGTACTATTACCTGTGCTTATAGGGAGTTTTTTTGTTTTGAAAGTTATTACCTTACTCAGCCTCCCGGTCTTTCAGACGAGAATTTAAAACTATATATCATGTTCCTTATTGGATTCGAACAATAGCTGAAAGAATGCCTGTTGATGCAGGATAGTCTTCCGTCAGGCGTCCTCTTTTCCAGACATTCTGGCTAACTGCTATTGACAATAATTATGTTCATAACTCATTTTTTATTTTCTCCGCCAGTAAGAGCCCTACGACCGCAGAAAAGTGAGAAGCAATATTTACATAATGCTACTGTATAGAAGAACTTCATTAGATGTTTTTCTGAAAAAACTCATTATTTTTCTTGGAGATTTCATAGAAAAATCGTAAATTTGCCCTCAGATATCAATTATCTCACTATTTTGCCATGGGTAAATATATTACCCCCTTCACCGATTGGGGCTTCAAACGCCTCTTCGGACAAGAATTCAGCAAGGACTTGCTGATTAGTTTCTTGAATGACTTGTTGGTTGACGAAATGCATATCAGGGATGTCACCTTCAAGGATAAAGAGCAACTGGCAGATTCAAAAGATTTGCGTGGTTGCATCTTTGATATTTATTGTGAAACCGATAATGGAAATCATTTCATTGTCGAGATGCAGAACAGATGGGTGCCATTTTTTATCAATCGCTCCATCTATTATGCCAGCAAGGCTATTGTCGGGCAGCGTAAAAAAACAATAGAGCAGAAACCTGCTCTCTATCACCTGATGCCCGTCTATGTAGTCTGCCTGATGAACTTCATGCCAAAGGACAATTCGGTGACGAAATTCAGAACCGATGTTGGTCTGTATGAAAAAGGAAGTCAAGATGTCTTTTCCGACAATCTTCACTTCATCTACTTATCTCTTCCTTTCTTTGACAAGAAGGCAGAAGAATGTGAAAGTGATTTTGACAAATGGATTTATGTATTAAAGCATATGGAAGCATTAGAGAGAATGCCGTTTACGGCACAGAAGAAGATTTTCAAGCGTCTTGCTGAACTGGCGGATTCCCGCTGCCTGAGTCAGGAGGAGCAAGAGAAATATGATGAGAGTTTGAAGGCTGCCGATGATTACTATGGCGTCTTAATGAGCTATTACATGAATGGAATTGATGAAGGTGTTGCCAAAGGTGAAGCAAGAGGCATTGCCAAAGGTGAAGCAAGAGGTAGCTATCATAAAAGTCTGGATATAGCGAAGAAAATGCTATTGAAGGATATGGATGATGAGTCTATCATGGAACTCACGGGCTTAACCCAAGAGCAATTGCATCAATTGAAATCATAAAATTATTAAATACAAGTTCTCCCTATAAGCCAGGTGATAAATTACCTGTGCTTATAGGGAGTTTTTTGTTTTGAAAGTTATTACCTTACTCAGCCTCACGGTCTTTGGGGTAATGATATATGAGACTTGGCATCCATGCTATTCTGACGATACTTAACCTCCCGGTCTTTCCTGCCGAATATTTGGTGCATATCTGCCATTCTCTATTAATAGAATAAATTTACATATATTGAGTGCACAACGCTGTGCATTATTTTCTTCACAAAAATCGCCTTACTCAGCCGTCCTGCTGGATATGTTATCCGGCATCAGAAAGGTTCGACCTCGCAAGACGGGGATTTCAAATCCCCTAAGCACGAATAGGATGGAACATTTCTTGACGGCGGATTGCAAATCCGCCGAAACGCTTGATAAATTTCTAAATTGATAAATGGCTAAAAAGCGAGGAACGGCCGGACCCGGAGTAGGCTCGACTTGCCGTCGGTGTAGAAACGGACAGACCCTGATCCCTCGGAGTTGTTGACGCCCGAATCGACGCCCACGACGCTCGTGGGAGAGAACTCCGAAGAGGTCGATGCCCAAGTATCGATATCTCCAAAAAACTCGGTATAATTTGAGTCGCCCACTTTCTTCAACTTGTTATTTATATTGGTTGTGACGGTTGTCATATTATTAAAGAATCCCAATTTCGGACCATCACTGATTCCTGTCCAATCATCCGAAAATGGTGCACCTAAAGTTGTCATTACTGCATAATACTGACCTGCAGTGGGTAAAAACCAACCTGTACACTTGGATGAGTTAGCAGGAAGCGTCTTGTAATTCTGTGCCTGATAAGCTGCGGCTGCGTTTGGGCCCCATTTTAGGATTAATGCATTTGTCTCTGTATAACCGGAGCCATAACTCTGATAATCAGAATTTACAATATCAGACTTACTGGTTACCTTTGTTCTGCCTGCATCAATATTCGAAGAATACCAGGCATATCCTGTGCCCATACTGGTTTTGCCTGTAGAACCAATAGTTTTCAGACACATTACCAAGGCGTGGCCACCCTTACCGCTCACCCCTTTTTCCGTCCAATAATTACCATCTCCATTCATTGTAGTGTAACCGACAATACCAATAGGAATTCTTCCAGAAGTAGATATGAGGTCGTCTTCTTGATGAGAAATAGCACCATCGCTGTAATAGATATCACCCACAGCTAAGGTATAAGCATGTGGAGTAGTTGGGTTAATGCTATTATATGCTGTACCTGATTTAACTTCGTTGGCAGCTGGACTTAATTTTACTTCTTCTCTCCAGGCATCTTTATCTGTAGCGGACATAAACGAATTTTCTCCAGGCTTCACAATACTGACATAACGATGATCAGCTATGCCATACATTGTATGGTTTTTAATACTACAGCTTGCATAAGAAGTTGTAGTACCGTTCCATGTTGGATATTCTTCATAACCTACCAAATAACAAATGCTATTAGTGAAGCTTCCCTTGTCTAAAGTAATCTCTGCCAGCCCCATAGCATGCTCCATCTCAAAGCTTACACTGCAGCCATCTTCATCCAGCGAAGCCTTGCCAATCTGTAAGTCGCAGGCATTCATCTTATCTAGCGTACTCTGATCAGTATCAATTTTATGTTCTTTCCAAGTAGCAATGGCATCAGCAAAGAACTGGGTGGAGCTAGAAATAGAAACATCACTAACGGTAGTATTAACTGCAGGCAAACCTGCTAGGCTAGCCTGATCCTGATAGGGATAATACACAAAATAGCTATACTGTGGCGAGAATTTTAGTTTTGAACCTGTTGGAATAGACCAGGAGGTGCCATCATAGGTTAACTGAACATTTGCGGCAATCACCTTTTTCTCCTCGTTCACCACAAACAATCCGGCAGAAGTATTGGGGGCGTATGCTGTCCGAATCAGATTCTTAGCATTAGCACCTTCATTTACGCTATTCCAGCCAGTAGGATAAGTCAGCTTTCCCATTTTCAGCGTCGTAATCTTTGAAGAGGAAAGCACATAGGTGATATGATTGCCTGCTTTCCAAGAGGTATTGTTCAGTCTAAAAGACACGGTTTTATCATTTTTACCATCATTGAATTCCATTGATACCTTGGCAGTGGCATTTGCGTTGAAATCCTGAGGTATCATCATCAAGGCAGAGGTCTTGTCGGTAAGAGCCTTGCTTTCACCAGCTACTACTGGTGCATCCAACTTGATGACATAAGTAGATGGATTAGCCAAATGTATCCATTTTCCTGTAGAAAAATCATAATCTCCCTGTCCGTAAACACCACTTACCTTAATACTCTTCACCATTCCGGGTATCATATCGGCACCGATTGAGAAGGTGATGGCAGTAAGGGCATGGCTAAAGCTGAGACCTACAGCCTTATTGGCTGTTTTTGAAGTAAAAGTATTATTTTCGCTTTTAGCTACGATAAGGTCTGGCTGCATGGAAAAATCAGTATTTGCCGTATAGCGAATGGTATTGTTCTTCACGACAGCATCGTTGCCTTGTAAGGACAAGGAAGCATCATTATAGGGAGCATAGGCATAGAAAGAAACAGAGCAGTCTAATGGCCATGTTTTATTACCTGCAACAAACCAATTGCTACCTTCCTTTTTAGCTTCTTGGTTGTGGAATAAATCTCCACTGCCTGCTTTTTGGATATAGTTAGCACTCACTCCAAAATTATTTACCACAGGATCAAAATTCATGGTTCCACGAGTAGTTGGACCCTGGTTTTTCAGGGTCTTATTCACAGTTTCAATCGGATGAAGATAGAGTGGCTTGCTGAAAGCTTCATCAGTTGTCAACACCTTCTGCTCTCTCGCCAGTCCTGGGAAATCAGGTTTTACAGCTCTTGACTTATCACCAGAACCTTGTCCCCCACTCCATCCTTCCTGCAGGGAAGCAGTAAATGAAATTTTCTCATTAGACAATGGGATACCAGACATCCATCCCTCGCTGTCAGAGCAAGAGATGGATGTTAGAGCCAATAAGACACAAATATTCTTATAATTTCGTCTGTTAATCATATTTCAAGTTTTTTAAACGTATTCCTTACTTTTCTACGTAGTCAAAGTCTATTTTTTCTTGACCATCATTCCATTTGTCTAGATTGCCACCGGAGAAGAACGGGTAAGCAGTACATTCAACTCCATTATCAGCCGTAACCTTACTACCTTTTATCGTGATATTTACCGTGTAATGATAGTTTGGTAAAATCCGATATTGCGTTGCCATCGGTGTTCCTCCCTGTTTTACCTCCTTAAGATAGACCTTAAAGACAGATTCCCATATCTTGGCAGTATTTGAAGAACTAGCCTGTGCGTGAGCGTTGATCAGGAGGTAAGTAGCATGAGTCTCATCTGTTGCCGGATTTGCATATACATACTGCACATAGCTCACGGTCCGATTTTCCCAGGACTTTACCGGTGTTTTATTTTGCTCCGAAAAGTTCAGATATTTGATATCAGTTGGCAATGTTGGATTATCCATATCATCATGAGTATAGAATGTTGCATTCGGAACATTGCATAGCCGATAGCTATCTATCACCACGGGATATGAAATATCATTGATAACGTTAGCTTCAGCCGTGATTTTGAACGTAATCTTACTTGCGAGTCTTTGCAATGTAATGTTAGTATTTGCAGTAGCAGTGGTATTAAACCCTGTCAAACATCCTACCATTAATAGGCAAGTGGATTTTTCCTGCGCAACAAGACCATTTCCATCTACATCTGTAGAGAAAGACATAACCTGACTTTTGAATTCATCAAGAGTTGAAACACCCGCAAAAGGAAAAGCTCTTTCCGTAAGGGTAGCAGCATTTGCTATAGCATATACGGTGCAACCTTCAGCAGGACGAGTCTTTACCTTAACAGTAATTGTGCTGGCATCAGTGACAGTATAATTACCTTGATCAGTACCGATTACGTTTCCATTTTTATCGAAAATATAAACGAGGAGATCTTTAATGCAATTATCCTTATCTGTAGAACTAGCCACACGTGTTGTCACAGAACCCGTACCATCAGAGGTTGCCCTCGAAGGTATAGTTCTGCCATTACCTGTAGCTACCGTCAGCGTTACCAGAGTCTCCCCACCCTTCAGTTCATCAGAATATTGATCCGAAGAACAAGAGGATGCCAAGAGAAACGCCAGCAAGCAAGGCAAAAGCTTAAGCAATCCATAAACAAGTTTACCAACCCTAAGAGTCATATCGTAATATTAATTAATCATTTGGAATTATTGGAAGAAAATAGAGTTATCAGCATCTTCATAAGGAATCACCTTAATAGAGATGTCAGCTTGCTGAGTGATGGTAAGATAGAATACAGTATCATCACCAGACTTAATGGCAAAAGGCTTGCCATTATCATCTGCAGAGCAAACATAGAGCAATTCACCGTCTTCCTTGTAAATTTTCAGTTTAACAGCCTCGCCGGTTGTTGGCAAAACTGTCATTGCAGGTGTAAACCAGTCACCATCATTATTGAAGGAGCCACCCATCTCATAGTTTACAAGTTTTCCTCCTCCGTTTCCACCGTAAGTTATACCACTATTCATACCTTCAAGTACTATATGGTAGTTGCCGTCTCCGTAACGAACCTTCAAGCCTTTCACATAGATTCTGGCTTTGGCACGTACATCATTGAGTACTAATATCTTCTCCTCTTCAATCTGGTTGCTGAAAGGAGAAGAAAGACTACCATAGTAAATAGCTGAAGGCGAAACAGGTGTACCTTTTTCAGCATCAATGAGTTGGAGCCAGGTGTTGGAGATACTCTCCCCCACCTGTGGCTCCTTTATCGAATATTCATTACGATTAGTTCCGGTAACGGCAACGAAAGTCACCGAGTCAGCCTCTTCCACTACGATACGGATCTTTCCATCTGCTTCCTTGGCATATTTACCTACGTAAATGCCATTGACGAAAGCATAGACCTCATTAACAGGTGCTTTAGAATCAGGAAGGATATTGCCGGATTCATCAGCTACCTGCAAGATAATATCGCGCTGTCTGCGATAACCATAGTCATCGTAGATGCTGCACGACGACAGTATGCACAGTATAACTGCGCATAACGCCAAAGTCCGTGTCAATCCTTGTCTTAACATATTATTATATTTCTGATTCTTGATAATGAATGATATTTTTACTCAAAGTTGGTTGTCTGATCTGCTGAATTGTAAGGTTCAACAGTTACAGTTACAGAAACAGTCTGAGGCTCGAGGCTTTCATTTGGAGTTTTAGCTCCCTTTGCCTTGATATTGACAATACAATTATAAACTCTATTAGGATATACCGCATACACAGTGGTGCTACTACCTGTAGCTGCTGTTACATTTCCAGAATTATCAAAGGTAGCATTGATAGGAACTGGATAATAAACCTTTGTACCAGAATCAGAAGTATTATTTTTAAATGTACCCGCAATGACTAACTTTGTTCTATTGGTAAGGTCTGTTTTACCATTAGGTAAAGTATAGAAATAAACTTCTTTACCAAATGATGCAGAAGTTCCTTTCAGTTCTGTAGCAGGAGTTAAAGCACCTGTAGTAAGATACTTCTTATAGTTACCCATGCCAGAAGCTGAAGCATTAGCAACAGTATAATCTTCATTACCCCATCCGTGTAAAAAGGTTGAAGTATTTGTCCAGGCACTTGCATCAGTATTACTGGTTACATTGAACTTTACATCATTTGGCACATTAACCATAAAGATATCTGTAGGAGTAAATGAAGCGTCTTTGAATGCACCATTTTCATTGAACTGTACATTTAACGCCTTAAGATGAACCTTTGACAACATATGAAAAACATTAACTGTTGCAGTGAATTCCGTTGTTGAGGTTCCATCTTTCTTACTCAAAGTAGCAGAACCAAACATTGGAGTCTTACTAACATCCTGTTTATCCCCAACTGCACCGCCACACAAAGCTACATCTGCTTCTACAGTTTTTTCCTTAAAAGCACTTGCTGTCAGAACACCCTGAAATGTTGCCTTTGGTGCGTTTACGGCAACAAGAACAGTTTCGGTACCTTTCAAAGAGGTTGTTACAATAGTAGCTTTCTTACCGTCTGATTCAAGTTTATTACCCTCACCGGAACCTGCAGGCAACTCTACAATCGTTTTAACATTACCACCATCAAAAATACCGACAGTCATTGATTGAATCTTATCCTCATCAGTAGGAGCACTTCCTATCCAATCATTTGCACGAGTATTATTTACATTACCAGTATTAATAGATAATGTCAACAAAGATTTTCTACCTTGGTTAGTTCCACTTGTCACATCCTCACTAGAACAAGATGTGAACCATAATGCAACGGCTGCCAATGCGAGGAAGCCGAGGCTAATCTTAGTTAGAGCTTTCATAATCGTTAAAATTTAAATTATTATTAATCTATTGATGTTTATATATTTATCTATGTTTACTTATATACATTGTGCAAGTAGTTCAAGGCGCTGGTAGCCTCCTTTACGCCAGCTGCCTCTGCCATCTGCAGATATACCTCCGCCTTCTGGAAATCACCCTGGAGCATGTTCAAGACACCCAGGTTGCAGTAGGCACGCGAATCGGTCTGCCATGACTTGAGATACTTGGCTGCGAGCTTCAGGTCGCCACGCAACAACGCTACACCTGCGGCATCAATGTTTGCCTCGGCATTGTCAGGGAAGAGACGAGCCATCAGATCTACCAGGTCGTTATACTCACGGCTTCCCACCTTGAAGCTCTTGGCGGTAGCAAACATATTGTTGAGCGATACGGTATGCGCATCGTTGTTTACCGTTCCTGTAGCCTCCCCTGCATGGCGCTCCAGCGTAACGAAATACTTGATGCGTTCCACGTTCGGGAAGATATAGTGCTGCATATAGCTGTATGGTGCACCGTCGCCGATGGTCTTGATCTCATCCTCACGTCCCTTCACCACCGGAACGGTCTTGATAATGTCGAGTACGGCATTGCGGAACTTCATCTGGCTCTTGCCCACCATGGTATAGATGCTGTCCCAGTCTTCCGGAATCCAAGTAACGGTGAGACCGTCGCTACCCAGGACCCGGTTTTTCATCAGGAAGTTCTTCAGGCGGAGTGAGCGGTCGGAGCAGTTTTTCTCGTTGCTCTTGTAGTTTCCCTTAGGAGCGCCATAGCCAACAATCTGCAGATTTCTCACCACCGTGCCCGGCACATTGAGATACGCTTCCAGTTCGTTGCTGATATCACAGAATACCGCCTTGTTGAACTTACGGTTGCCCATCTTACCGATCATTCTCTCATCGTAGAGGGGAATCATACCGCTCACGGTAATGTTGCTGCTTGAAACCTGTGAAGGGTTGAGGAACTGGATCCATTCAGTCCTTGCAGCAGTACCCATCAGCGGGGTTCCCTTGTGCTGCGCCACATCATCGCTGCTGCCAGCCACACGTGAGATGTTGATGCTGCTGAACACCTGGTCTTCATACACCTGCGGGCGCTTGCCCCATCCACGCTCCTCGCTCTCTACATAGAGGGCTGCACCAGCCATCCAGTCGCTGTAGGGAATGGTGGTATCATACACGAAGTAGCGTGGCCGTGACGCTTGTCGGCAGTAACAACCGGAATATTCTGTCTCAAGCGCTGGTCGAAGGCAGCGCTTCGGTCTTCATACTTTCCACGTTCCTTGCCGTTGACCACGACAGAAGAGAGCGCCTTGATCTTGTTTCCACTTTTCAGAACCGGAGTGAAGTTGAGCGTTTCCCCCGAATTGAGAATGTCGTCATCATAGCTTACACGGAGCTGCACACGAAGCACCTCCCCCTGCAGGCAGAACTTTTCATTGTTTACATACAGCTGTCCCTTATAGGCAGTCTGAGCGAAGGCACCCGTGCCCATCGCCAAGCCCATCAGGGCAACTGAAAATGTTTTGATTGTTTGTTTCATTTTTATATCTAGATATTTTATTTTTCAACCGAAAATTACCAATTAAGGATGATGTATTACAGCATCACCGCCAGCGAGATGCCAGTACCGATAGGCAGTATGGCGTAGCTATTAAATTTTCCTTCCAGATAAGGAAGGTTTCCCTCCCGATAGCGGTCGTATCGGGTTTTGACAAAATCACCGCTGAGGGTAAAATCCAGACTTAGGCGATGATTGAGGATGAGATGGTATCCCGCTCCTACTCCCACTCCGGTGAAGTGGCCTTGGCGGTGTTTTCCGTAGAGACCACCTATATGGAGCTTGTCGATATTGAATCCTCCCCAGACGATGTTGGCACAGACGAAGGGGCCGGTGAAGGCTCTGTGAAACCAATGTCTGAATTCAGGCTGGATGGAGAAGTTCTTGTATTTGGCTCCTCCATACTTCAAGGGATTATAGGTTCCCATCAAGCTGAGGGATGAATGCTTGGAGGTTTTGAGCTCAGCTCCGAGTGAAGCCACGCCTACCACATCGTATAGCATATTGGTTTTGACAGCTATACGTTGTGCCTTGACATTGATGGATATGAATGTCAAAAAGGACATGAGTATATAGGAGTACAAACGCTTCATATATCTTATTTGCTTTTTCATTATTATTTATATCGATCGAATCAATACTGTTCTAGTATAACAGTATTTTTCATCCGATTTTAGATAGTGTGTATCATAAAAGCACACCACATTTTCTCATTTCTAGAGAACTTACTGAAGCTGATTTTAACTGATTTAGGCAAAAATATAGACGTTTACAGTGAATAATCGTTAAAAAATAAGTTTTTCTGTTGAAGTTATTGAGAAAAGCTGTACCTTTGCAGCGTACAATTATACTAGAATAATACTCCTTTTCAGCCAAAACTGAAGTTATTGTTTTGGTATATCCGATTATTTGTAATACCTTTGCCAAAAAAATGATAAGTAAAGCTACAAACAACATTTTATTTCGTGTCATCAAGTATTTATTGGAGTTAAACTTATGGAGTAACACCACAAGACATCAGGCAGAAGATTCCTGCAAAAACAACATCAAACTCATCGACTTCGTAGAACAATATGCAGCAGCCCGACAGGTAGAAGGAAGAAAGAACTATACCGGCAGGAGCGGCAGCGTAAGAAGTCTGATCAAGCACCTGAAGGCACTTGGGACTGAAGATACATTGCTCGTTGAAGTAGATCTAGACTTCTGCCAGCAGTTTGTAACCTATCTGCGTAGTGCGCAGGATATGCACCACCATCTGAAGACACCCAAGAAACTGGCTGAGAGTACAATTCTTTCTAAAATCAAGATATTCAGTGCGGTACTGAATGAGGCTGTAAGATTCCGTCTTCTGGAAGAAAACCCGATGGGGCTCCTCCATACCATTCATCATACAGCAAGAGTCCAGAAAGAGCGTGCCTTCCTGTCGCAGAACGAAATAAGAAAAGTGATGAAGGCTCCCTGCACCTATCCCCTGCTGAAGGAAGCCTTCAGCCTGAGCATCCTTACAGGACTAAGAAAAAGCGATATATTCTCATTAAAAGCGGCAGTTCTGATAAAAAGAGACGGCATCTACTATATCAAGAAAACGTGTGTGAAGACCCAACAGGAACTGATCATCCCCCTATCGGATGAAGCAGAGGCCTGTCTGGAACGGAGCACCGGATGCCATCTTGCCGAGCTGGACAGAGAGAAAGAAACTCCCCTTTTCTCTGCCCTGCCCTCATCACGCCTGAATGAAAAGCTGAGAACATGGCTGAAAGAGGCTGAAATCACAGACAAGCACATCACCTTCCACTGTGCCCGACATACCTTTGCCACCCAGGCACTTGCCATGGGAGTAGATATCTATACCGTATCGCAACTACTGGGCCATACCCACATCAGCACCACCCAGGTATATGTTCACTCCCTGCTGCAGAAAAAGCAGGAAGCCATCCGGCTGATTGCCGGTATGGCGGCATAAAAAAAAGAATAATAGCAAACATAGACACCCGCACTTCGGGCAACGACAAGGGTCTATATGCCACGATAAACAGGTGGCATATAGACCCTTCTTACTTTCCGGTATCTTTGATTCTCAAGAATCAAAAAACCTCATTTTTTCTCCTCTGGAACCAGGAATTTATCGCCACTCTGCTTGACAAGCTGCTTGGCAAACTTCTCTGGATAACCAGGACGAACTGGAGTAGCACCCAAACCGTATGGAGTCTTCTTGAAGGTACCATTCTTATCGGTTGGCTTGATAATCATATCATTGTACTTCACCACCATGAACTCGAAAAGCTGGTTCCAGCGAGCCAACATCTGCTGAGCCTTCTCTACACTGTAGCCGTTGAGATACTTCACGGCAGCCTGTGGGTTCTGGGCATAAAGCTCCTGAGCCTTCTTCTCAACACCTGCCTGAGCAGCAAAATAGCTGTTGTCCAAGCTATCACGAACCTCCTTCAAGGTTGGGAACATCAGGCTGTAACGAGGATAAACCATGTTGCTGGTCATATTGCAAACCCAGTAAGCATTCTTCTTACTGAAATGCACCGCATCAACACCTGGAGTATTATAGCACTCAGGACGCTCGGTCATAGAGCAATATACAGGAGTGAAAGCAGCCATGTTGGCATCATCGTTGGCAAACCAGAACACGCCACCAATCTCTCTTGGCAACCATGAACGCATCTGGCTAACAAAAACAAAACCAGTCTGCTGGGTGCTGACCGGACGTTCGTTGAAGCACTGCTTTCCATCCACCTTAAACATCAATGGAGTTGGCCTGTAAGGCATCTGCCAGATACCACCTCCGATATCAGTGCCATCAGCAACAGAAAGAGGTGTACCCTCATAATGGTCACGCATGCAAGCCTCAACATCAGCAACACTCACCTTCTTGTTTGGAACCACCCAGAGAGGCATATCCTTCGCATTAGGATCCTTACCCAAAGCCCAATCAAGATAAGGACTCATATCATAGAAATGATTCAAGAGAGCCCAAGCACGAGCATCGCAGAAACGACGTCCTGAGAAATCAGGCTTAGCATATGCCATTTTCCATGAGAAATCAGCATCCTTGCCCTGATACCATCCCTTACTGCGAGCAAAAGAAACGACATCCTTGGCATACATCACGTTTTTCTTATCCTTCATATTGAACTTGCCGATGCGACTCTGGTTAGCATGTGCACAAACTGCATTATCCGGAATACGGAGAGCTACCCAAACCACGCCCTTAGAGCCTGGTCCCTTGCCCATCATCTCCATAATCCAAGCTTCGTTCGGATCACAGATGGTAAAGGTCTCGCCTTCTGAATTATAGCCGTAAGTATTGGCGATGGTTGTCATCACTTTGATAGCCTCACGGGCTGTCTTACTACGCTGCAGGGCAACATAGATGAGTGAACCATAGTCCATGATACCTGTAGAATCAGCCATCTCCTCACGTCCACCATAAGTAGTTTCACCGATGGTAACCTGCCATTCATTGATATTGCCAATCACATTATAAGTCTCGGCAGCCTCCGGAATCTCACCATGATATTTATTGGTATCCCAATCGTAAATCTTACGCATCTCGCCCTTAGCATGCTTACCGGCAGGAAAATGACAGAGATTTTGGAACATACCATAGTCATCGGCACTATATGAACACATCACAGATCCATCAACCGATGCTTTTTTTCCTACTATAAAGTTGGTACATGCCTCAGCCTCAGAGACACTGCCCAACATAGCTACAGCCATTATGGCTGAAGCGAAAATCTTATTCATAAAATATACCTTAATTTATATATACAAAGTTTATATATACAAAAAGAGAAGAGCATTTGAATTCTTCACTCTTCCCTCTTCATTCTTCACTTATTCGCAAGCCTTGAAACTCATATCCAAGCCCTTTACACTATGTGTCAAGGCACCAACTGAGATGAAATCAACTCCCTGCTCTGCATAATCGCGGATGGTATCGTAAGTGATACCGCCAGAAGACTCAGTCTCATACTTACCTGCGATGATGTCTACTGCCTTCTTAGTATCAGGCACAGAGAAGTTATCGAGCATGATACGATTTACACCACCATGCTTCAATACCTGGTCGAGCTCATCGAAGCTGCGAACCTCGATTTCAATCTTCAGATCGAGCCCCTTCTCCTTGAGATAAGCATGGCAACGGTCGATAGCGTTATCGATACCACCAGCAAAATCGATATGGTTATCTTTCAAGAGAATCATATCAAAAAGACCAATGCGATGGTTCATACCACCACCAATCTTCACAGCCTGCTTCTCCAACATACGGAGACCTGGAGTAGTCTTACGGGTGTCAAGGATATGAGTCTTTGTACCCTCAAGACGCTTTACATACTTAGCAGTCATGGTAGCAATGCCACTCATACGCTGCATGATATTGAGCATCAAACGCTCTGTCTGGAGCAAAGAACGAGTCTTACCCTCTACAATCATTGCAATGTCACCCTTCTTAACATGGGTTCCATCCTGAAGCAACACTTCTACCTTCATGGTAGGATCGAAACGCGCAAATACCTTCTTTGCCATTTCAACACCTGCCAACACGCCATCTTCCTTGATAAGCAAGTGGCTCTTACCCATGGCGTCTTCTGGGATACAACACAAAGTTGTGTGGTCGCCATCACCGATATCCTCAGCAAATGCCAAGTCTATCAACTTGTCTTCTAATTGATCTACGCTTAACATATTATTAATGTTTATGTTTAATGTTTATTGATTACTTTTCCGTTCCACAGGGCACGGAGGATGCCTTCCTCATCGCGTTCCACCCGGATTTCGCCGCCTAACCATTCGGTCATCGGCAACTCCTCTCGAAACTCGAAGTAGTTCACCACCCTGCCCTCTTGTATTTCTACCACAGCCTGCTGCAATATCGAGCCATCCGGCAATATCACCTGATGGGCTCCGCATCTTCTCATTTCAGCCATATCTTAAACATCCAGACTAATTACTCGTCATCTGAATAGGTTTATCAGGCATAGGAACCGGTGCACTGGTCGGAGGTGCCAAAGCTCCATCCGGACGTGCTGGAACACTCGGACCTGGTATACGGGTCTTACGAGCAGTATCTACTTTTGCCGAATCAGAAGATGATGCAGAAGAAGAAACCGGTGCCAACTTTTTAGGATGCATACGGATGAGACGAATCTTATTGACAAACATCAGTTTAAGAGTCGTCAAAGAACCGGCATCAGAACTGAAGCCACCCTCATTCAGCATAAAGTACCCCTTTATACATTTGATTCCAAGGCTATCATTATCAGCGAGTTCTACACTATAGTGCTGAGCACTCTGAATATGAACTACAGTCTGTGCCACACTATCGTTCTTGAACTGAACAGCCAGCAAAGCGATACCATCACGCATACCATCCTGGAAGATAAACTGCGATTCGAAATCAAGACGGAACCGGTCACCCTTATGGAAAGCAGTATCAGCTTCAATTTTAAAACTGCGACTGTTGAAGCCCTCATCAGGTGAGAATACCATCGAAGTAGCATCCTTCCAGATATTGGCAGTATCTCCAACAGCAGTAAGATTGTCAAAATCACTATTTCCTGCACTGTTTCCACCCAATGCAACCACCTCTTTATCCAATCTTTCAGCCAAATCCTTATACACATCATGCAGCAATTCTGTATGGCGCATATAATAAACCATCGAACTGTCGAAGTCTGCCGAGGTGACATCATGTTTCTTCAGTACAGCCTCGCGATAAGCCAGACTATTCTTCTCACTACCACCGTCTTCGCTCTGCGCCATAGCAAGAGCGATGTGATAATCGAAGAGAATATCCGTCATCTTTCCTTTAGAGAGCACATCTCTTGGCAGCGAAGGCTTGCAAGAAGCGAAGGCTGCACAAAAGGTTACTATCCAACAGAGATAAAGAAAAGCTTTCTTCATGATTACTTGTCCTCCTTATTTTCTTGAGATTGAGACTTTATCTTTTCTTCAGCAGTTTCAATAAAAGAAGAATCTTTAACCTTCTTCTCCTTATCACCACCTCCGAGAGCTTCCAGTTCTTTTCTACAGAAAAGCAAGAGAGAAATGATGCCGACTGATACACAGGAATCTGCAAAATTGAATACAGGATCGAAGAATGTACCATGCTGTCCACCCCAGAAAGGGAACCATTCAGGCCATGTATAGGTGAAGAACGGAAAGCGGAACATATCAACCACCTTGCCCATGAGCACGGGTGCATACCCCTCGCCGAAAGGCACAAGATAAGATACATAATAAGGTGAAGCACCGGTGAAGATAAGTCCGTAGAAGATGGAATCAATCATATTGCCGATTGCACCTGTCAGAACCAACGCCACCAAAATGATATATAACAAGCGATAGGTACCACGCTTAATGATGCGATGCAAATAAATGCTCAACGCACAGATGGCTACCAGGCGCAACAGACTTAGCCAGAATTTGCCGATAAACGACATACCCCAAGCCATTCCGTTGTTCTCAACAAATTCGATATAAAACCAATCAGTAACACGAACAGACTCGCCAAGGCAAAAATGGGTCTTGATGTACACCTTGATAATCTGATCGATAACAAGAAGCACAACCACCATTGCCGTGACGAGCCATCCGTATTTAATTTTACTTGTTTTCTCCATTTATTACTTCTTTCTAGCCTCCTTAGAAGCTACACTCAAAGTGGCATGAGGTACAGCACGCAAACGCTCCTTAGGAATCAACTCGCCTGTTTCGCGGTCAATACCATAGGTCTTGTTCTGGATACGAACCAAAGCTGCTTCCAATCCCTTAATGAACTTCTGCTGACGCTGAGCCATCTGGATGATTTCTTCCTTGCTTTGTGCTTCACTACCCTCTTCAAGAGCCTTGTAGGTTGGTGATGTATCTACCACATCATTACTGTCTGAGTGGTTAAGCTGAGCCATACAATCATGATAAGTCTGCTTTGCCACCTTCAATTTCTCATCAATGATAGCGCGGAACTCCTCGAGCTCCTGATCGCTATAACGTAGTTTTTCGTTAGCCATAGATGTTATCTATTATGTTATTTGTTAATGTTTTTAGGGAATAAGGGCTAGAAAGTTAGAAGCAAGCAGTTTGGAAATGCTCCTAACTTCTAACTCCTAACTCCTAACTATTTAATTCTTCTCTACGAGAATGTTCAACTTAAAGTCATCAAACTCGGTCTCAACACCTGCGTTGTCGCCGATTTCGATGCTGTCTGCCAATACCTGACCCTTGATGTAGTCGGCGAATGCCTCGATGGCTGCGTCAGTCTCCTCATTAGGAGCCACAGTTACGTTGATGCGGTCGGTAATCTCCAGACCTGTCTCCTTGCGGAGGTTCTGGATACGGTTGATCAGCTCACGAGCCATACCCTCCTTCTTCAATTCTGGGGTCAACTCTACCTCAAGCGCTACGGTCAGATTGCCCTCGTTAGATACGAGCCATCCTGGAATATCCTCAGAGATAATCTCAACGTCGGCTACCTCTACCACGGCTTCCTGTCCGTCGATATTCAATGTGATGTTGCCTGCCTTCTCGAAGGCTGCAATCTGGTCCTGATCGAGCGCTGACATCTGGGCAGCAACACCCTTCATCAGCTTGCCGAATTTCTTACCCATCACTCTAAAGTTACACTTCACCTTCTTTACGAGAATGCCCTGACCCTCAATGAAGTTAACCTCCTTCACGTTCACCTCGTTCTTCAACAGTCCGGCTACTGCCTCGATGTGTGCCTTCTGTACATCATCTACTGCAGGAATCATAATCTGCTGGAGTGGCTGACGCACCTTGATGTTCACCTTGCGGCGCAATGCCAATACCATAGAAGTAATCTTCTGGGCGATGGCCATACGCTCCTCCAGGTCGGCATCGATAGCAGCCTCATCGGCTACAGGGAACTTATCGAGATGTACGCTCTCCAACTCGCCGCCCAAGTCGTGATACAACTCGTCTGCATAGAATGGAGCGAATGGTGCCAAGAGCTTAGCCACTGTCATCAGGCAGGTATAGAGAGTCTGGTAAGCACTCAGCTTATCCTCGCTCATCTCCTTACCCCAGAAACGTTTACGGTTCAGACGAACGTACCAGTTAGAGAGGTCATCGTTGACGAAAGCATCGATAAGACGGCCTGCGCGGGTTGGATCATAGCCAGCCAACTCTCTGTCAACGCCCTTGATGAGGGTATTGAGTGAAGAGAGAATCCAACGGTCAATCTCTGGGCGCTTCTCGAATGGCACCTGAGCAGCCTCTGCATCGAAACCATCTACATTAGCATAGAGGGCGAAGAAGCTGTAGGTATTATATAAGGTACCGAAGAACTTACGACGGGTCTCGTCCACACCATTAGGGTCGAACTTGAGGTTGTCCCAAGGCTCGCTGTTGGTCATCATATAGAAACGAACAGGATCGGCACCATACTTGTCAATCATCTCGAATGGGTTAGTCACGTTACCCACGTGCTTACTCATCTTGTTACCCTTGGCATCGAGAACGAGACCAGAAGAGATTACGTTCTTGAAGGCTACGCTATCGAATACCATGGTAGCGATGGCGTGCAGGGTGAAGAACCATCCACGGGTCTGATCCACGCCCTCGTTGATGAAGTCGGCTGGATAGAACTTAGGAGGAATAGCATATCCCTCGTAGGTGCTGTGGATGAGTGCATCGCGGTCTGCCTCTGTGCCACGGGCCATCTCACCCTCGAATGGGTAGTGGAGCTGGGCGTAAGGCATTGAACCTGAATCGAACCAAACGTCGATGAGGTCGCTCTCACGATACATTGGCTTGCCCTCCTCGTTAACCAATACAATCTTGTCAACGTATGGACGGTGGAGGTCAATCTTATCATAGTTCTCCTGACTGTAGTCGCCTGGAACGAAACCGTTCTCCTTCAATGGGTTGCTCTGCATGATACCGGCAGCCACAGACTTCTCGATTTCAGCATAGAGTTCCTCCAAGCTGCCGATACACTTCTCGCCACGGTTCTCGTCACGCCAGATTGGCAATGGAGTACCCCAGAAGCGGGAACGTGAAAGGTTCCAGTCGTTCAGGTTCTCGAGCCAGTTGCCGAAACGGCCTGTACCGGTGCTCTCTGGCTGCCAGTTGATGGTCTTGTTGAGTTCTACCATGCGCTCCTTGCGGGCTGTATCCTTGATAAACCAGCTATCCAATGGATAATAGAGGATAGGCTTGTCGGTACGCCAGCAGTGAGGATAGTTGTGCACGTGCTTCTCGCTCTTGAAAGCCTTGCCCTCCTGCTTCAGTTCGTAGCAGAGCACGATGTTCAGGTCTTCAGCCTTATCAGAAGCCTTCTTGTCCCAGACGCCATCCACATTAAACTGTGGGTCGTAGGCATTCTTCACGTAGTCGCCTGCGTGATGAGCGTATGCCTCCTTGTTGACGCAAGCGCTTACGAAGTTGGCATCGAGGTCTTCGATGAGATAGAACTTACCCTGGAGGTCAACCATTGGGCGGGTCTCGCCCTTCTTATTAATAAGGTAGAGAGCTGGGATGTTGGCATCCTTAGCCACCTTGGCATCATCGGCACCGAATGTAGGAGCGATGTGCACGATACCTGTACCATCATCGGTAGTAACGTAGTCGCCGAGGATTACACGGAAAGCCTCACTCTCCATCTCGACGAACTGATCGCGACCATCCTCAGAAGCGAATACCTTCTCAGGATGAGCAGCAGCATATTCTGTTACGAAAGCCGGTGCGAAGAGATCAACCTTCTCGCATGGCTTCACCCATGGCAGGAGCTGCTCGTAGTGCATGCCTTCGAGGTCGGTACCCTTCATGTGGTCGATAATGCGCCATGGGCACTGCTTCTTCTCCTTGTCGAATGGCAGGAGATCGCCTTCCTTGCACTCCTGGTCTGCCTTCAGATATGAACCTACCAGAGCCTCAGCCATCACGAGTGTCATAGGCTCGCCATTGTAGAGGTTGTATGTCTCGATGGCTACATAGTCAATCTTAGGACCCACACAGAGAGCCACGTTTGATGGCAGAGTCCAAGGTGTAGTGGTCCATGCGATGAAGTATGGCTTGCCCCACTTGGTCCACTCTGCCTTAGGATCCTTGATGAGGAACTGGGCTGTGGTGGTAAGGTCCTTAACATCGCGATAGCAGCCAGGCTGGTTCAACTCGTGAGAGCTCAAGCCTGTACCTGCACCTGGAGAGTATGGCTGGATGGTGTAACCCTTGTAGAGCAGCCCCTTGTTGTAGAGCTGCTTGAGGAGCCACCAGAGAGTCTCGATGTACTTGTTATCGTAGGTGATATAAGGATGATCGAGATCTACGAAGTAACCCATCTTCTCGGTCAACTCGCGCCACTCAGCGGTGAACTTCATCACGTTCTCGCGGCACTTGTGGTTGTAATCCTCTGTAGAGATATACTTCTCTGAAGCCTTGTTGTCGATATCCTTCTTGGTGATGCCGAGTTCCTTCTCGACACCGAGTTCAACAGGGAGTCCGTGGGTATCCCATCCCGCCTTGCGGTGAACCTGGAAACCCTTCATGGTCTTGTATCTGTTGAATGTATCCTTAATACTACGTGCCAACACGTGGTGAATACCCGGGTGGCCATTAGCTGATGGAGGTCCCTCGAAGAAGATAAACTGAGGGCAGCCTTCACGCTCGTCGATAGACTTGTGGAAGATATCATTTTTCTCCCACGCTGCTAGTACGTCATTGTTTGTCTGAGTCAAATTCAGACCGTTGTGCTCGGCAAATTTCTTAGCCATATTATCTTATATTTTTATAATGTTTTTACTTTTGGGCGCAAAGTTACAAAAAAAATATGTTTTACCCAAAAATAGAAAGACTTTTTATATAATTATTTTATTATAAACGAAAAAGTTAGGAGTTGGAACAGCGCCCCGACTCCTAACTTTTTATTTCCCGTTTTATTAAAACTTCGCTGCCATGTATTATAAATTTTCAGCCTCTTGCAGCCAGATGGCAGATGCAGCATCACTAGGCATACGCCAGTCGCCACGAGGACTGAGGCTTACGCTACCTACTTTCGGGCCGTCTGGCAGACAGCTGCGCTTGAACTGCTGATTGAAGAAACGGCGCACGAAGGTCTTCAGCCACTTTTTGATAGTCTCCTCATCATAGCTGTCAGGATCATTATCACTGATCTTTACACGCTCCAGTTCGGAATCAATAAATGCCTTCTTTGCCAACATGTAAATCTTGGAAGGACGGAAACCGAAACGCAGAAAATAGTAGAGGAAGAAATCATGCAGTTCGTATGGTCCCACCAAATCTTCCGTCTTCTGCTTGATATTTCCATTCTCATCTGCCGGAATCAACTCTGGACTGATAGGAGTATCGATGATATCACGAAGAGTGATGCGGCTCTGTTCGTCTACCCCACTCTCTGCTACATGATTTACGAGATGACGGATCAGGGTCTTAGGAATGCTGGCATTCACGCCATACATGCTCATGTGGTCACCATTATAGGTAGCCCATCCTAATGCCAACTCTGAAAGGTCACCGGTACCGATAACCATACCCCCCATCTTATTGGCTAAATCCATCAGAATCTGGGTACGTTCACGAGCCTGGGAATTCTCGTAAGTCACATCATGCACACTGGCATCCTGACCGATGTCCTCAAAGTGCTGGGTTACAGCCTTGGCGATGCTGATTTCCTTAATGGTAATACCAAGACTCTGCATCAGCGAGATAGCATTATTGTAGGTTCTGTCTGTGGTTCCGAATCCCGGCATGGTGACACCTACGATACCCTTTCGGTTCATTTTGAGTTTATCAAAAGCTTTTACACAAACTAGTAAGGCTAGCGTAGAATCCAAACCACCGCTAATACCGATTACTACGGTCTTGGCATGGGTATGAACGATACGCTTGGCTAGTCCCATGAGTTGGATATTGAAAATTTCCTCGCAAGAGGCATTCATATCGCTGCTGGTAGGAATAAACGGATGAGGATTCACCTCACGTTCCAACACAAAATCGCGTTCATTCTCGGTAGGATCGGCTTCGATATTACGGATATTGAACTGACCGCCGAGAACCGAATATTTAATATTGCGCTGGGCATTTACATAAGTAGAATTCGTACGACGCTCAGAGCGGAGTTTCTCTACATCTATCTGTGAGATAACCATCTGCGGTTCAATAGAGAAACGTTCACTCTGTGAAAGTAAAACTCCATTCTCATAAATCAGGGCATTTCCACCATAAACCACATCCTGCGTACTCTCACCGAATCCGCAGGAACTGTAGATATATCCTGTCATGGTACGGGCACTCTGCTGGCTGAGCAGACTCTTCAGATAATGATGTTTTCCGATGAGTTCGTCGCTTGCAGAAAGATTGAAAATCAGGTCTGCTCCTGCTAACGCCAGTTTGTTGCTAGGAGGAGCCGGAGCCCATACATCTTCGCAGATTTCCACACCGAACTGTACGCCATCGAAAGTTTGAAAAATCTGAACATCAGGCGTCAGTTTCACCTTATGTCCGGCATAACGGACTTCGCAATCTCTCAGGTCCTGAGCCGAGGCAAACCAGCGTTTCTCATAAAACTCGCTGTAGTTTGGAAGATATGTCTTCGGTACAATACCGAGAATCTGTCCATGCTGGATAACGATACCACAATTGAGCAACAAGTCGCCCGCTATCACCGGCGCACCCACGATAGAGATGATATCGAGTTTGCGTGTGAAATCGAGCAGCATCATCACCGCCTGCTCAGATGATTCGAGAAGCATCTGCTGACGGAAGAGATCCTGACAGGAATAGCCCGTAATAGAGAGTTCCGGAAATGTAATGATCTCTACACCCTTTCCCTCAGCCAGCGCTATCTGTTCCTCTATCTGCTGGGTATTGAAAATGACATCACCCACCTTTACGGCAGGGATGGAACTAGCTACCTTAATAAATCCGTACTTCATAATAAATTACTTTATTGTTACCTGTGTAGCACCATAGCCATACTCCTGGAAAGAAGCATCTTGATAGGTGCAACTCTTATAGCGATAGTTCAACTCATGAATGAGAGTCTGGCGCAACACACCTTCGCCCTTTCCATGAATAAAGATAATTTTCTGTCCCTTCTTTTTCTTATATTCCTCCATGGTCTTCTTGAAGATATCCATCTGATAATGAAGAATATCTGCAGAATTCATTCCAGCAGTTGTTTCAAGCACTTCATCCGCATGAAGATCTATCACAAGGGTACCATCATCCTTCTTGCTCTTCTTCTTGCTGGTGTTGGCGACAACCTTCTCATCCTTATACATCTGCTCTTTCAGACGCTTGGAATCGATAACCAGCGGACGGGCTATTTCATCATTCTCTACAATCGTAAAGAGATAGGCTGGAGTCTCGAAGAAATCGTTCTCCTCGAAAAGATGAAGTTTGTAGAATTTCACGGGATCAAGACGGAACTGAACATCTGTTGCCGGCTTCAGGAGAAATGGCTTGTCCTTCTTGTAGGCTATCATCTGGATGGCGATATGCTCCATCTCGTTCAGAGCCTCACGACCGAATTCCTCGATGAAGAGTTTGGTGTTCGGTTCTATTTCTCCCTCTGCTTTCAGAGTCCATGCATTTCCCTCAGCCACGAGATAGGTATAGTGGAGATAGTAGTTGCTGTCATTCACCATATAGGTCTCGAAACGGGTATTGGTTACGTCCTTGATGTTGATAGGTACAAAGGCGAGATAAGCACTGAGTTTGTTGCCTCCCGTACGTTCCTGAACCGGTTTCACAAAGGTTATCTCACGGTCGGCAGCATCATATTCCTCTACATCCATATCCACGTCATCGTGATCATTCAAGATGGCCTTGATACTCCGGCTGTCCTGATGCAGTTCGGTATTGGCATGCTCCTCAGCCTTCTGCTGCGCATCCATTTTAGCCGAAATCATCTTGCCCATGGAGTATTCATCCTGCTCCACCACAACCACCTCGTTGATAGGCATCGGAATCTCAAAACCATCCTCATCCTCAACAAGCACAATATTTTTACCTTGGAAGCCGGCAACCTTTCCGCCACCCACTTCGCTCAAGAATCTGACTTTATCTCCTTTTTTCATAATCTATTAATAATTTGTAATTGCAAAGATACAAAAGATATTGCAAAACAGGGCTTATTTTAATATTTTTAATGCTACTGATAAAAATAATCCTGTAAAAGATGCACCATGTTAGATATTTTTCCGTATCTTTGCAAAGAAAAAGAAATAGTAACGAACCCATTAAACTGAAAAGTTATGATTACATTTCCTTGCGCCAAGATTAATCTTGGTTTAAATATAGTTAGCAAGCGGAAAGATGGATACCACAATCTTGAAACGGTGTTCTACCCTATTCCGCTGACCGATGCACTTGAAATCAAGCTCATGAGCGATGAATTCCCTAGCGATGTTCCTTGTGATCTGAAGATTACAGGTAACGCAGTGGATTGCGACGAACAGAACAATCTCGTTGTAAAAGCTTATAATCTCCTGGCTGCCGACTTCAGGATTCCACGCATCCATGCTCACCTGGTGAAGCGTATTCCTTCGCAGGCTGGTTTGGGTGGCGGCTCTGCCGATGCAGCCTTCATGATCCGTTTGCTTGACGAGCGTTTCCGTCTCAATATCGGTAATCCGGAGATGGAAAGATATGCTGCCAAACTGGGCGCAGACTGTGCCTACTTCATTTCTGCTGACCCCGAAGATGGTGACACTGCATGCTATGCAGAAGGCATCGGCGAAGAACTGATGCCGGTAAGTGGTCCTGGCGATAATCTGAGGGGCTACCATCTGGTTGTGGTGAAGCGCGATGACATTGCCGTCAGCACCAAAGAGGCTTATGCAGCCATCACCCCACAGGCACCAGCCAAATGTTGCCGCGACATTGTACGCCAGCCTATCGAGACTTGGAAAGAGGAACTTGTCAACGATTTTGAGGCACCTATCTTCAAGATGCACCCGGAACTGGCAGAAATCAAACAGAAGCTGTACAACCTGGGTGCCGTATATGCAGCGATGAGTGGTAGCGGTAGTGCCATCTTCGGTATCTTCAAGCATAAACCTGCAAATATAGAGGAACAGTTCGAAGGAATGTTCTGTAAAATAATGAAACTTTAATTTAATTAATAGTTTACTCTAAATATAATGAACGAAGAAACACATCAGAAACTGATGACTATCAAGCGAAGCTTCCGCTTGCTGATGAACGGTCCGGGATCGCAATCTATGCGCGATAAGGGACTGGGATATAAACTGAATTGGGGCGTACCATTCTATGAACTGAAAAAGATGGCTGAGGAATATGGTAAAGACTATGACCTCGCCATCGAACTGTGGAAGGAAGATATCCGGGAATGCAAGATTCTGGCTACACTCATCATGCCTGCCGATAAGATGCTTCCGGAAATCACAGATTTATGGATGGAACAGGTACAGAGTCAGGAGATGGCAGAGATGCTTGCCTTCAACCTTTTGCAGCACGTAGATTATGCACCTGTCATCGCCTACCAGTGGATAGCAAGTGATAAGCCGCTCTATGAGATTGCCGGTTTCCAGCTCCTTGCCCGTCTTTTTGCCAATGGGAAAGAGCCTAACGAGCGTGGCATCAACGAATTCCTGGATCAGGCTGCCACTGCATTGCAGGGTGACAACATGGGAATAAAACATGCTGCCTCTAATGCGGTTCTCCGTTTCTGCGACTTCGGTGAAGATTTCGAGAAAATTGCAAGAGGCGCACTCAAGGGTATCTACGAGATTTAACGCTTCTGCAGATGCGGTCAGAAACAGGCCACGACCCTGCTGAAAATACGTCCCGACGTAGCATTTGCTGCGTCCCGACATACAAAAAAATACGTCCCGATGCAGCAAATGCTACGTCGGGACGTATTTTTATGGCTAATTTCAGCGTTACATGAAATACTTCTGGTATTCGTTTTCGAAGTTCGGAGTGAAAACACCCTTGCCGATGTTTTCGCTGATTTCATCCTTGGTCCAGAATCTGCCACCGGCCAATTCTTCCTGACTCGGTTTCACCTCGCCATCATATACACAGCGATGTACGTAAACCAGTTCCTTTTCCCGCTGACTCTCAAAGACATAATGTCCCAGAGATTCCGGTTCAAAATCGGTGATACCCAATTCTTCCCTTACCTCGCGATGCAAAGCCTGACTCACACTTTCGCCTAAATCAACATGACCGCCGCAGGCTGTATCCCATTTATCCGGCTGGATATCCTTCCAGGCTGGACGATGCTGCAGATACAGATCACCCCGGCTGTTGAATACATGCAGATGAACTACCGGATGCAATATCTTGCTTCCGTCATGGGCATGACCGCGGGTAACTGCGCCCAGGATATTGCCCATTTCATCTACTATCGGAAATTCCTCGTTCTTATTATCTATCATCATTTTAAAAGTTTATAGTTAACAGTTTATAGCGGCTTCGCCGTATAGCAAGATTGCCCTATAAACTATCAACTCTTAACTATTAACTTTCTAAAGCGTTCCGTATTCATCAGAGTAGCGCAACATCTGGTCGACATAGCTCTCCTCGTAATCCAATACCACGTCTGTAATTTCGCCTTCTTCATCCATCTCCAGCGTCATCTTCGGATTGATGAATCCCTTGTATGGAGCGAGATTCAGTTTCTTGTATCTTGCCAGTATCTCGCGATGCAATTCCGGATCAATATTCACGGCATACTTCTCTACCAACAGGCGGGCAGCCTCGAAATCGCCCTCGCTCTTGATGCGCTGAATTTCAGCAAGCAACTCACCGAAGAGATGGCGGAGCTTGGCATAATCATTAATCTTCACATAAGTCTTCGTCGTAATGATATTGCCCTCGCTGTCCTTCAAAGCATCCTCGGCAGAAGCATAGTTCACATCCATCTTCACCAGTTCCACAGCACCCTCGGCATGCTCCATCACCCACCAGGCTATCAGCGCACGGTTGCGCATGTGGGCTTCCTCTATCTTGTCGCCTTCCTTGATGCGGATGGTCTGTGTGAGCAGACCGTTCATCAGATAACCGTAATACTGAGCCTTGTATGCCTCATCATTCGGAGTCAGACCCAGTTCTACCAATTTATGGTCGGCTACATAATAGAGTCCGAAAAGATCGGCTCTCGCCTCTTCTATCGTACTGCCATACGCCTTCAGTACATCAGGGTCGGTACCAGGCAAAAGCTGTCCGCTACCATGGCCCAGACACTCATGCAGGTCGGTATGCAGATCATCTGTAATATCCTCGTACTGATTCATCAGACTGATGGTATCCTCGTCGATAACGAATTCATCGCGGAAACCATTGCCCTGAGCAGCCTTGTTATATGCCTCGGTCAGGTTACCGATAGTCACACTCTTAGAACCATATTCCTGACGGATCCAGTTGGCATTCGGGAGATTGATGCCGATGGCAGAAGCAGGATATTCCTCGCCACCCAACATCGCCGCACAGATGACATTGGCTGTAACACCCTTCACCTCCGGCTTGCGGAAACGTGGGTCTACAGGTGAATGGTCCTCAAACCACTGGGCATTCTGACTGATGGTCTGGGTGCGCTTCGTAGCTTCAAGATCCTTATATTCTACGATGCCTTCCCAAGTACCTTTCAGTCCGAGCGGATCGCCATACACTTCGATAAATCCGTTGATAAAATCAATCATTCCCTCGTGCTGCTGCACCCAAGCAATGCTGTAACGGTCGAAATCCTTCAGATCGCCTGTACGGTAATACTTTACCAGGAGATCGATGAGATGTTTCTGTTCCTCATTTTCTGCATATTTCTGAGCACGGAGCAACCAGGAAACAATCTCCTTGATAGCTGCGCCATAGAGGCCGTCTTCTGTCCATTTCAGCTCCACCAGCTCACCATTACGCTTGGTCAGTTTAGAGTTCAGTCCATACGAAGGTGCCTGTTCGTTGCCCTCTTCCTTCATCCTGGCATAGAAACGTTCTACTTCTGCCTGAGAAACATTCTCATAGAAATTGCAGGCTGAAGTCTGTACCAGATCCTCGCCATCCGTCTGATTCACGCGCTTAGGCATGACTTCCGGATTGAAGATGACAGGCACCAGAATGCCCAACAGATCTTCCTTGCTCTGTCCCTTGGAAAGAGGCAGATATTCATCGGCTACAGCCCCAACCATCTCATAGAAAGATTCCTCTGAAAATCCTGGCACAAACTTTTCACATCCATAGTGATGATGGATGCCGCTGGCAAACCAGACACGCTTCAGATAAACTTCGAAAGCCTTGAAATCTTCGCTTTCGCGATTACCCTCATAATGAAGGTATACAGCCTCCAGGGTTTTACGGATGCGCAGGTTGTATTTGCCCTGCTGGTCGAAGGTGATATCACGTCCCAAGAGGGTTGCCTTCGACAAGCAATAAATATAAATTTTCTGTGTGAGCGACAGGTTTTCGAAACCCTTCAGCTCATAACGGAGCATCTGGATATCGGCAAATCGCTCTTGAGTGTTTACATTACATTTTGCCATTTTTATCTGTATTTACCATGCAAAAGTAATACATTTTTTCCACATACCAAACTTTTCCTCCTGTTTTTCGCTCTTTGCAAAGTTTTTTACTTGAAATATGCACTTTTTCTTGGAGAAAACTTTTATTTATGCAGATTATTCATTACCTTTGCATGAAAATCAAAACAAAAACATGCCGGTAAAGGCAGAAAACATAAAACGGCAATCATGCAGATAAACGAGATATTAAAAAGCTATTTTGGATACGATTCCTTCCGCCCCAATCAGGAAGCGATTATCAGAGAGGTAATGCAGGGACACGACTGTCTGGTTCTCATGCCGACAGGTGGTGGAAAGAGTCTGTGCTACCAGGTTCCCGCATTAGCAATGGAAGGTACCGCTGTGGTCATTTCACCGCTCATCAGTCTGATGCACGACCAGGTGGAGGCGCTCAAGGCAAACGGTATCCCGGCTGAGGCACTGAACAGCGGAAACGACACGACCGATGAACTCATCATCCGCCGCCGATGCGAGAAGGGAGAACTGAAACTTCTTTATGTTTCGCCCGAAAAACTCATCAGCGAGATACCTTATTTATTCAGCAACATCAAGATTTCGCTCTTTGCCGTTGACGAGGCCCACTGCATTAGCCAGTGGGGACACGATTTCCGTCCGGAGTATTCGCAGCTAGGTATGCTGCACGAGAATTTCCGCAATGTCCCGGTAATGGCGCTCACAGCCACAGCCGACAAGATAACGCGCGAAGATATCATACGCCAGCTTCATCTCAATGGGCAGACGTTCGTAAGCAGTTTCGACCGCCCCAACCTCTCCCTCACCGTAAGACAGGAGAGCACCAAAAAGGCAAAGCTCCAATACATCACCCGCTTCATCAGTAATCATCCGGAAGAAGCAGGCATCATCTACTGTCTCTCCCGCAAGAACACCGAAATGGTAGCTCAGGAACTTATCGATCTGGGTATCAATGCCGCAGCCTATCACGCCGGAATGACTGCCCAGACCAGAGCATCAGTACAGGAGCGGTTCAAGATGGACCAGATTCAGGTGGTATGTGCTACCATCGCTTTCGGAATGGGCATCGACAAGAGTAATGTGCGCTGGGTAATCCACTATAATATGCCTAAAAGCATCGAGAGTTTCTATCAGGAAATAGGTAGAGCCGGAAGAGATGGAGCACCATCAGATACCGTGCTGTTCTATTCGATGGCCGACATCATCACCCTCCGTTCTTTCTGTGAAGAAAGCGGACAGCGTGATGTGAACATGGAGAAACTGCGCCGCATGGAGGAATATGCCGAATCGAGAGTATGCCGACGACGCATTCTGCTGAATTATTTTGGCGAGACATCATCCTGCAACTGCGGCAACTGTGATGTTTGCAAGAATCCTCCACGCACCTTCGACGGCACCATCAGAGCCCAGAAAGCCCTGAGTGCCGTGGTCCGTTCGGGTGAGCATATTGCAGTAGGTACCTGCATCGAGATTCTGAGAGGCATGCATTCTTCTGCAGTTGTGAAAAACAAATACAACGAGATGAAAACCTTCGGTGTGGGCAGGGATACAACATCTAAGGACTGGAATGCTTATCTGCTGCAGATGCTGCAGATGGGATTCTTCGAGATTGCCTACAACAACCACAACTACATGAAGGTTACCGATTTAGGCTGGAAGGTACTGAAGGGAGAACATCATGTTTCGCTGGCTTATATCGAAAAAGATGATAAAGCCACCCGTCCACAGAAAACAGTACGCAACAGGAAGGGCGCCATCGCCCAGCCGGGAAATCTCATTCCTGAGGTGCATGCCGAACGTGTCCTCTTCCAGGAAGACTCGAAAGGCGTGGAAGACAAAGGGCTCTTTGAACACCTCAGAAAGATACGCAAGAACCTTGCCGACGAACAGGGTTATCCTCCATATATCGTACTCAGCGACAAGAGCCTTCATGAACTTGCAAGGATGAAACCTACCACCAAGAATGCCATGAGCCTGATCAGTGGTATCGGAGAATTCAAGCTCAATAAATATGGCGATACCTTCATCAAGGCTATCAGGAAATATACAGGACTATAACAGGAGAATATCTCCGAAAGATATTTTCATAACCTTCGGAGATATTTTCATAACCTTCGGAGATATTTTCATAACTAAGGGAGATAATGCCCGTAACTAAGGGAGATAGCATTCGTAACTAAGGGAGATAAAAAAATCGGGATGTCTGCAAGTTCAGAACTGCAAACATCCCGATTTCATTTTATAGATTGAAGAGATGCGCAACTTAGTTGTTTACGCTACCTCCCACAATATCAAGCAATTCATTGGTAATGGCCTGTTGACGACTCTTGTTGTACTGCAAGTTGAGTTCGCGTAAGAGTTCATCGGCATTATCCGTAGCGGTCTGCATGGCCACCATTCTGGCAGCATGCTCACTCGCCTGGCTATCCAGCAACGCTGTATAAATCATCAGACGAAGCTGCTTAGGAATCAAGACTCCCAAAACAGTCTCCAAGTCTGGCTCTACAATGAAGTCATCATTCAGAGGTTTTGCCTCAGAACTCTGGCGTCCGTCAGCTTCAGCCTGCTTTTGGCGCAGATATTCCTGAGCCTTTGCCGTAGCCACATTAGAGGTAAGGTCACGATCGTTGTCCACTCCTATCGCCTCAGTGCTGAGGTCAATAGGCAAGAAAGTCTTGCGGGTCAGAATCTGTGAACCGGCACTCTTAAAGTGATGATAAATCATCTCCACCTTATCGAGCTCACCAGCAGCATACTGCCTGGCAAGTGAATGGGCGATATCTGCACAGGCGCTGGCATGAGGATGATCGGCAAGATCATTAAAGTTACCGCCAATCTTCAAACCCAGTTTCTGTGCCTTCTCTGCCACTTTTCGTCCGATAGGATATACCGTGATGTCGTCAATGCCTTGAGCCTTATACTCGTCCACCGCATGCATCATCATCTTGATAACGTTGGAATTGAATCCACCACACAAGCTGCTGTTAGAACTGTATACCACAAGAGCTACACGCTTGGTTTCCTTGTGCTCCAACTGCAACGGATGGTCTACATTCGGAGTACTTACCAGGAAACTCTTGAGGATATGTTCCAGCATATTTCCATAAGGCAGCATATTCTGGATAGCTACCTGAGCATGATGCAACTTACTGGAAGCCACCATCTTCATGGCACTCGTAATCTTACGGGTACTGTTAACGCTGGCTATGCGAGTTTTAATCTCTTTTAATGACGGCATAGGCTATTACGCTTTATATTGTCCTGCAACATTAGCCATGGTCTCCTCGACTGCCTTAATGGCATCGTCGGTGAGTTTACCATCGCCCAAAGTCTCAATCACATCAGCGTGCTGGCTGCGCATTGCATCGAGGAACAGATCCTGACAGTCGCGAACCTTATCCATTGGCACGTCATGCATCAATCCGTGAACACCACAGTAGAGAATAGCTACCTGCTCGCCTACCGGCATTGGGCGGTACTGAGGCTGAACCAGCAACTGGTCGTTCTTACGGCCACGGTCCAGAGTCATCGCTGTTACGGCATCCATATCGCTAGAGAACTTAGAGAAGGCCTCCAGCTCACGATACTGAGCCATATCAATCTTCAGTGTACCAGCCACCTTCTTCATACTCTTGATCTGGGCAGAACCACCTACACGGGATACGGAGATACCTACGTTGATAGCTGGACGGAAGCCCTGGTTGAAGAGGTCGGTCTCAAGGAAGATCTGACCATCGGTGATGGAAATCACGTTGGTTGGGATGTATGCTGATACGTCACCAGCCTGTGTTTCGATGATAGGGAGGGCTGTCAAAGAACCACCACCCTTAACGTGACCCTTCATGCACTCTGGAAGGTCGTTCATCTGCTCGGCTACCTCCTGCTGGTCGTTGATACGAGCGGCACGCTCCAACAGACGAGAGTGGAGATAGAAGACATCACCAGGGTAAGCCTCACGTCCGGAAGGACGGCGGAGAATCAGAGATACCTCACGGTAAGCCACAGCCTGCTTACTCAAGTCATCGTATACGACGAGAGCTGAGTAACCACGGTCGCGGAAGTACTCACCGATAGCTGCACCGGCAAATGGTGCGTAATACTGCATGGCTGCAGGATCGGCAGCGGTAGCACTTACGATGATGGTATATGGCAGGGCGCCATGCTCCTTAAGGTTCTGTACCAATGCAGCAACGGTAGATGCTTTCTGACCGATAGCTACATAGATACAATATACTGGCTTGCCAGCCTCATAGAAACTCTTCTGGTTGATGATGGTATCCACTGCGATGGCAGTCTTACCGGTCTGACGGTCACCGATGATCAGCTCACGCTGTCCACGACCGATAGGAATCATCGAGTCTACCGCCTTCAAACCAGTCTGCAGAGGTTCCTTTACTGGCTGACGATAGATTACACCAGGTGCCTTACGATCCAAAGGCATCTCGAAAGAATCGGTGAGGTCGATGTCACCCAGACCATCAATAGCCTGACCCAGAGGGTTTACGACACGTCCGAGGAAGTTGTCGTTTACACGGATAGAAGCGATACGGTGTGTACGCTTCACGCTCTGTCCCTCCTTGATGCCAGCTGTAGGACCTAAGAGGACACAACCTACATTGTCTTCCTCCAAGTTCATGACGATAGCCATGGTTCCGTTCTCAAACTCAAGAAGCTCATTAGCCTCGGCATTGCGCAGACCATAGATACGAGCCACGCCATCGCTGACGGTAAGCACGATACCCACCTCGTCAAACTGCTGAGAGCCATTAACCTCCTGGAGCTGCTGCTGAAGAACCTCAGACACCTCACTTGGTTTAATTTTATCTGACATTGTTTATTTACTTTAATTGTTTTTACTTTTTGAGCTGTGTCAAAATGTTGTTGAGCTTAGTCTTTACGCTCGCATCCATTCTGTAAGTATCATACTCAAGGATGAAACCGCCAATCAGTTCAGGGTTCACCTCGGTCTTGAACTCCACAGTACCTTTCGTTCTCTGCTCCACCATCTTGCGCATCTTGTCCTCCGTAGAGGCATCAACGGCAGTGGCGGTGATCAGCTTACCGCGGATGATGTTCTTCTGTTTCCTGTAAAGAGTGATATACGAAGCAGCCATGAATTGCAGGGTGCTCTCCCTATCCTCTTTCAAGACGAGAGCGATAAACTTCCTGCTCAGTTCCGTAGGCTCTTTGCCCAGGGCTGTGGTGAGAAGTGCCTCTTTCTTGTCTTTGGAAAGCATAGGGTTGTCTATCGTAAATCTCAGTTCAGGCACGTCGATGTAGCTCTTAAAGAGCGTCTGCATCTCCTGGTAGACCTGATCTTCGAGCTTCATGCCGAGTGCTGCCTTGATGAGGGCACGGGCATAACGCACCGATATTACACCTATATCCATAAGCTTTACTATTTGTTGTCAGAAGAAACCTCGTCCAGCAGTCGATTTATCATATCCATCTGTGCCTTGTCGTCAGAGAGCTTAGCCTTGAGCACCTTCTCTGCAATCTGAACAGAGAGTTCGGCTACCTGGCCTCGGATTTCACGAATGGCGTTCTGCTTCTCGGTCTCAATCTGCTTCTTGGCATCAGAGAGGAGACGTGCGCCTTCTTCGCGTGCTTTATCCTGTGCTTTCTCTACAATGGCATCGCGGGTTTCGGCAGCCTCCTTGAGGAGAGCAGCCTGCTTCTCGCGAGCTTCCTGCAAGATGGATTCACCTTCTTTTTGGATATTGGCAAGCTTCTCGTTGGCTTCGTGAGCCTTCTTCAGACTATCATCGATGAAAGCCTTGCGCTCGTTCACCATCTTAATGATGGCTGGGAATCCAGCCTTCCAAAGAATGATGAAGACGATGATGAAGACCAGCGTCATCCAGAAGAGCAAACCGCTATCAGGAATTAATAAATCCATATATACTGGTTAAAGTTTTACTTAAACGTTTTATTTTAACTAACTCTAGAATCATCTCTATCATGCCCCGGAAAGACATCAGGCTGGTGCCTGAGACTTCCTTTTATCGGGGCAGATGATAGTGACAGATGAGATGATTACATAACGATTGCCAGGATGGCGATGATGACAGCGAAGAACGCAACACCCTCAACCAACGCAGCTGCAATAATCATAGAAGAACGGAGGTCGCCCATCTTCTCTGGCTGACGAGCCATAGCGTCCATAGCCTGGCCACCAATGCGACCGATACCAATACCTGCGCCAATAGCGGCCAAACCTGCACCTACTGCGGCACCCAACTTTGCAATCTCTGCTGCTAATAAAAGTGATAACATAATCTTAATAATTTAAGTTGTTTATATTTTCTTTGTTTATTATCTGAATGAAATTAGATCCGTAATCTATAAACTACTTCACTACCTCTGGCTCAGCCTCATGAGACTTTACATGAGCCAGCGAGATGAATACTGCACTCAGCATGGTGAATACCAATGCCTGAATGTAGCTTACCAATACTTCGAGGAGCATCATAAAGGCGCTCATCGCAACACTTACTATTGTCATACCCGTACCTGCCACATAGTTGGCGATAGCATTCTCACTGATGTTGAACATGATGAAAATGATAGCCGCAAACGAAAGTGCGATGGCGTGACCCGCCATCATGTTGGCGAAAAGTCGGATAATCAGAGCCAGCGGTTTCGTAAAGATTCCGAAGAGCTCGATGAATGGCATCAGTGGCACAGGGACCTTCAACCAGGTTGGTACCTCCGGCCAGAAGATTTCCTTCCAGTATTCCTTGGTACCGGTGAAGTTGGTGATCAGGAATGTCGTTACACCGAAGAATACGGTGCAGGCGATATTACCCGTCAGGTTACCACCACCTGGAGGGAATGGTACGATACCCATGATGTTCGCCACGAAGATAAAGAAGAAGCAAGTAAGCAACCATGGTGCGTACTTTGGGGCTTCCTTACCCAGGGTGGCCTCAATTACATCGGTATATACCGACATGATGAACATGTGCATCAGTCCCACAAATCCCTTTGGTGCAGGGTCATCCACCTTGTGCTTCCTGCACCAGCGGGCTGGTATCAGGACACAGAGCAACAGGATAATAGCATCGATGAAGAGCACGCAAACGGTCTTCGTGATGGAGATGTCAAGCGGACGAACCTCCTGGCCTCCCACCTTCTCTACTATCTTGTTGGGATTCGCCTGCGCATCAGCGTTCTTGATCACCAGGTTGAAAGGTCCTGGACGGTCTCCATTGGCATCCTTCTCTTCCGAGAATTCGCTGCTGCAGAACACGTGCCAGCCCGAAGTGGTGTTAACGATGATTGGCAGATGAATCACTACGGGATGGTCTCCCACCTTGGTGATATGCCATTCATAAGAATCCTTGATATGACCCCACAATATCTCTTTCACATCGATGTTCTCCTTAGCCGATACCTGCAGAGGTGCCAGCGTGAAGAGCAGCATCGCCATCAAGAGGAATTGCTTGAGATGTTTCATATTCTTTAATTCTTACTTTTGTTTATTAATTATTTGTTTCAGAACCGCTTATGAAAGACGGTTCTTTTTCTCTACCCGAGCGAAGTAGATGCAGTCGAACACGAGAAGTACGACATAGAAAAGGGCGAAGATGGCGGTAAAGCCCAGAATATTCTGCCTGTCGCATACCAGCACATAGATGAGGAACACCAGCGTACCAGCCATCAGCTTCAAGACCAGTGCCGCCAGATAGAACTTGGCGAGATTGGCTGGCGATGACTTTGCAACAGCCTTCCATGCTTCACCATAAGCAGTACTTGCAACGAGTGAGAATATCGCACTCACTACCAGCGGGTTAACAACCTGGGCTATCATATCATCGCATTGAGCAGACAATCTGCAGGCAAAGAGCACGGCAAGAGCCACTGCTGCTGTAAGCCACAAAGAAATCTGCTTATACCTGATACTCGCCTGTCTGATAGTCTGCAAGCGCAACTTTTCGTCTTTTTCCATTGTTCTATTTTATCAATATAGCTGTCAACTATTAACTAAATTATACTTCTACGCAAAGGCTTACTTCGTTTTTCTTACATTCCACGAATCCGCCCTGGATGTTCATTACCTGCTTGCCTTCCTTGGTAGTGTATTCCACCTTGCCCACTTCGAGCGAAGAGATGATAGGCGCGTGATCCTTGAGAATCTCGAACGAGCCGAGGGTTCCCGGAACCAGTACGCTCTCTACCTCACCCTGGAAGACTACTTTCTCAGGAGATACTATCTTTAGCTGTAACATAAGCCGTGGATTTAAAGATTACGCCTGTGCTGCTGCGAGCAACTGCTTAGCCTTCTCCTTGGCATCCTCGATAGTACCTACGTTGAGGAATGCCTGCTCAGGCAGGTCATCTACCTCACCGTCGAGGATGGCGTTGAAGCCCTTGATAGTCTCTTCGATAGGAACCATCACACCCTTCAAACCGGTAAACTGCTCTGCTACGGTGAATGGCTGGCTCAGGAAACGCTGTACACGGCGTGCACGGTTCACGGTCAACTTATCCTCATCAGAGAGCTCATCCATACCGAGGATGGCGATGATATCCTGCAACTCGTTATAACGCTGCAACAACTGCTTTACTCGCTGTGCACAATCGTAGTGTGCCTTGCCCACAATCAGCGGGTCGAGGATACGAGAGGTAGAACCCAGCGGGTCTACGGCAGGATAGATACCGAGAGATGCAATCTTACGGGAAAGCTCAGTGGTAGCATCCAGATGAGTAAAGGTGGTAGCTGGAGCAGGGTCGGTCAAGTCATCGGCAGGCACATAAACGGCCTGTACAGAGGTGATGGAACCATTCTTGGTAGAAGTGATTCGCTCCTGCATGGCACCCATCTCAGAAGCCAGCGTTGGCTGATAACCTACGGCTGATGGCATACGACCCAACAGCGCAGATACCTCAGAACCAGCCTGGGTGAAACGGAAGATGTTATCGATAAAGAACATGATATCCGCTGCCTCACCATTCTTACCTCCGTGATCACGGAACTCCTCAGCTACGGTCAAACCAGAGAGTGCTACAGAAGCACGTGCCCCAGGTGGCTCATTCATCTGACCATATACCAAGGTAGCCTGACTCTTGGCAAGTTCCTCAGGATCGACAAGTGAGAGATCCCACTTACCTTCTTCCATCGCTTTACGGAACTTCTCACCATACTTGATAACACCAGACTCGAGCATGTCTCGAATCAAGTCGTTACCTTCACGGGTACGCTCACCTACTCCGGCAAATACAGAGTAACCGTTGTGTCCCTTGGCAATGTTGTTGATCAACTCCATGATAAGCACCGTCTTACCTACACCGGCACCACCGAAAAGACCAATCTTACCACCCTTCATGTAAGGCTCAAGCAGGTCGATCACCTTAATACCGGTAGCAAGCATCTCCTTGTGAGTAGAAAGTTCGTCAAACTTCGGAGCCTCACGGTGGATAGGATAAGCACCCTTCATGTCCAATTCATTCATACCATCAATAGGCTGTCCGATGACATTCATCATACGGCCCTTGATCTGCTCTCCGGCTGGCATCTGGATTGGGTTACCTGTAGGGATAACCTCCAAGCCGCGCTGCAAACCGTCAGTATTATCCATAGCGACACAGCGAACCGTATCCTCACCGATGTGCTGCTGCACCTCGATGACAAGTTCGCGTCCGTCTGGACGTTTTACCTTCAGAGCTTCATAAATTTTAGGAAGCACCTTCTCTGGATTCTCGCCCTTTGTATCGAAGTAAACGTCGATAACAGGACCGATAATCTGAGAGATACGTCCGTTAATTTGTGACATAAGCTTATTAGTTTAAAAGTTATATATATTTATATTATTCTTGACTGCAAAAGTAACAACAATTTATGGAAACCACAAATTAATTTAAAGTTTTATTCGGCTTTTATACCTTATTAAACCATTTTTAGTTCCCTTTAAACCATTTTCCCATGCAAAAACAAGAAGTCAGGAGTCCAAACTCCCTTCTTCTTACTCCAGTCTCTATCAATCAGATACTCAACTCGTCCAAAACCTTGATGAGTTTACGGTCGAATGGCTTATCTGAGCGGATAGCTTCAGAAAGCGGAACGTATACCACCTCGTTATTGCGTACGCCAATCATCACATTGCGCTGTCCCTGCATGATAGCCTCGATGGCACCACAACCGGTACGGCTCGCAAGAATACGGTCACGGGCTGATGGACGGCCGCCACGCTGCAAGTGACCCAGGATAGATACACGTACATCAAACTCAGGGAACTCCTTGCGCACACGGTCGGCATAATAAAGAGCACCACACTTAGGACTCTCTGACACGATGACGATACAACTCTTCTTAGACTTACGGATACCACGCTCCATGAATTGAGCCAACTGGTCTACGTCGGTAGAATCCTCTGGAATGATAGCTGCCTCTGCTCCACTGGCGATAGCTGAATTCTGCGCCAGGAAACCGGCATCACGGCCCATCACCTCGATAAAGAAGATACGCTCGTGGCTCTGTGCAGTATCACGGATGCGGTCTACACATTCTACGATGGTATTCATCGTAGTATCATAACCAATCGTATTGTCTGTACCATAAAGGTCATTATCAATTGTTCCTGGCAATCCGATGCAGCATATATCAAACTCACGTGCGAAATTCATCGCACCTGTCAGCGAACCGTTACCGCCAATCACGACAAGCGCATCAATTTCCTCTTTCTGAATCGTTTCAAATGCCTTCTGACGACCTTCCTCGGTCATGAATTCCTTAGAACGGGCTGTCTTCAGCATCGTACCACCTGTGCCGATGATACCGCTTACATTCTCTGTAGAAAAGGTTTTAATTTCATCATTGATGAGACCATCGTAACCACGATAGATACCTTTCACAGTGAAACCGTTGTAGATAGCCGAACGGGTAACCGCACGGATAGCAGCATTCATACCTGGAGCATCTCCTCCAGATGTTAAAATTCCAATAGTCTTAATCTTTGCCATAACTATACCTTATTATATTATATATATATATTTAATGTTAGTTTATTATCCTCTCAGGATGATGTTTTTCATCCATTACCCCTACATAAACAGTAGGTATCCAAGGGTATACCCCTTGCTTTGTTTGGGTTTATCGATTTAAATAATTAGGTTTGCGGCACCAGCCACCAGGATATGGGAGAGCCAAAGGATAGCAAGTCCGATGACGCCACCCATCAAAGCTTTCCAGCCAATATTGCGGAAATACCATCCCATGTGCATACGTTCCATCTTCATCAGGGCAAGACCGCTGATTGTACCGATACCAAGAACGTTACCACCAGCCATTACGCAATATGCAATCATCTGCCAGTAGATACCATTGGTATGATAATCAGTAAGCATGCTGAATGAAGGATCATTCACATTTGCCAGATCATGAAGGGAGAAAAAGTTCATGGCTGTAGCAAAGTTGTCAAGTACAGTACTTATGATACCAGCCAAGACGCCATGCAACAGCACGCCAGGACGCTTATCATCCATACCGACAGAGTTGAGAAGAGTTGCAAAATCGTCAAAAGCGCCGGTCTCCTTCACCACTCCGATGGCAAGCATGATACCCATTACGAAGAGAATCATCTGGACAACTCCGTATTGGAACACTCTAGGAGTGCGACGGTCAGCCATCGCATCCATATTCATGAGTTTACGGTTGAATATCTCGTTCACAATCCAAAGTACGCCCAATACGCAGAGCGCACCGAGGAAAGGACTTAATTTCGTAATATTATGGAAGGTAGGGATAAACCACAATCCGCCGATGCCCACAAAGAGCATCAGCAAGCGCTGCCATACATTGAGACGGGTATCATCCCCGCGGTATGGCATAGCAATCCATTCTGTCTCTACTCTTTCAGGCAGCATGCGCTGCATCATCAATAACGGAATGAGCCAGGCTGCAAGACATGGGAGCAGAAGCGACAGGAAATAATGAGTAGCCGTTACAGCACCCATATTCCACATCACCAGTCCTTCCGGATTTCCGATAACGGTAAGAGCTCCGCCACAGTTGGCAGAAAGGAGAATGGCACCTCCATACACCATGCGCTGACGACGGTTTGGAATTACCCCATGCATCATCGTAAGCATCATCACTGTTGTAGTAAGATTATCGAGATTTGCCGAGATAACAAAGGTTACGGCAGCGAGAATCCATAGCATTTTCTTGGCGCTTCGGGTACGTAACAACTGGCGTATGAAATCGAAGCAACCATTGTTATTGAGAATTTCAACTATCGTCATAGTGGCTAACAGGAAGAGTACGATTTCTGCTGCTCTACCCACATAAGGAAGGAAGATGTTACGGGCAATAAAATACTTCACCGTTGTACTGGTGGATTCTATCTCGTTCCACATTCCGAGATTCAGATAGCGTGAATAATCAGAAGAGTGTTCACTGGTCACGAAGTCCATACCGAAACAGATATAGAGAACCCATCCTACCGTTCCAGCAAAGATGGCTACGGCAGCACGGTTCACCTTGGTAATATTCTCGGTTGCAATGAGAATATATGCCAGTATCAGTATGGCAAGGATGACTAGTGTCATATCATTTATTTTATTATATTCATTACATTTTGAACGCAAAGGTAACAATTATTTTGTTATCGCCAACATTTCGGTGTCTTTTTTTAATGAATTTAACTCATTTTCATACAAATGAAAATTTCGCCCGTTTTTTTTCTTTCGCCATTATTTTTCTTCCCTCTTCATTTTCATCATAGAATCAGATGAAAACACGGATTACAGAGAAGAACATCACAGGAAGAAATATCGAGGAGGAAGTTATCTTAACATTTAATAGGTTATGCGCATATATATTATGTATTTCCCCGAAGGAACCCACCAAAAACAGTGATTTAAGTTAAATATTACTAACAAAAAGAAGAAAATCAAGAGTAAATGCCTGTAATTCAAAGAAAATGAGTAATTTTGCGCCCGATTCATATAATTCACATAAAGTCAAACTTTATTAATTTTAATTTTTTAATTATTTTTTATGTCAGATTTAAAGAACGTAAAGCCATTGGACGACTTCAATTGGGATGAGTTTGAGAATGGCACAAGCGCAAACGTCAGCAAAACAGACCTCGAGAAGGCCTATGACGAAACTCTTAACAAGGTAACAGAACACCAGGTTGTAGAGGGTACAGTAATCTCTGTAGACAAGAAAGAGGTTATCGTAAACATCGGTTACAAGAGCGATGGTATTATCCCTGCTTCTGAATTCCGTTACAACCCAGACCTCAAGGTAGGCGACAAGGTTGAGGTTTATGTAGAGAACCAGGAGGACGTAAAGGGTCAGTTGGTACTCTCTCACAAGAAGGCTCGCCTCAGCAAGTCTTGGGAGCGTGTTAATGCAGCTCTCGAGAACGAGGAAATTATCCAGGGTTACATCAAGTGCCGCACTAAGGGCGGTATGATTGTTGACGTTTTCGGTATCGAAGCTTTCTTGCCAGGAAGCCAGATCGACGTTCACCCTATACGCGACTACGACGTATTCGTAGGCAAAACAATGGAGTTCAAGGTTGTAAAGATCAACCAGGAGTTCCGCAATGTCGTTGTATCTCACAAGGCTCTCATCGAGCAGGAGCTCGAGCAGCAGCGTAAGGAGATCATCGGCAAGCTCGAGAAGGGTCAGATCCTCGAGGGTACCGTTAAGAACATCACTACTTACGGTGTATTCGTTGACCTCGGCGGTGTTGACGGTTTGATCCACATCACAGACCTCTCTTGGGGCCGCGTAAGCGATCCACACGAGGTTGTATCTCTCGACCAGAAGATCAACGTTGTTATCCTCGACTTCGATGAGGAGAAGAAGCGTATCGCTCTCGGTTTGAAGCAGCTCACTCCACATCCATGGGATGCTCTCGACGAGAACCTCAAGGTAGGTGATCACGTGAAGGGTAAGGTAGTGGTTATGGCTGACTACGGTGCATTCGTTGAGATTGCTCCAGGTGTAGAGGGCTTGATCCACGTATCTGAGATGTCTTGGAGCCAGCACTTGCGTTCTGCTCAGGACTTCATGAAGGTAGGTGACGAGGTAGAGGCAGTTGTCCTGACTCTCGACCGCGCTGAGCGCAAGATGAGCCTTGGTATCAAGCAGCTCAAGGAAGATCCATGGGAGGCTATCGAGACTAAGTTCCCTGTTGGCAGCAAGCACACAGCTAAGGTTCGCAACTTCACTAACTTCGGTATCTTCGTAGAGCTTGAGGAAGGTGTTGATGGTTTGATCCACATCTCTGACCTCTCTTGGACTAAGAAGGTTAAGCACCCATCTGAGTTCACTTCTGTAGGCGCTTCTATCGACGTAGTAGTTCTCGAAATCGATAAGGAGAACCGTCGCTTGAGCCTTGGTCACAAGCAGTTGGAGAAGAACCCATGGGATGAGTATGAGGCAATCTACACTCCAGGTTCTGTTCACCAGGGTACTATCACTGAGTTGATGGACAAGGGTGCTGTTGTAGTTCTCGCTGAGGGTGGTGAAGGTTTCGCTACTCCTAAGCACCTCACTAAGGAGGACGGCACAATGGCTAAGAAGGGCGAGACTCTCGACTTCAAGGTTATCGAGTTCGTTAAGGAGACAAAGCGCATTATCCTCTCTCACTCTCGTACATTCGAGGAGGGTAACGAGCCAGTTGCCAAGCCAGCTCACAAGCGTACAAACGGCGGTCGCAAGAACAACAACGAGACAGCTATGATCAACAACGTTGCTGCTAGCACATCACTCGGTGATATCGATGCACTCGCTAAGTTGAAGGCTCAGATGGAGGGCAAGGCTTAATCTTAAACAGATCAGGCTTTTGCTATTCATTAGCTAAATAACATTCAGGGGACTGAAATTTCAGTAATGAGATTTCAGTCCCCTTTTTTTATTAGGTGTATTAAAAAACTATCAGGCGCTATCTGCCAACTTCAGTAAACTCATCTCGACTAATTCATGTTCTAAAACCACTAATTCATGGTATTTTTCTATCAAAACATGTCGAAAAATACAAAAACCTTTGGCGATTTCAAGTTTTCTGTTTATCTTTGCAACCGAAAGACAATCTAGAGAAATCATTCTCTCAAGAATTAGCAGAAAAGAAAGAGAAGCGATTCTCCAGATTACAAAAGGAAAAGAAAGTTCAAGATATGAAACAGTCAAGATTTATAGTAGCCGCTCTATCAATGAGTTGCATCACTACCCTCTCCTCCTGCTTTAAGGAAGAACCACTCAATGCCGAATGCGACATCGAGCAGGCATACATACATGTAGACAACAAGATTTTATTGAACTTATTGTTTACTAATCCATCTGATACATTGGTCAATGTGCAGAGTGATCAGACAAACATCGAGTTCACGATGAGACCATTTGCCGCTCTTACCAAACAGGCGCCAATATTCCGCCTCACACCTGGAGCGACCATCTCACCAGAAAGTGGAAGCCTTCAGGATTTCTCAAAAGGGCCTGTAACATATACAGTTACTTCAGAAGACAAGCAATGGAGCCGCACCTATCAGGTAAGCATCAAGAAGGGACAGACTACTATACTAACCGAGAAAGAATTCGAATTTGAAGACGCATATCTCGACAAAGGATACTACAACTGGCAAGAGAACTGGAACGGCAATAAACTCGACATCTGGGCAACAGGAAACTCTGGATTCAAAATGAGTAACAGTTCATCTAAACCGGAAGAATATCCTACCTTGATGATAGAAGATGGACACAGGGGAAAGGGAGTGCAACTCACAACCCGACGCACAAGCAAGATCGCTGATATGGTACACAAGCCTATCGCTGCCGGCAACCTCTTCATCGGACAGTTTGATGCCACCGATGCCCTGCGCGATGCGATGAAGGCAACAAAGTTTGGTCATCCATTCAGTTTCGATGCCCAACCTGCTAAGTTAGAAGGATGGTATAAGTATCAGGCTGGCGAAAAATTCACCGATAAGAATATGAAGGAACTTGACCGCCATGACTACGGAACCATTTATGCTGTGCTTTACGAGAACATCGATGAAAAGGGAAATGCCGTATTACTCTACGGAGATAATGTACAGACCAGCAAACAGATAGTAGCACTTGCTCTGGTAGGTGAAACCCATGATGACAACGGAAAAGTTGCTATTGGAAACACAAAGGAATGGCATCACTTCAGCGTAGATTTCGAGTACAAGAAAGCCATAGACCCAAACAAGTTGAAGAATGGTGGCTACAGTCTCACTATTGTCAGTTCATCCAGTTCAGATGGAGCTAACTTCCTGGGTGCCGTAGGCAGTACCCTTTGGATAGACAGTTTCAAGTTGATTTGCAAATAAGCTAAGGAGGAAACTATATAATGAAGAAGATAACAATATTAGCTCTCCTGCTGACATGGGGCACAGCTACATGGGCAGGAGAAAAGGAGAATAAGGAAGCAGAAGAGCACAAACAGGTAGAAGAAAGCAAGCGCAGCTCGTGGAACAAATATCTCCACGGCTACCAGTATCAGGCTCGCGTGGCGTATAATATAGGAGGCACAGCCCCTATCGGTCTTCCAGCCACCATCCGTACACTACACAGCTATACCCTGCAACCTAACTTCAGTCTGGGTATCGATGCCTATCACCCACTTTCAGGCAAATGGGGATTCGTTGGAGGTCTGCACTTTGAAAACAAGGGCATGAAGATTGATGCAGGCGTAAAAAACTATTATATGAGAATAGTTCGTGGAGGCGAAGAGCTGAAAGGCATATTTACAGGCAACGTGGTTACGAAGGTAGACATGAGTCTCATCACAGTACCATTGCAGGCAACATACGACATTTGCGACAACCTCCGCTTCAAGTTGGGTCCGTATGTTAGCTATGTAACATCAAAGAAGTTTGAGGGCTGGGCATACGATGGTTACCTGCGCCGCCAGGAGGAAGGTCATCCTAAGGGCGATCCTACTGGACAAAAGGTAAAGTTGGGTCATGACGAAGGCGAGCGTGGTGATTATGATTTCAGCGATGACATGCGCAACTGGCAGGTGGGCGTAAATTTCGGAATTGACTGGTGCTTGAACAACCGTTGGGGCCTCTGTGCCGACCTGAGCTGGGGTCTGAACGGCATCTTCAAGAAAGATTTCGAGACCATCGAGCAGACGATGTATCCTATCTACGGCAGCGTAGGTATCACGTATCAGCTGAAGTAATATATCATATAATGTATGCGTACATTATTATATAAATAAATAGAAACAATACAATAATTATTTATTAATACACAAAAAAGAGAAGAAAAATGAAAAAGTTTATTTATTTAATGGCCATGGTTTGCACCCTTGGCTTCTTCACTGCTTGTAGCAGCGATGATGATGATCCTACGGTATGGGACACATTCAAGGCAGGTACTTACAATGTCTGGGGGCAGGAGCTCGATACAGAAGATGGCGAAGTAGATTATAACTTCATGGATTTCGATATGAATATCGAAAAGGCTGGAGATCAAACTGCCAAGGTAACTTTGACAGACAAGAGTGGCAAGGTAACCGTGAACATACCAGAGGCAACCATTATTGCAGTGGATGGTTACACATTGAGAGGACAGGGAACGGTAACCTATAACGACAATGTAACCAAGGCTACAGACAACACCAACTCAGAGATGGTAAATTTTACAGCCAAGATTTCTGCAGACTACAAGAACATCAGCGTTGAACTTAAGACAGCAGATGGTACATTCAGTGCAGGCAACAGCACAGAAAAGCCAGCAGTTTCCAAGCTTCTTGCAACCTGGAATCTCGAGCCTGTAACCATGTATGACGAGAACGGCAATCAGACAGACAAGCAAGATGATGCTACGGCATGGAAGGGCTCATTCAAGATGAATTGGGAAACTGCAGCAGACTGCCCTCCAATCATGGGTTTCATCCCTGCAGCAACAGCACCACAGATGGCAGAAAGCATTGTAAACCAGTTGTTACCAACCCTCTTGAAGTCTGTAACATTCACAGCTGATGGCAAGATCATCGCTCAATACGCAGAGGCTAAGTTAGGCGAAACTGGTACAGAGGCACCTGCCACTCCAAACTGGCAGATTGCTGAAGGCTATGCAACTTACAAGATTGTAGATGAGAACCAGATCATCGTTTTCCTGAGCAACGAAAAGATTGCCGGCACTATTACAGATCCTGCCAAGCAGGCTGCCATCGGTGCAGTTCTGTCTGCTTTCAAGGATGGTGTTCCTGTAAACGTTCGTTTCAGCAACAGCGACAATACTGCTTTCTTCTATCTGAATCAGGAGTTTGCCACAAAATTGGCAGCTAATCCAGTTCTTGTCAAAATGGTTGAGAGCCTCAATGACGACGACCTGAACGGCTTTGCCGGAATGATTAAGGCGATTGTACAGCAGTTGCCAGAGTTAATGAATAAAACTACGAAGTTTGAGGCTGGTCTTGAGTTAATCAAGTAAAGAGAAAAAACTATAAAATATCAAACAGAGGGTGTGTCATAAGTCCATAATAATGGAACATGACACACCCTTATTTTATTAATCGGCTTATTGTCGTACAACTAAAGGATGTATAGTCGTACAACTAAAGAGTGTAAGGTCGTACAACTAAAGAGTGTAAGGTCGTACAACTAAAGGGGATATAGTCGTACAACTAAAAGGTGTTGTCACTAGGCTCGGCAGACCTGCCTACTGCAGTCAGCAGAGCTGCTGACTAGGCTCAGCAGCTCTGCCGAGTCTAGTGGGAATCTTCTAGAAGCAGTCTTCTTATACCTTAGAACCAATCTCCTTTCACTTCATATTCTATATCTTTGAACCAGACTAAACGTCTCACTTCGCTTACTCAGTAATCTCGTTCTGCTTGTCCAGCAGTCTCATTTAGCTTGCTCAACCATATTACTTCGCCTACTCAAGTCTGATTAGGTAGCGCTTTAGACGTTCTTACAAGCGAGAACATATGGATTTTTATGGCACAAAAAAAGATTGCATCAGCGGAAATACTTCCAACCAATGCAATCTTCAGTTTTCTTTAATCTAGAGGCTAAACACTTTCTTACGAGAAAAATCACGGAAGAAAAGAGCCTAGCGTCGGATTTACTTCACCTTTGCAACGATAGCCTTGAAAGCCTCAGGGTTGTTTACAGCGAGGTCAGCGAGAACCTTACGGTTGATCTCGATACCAGCCTTGTGAAGAGCACCCATCAACTGGCTGTAGCTCATACCATCGAGGCGAGCAGCAGCGTTGATACGCTGAATCCACAATGCGCGGAATGTGCGCTTCTTGTTACGACGATCGCGATAAGCGTAGGTAAGACCCTTCTCCCAAGTGTTCTTAGCTACTGTCCATACATTCTTGCGAGCTCCATAGTAACCCTTAGTGAGCTTCAAGATTCTTGTTCTTTTTGCTTTTGATGCAACGTGATTTACTGATCTTGGCATAATTTTTTTTCTTTAAAAGTTCGACTAAAAAGTTAATAATTAACGGAGGCAGAGCAAGTCGCGAACCTGCTTCAAGTTTGAACGGTCTACGAGAGTCTCACCAAGGAGATTTCTCTTCTGCTTCTTTGTCTTCTTAGTCAAGATGTGACTGTGAAAAGCGTGATGACGCTTAATCTTACCTGTACCGGTGAAACGGAATCTCTTCTTTGCGCCGGAATTAGTCTTTACTTTTGGCATTTTTACTTTTAATTTTAAATTGTTATTTATTATAGCGATGGCAACGCATATACCAGGGCGTTACGCATCTTTTTTTCTTAATCCTCTGTTCCTTCTGCGAGTTTCTTCAGGGTATCGCCGCCTTTAGCATTGGCGAGCAAGCCATTCTTCTCAGCATTAGCAGCGCGCTCTGCATCTGCAGCAGCCTTAGCTTCAGCCTCTCGCTTCTCACGGTCCATCTTCTGCTGGCTCTTCTTTGCAGTACCAGCCTTTTTAGGACTCATGTAGAGGAACATCTTCTTACCTTCAAGCTTTGGCATCTGCTCCACCTTTCCGTACTCTTCCAAATCATTGGCGAAACGGAGAAGAAGAACCTCACCCTGCTCCTTGAAGAGAATAGAGCGACCACGAAAGAAAACGTATGCACGAACCTTGTTGCCCTCGTTGAGGAACTCCATAGCGTGCTTGAGCTTGAACTGATAGTCGTGCTCATCGGTCTGAGGTCCGAAACGGATTTCCTTGGTCTCCACCTTTACCTGCTTCTGCTTCATTTCCTTTGCATGCTTCTTCTGCTGGTAAAGGAATTTAGAATAGTCAACTATACGGCAAACTGGTGGTTGCGCATTAGGAGATATCTCGACTAAGTCAAGCTCTTGCTGACGTGCCAACTCCAACGCCTTACGTGTTGGCATCACTTCTGCTCCACCATCACTCACTACTCTCACGTCGCGTGCACGAATCTGTTCGTTTACGCGGTACTGATTTTTCATTTTGTCATTTTTCATTAACTATTCGATATATTCTTTTTTTGTCTTTTTGATTAAACGGCTGCAAAGTTACGATTATTTTGTGAAACCACCAAATTTTCAGTGGGTTATTTTCATTTTTGCCCGCAGATTCTTTGTTTTTCTAATGGATTTAATGTTTTAACCCCACAGATTGATATATTTAATCCCGCAAATTGATATATTTTAGTCCCACAGATTTCACAGATTAACACAGATCTTTATGATAAAGAAACTAAATCTGTAAAAATCTGTGAAATCTGTGGGACTTAAGAAAACAATAAATCAGAGGGACTTAAGAAAACAATAAATCAGTGGGGACTAAGAAAAGCTTTCAATCCATGGGAGTATATCCATTGACTTTACGGAAGATTGATTTTCGTATATCTGTGGTGGAAAAATTGACCAATATTCCAAGATGCTTCTTCGCCACACGCAAATACGTAAGCAATTGCTTATGAAAGACATCTTTCATTTCTGCCACAGACTTCAGTTCGACTAGGACTTTATCTTCTACAAGAATATCCAGACGGAAATCTACAGGCAAAACCTTACCATCATACATGACATCCAACTTTACCTGATTCTCTACCCTAAGTCCATCTTTGCGCAACTGATAGCACAGAGCTGCTTCATAAACCGACTCAAGTAAACCTGGTCCCAATTCATTATAAACCTTATAAATAGCTCCAATGATCTTATAAGATATCTCATTTTCTGTCATAACCAAACGATTTTAAAATCCTCCTTAACAAAAAAATCTCCCACAGACGTCACAGTTGTTACAGATATTCAACAGAACACACAAAAATCTGTGTAAATCTGTGAAATCTGTGGGACTAAACCCTCAACAGAAAAAATCTGTGTAAATCTGTGAAATCTGCGGGAGATTAGAAAATATCAATCTGCGGGATTACTCCTCAGCTGCCTTCAATTGCTCTGCAACCTCGGCATTGATGCGCTGAACGAACTCTTCCATGCTCATGGTAGCCTGTTCGCCACCACCCTGCTTACGCATAGATACCAAGCCCTCGGCACTCTCCTTCTCACCTACGATGACCATGTAAGGAACACGCTTCAACTCGTTGTCACGAATCTTGCGGCCAATCTTCTCGTTACGGTCATCAACCAAAGCACGTACACCCTGCTTGTCAAGATACTGACGTACCTTCTGAGCATAATCGTTGAACTTCTCAGAGATAGGAAGAATTGCAACCTGGTCTGGAGTCAACCACAATGGGAAGTGACCGGCGGTATGCTCGATGAGAACGGCTGTGAATCGCTCCAGTGAACCGAATGGTGCACGGTGGATCATCACAGGAGTCTTCTTAGAGTTATCCTCAGCTGTATACTCCAGCTTGAAACGCTCTGGCAAGTTGTAATCTACCTGGATGGTACCCAACTGCCAACGACGACCGATGGCATCCTTTACCATGAAGTCGAGCTTAGGACCATAGAAGGCAGCCTCGCCAACCTCCTCACGAGTCTCAAGACCCTTCTCCTTGCAAGCCTCACGGATAGCGTTCTCGCTCTCTTCCCAAATCTCATCAGAACCGATATACTTCTCTGTATCCTTAGGATCGTGAAGAGAAATCTGTGCCTCGTAGTTCTCGAAACCGAAGATCTTGAATACCTTCAGGATTACGTCGATTACATTCTCGAACTCAGACTTCACCTGATCTGAGCGAACGAAGATGTGAGCATCATCCTGAGTAAATGTACGAACACGAGTCAAACCATGGAGCTCACCGCTCTTCTCATAGCGGAATACAGTACCGAACTCTGCAATACGCAAAGGAAGATCCTTGTAAGAACGAGGCTTACGAGCGTAGACCTCGCAGTGGTGAGGACAGTTCATTGGCTTGAGCATATACTCCTCATCCTCCTCCGGTGTCTGGATAGGCTGGAATGCATCCTTGCCATAGTGAGCATAGTGACCAGATGTTACATAGAGACTCTTGCCACCGATACCTGGGCAGATAACCTCCTGATAGTTGTAAGGCTTCAGGAGAGAACGGAGCAACTCCTGCAGACGCAGGCGGAGCTGTGTACCCTTTGGCAACCAGATAGGAAGACCCTTTCCTACACGCTCAGAGAACATGAAGAGTTCCATCTCCTTACCAATCTTACGGTGGTCACGCTTCTTAGCCTCTTCGAGAATTACCAAGTACTCGTCGAGCATCTTCTTCTTAGGGAAGCTGATACCGTAGATACGGGTCATCTGCTCGCGCTTGGCATCACCGCGCCAGAATGCACCAGCCACACTTGTAATCTTCACTGCCTTGATAAGGCCAGTGTTCATCAAGTGAGGACCACGGCAAAGATCGGTGAAATTGCCCTGGGTATATGTGGTGATGGTACCATCCTCCAAGTCCTGCTCAATATGCTCGCACTTGTAAGTCTGACCGTCAGCCTTAAACTCAGCGAGAGCATCAGCCTTAGCCACCTCCTTGCGAACCACAGGTTCGTTCTTCTTGGCAAGTTCCATCATCTTAGCCTCAATCTTGGCGAAATCATTCTCAGAGATCACCTGACCCTCGGCTGGCATCACATCGTAGAAGAAACCACTCTCTACAGCTGGACCGAAACCGAACTGGATGCCTGGGTAAAGCTCCTGAAGAGCCTCAGCCAACAAGTGGGCAGATGTATGCCAGAATGTGTGCTTACCCTGCTCATCCTCAAACTTGTAGAGTTCTACATTTGCATCCTCATTGATAGGACGGTTCAACTCTACTGTCTCACCATTAACACCGCAAGATACAACGTTGCGAGCGAGAGCCGGTGAGATGCTCTCGGCGATTTGTAAACCAGTTACGCCCTGTTCATACTCACGAACAGATCCGTCTGGGAATGTGATTTTTACCATAACAACTTAGTATTTTTATTAAATCGCCTGCAAAAGTACGATTTCTTTTTGTAACAAGCGAATAAAAATGCATTTATTTTGCTAAACTTTGCTAATACCTCTTTATATTAAGGGCTTTTAAGACCGAAAATGCTGAGATATTGAAGTTTTCATCTGCTTTTCTACCAACATTTCGTAACACTTTGTAAAATTCAGATACATTTTTAGCCAATAAGTTTTGGAGAAACAAATATTTTCATTATCTTTGCATCCGATAACGTGACAAAATGTAAAGAAACATAGAAAATGGCAAAACCAAAAATTCTCATCATCTATACCGGTGGTACCATCGGTATGGGAAAGGACCCGATGACAGGTGTACTGGAACCTCTTGATTTCAATCACCTCGTTTCTTCCATGCCCGAATTCAAGCTCATTCAGGCAGAAATCGATGTGCGAAAATTCGACCCACCTATCGATTCCAGCGACATGGATCCTATGCGCTGGGCAGAAATCGTAAGCATGATATCCAACAACTACAACGACTATGACGGATTCGTAATCCTTCATGGCACTGATACTATGGCTTACACTTCGTCTGCCCTCTCTTTCATGCTTGAGAATCTGACCAAGCCTGTAATATTGACAGGTAGCCAGTTGCCTATCGGTGAATTGCGAACCGACGGCAAGGAGAATCTGATGACAGCCATCGAGATTGCTTCTTCCAAGAATGCAGAAGGACGCCCGATGGTGCCCGAGGTATGCATCTTCTTCAACGGCAAGCTGATTCGCGGTAACCGTGCCATCAAGATCAATGCCGAGGGATTTCATGCTTTCGAATCATTCAACTACCCTCACCTCTGCGATGTAGGAATCAATTTCCAATATCACGACCATCACATTCTTACGCCGGATTACAGAAAGCCAATGGTTCCACATCTGAAGCTCGATCCGAACGTCATCGTGTTCAGTCTCTTCCCGGGTATCCAGGATAACATTGTGCGCCACGTGATGGAATCACCAGACCTCCGCGGCATCGTGATGCGTACTTTCGGTTCAGGTAATGCTCCTCACACGCCATGGATCATGCGTCTTCTGGATCAGGCTGCCCATCGCGGAGTAAACATCGTGAATATCAGCCAATGTCTTACGGGCAGTGTAGAGATGGAACGCTACGGAGCCGGCTTCCAGTTGAAAGCTGCTCATGTGATAAGCGGATACGATTCTACGGTAGAGGCTATGGTCACCAAGATGATGTATCTGCAGGGAAGATATGCTGACAATAAAAAGGTAAGAGAAAAACTGACAGAATCTCTGGCGGGCGAAATCTCTATATAGTATAAGGTGAAATCTTCATCCATATAATGAAGCAATGGAAGTAAATGACAGCCTCCTAATAGTGTATACGATTAAGCTATAGATTAGAAGGCTGTCATTTACCCGCTCATTATGAGGTATTTAGCGAAATACAAACAAAAATATTCTACTAAAACAGAATAGTATTGCAGGAAACTTTTAAAGAAGGTTAAATATCGACAGATTTTTAGCCAAAAAATTTGTTGCATATCATTTTTTTGTGTAACTTTGCAGCGTAGAAAAAAGTAAAAGATCAGTATCCTTAATAGATACCAATCCGTAATATAAATTAATAAATCAACAAAACCTACAAATTATGAACATTAACAAGGTAAAGGAGTATGGTGAGTTCGTAGAAATTGCGGCTCCTGTAGAAAGAACAACAGCTGAAGAGTATCCAACAGTATTAGGCGGAGAAATTTGGTACAACTAAGAACTTCCTGCTTAGGATTCCTATCCTTTGTATCAGATAGTTTTCTTTAGCAGACATGAAACAAGAGGCTATTTTATTTGATTCAGAACATCTTATAATTTTTAGCAGACACATTATTAGCTCAATGATAAAGGCTCAATCCTCGAATAAAATCGGGAACTGAGCCTTTATTGTGTTTATATCTTATCAACGAGATATACGGAATCGGATATTAGTGCTTACCACAGCAGCCGCCCTCTCCGTGATGATGCTCGTGCTTGATGCCACCCTCTACAGCCTGATGCTGGTCGCGGAGCAGATCGTTCACGGTCTTCACTGGGTTGAATGTACCAAGAGGAACCTCTACGAATACTGTATTCCAGTCACTCATCGCACCATTCCAGAGACCTGGCAACTCGAGTGCCTTCAAATCCTTGCCATTCTTACTCTTGCTGGAGATGAAACCGGTAGATGGATCAACAAACTTAGGAAGATCGAAGGCATTGCCCTGGTAATCCTTGGTAGCGCAGACGAGATCTACTGGATTGAAGTGAGTACCCTCGGTAAACATCTTCATATACTCCTCGTTATTCTTGTCAATCTGAGAGCTCTCCAGAATCTGAAGACTTACGGTACCATCCTGGTTATAAGTAAGGAATGGACCACCACCAGGCTCGCCCACGTTCTTAACGACACCGCAGACACGCATAGGACGGTTCAACTTCTTACGCAGATAGATAACCAGTTCGGCATCCTCCAGCTCCTTGATATCATCCTTGCGGCAGCAGAGGTCGCGCTGAACGAAGCGGATAATCTCCTCCAGCTTCTCATGGTTGTACTGACCAGAATCCAAAACCTTCAGATAATCGAAAGCCTGCTTCTGCAGAGTAACCAATACACCAGCAATCACCTGCTTCCAGGTAACTGTCTCAGCCTTCAGGCGATCAGGAACCACATTGTCTATATTCTTGATGAATACCACATCAGCATCAATCTCGTTGAGGTTCTCGATGAGTGCGCCATGACCGCCCGGACGGAACAGTAAAGAGCCATCCTCGTTACGGAAAGGAGTATTGTCTGGATTGGCAGCGATGGTATCGGTGCTAGGCTTCTGCTCTGAGAATGAGATGTTGTACTTGATGCCGTAGCGCTGTGCATACTTATCAGCCTTCTCAGCTACCATCTGCTTGAAGAGTTCCAGGTGGTCGTGAGAAACGGTGAAGTGAACGTTTGCCTCGCCGTTGCTGCTAGCATAGAGTGCAGCCTCAACCAGATGCTCCTCCATTGGAGTGCGAACCTCGTCCTCATACTCGTGGAACTGGAGTAATCCCTTAGGCAACTGACCGTAGTTCAATCCCTCTGGCTTGAGGAGATTAGCCACAACAGCCTTGTAATCGCCCTTCTTGATAAGGCACATGATACCCTTCTCGTTGTTTACATGGCACTTATCGCAGAGTGCCTTGCGGAAAGCAAACTTCTTGACATTCTCGAAGAATTGTTTTTCGAAGTCAGTAGTAGGAACATCGTATGGAGCATCGAGGAATGCAAACATGTTCTTGAACATGCGGCTTGCCGCACCTGAAGCAGGTACGAACTTCACAATCTTGTGACCCTCAGCCTTGTAGTCGTTCCACGCCTTCTCGTAGTCCTCTACTTCCTGAGCTGTAGGAGCCATGATACCCTTACCGATGGCAGCCGCACCCTCGAGCTTGAGGAATGGGAAGCCATTCTTGATTTGTTCCAACTGGTGTTCAATCTGCTGCTCGGAGATACCGCGAGCAGAGATTTGGTTTAGATCTTGCTGATTCATAATACCATATTTATGTTAAATTTACACTATATGTGCTACAAAGATAATAGTTTTTTCTGATAATCAGAAATATTTCCGCTTTTTTTTGTACCTTTGCATTGAAAATTTAACGAAGTAGGCGTTTTTTAACGCCGAATCGCCATTGTTTGTCAAATTTAAAATAGGATCTTTCAGATATGGTTAGTAAATTATCAAAAGAGCACGATCGCAGAACAGGCCTATCACACTATCTTTATGGAGTGTCTAATCTTGTTCTTAGCGGAACAGGAATCGGTGGTTTATCACCACTTGTCACAGGTGGAGAAATAGCAGTATTCAATTATCTCTGTCTAGCATTTGGTACATTATCTGCTTTTATGTTCGCCTATGCAGCAAACAAAGTAATGAAATATAACGATTAAAATTTTTAATTATGGAAGTATTTACTCTATTCATGTTTATCATGATGGTAATAGGAACCAGCTTCGCCATCTGGCTCAACACGAAATCAGGTCAGAAGTGGATAGACGAGTTATAACAACTCAATAAATATATCATCAGCAGGAGGGAACGACAATGAATGAAACTACTTTTAAATTCACATCCGAAGAAAAGGAGCAGACACTCCAGATACTGGAGCGCCTGAGAACCGCCGTGGGCGATACATTCAAGCCAGGCGATGAGCAGCATCTGCGTGAAGACATACAGCATGCCTTCATCAACCATCAGATTAAGCGCAATGTCTTTGGAATGAATCCAATACTCGCTGCCCTGCAAACCGCAGAAATCGCAGTAAACGAGATAGGTCTGAAAAGAGATGGCATCATCGCCATCCTGATGCAGACCAGCGTCATCGATGGCTATCAGACCATCGAAGAGATACAGAAGAAATACGGAGATAGCGTAGCCCACATTATCAGTGGTCTACTCCGCATCCACGATTTATATAAGCGTAACCCTATCATCGAGAGCGAGAACTTCAGAAATCTGCTTATCTCATTCTCTGAGGATATGCGCGTCATCCTCATTATGATTGCCGACCGCGTGAATGTGATGAGACAGATACGCGATACCAAACAGGAAGAGGCAAAGCATGAAGTAAGCGAAGAGGCAAGCTACCTCTATGCCCCTCTCGCCCACAAACTGGGACTCTACAAACTGAAGAGCGAACTGGAAGACCTCAGTCTGAAGTATCTCGAGCACGATGCCTACTATATGATAAAGGACAAACTGAACGCCACCAAGGCTTCGCGCGATGCCTATATTGCCCGATTCATCCAGCCAATCCAGGAAAAGCTCGATGCTGCCGGTCTGAAATATCACATGAAGGGCCGCACCAAGAGTATCCACTCCATCTGGCAGAAGATGAAGAAGCAGAAGTGCGCCTTCGAGGGTGTATACGATCTCTTTGCCATCCGTATAATCCTCGATGCACCAAGAGAGAAAGAGTATATGCAGTGCTGGCAGACCTTTGCCCTCATCACCGACATGTATCAGCCAAACCCAAAGCGTATGCGCGACTGGCTCAGCGTGCCTAAGAGCAACGGTTATGAAAGTCTGCATACCACAGTACTGGGTCCTGAAAACAAATGGGTAGAGGTACAGATCAGAACCGAGCGCATGGACGATATTGCAGAGCACGGACTTGCTGCCCACTGGCGCTACAAGGGCATCAAGCAGGGAGAAGGCGGTATCGACGAATGGCTTGCCAATATCCGTGCTGCCCTGGAAAGCAACGATGATCTGCAGCTGATGGACCAGTTTACCACCGACCTGAAGGAAGACGAAGTATACGTGTTCACTCCAAAGGGCGACCTGCTGAACTTCCAGAAGGGAGCTACGGTACTCGACTTTGCCTACTATATCCACTCCCGCATCGGCAATACCTGTGTGGGCGGAAAGATTAACGGAAGAGCCGTCACCTTCCGACAGGAACTCCATTCGGGAGATCAGGTAGAAATCCTCACACAGAGCAACCAGAAGCCACGCCGCGAATGGCTCAACATCGTGCAGACATCCAAGGCTAAGGCCAAGATTCGTCTAGCACTGAAGGAAACCCAGAAGAAGGACGGCCTCTATGCCAAAGAACTTCTGGAGCGCCGATTCAAGAACAGGAAACTGGAAATTGATGAGAGCATCATGGCGCGCATCATCAAGAAAATGGGATATAAGGAGAACTCAGACTTCTATAAGGATGTAGCCGAGGAGAAAATCGACGTGAACAGCATCATCGAGAGATACATAGAGGAGCGCGACCACGACCTGAACCTCGCCAATACCAACAAGCCTGCAGAAAGCGCAGAGAATTTTGAGTTTGAGAATCCTACCGAGGAACTGATGAAGCAGAGCGACGATGTACTGGTTATCGATGAGCACCTCAAGGGCATCGATTTCGAGCTGGCTCATTGCTGCCACCCTATCTACGGCGACCCAATCTTCGGATTCGTTACCATCAGCAAGGGTATCAAGGTACATCGCATGGATTGTCCTAACGCCAAGGAACTGCGCCGCCGTTTCGGTTACCGCATCGTGAAGGCGAAATGGAGCGGCAAGGGAACATCCAAGTATGCCATCACGCTCCGCATCATCGGAAACGACGATATCGGTATCGTGAGCAACATCACCAACATCATTTCCAAGGAAGACAAACTCATCATGCGAGGCATCAACATCTCTTCCAAGGATGGTCTCTTCTCTGGCAATGTTACCGTAATGATTGATGATGCCGGCAAGACCGATGCACTCATCAAGAAACTGAGCGCCGTGAAGGGCGTTAAGCAGGTAACGAGAATATAAAACCGGAATACAGAAATAAATAAAAAAAATCCCGCAGATTTTCTCTGCGGGATTTTTTTATTTCGACTTATTCAAGCGCTTGATCACAGAATAAGCATCATACAAACCAAGTTCTCCTGCCTTTGAAAGATCCTGGATGGCAGCCTGCTTATTGCCACTCTTGGCTCGTGCTATACCTCTATTATAATAAGCCTCTGCAAGGCGGTTATCAATTCTCAATGCAATTGTATAATCATCTATTGCCTTTGAAAGTTCGTTTCTGCCTGCATGAAGATTACCTCTATTATAATAGATGTAAGCATTGTTGCTGTTCTGGCGGATGGCATCACTGAAATCAGCCTCGGCAGAATGGATGTTCAGAACACCCTTGCCCTCTGCCTTGTTAAATTCATCCATCTCAGCCTGGCAGACAGCACGCTGCCAGTAAGCCAAAGAGTTCTTGTCATCGAGCGAAATATAATAGGTGAAATCACTGATGGCAGCCTCAAAATCACGAAGTACACTATGAGCGATGGCCCTGCGCATCAGGAGACGTTTTCTGGTTTCATTATCGCTCGCCACACTCAACTCTGCCGAAAGTTTATCAATCATCGAGAATATCTTCATAGAACCATTCTCATCGAGTTGCTCCTTACTGCAAACGATATAAACCTTGTCTCCCTTGGTATGCTGATTGAGCGCATCAACCTCCTTGTCATAAGCCTGAACTCCATTTACATTCTGATTGTTTGGGAAATAAGAGAGCTGATACATCGGCAGGAAGGCGGTTTCTACCTGACGGTTCTGAACCTTACCACGATACTCACTCTTATAGTTGTGTTCATACTTCGGTTCGTCATCTACTACCAGCGAAGCAAACTTATTCGGGTCAACCTCAGAGCGCTTACGCATCTCCTTCTTGGTCTTTGCGCTCCATCTCGGCTGGATTCCGATATGCTTATTCATCTGCGCCTTGAAGATACGGAATTCATCCATCTCTGCCTTGGCTGTCATGCCCAGGCGTCGGTAACAGCTGGCACGGTTAGACAAACCGGTCCAGAAGTTAGGGAACTGGTTGATAACCATAGTATAATCCTTGATGGCTGCTCTCAGATTACCGGTCTTATCATGCAATAGAGCTCGGTTGAAGATAGCCATGAAGTTCTGGGGTTCCATCTTGATAATGAAGTCGAAATCGGTGATAGCACGGTTATCATCACCCAACTGTACACGCATCAGTCCTCTATTATAATGAGCCAGGAAATTGTTCGGATCCAGATCAAGGGCATTGTCATAATCGCTCATCGCCCCCCTGAGGTTATTCAGATTGATACGCACCAAAGCACGGTTAATGTAACTGTTCACATTGTTAGGTTTGAAATGCAGACTCTTGGTAAATGCCTCATCAGCCGTTTTCCATTCCTTTCTAGCCAGCGCCATATAGGCACGCGTAGTCCAGGCATCCCCATCATACGGATTGAGCTGCAGACTCTTGTCTAGCCATTTCTCAGCCTGCACGGTATCTTTCTGATGCAGATACACTTCAGCCTTGAGCGAATAAGCATTCGACCAGTCTTTCCATTTTCCCACGATGGTATCCAGTTCCTGCTGCGCCGCCTCATACTTTTTGTTTTCCATCTGGCAGATAGCCCGGTTGAACCAGTAATTTCGGTTGCGCGGTTCCAGTCTGATAGCCTCATTATAGTCAGCTATCGCATCATCAAACCTGTTTTGTCTGATGCGACAGATGGCTCTCAAGTCATAAATATCATTGATATAGGGATTGAGATGCAACGCCTCGCTGGCATCACTTTCGGCACCCGTAAAGTCATCCAGATTAAATTTTGCCACACTGCGGTAATACCAAGGCTCATACAGATAAGGCTTGGCACCGATAGCCAGATTAAAATACTTGATTGAAAGGACGAAATCCTCATAATACAATGCACTCCGACCGGCCGTAACAAGTCGGTCTACACGATATTGGGCAGAAGTCGACATGGCACCCATTACCATAAAAAGAACTAAGAGAATCTTCTTCATCTGTTCGTAACTCTCTGAAATAAAACCTATTGAATGTAGAATAAAAAAATATAGTAAGCCCAATCGTCACGATTACCATGAAGCTTACTATATTTTCGGAAGAACTATCGACGTATCTTAGTACGATAGGCAGCACGGAAATTGCCCTTGATGATACTCTTGAGCTTTCCTGCTATCATGTTCTTGCGAAGAGGAGACACACGGTCAACAAACATTGTACCCTCCAAATGGTCGAATTCATGCTGCATCACGCGAGCCAGATATCCCCCTATCCACTCATCATGTTCATTAAAATCCTCATCCATATACTTTACATGGATGCGTGTAGGACGAACCACCTTCTCATTGATACCAGGAATAGAAAGACATCCCTCTTCAGAAGAGTCGGTATTTTCCTCATCGCGCTCTAGGATATGGGCATTGATGAAAGCATGACGGAATCCTTTATACTCAGGGAAATCCTCGCTGAGCACATCCAGGTCGATAACAACGAGGCGGATAGGCAAGCCAATCTGAGGTGCAGCCAGTCCGATGCCGTTGCTGGAATCAAGGGTTTCATACATATTATTAATCAACACCTTGAGATCTGGATAATCAGGTGTAATATCTTCAGCCACTTTTCTCAGCACTGGCTGACCATAAATATAAATCGGTAAAATCATTATCTTCTTGATTGCAAATAATCCTGTAATATGATGGTAGCACTTATCTCGTCTACCAATCCTTTATTTTCTTTTCTCACTTTCTTCTTTACACCTCCATCTATCATGGCTCTATGTGCCAGAACTGATGTAAATCTCTCGTCATAATATTCAATTGGAATTTCTGGATGAGCCTTTCGCCAACGGTTGTAGAAGTTTTCTACTCTTGCCAGGTTTTCACTTGGCTGCCCGTTAGGTTGCATCGGTTTTCCGATAACAATGCGCTCCACCTGTTCTTTCTGAATATAAGTTTCGATATAAGTGAAAAGTTCATGTGTAGAAACAGTGGCCAACCCATTGGCAATAATCTGCAATGAGTCGGTCACAGCCAGTCCGGTACGTTTTTTACCGTAATCTATAGATAAAATTCGCATTAATCTACGGATATCTTATCCTTATATAATATCAGTTTACTTCTTAAGGAGTAACCAAGCATCAGGATACTTACCAGCGCGAAGCTGATTGCGGCTCTTGACAGCAGCAGCCTTATCAGCAAATGTAGAAGCTACCACGCGATACATGTTACGCTCTGTGTTCAGGGCAATCTGAGCATCGTAGCCAGCGCTCTTCAATGTACTAGCCAATCCCTCAGCGTTAGCCTTGAGAGAGAAAGAACCAACTACTACGCTATAGCTTGACAAGCCAGAACCAGAGATGAGAGAAACATCCTCAGAACGAACAGTAGCATTATCAACCTCTGTCTGCTCATCAGAAGGAGCCTGAGTCTCGAGAGGAGCTACAACTGGTTCCTGAGCAACAGGAGCCTGAGCTGCCTGCTGTTCCTGCTGCTGAGCCTTCTCATATGCCTTCTTATATGCACTTTCCTTAGATGCACCACAACTTGCAAGCGCCAAAACTGCACACATACCCATGCTTAATACTGTAATTTTCTTCATAATTCTTATTCGTTTTATTGTTTATTTTTGTTGTTCATTCAATATAAATTTCGCGTTATGCGTTTTTTACTCTGCGAAAATACAAAAAAATGCCCGAAAAACGAAGAATATGCCGCCTAAAGTTTGTTAAATAAGGCTATTAAAACATTTTTAATGAAAAATTAAGGCTAAAAGGCTTGTTTTTTAAAGAGAATTTAGTATATTTGCATTGTCAAATGAAAATGACAAGAAGATAATCGTTTAACGTTTAAAATTTATAGCATATGAAAACATTAGGTTACATTGGTGCTTTCCTCGGCGGTGCTATCGCTGGTACAGCACTCGGTTTGATTTTCGCTCCTGAGAAGGGTGAGGATACACGTAGTAAGATTGCAGGTGCAGTAGACGATTTCTGCAAGAAGCACGACATCAAGTTGAGCCGTAAGGACGTTGATGATCTGGTTGACGATATCAAGGACGCTGCTCCTGAGGTTTAATCATCACCTATCATGATGTTCTCTAACGATAAAAATGTAGAAACTATCGGGCAGCTCATTGAGGTGCTTAAACATTACATCGGGCTTCAGAGCGAATTTCTGAAGCTCGATATTGTGGATAAGGTGGTACGCCTGCTTACAGTCATTACCATGACCTTGGTACTCCTGGGTTTACTTACGCTTACCCTCATTTACCTATCCTTTGGCGCTGCTTTTGCATTGGCAGACTTAATAGGTAGTCTGACTTTCGGATTCTGCATTGTTGCTGCAGTATACCTATTTATATTAATATTATTTGTAATTTTCCGCCATAAGTGGATCGAGAGACCATTGGTCAGATTTCTGGCCAGCCTCTTAATGGAAAAATAATCTCCTTTTCGCAACATGACAAATCATTCAGAAATCACAGAATATAATTCCTTAAACGATATCCGACTCAAAAAAGAGGCGATACGCAAGGAAATTGATGCCGATGATGCCAAGATTCAGACTTTATGGAACTCGCTTTTCACAAAACCTGCAATCCTGTCACGCAATACGAGTCCTAGCAAGCGACTGCAGAGTTTGCTGCAGGTGGGAGCAGGAGCATTCGACGGTGCACTGTTGGCTTGGAAACTTTACCGGAGATTCAAACCTCGGAAGAGATGAATCATATACCGTTTTGGGGAAAGGAAAGATGCCTTGAAAAAAGGTATCTTTTAGTCATCCAAAAGGGGATAAAAACAAAAAAGGGTCGCCGCTGCGACCCCAATACCTTGTTAACCTTAAATCTAATACTATGAAAAACACACATGCAAATATAGAAATAATCTATGATACTCGCAAATTTTTCTTAGCAAAAGACCCATTATTTTAGTTTAATTAACTTTTACAGACCTATTTTTAAGCCTTTTTCGATAAAAATCATTCTTTTTCTACATATATCTCCATTCCATCGAAGCCAAATTCAAAGCCTTCGGGCAGCCTTTTATTCGCCTCATCGTGAAAACCTATCTGATGAGTCACATGGATAAAATAAGTATGTTTTGCTCCTATCCTGCGCGACACCTCAATAGCATCAGATACAAGCTGATGACTGTGATGTGTTTTCTCAAATCTGAGTGCGTTAATTACGAGCATTTCCACGCCTTCCAAATAAGCATATTCTTCATCGCCCATAGATTTCATATCAGTAATATAGGCAAACTTACCAAACCGATAGCCGAGAATAGGCATCTTATCGTGCATCACACGGATAGGAACAAACTCAATGTCACCTATCTGATAATGCTCATGCGGATGAATGGTATGCAATTTGAGTTTAGGAGCTCCCGGATAGAGTTTTTCTGCATTCTTCGGAAAGCAGTAAGGCATCGTATGAGGCAGCCCCGCAGTAACGATTTCATCGCCATAGATATTGATATCACCAAAGATACAGAAAGGGCGCAAATCATCTATGCCACCAACATGGTCATAATGGATATGCGTAACCAGGACGCCATCTATCTTTCTGAAAGGCACACGCAACAACTGCTGTCGGATATCAGGTCCGGCATCTATCAGAATACGGGTATTCTCCGTTTCTATCATTGCCGCACTACGCAATCTTTTATCATGCGGATCCGTACTCCGGCACACTTCACAGTTACACCCTAACGAAGGAACACCGCCCGATGTGCCTGTACCTAATAAAGTTACTTTCATTAATTATCAAATATTTTTCTGAAAACAACCGAATTCTTCACTTCACATTCACTTCCGGATGAATCTCTATACCAAACTTCTGCTTCACATCATCCTGGATGGTCTTACAGAGTTTTACGATTTCCTCGCCCGTAGCACCGCCACGATTCACAAGCACCAGTGCCTGCTTATCATGCACACCGGCCCGTCCCAGACTCTTTCCCTTCCAGCCACACTGATCAATCATCCAGCCAGCCGGAATCTTTTCATGAGATTCATCGATGGTATAATGAGGCATACCCGGATAAAGAGCAGCCAGTTCTTCGTACTTAGCCTTCTCTACAATAGGATTCATAAAGAAACTGCCTGCATTACCCAACACTTTAGGATCAGGCAATTTTGCCTCTCTAATTTCTATGATGACATCACGAAGTTGCTGGGCTGTAGGCTCAGCAATATGCTTAGCCTCGAGCGCAGAACGGATATTACCATAATCCAGATCCGGACGGAAGGTCTTCTGCAAACGGTAAATCACATGCGTTACAAGATACTTATCCTTCCAGTCATGCTTAAATTTACTCTGACGGTAACTATACTCGCAGTCAGCATTATCAAACACCACTACCCTACCCGTAGCTATCTCAACCGCTTCCACCTTATATATAATATCCTTGGCTTCCACACCATAGGCACCAATATTCTGAACCGCGCTGGCACCTACTTCACCCGGAATAATACTCAGATTCTCCGCTCCATGATAGCCATGCTCTACGGCATAAGCTACCACATCATCAAACACCTCACCACTACCACAGGAAAGGCATACCCAATCCGGATTGCACAAAGCATCATCCCCCTCTGCAGCTGCCAAAGTCTTGTTGTCTAGAACCTCAATACCCATAATAGCCGAATGGAGTACTGTACCTGCATAATCACCGGTCAGCAAGAGATTGCTGCCACCGCCCAGAATGAGCAGCGGCTGATCTGCTTCTGTCAGCAAGCCCACTATCTGTCGGGCTTCCTCAACCGATTCATACTCCAGAAATCTGCTGCATTTGGCATCGATGCCAAACGTATTGTGAGCCAAAAGGCTGTAGTTACGAATATCCTTCATATCTGGTTAAAACTATTACTACTAACTAAAAAGCTACATATTCAGTTTGATCAGTTCCCATTTTCCTCCAATCTTTTTGAAAGTAAGAGAGGTTTCCATACCATTGGCAATACCACGAATCACGAAGATTTTCCGGTTGCTCTCGGTATATTTCTGACCATAGATTATATTGTAAATCATGCCGTGAGGCAGTTGAGGCGCAAAGGCAGGCCATGTTTCCGGGTCTATATCGCCTGTCATCGTACTGAAATCATCATCAGGATCAGGACCGGTAAACTTCACCGGATTATGGATATGGCGAGCCTGGAAAGCGGTATCAGTAGCAAAATGGCCGTAAAACTTCAGGAAACTGGCATTATTATTCTGATACATAGGCACGTAGCAGATGCTAGTCATCATCCACTGACCATTGATGCGATTAAACACAAACTGCTGAACTGTCTTTCTACTATAGAACACCTTTTCTATTACTACATGATCGATAGTAGTATCCTTCATCAGTTTCATCTGTTTCTGATTATCAAAGATCAGCGTGTAATAATCCTGGCGCATGAAGAAATGCTCCATCTTCCAATGTTTTTTTTCTATCTTCTTGGTCAGTTTCTTACCGTGATATACCGGCAGCGGGAAGACAATACGACTTTTCTGCAACTTTCTGTTAGCTGCAAAATTAAACACGAAATCATCAAAAAGCTCGTCAGCCGCCTTTGGCATCGGAGTCTCCTCTATCAGTTGTTCTGTAGAGTCCATCGCTTGGGTGTCGGCAATCACCGAGTCGGATGAAGCCGAATCAATGGCAGGCGCAGGCTTCTTGTCTGTGCATCCCACAGACGTGAAACAAACGATGGTAAGCACCGCCATTAACACCGTTAATAAACAGAGTTTTTTCATAAACCTATTAAATTTCTCAAATTTTCCATGCAAAAGTACAACTTTCTTTTGAATTATTTCATCTTTTAAGCAAAAAATGTTATCTTTGCAGTCAAAAAAGATAAAAATATAGATATGTTATTAGAAAAAATAGACGAACTCTTGAAAGAAGTGAGCACTTTGACTGCCCAAAACGCAGAAGAAGTAGAGCAGCTTCGAATCAAGTATCTGAGCAAGAAGGGCGAGATTAACGCCCTTATGGCCGACTTCCGCACAGTGCCAGCCGACCAGAAGAAAGAGGTTGGTGTAAAAATCAACGAACTGAAGAACGCAGCCCTTGAGAAGATCAACGGACTGAAGGAGCAGATGGAAGAAGCCGAGGCATCGTGCGATGATATCGACTTGACCCGTACCGCCTACCCTGTAGCACTCGGTACCCGCCATCCACTCACCGTAGTGAAGAATCAGATTATCGACATTTTCGCTCGCATGGGCTTTACCCTTTTCCAGGGTCCTGAGGTAGATGACGACAAGCACGTATTTACGATGCTCAACTTTGCTGCCGACCACCCAGCCCGCGACATGCAGGACACATTCTTTATAGAGAAGACCAACAGCGACGACGTTACCAAGAATGTGCTTCTCCGCAGCCATACTTCTGGCGACGAGGCTCACTATATGGAAACTCATGAGCCACCTATCCGTGTGCTCTGCCCAGGCCGCGTTTACCGTAACGAGGCTATCAGCGCCCGCGCTCACTGTTTCTTCCATCAGGTAGAAGGTCTCTATGTAGATAAGAACGTAAGTTTCACCGACCTCAAGCAGGTGCTCCTTACCTTTGCCCGTGAGATGTTTGGTGCAGATACCAAGATTCGTCTCCGTCCTAGCTACTTCCCATTCACAGAGCCTAGTGCCGAGATGGATATCTCCTGCAACATCTGTGGCGGTAAGGGTTGCAACTTCTGCAAGCATACCGGATGGGTTGAGATTTTAGGTTGCGGTATGGTTGACCCTCATGATCTCGAGGCTTGCGGTATCGACAGCAATGTCTATACGGGTTATGCCTTCGGTATGGGTGTTGAGCGTATCACCAACTTGAAATATCGCGTGAGCGACCTTCGTCTCTTCTCTGAGAACGATACTCGTTTCTTGCGCGAGTTTGAGTCTGCGAAGTAAAAGATACTCAACATATAAATTAATTTATGACTATGAAGAAAAATTTAACTAAACCTGTCATCGCAGTCCTGCTGGGCGCCTTGACATTCAGTTCTTGCATCGGCTCATTTGGTCTGACAAATTCCGTACTTGACTGGAACAAGAGAGCAACAGACAACAAGTTTGTAAACGAGATTATCTTCGTGCTTATCTCTCCAGCTTACGCAGTATGTTCATTTGCAGACCTTCTCGTTATCAACTCTATCGAGTTCTGGACAGGCGATAAGGTGATTGGTCAGGTAGGAACCACTAAGGACGTAATGGGTAAGGATGGTCGCATGTATGCCATCAAGACATTGAAGAATGGCTACGAGATTACCGACCCAGATGGTGAGAAATCATACTTTGTGTTCGACAAGAAGCACAAGAGTTGGTCATACAGCAAGGATGGCGATATCCGTGAGCTTTTCAGCTTCAACGAGGATGGCAGCATCCAGGCTTGCTTGCCAAGTGGCGAGAAGATCAACGTCCCAGCAGATGCCAATGGTTTATACCAGGTTCGCATGGCTATGAATGATGGTTTGTTCTATGCATTCAACAAGTAAATAATCATAACAATTCCAGCCCGATAAAAGTTGACTTTTATCGGGCTTTTTTATAATCTCCTTTCTCTTTTCCTAAGCAAGTTCATATTTCTCCGTTCCCAACCAAACTCTCCTTAAAATGTCCAAATGTAAAAAAGTGTTTAATAAAAAAACAAGAAAGTGCCTTCACCACCCTTCACCCGTAACTCTCTGATCATCAAAAGAATCGCCAAAAAGGTGAAGGGTGAAGGTTTGAAAACTCTTTTTTATATATACGCGTGAAGGATTAGGGTAAAAACCGAAAAAAAGACCCTAGGGTCAAAAATCGGAAAAACCCTAAAATAAAGAATATAATATAAAGATTAAAAATACACCCTTCACCTTCACCTCCCAAAAATCACATCCAAAATCCTGTTCTGCATGCAACAGAAAATCATCTGCAGCAATCTGTGCCGGGATATATAATCAGGAGACAATTCTCTTTCGGAGATAACATTTTATCCTTCGGAGATATTTTCCTATTTATCGGAGATATTATTTTATCCTTCGGAGATAATTTTCTATTCTTCGGAAATATTTCTTCGAATTTCAAGATAAGGCATAAAAATAAAATTTTCGCCAACTTTATTTCCCGAATCCACACAATTGTCACAAATCGCATAGCTATGAAACAGAAAAGAATGTATCTTTGCTGCATCAATTATAAAGGTTGATGTAGTTATGGTCTCGTCATGACTGCCAAATCGGGCTGACGCAAATGCATTACAACCAGTGACATTCATCAAAACTTGCAACCATCTACAATATTTTTCAGTTTTTCTCGTTAATAAAAGTATGAAAAAAAGATTATTGATACTCACAATATGCCTCATCGCAACCATAAAGATGATGGCGCAGGAGTTTACCCTTCACGGCAAAGTGGTAGACGAGAACAACCAGCCACTGGAGTTTGCCATCGTTTCGGTGGCTAGCCAGGGAAAGACTGCCGTTACTTCGCTCAAGGGAGACTATAGCCTCAAACTGCATTCTGCAGACAGCGTGGTAGTTAAATTCTCATATATCGGTTTCAAAACAAAAACAAAAGTGCTGAGAAGACCGCGAGGAAAACAAACCCTGCAGGTGGTACTTCGCGAAGCATCCACCACCCTCGATGAGGTGAATATCAAGGGAGAGAAAATACAGTCGGACCAGATACAGGAACTGAAGACTAAGGACATGAAGATGACGCCATCTGCCAACGGAAATGGGGTGGAAAGTCTGGTTCAGCAACAGGCTGGCGTGAGTACCCACAACGAACTCTCTTCGCAATACAATGTGCGTGGCGGAGCCTTCGATGAGAACTCCGTATACATCAACAATGTGGAAGTATTCCGCCCATTCCTGGTTCGCAGCGGACAGCAGGAAGGCCTCTCCGTCATCAACCCTTATATGGTAGATAAAATCGGTTTCTCAACCGGAGGATATGCTGCCAAATACGGAGACAAGATGAGTTCTGCTCTCGACATCACCTACAAAACCCTGAAAGCAAAAAGCAAGAAGCCGGTGGTTGAAGGCAGTCTGGCTGCCAGTCTGCTGGGTGCTGACGCATACATCGGTCTGGGAACCCAGAAACTTTCATGGCTCAACAGCGTGCGCTACAAAACTACCTCTTACCTGCTCGGTTCGATGGAAACCAAAGGCGAATACAAGCCAAACTATCTGGACTATCAGACCTATCTGAGTTACCAGCCCAACAAACGCTGGAAGCTTGACTTCATAGGCTACATCTCTGATAATCACTACAACTTCGAACCGGAAGACCGAGAAACGAAGTTCGGAACAATGGAAAACGTAAAGAGCTTCAGAGTATATTTTGACGGTCAGGAAAAAGACCGTTTCCTCACCTACTTCGGTACACTCGGCATTACCCGCCAGTTTACAGCCAACACCAGTCTCTCGCTTCTGGGCAGTGCTTTCTATACCAAGGAACAGGAGAAATATGACATTCAGGGACAATACTGGCTCGACGAAACCGAGACTTCAGAAAACCTGGGTGTAGGTACCTATTTCGAACATGCCCGAAACTATCTTACAGCCCGCGTGATGAGTGCCAAACTGATGCTCAAGCACAAGGTGAAGAAACATCAGATAGAGGCCGCAGTAAGTCTGAAGCGTGAACATATCGAGGAGAATTCAGTAGAATATGAGATGCGTGATTCCGCAGGATACAGTATTCCTCACAATGGCAAAGACCTCTATATGGTTTATTCACTGAAGGCTCGCAACGAACTGAATGCCAACCGAATGGAAGCTTACATCCAGGACACCTACCGTTTTTCGGGAGGAACAGCCGACAGTACCGGGAACGGACAGACACATTACACCCTGAACTATGGTATCAGAATGAGTCATTGGAACTTCAACAGAGAAACCATCGTGAGTCCTCGTCTGTCGCTCGCCATCATACCAGCCAACCATGAGAATACAACTCTCCGTTTTGCGGCAGGTCTGTATTATCAGGCTCCATTCTTCAAGGAATTGAGAGATACATCTACGGTGAACGGCATAACCATCGCATCGCTGAACGAGAAAATCAAGAGCCAGCGAAGCATCCACTTCATCGCAGGCTACGACTATAGGTTCAAGCTAGGAGACCAACGCTATAAATTCTCTGCCGAAGCCTATTACAAGGCTTTGGGCAATCTGGTTCCTTATTCGGTTAGTAACGTGAAGGTAGTTTATTACGGACAGAACGAATGCAGCGGTCATGCGGCAGGAGTCGACTTCAAGCTCTACGGAGAATTTGTTCCGGGTACCGATTCCTGGCTCAGTCTTTCGCTCATGGATACAAAGATGAAACTGGGTGGCAAGAGCATCCCTTTGCCTACCGACCAGCGTTATGCGGTAAACCTCTTCTTCACCGATTATTTCCCGGGCAGCAAGAAATGGCGCATGTCTTTGAAACTCGCCTTTGCCGATGGTCTTCCTTTTGCAGCTCCCCACAGAGAGCTGGAGACCAACAGTTTCCGTGCCACTGCCTATCGCCGTGCAGATATCGGTATGAGTTATCAGCTGCTCGACAACAGCCGCCGGGAGAAGAAGACCTTCCTGAAGAATGTGATGCTGGGGGTAGATTGCCTCAACCTCTTCGGCATAGACAACGTAAACAGCTATTACTGGGTGACAGATGTAACCAGCCAGCAATACGCCGTACCTAATTATCTTACCGGCAGACAGCTCAATGTCCGCATTCTTTTGGAATTTTAGGACCAAATAATAGTGATTTTTCACATTATTCTAAATATTTAACCGTAGATAGTTCGCTATCTGCGGTTTTTTTCGTATCTTTGCGCCCGAATTATGCGATGACGGTTCGTCCGTTCATTTCATGGATTCAGGAAACCATTCTATAAAGAATAAAGAAATAATACATAATAATCAATTATGAGCAAACAAGTAGAAAAGATTAAGGAGCTGATCGCTAAGCGCGAACAGGCTCGTCTTGGCGGTGGCGAGAAGGCCATCGAGAAGCAGCATGCACGTGGCAAATATACCGCTCGTGAGCGTATCGAAATGTTGGTAGATGCCGGCAGTTTTGAGGAGTATGATATGTTCAAGTTGCACCGTTGCACTAACTTTGGCATGGAGAAGAAGCAGTACCTCGGTGATGGTGTTGTAGCTGGTAGCGCTACTATAGCCGGCCGTCTGGTTTACGTATATGCTCAGGACTTCACCGTAAATGGTGGTTCACTCTCTGAGACTATGGCACAGAAGATCTGCAAGGTAATGGATATGGCTATGACTATGGGTGCACCTGTTATCTGCATGAACGACTCTGGTGGTGCTCGTATTCAGGAAGGTATCTGCGCCCTCGCTGGTTATGGTGAGATTTTCGAGCGCAACATCCTCGCTTCTGGTGTTATCCCACAGATTTCTGCTATCATGGGCCCTTGCGCCGGTGGTGCCGTTTACTCTCCAGGTTTGACCGACTTCATCATCATGAAGGAGCAGACTTCTTACATGTTCCTGACTGGTCCTAAGGTTGTAAAGACCGTAACTGGTGAGGACATTGATGCAGAGCACCTCGGTGGTGCATCTGTTCACGCAACCAAGAGTGGTGTTACCCACTTCGCTGCTAAGACTGAGGAAGAGGCTATCGAGATGATCAAGAGCCTGCTCTCTTACATCCCTAGCAACAATACAGAAGAGGCTCCACGCGTAGAGTGCACAGACCCTATCGACCGCATGGACGATACTCTGAACGAGATTATCCCAGACGATCCTAACCAGGCATACGATATGTATAAGGTGATTGGTGCTGTAACCGATAACGGAGAGTTCTTCGAGATTCAGCCTAAGTTCGCCAAGAACATCATCACAGGTTTCGCCCGCTTCAATGGTCAGAGCGTTGGTATCGTAGCCAACCAGCCAGCAGCTTACGCAGGTGTACTCGATGTAAACGCTAGCCGCAAGGCAGCCCGCTTCGTCCGTTTCTGCGATGCCTTCAATATTCCTATCGTATCTCTCGTTGACGTACCAGGATTCTTGCCAGGTACAGGTCAGGAGTACAACGCTGTCATCCTCCACGGTGCACAGTTGCTCTACGCTTACGGCGAGGCTACCGTGCCAAAGATTACTATCACATTGCGTAAGAGCTATGGTGGTAGCCACATCGTGATGGGTTGCAAGCAGTTGCGTGCCGACTTGAACTTCGCTTGGCCATCTTCAGAGATTGCCGTAATGGGTGCCAGCGGTGCCGTTGCCGTTCTCTGTGGTAAGGAAGCTAAGGCTAAGAAGGAAGCTGGCGAGGATGTAAAGGCATTCCTGGCTGAGAAGGAGCAGGAGTATACTGATAAGTTTGCTAATCCATATCAGGCAGCTCAATATGGTTACATCGATGATGTCATCGAGCCACGTAACACCCGTTTCCGCATCTGCCGTGGTTTGGCTCAGCTCGCTACCAAGCGTCAGAGCTTGCCAGCTAAGAAGCATGGCTGTATGCCAATGTAATATAGAAATGTTGAATGTTGAGTGTAGAATGTTGAGTTATATACAGACTCAACATAACAGAAGGGCGCAAGCCTAATTCAACACTCAACAATCAACACTCAAAATTAAAGTAAAAACGAATGGATAAGAATATTTATGCTGCGATTGCCATGGCTCTCTATGAGTACCAGGGCAATAACGTACACGACAAGGAGCCTGGCATCATCACTATCAAGCCACGTCAGACGATGTGGAACGCCAAGTTCTTGAGTTTAACAGCTAAACCATAATGTAATAAAAATGAAAGAGTTTAAATATACAATTGACGGAAAAGAATACAAGGTTCAGATTGACGCTGTTGAGGGTAACATCGCAAGCGTGAACGTGAATGGCGAAGCTTACAAGGTTGAGATGGAACAGGAGGCTGAGCCAGAGAAGAAGAAGGTTGTGCTTGGTCAGCCAGCTGCTGCATCTGATGATGCTGAGGCTACTCCAGCTGCCAACGTAAATACAGCCAACGCTGTAAAGGCTCCTCTCCCTGGTACTATCACCAGCATCGAGGTAGCTGTTGGTCAGGAGGTGAAGGCAGGTGATACTGTTGTCGTTCTCGAGGCTATGAAGATGCAGAACAACATCGAGGCTGAGAAGGATGGCAAGGTTACAGCTATCTGCGTTAAGCCTGGTCAGGCTGTGCTCGAAGAGGATGCTCTCGTGGTTATCGAGTAAATCAAGAATTCGAGAATTATACTTCCTGATTCGGGATTATAATTCGGGTTCTTATAAAGAATATCAAAGGTCGCAAGCTGTTAATTGTTTGCGACCTTTTTCTATACTGCTGTATGAGCATAAACTGCTATACAAAGTAATTTTTTACTAAAGAAAAAAGACATAAAGTACTATAAAATGATAGATTTTACAGAAGAACAGATAGAAAGATACAGCCGCCACATCCTCCTTCAGGATGTAGGCCTCGAGGGGCAGGAAAAGCTCCTCAATGCCAAGGTGCTCATCATTGGTGCCGGAGGCTTGGGTTCCCCAGTTGCCCTATACCTCGCTGCGGCTGGCGTGGGACATATCGGTATCGTGGATGCCGATGTGGTTGACCTCAGCAACCTGCAACGACAGGTCATCCACCAGACCAAGGACTTGAACACCCCTAAGGTGGAAAGCGCCAAGGAGAAGATGATTGCCATCAATCCTGATGTGGAGGTAACAACCTACCATACCTTCCTCGCCTCAGACAATGCCGAGGAAATCATCAAGCCATGGGATTTCGTCATTGATTGCACCGACAACTTCCCGGTGAAGTTCCTCATCAATGACGCCTGTGTGCGATTGGGCAAGGCATTCTCGCATGGCGGCATCCTGAGATTCCAGGGGCAGACCTTCACCCATCTTCCAGGCACGGCTTGTTACCGCTGTTTTTTCAAGGAACCACCTCCAGCAGGCGCTGTTCCTACCAGTAGCCAGGCAGGAGTCCTGGGTGCCATCGCTGGTATGCTCGGAACCATCCAGGCTGCCGAGGCGTTGAAGTACTTCCTCGGTGTGGGCGAACTGCTCACCGACCGATTGCTCACCTTCGATGCCAAGACGATGAACTTCCGCACCATCAAGGTAAAGAAGCGTGCATCCTGCGAAATCTGCGGCGACCACCCTACCATTGATCATCTCATCGACTATGAGCAGGCTGCGTGTGATTTGAAACACCACTAAGATTTAGTGATTATTTTCGAATAAACACATATAACAAAAAGCAAAGTCACAATACCCAGATCTATCAGCCAGGTATTGTGACTTTTTTTTCAGAACCGTCCCCAAGCCCAACAAAGAACACAAACCTTGATTATAAGATACTTTATAAAACATTTCTCCCATTTTTCTTGCATGATTCAGATAATAATCGTAAATTTGCAGCAGATAAAATACGCAAGCTTATGAAAGAGAAAAGATATACATTGCCAGAAGAGCAGAGAGATGCAGCTTTCGCAGCAGAGCCTGCACCAGCCTATCACGGAAATGCCGCCATAGCACTTCCCGAGGATGAATGTGCAGAAGAAGATATTGACTGGAACAAGATTCCTGTTGGCTGGCATCCGGCTAATGAAGAAGAAGCCATGGCTAGGATTGAAGCTATTGAGGCGGAATATGAAAGGACAGGCATTAGCTATAGTGTAGAAGAGTTTTTCAATAAACTAAACGAAGAACGAACATGGCTAAAGTAACACTACGCAATAGCTTTCTTCAAATTTATAAAGAAACAACCGACTATAGTTATCAAAACTTTGGTCGACTTTGCGTTCAAAGATTTGACGAAAGCTTGCAAGCAATAATAAACAGACTTTGCAAACATCCTCTTTCTTCACCCAGAGAGCCAATGCTTAAGCGATTCCACCGCCCTTACCATAGTGCGATTATCAAGGAGAATTGGAAGATTATCTATCGCTACGACGAAGCCAACGACCTCGTCATTTTCGTAGATTTATGGGATATGAGAAGAAGTCCTAGATATCTGATCAGACAATTCAAAAGAAAACTATAAAGGAAAAAGCTCTAACTGTATGGTTGAAACGGGCTGAAGGTCCAAAAGCTCCTAGCCCAGGGCAGCACCCTGGGTACACTCGCAGTCAGCAATGCGCCCTGTAAGGGCAAAAGCTTCGTATAATATTTTTACTCCTAGCAAGCATTCATGAATACTTCGGGATTAGTTTATACGAGTTCCCGAAGCTTACACTCCAGGATTACAGCAGCCTCTCTATTAACCATTAAATCATATAATTCCTGGTCTATTTCTGCATAAGCAAAACCATCGCGCAAAGACTTTACACTTGAAAGAACGATATGATTATCTTTTATGGTACCTCGCTGGCAAAGATTTAAAATAGCCAAGAGCAAAAGGGGCTTATGCGGAGCTTTACGCCCCGCATAAGCGCCCTTTTCATCTTTTCAAAAGCACCCAGATAATAGTCTATATCTTTATTCATTATCAAATAAGATGAGTAACCTTAATTTTCTTCCAATGTTTGCCGATGCCGAGGGTCATAGCCTGGGTATCCTTGGTTATCAGTTCACCCTTCTGCAAGCCTGCAATAGCTTGCTTCAGCTCCTGGAGAGCCATGCCACTCACACCAAACAAATCCTTCAACACTCCATCATTCTGTTGCTGTTGCTTCATAATGAGAGGATATTGGGCATTGGCATAGAAATCAAAAGAGGCTTTCTTAAACGAATCCATATTCTGTGTAGCAAGGATGATGCTCATACCCTTGTTTCTACCCACAGCTATCAAGTTCTGTAAAGGCTTGTTTTCGAAACCAAGCATATAGTGAGCCTCATCAATGATGGTGAAATGGCGTAGTTCCACCCTGTCCTCATTCTTTGCCTGTGGAGGCAGTTGCTCATAGATATTGTTCAACTTCGATGTCACGAAATATACGATAGCCTTTGCCATGATACCTTCCTTGTCAAACTTTCCTAAATTGATAATATAACAACCTTTCACCAAATCTACCTTGTCTTCCTCTGCAAAAATATTATTCAGAATCAACTGGTTTAAGACTGATTTTACACTATCCATATCACCCTGTTTCTTCTCGGGCATCAACATCGTATAATGATCAAAAACTTCCTGAAAGGTGATTGGTTTTTGGTTCTTTGCCTTGTAGGCATTGATGATAGCTTCACTCAGTCTGTTATCCATCAAAGCACCAATCTTAGCGGAAGATATAGCACAGATGGCATTTGCCAAGGTCGTGGAATACAGGTGGATTTCATTGATAGGTCTGCCAGTAAAGTCCTTGAACGGAGTAAACGGCAAAGGTTTCTCCATCGGATTCAAGATGGCAGAGGAATCGGTCTCAAACTTCGACAGCCAATCGGCATGAGCAGGATCAGAGAACTCCCCCTTGTAATCGAACAAGAGAAAGTTGACAGGATAGTAGGTATCAGCCGATGCCATTCTGATTTGATTGATGAGGACAGCTAATAAGTTTGACTTACCCGAACCAGTAGTTCCTGCTATCAATATCTGTGTATTTGAAATAGCAGTACTGTTGATGTCTAAAGCCGCATCCATTCCATCCTCATACTGACCGATATAAAGATTCAACTCAGGAATATCCATCAACGACTTTCCACCTCTCAACGGAGAGAAGTGCAGCCATTCATCAATACCACCTTCTTCCATCAAGATACTCTTACCCCTCATCATTTCGCTAAAAAGCACCTTGCTCAGAAAAGTAGAATTCTGCCAGTCGGCATCAATATCACTATAACGCATCTTGATAAGAGCCACGAAGACCTCCTTTATATTTGACTTGGTGAAGAAAGAACCACCCAATGGCTGCATACCTGCAGAGGTTTGCAATTTCTCTACCTTTGACTTACTTCTTGGTGTCTTATCGCTCAATCCAACAAGAAGACAGATTCGCATAACCGTAGTAAAGTTCAATACTACAGGGCGAACCATATCTGAGTAATCCGAAAGGTTCAGTTTCTGCTCGATAGCATATTTCACTTCTTCAAGCAAATCATGAGTTCCTTCCAGAATTCTCATTCCCTCAAGTTTTATATCTTGTACATTCATTTCTACTAGAATTCGTAAGTTTGTAATCCAAAGTAATCATCGCTGACAGTAGTACACTGCCTTTCCTGGTCTCTATGCAAAGTATAAGTTCTTGCCACATAAGCCACTATCTTCTTGAAATCAGTCTCTGTTGTTATTTCCGTATCAGTACTTAACAGGATGGTTTGATGAGCCAAATCCGGGAAATAACGGTTGATGATAACTTCACGACTCTCCTTGTCAAGAACACCCATTACAGTATCTATCATTACAGGAGGGTCGTAATCACCCAGTTCATACAGGACTTTCAGTAACACCTGCATCACAGTTTGCTTGGCACCAGCATTCAGCTGACTCAGATAAATTTCATTACCATTCTTGTGGAATATCTTGAATGAGATTTCCTCCGAATCATCTGCCGAAAGCTCCACCCTACCGATGTAACCAGCATAAATCACCAAGTTGATGTTCAACTGGTCCTTCATCATGCGCTCAATACTTGCCTTCTTCGCTTTGAGTAACTTACTGGAAAGCGATTTGAAGAAACCTGGCAGTTTGCATAACATATCATACTGAGGGTCTGGCACTTGCGGCATATCATAATCGTAAGTAGAGATTTTCCTCTCCATTTCCCTAATAGCATTCTTCTGTTCCACGATTTTTGCCTTCAATTCCTCTATCTTCCTGTCGTTTGTTTCATAGAGTTCGATGATACTGTAATCGTTTCCGACCAAGGCACGTTTGTATTCTTCCAATTGTTCCTGTTTCTTTGGAATATCCGCCAACTCTAAGTTTAAGCTTTCACGTCTCTCATCCAGCGAAAGATAAGGATTGGAATATGATTGCTGAACCAGGTTTCTCAACACATTGACATCTGCATCACTCAGAAAACCATATTTATCATTATAATCATCGCTGTTGTCTTGCTCACATTTGATTTCTTTAATAATCTCGGCAATAGAAACCTCGCCTACCTGCGGGTATTTCTCCTTAAGCAATCGTATTACATCCTGGGTAACCTTTTCTATCTGTTGATCATTGAGGATATTACCTCTTGCAGAAGCCACCACCTCCTTCTCGTTCAGAATAAGTTCCACCTCGGTACTGATGCTATTGGCAACCTTTGGCATAATTACTTTCCACTCTAAATCTTTGGAGATAGCCTCAGCATCTTGTCTATAGTCCTTTTCCTTCTGATAGAAGCTGTTGATGTTCTCCTCTATCTGATGCATTTTGTCACGAATCACATCATCCGAGTTCCGTCCCTCTTTCAGTTGCTCATACTGCAGCTTATGATCATTGGCATAGTTCAACGCCTGGTTATAGGCATCGATCAGACTTGACACATCCCTTTCCATCTCCACCTTCTGCTTGGTCAGTTTCAGGTATTCGGCACGCAGGTTTTCGTTCTCCAAGCGTTCCGCCTTTTTCTCATCAAGATAAGCCGAGGCTGCATTTTGCAACTGAGTGTATTTATTGAAGCCCATCACCGAATTGATGTTCTTCATGATGAGCTTGTTGATTTGTTCTTCCTTCACGAGGTCGGAAGTCTTCATAGCATCAAAGAGGAAATAGTTGCTCAATTCAGCAGGCAGATTGGCAGAAATAATCTTGTTGACTATCGCTTCATTGGTGCTGCGTTGGATAGCCGTTGAACCAGAACCGTAAGGATAACTGTTACCATTCATATTGAGCACGTTGCTCTCCTGTATCTTGCCATCCACAAACCGATAGGCACGACACAACCGATAAGGCGTTTCTTGCCCCAAAACCATCCCAGAGAAAGTAATCTCCAGCATGATGGTCTTGCCTTCTATACCGCTCTCGTTCTTTACCCCCGAATTGAAGATTTCCTCAAACTGTCGTTTGTTGGATATCTTCAATCCATAGAGTGCAGAATAGATGGCATCGAAGAGCGTAGTTTTACCACAACCGTTGGCACCACCTATCAAGATGATGGGACGGTCGCTCGTTACCTCTAAGTTTAAGTCCAACTTTCTGTAGGTCTTATAATTCTCTATGTAGATACGCTTCAGTTTCATTACTTCTTAATTTCTTTGAGAGCCTTCTTGAGTATTTTCGTCACCTTCTTTTCCTCAAGACTTGACTCATTTTGGTTATTACGTTCTTCATGGAAAGGCTTGAGGATATAATCCTTGAGCCATTCCGCATCTATACCCTCCGATTGGCATGCACTCTCTATGAGTTGCATGTCTTCCTGCCTGATTCCATAGTTCAGGAATGTTCTGTCCAAGCTTTTCTTCATACCTTATTATATATGATTACCTTATTATATTATAGGGTTTCCAGATGCAATGCCGACCACCCATCTATATTGTCTGTGTTCTCGATAACGCCTCCAGGATAATACCAGTTGCTCGTACCCTCGTCTTTGATGAGCACGCCACCCACAATCTTCTTGCCTGTAGCTAGATAACTGGAGATGTAATCCAAGAGGGCATTGTTCTTTTCTGGCGCATCCGCATCGCTGCCCTTGGTTTTGGTGTCGAAGAGGCAGATGGTACCCGACTTCAATCTGACGATGAAATCCACATAGAAACAACGTTTTCTACTCCCCGAATCCGTATAAGGCACGGCGAAATGCTGTTTTCCCTCGTCTCCATTCTTGTACCACCACTCCACATATTCCATCTTGTCATCCAACCAACGTGCAAACTCTTGCTCGGGTCTCGATGCCGTAATCTGCTCAAAATAAGGATACAAGGCATGGTTGAAGATTTCGCCTTCCGTAGTTCTCACCATTGCCGCATTATAGAGACGAGTCTCCGGCACTTGCCATACTGACTGCTGATATTCCATCGACACCTCCTTGGCATTTTTCTTCAGCGTAGCCTCGTAGGTAACCAACGCCTTGCGTATCAGTTCCTCGAAGCGCGGACGGTTCTGATGATAGAGCACCACCTTAGGCACATCCATCGAAAAGATTTGCAGGTATTCCTCCAAGGCACTCTCGATGGCTCCTTGCAAGACTGGCGTACTGTCAAATTTGGAGAACCCACCCACATTCTTACGGCAGAATAGCGTAAAGAGATTCTGCAATTCTGATGCATTCAGAGCCAGCCTTGCCTTGTCTGTTATTTCCACGATGCCCGAATCACCCGTCAATGGGGTGTCCTTCGGGATAGCCACCAAGATTCTTGATACATCGGTCTGCACGCCATGTCGCTTGGCATTGTAGCGATTCAACTTGATTTTGGCATCCATATCTGCCTCCTTTTTTTTCGCCTCGTCAGCATCCTCAGCCTCACCATCATCCTCAAAGAAATCTTCTGCAGAGAAGAGCAACAACGGGTTTTGTTCCCATTCCCGTTCCATGGTCTTATAGAAGATACTGCGGAACTGGGAGCCCAAGCGGTTTCTTGTTGCCCCATGCTTATCCGTATAATAAGAACGGAGCGTGATGTTCGGCAAGTCTTTCTTGCGATTGGCGTAGAGGGTGCTGATATAGTTCATGTCATCTCCCACAATGCTAATCATGTCAGCCGAAAGGTCGGTATAAACATAACCGTAGTTCAGAATGTCGTTCTTATAAAAATGCTGCTCTGGCATTCGGAGTATTCGTCCCACGGTCTGCGTGGTAAAGGTCATGCTCTGCAATTCTCTGAATATCAGAAGGACAGAGGCACGAGGACAATCCCAGCCCAAGGCTATGGCCTGCTTGAACAGCAACACCTCGGTAATATCATCAGGATGAGTGATATTCTGTAGATTGGGCGATTTATCCTTTGATAGCCATACAGCCAACCTGCCATTTGCCACGCTGATGTCGCAAACCTGTTCTGAGTAGGCTTGCATCTCTTCGGTGATGGTCTTGTCCTTCGACGACATAGACTCGCTGCTATCATTAGGCAACTGAATGAGCAATAACGGATTGATGCCATATTCCTTGTAAGCCTCAGCCAGTTCCTTTCGCTTTTCGAGAGCCTTCTTCAAGAGACGCTGGTTCACCGTAAGCTCCGACTGTTCCTTACTGCTCTTTACATTCGGATTCAGTTCTATGCCCTTCTTAATCATTTCTTCATTGATTACATCTTGGCGTTTCACAAGAACCGCATGATAGCTTTGGGTGACTGGCGTTGCTGATACACGAATTTCTATGTGTGGCTGGATAGCTTGCAATACCATCTCGCTTTTCTTGGCATTACGTCCGGCAAACATGTGTTCCTCGTCTATGATAACCACCACTGGCAGATGCTGCTCTATCTTGGTCTTCCGTATCAGTTCGTAGAGCGTGCGGTTCTGCTCATTGTCACGAATCATGACGGCATTATCCTTATTGATGCTCTCCCAGTTCAAAAAGAGCACATCGCCAGGATGCAGACCATCCACATGATCACACTCATCAAACATAACAGGACGCAACGACCTTCGTTCACTAAAGAAATTGCGCATGGAGCGATAACTCTGCTGATGCAACTTGTTAGGAGCAATCCAAACCCATGCTACACGAGAATATCGGCACTGCCCATTCATAGGTAGGTCACGAGTCAGCTCATCCAGCAAGGTACTCACCATCACCGTTTTTCCTGCTCCTGTTGGAGCCTTGAATATCAACTTTTGGCGGTCTTCAGAATCATTGAGCATGTCAATCATCTTCTGTTTCAGTTCACGCACCGTCTTTTTCTGGTAATCTCGTAGTTCTATCATTTTCGTTACCTCCTTAGTCTATTATGTCATGAGTAACATTATCTTCTTTCTCCTTCAACACATAATCATAGTCATCGCTGAGAGCTTCTTTCACAACCTCCTCGTTTTGCATGGCGAGTGCCTCGTTTTGCTGAAACTCTTTCATCATAGCCTCACTATACTTTTGCTTTGGCAGAATATCCGTTCTACCTTCTAAAGCTTGCAAGAAAGCATCTGGCATGGCACACAGTTCTATAACAGGCATGACTTTATGGAATTCGTCCTCATATGCGTATGCGCCATCACTATAAACATAAACCTTCAAAGGATTCTGCTTGGTCGCAACCTCAGCTATCATCGGAATGATAATACTGACTACACGCTCGTCAAGGACAACAAGCATCTGTCCAGCCTCATCCTTAAAATAGCGCAATACGTTCTTCTTAAATTTCTTGCCTCCAAATGTTTCTTGCTCTTGATAGATATTGGTCTTGATGCAGAGGAGGTCAACGAGAGAAGCCATCAATGCTCGACGACTCTTACTGCTGCTTTGATCACGAGGCACAAACTCCGTTTTATAATAACGAAGATTATTGCGAGTCAAGCCAGGGACTTCTTCACCCTTCGGGGTTCTATAACCTTGTATCACTCGTTTGTTTCGCTCGTAAGTTGCTTTCTCGCATATGCGTTTATCATTTCCATCATCGTCCTTCTCTATTCCTTGTACAAGAATACATTTACGATGCCCACCATCCTCTATATTTAATTGCATCATTGCATCCATACATGTTCCAGAACCTGCAAAGAAATCAACTATAGTTATATCTTTATCCTTATTAGTATATTTTACCAATTTTTTAACTAGTTCACATGGTTTAGAAAAAGGAAAATCTATACCTAATTCTCCCAAGCGAGCAGTTCCTAAAGAATTTATACAATCATCTATATAATTTGGTGGAACTTTTCCTTTTTCTTCTGCATCTTTTTGATAACGTTTAGTATAAACATTCCACTTCGAAGGTTTACCAAATTCATCAAGAAGAGTTGCTTTCTTAACTTTCTTAAAAACCAACAAATGTTTTTGTTTAAGATAGCTATCCCAAGACCATCTCCAACATTTATCATCATTTCCTAATGGCTTTACAAAAGCCGCATCTTTTACTTCATCAGGAAATACATTCCCAGGAGGTATTATAAAAGAATGATCTGGACATTCAATATAATACCTTTGATTGGGACGAGAATCTAAAGACCCTTGATAAAGTGACTTAGTACACTCGTAATACTCTCCTGCTCTTTTTCCCTCAGTTTCTAACATTGGAAAATCAGAAGTATTTGGCGCAAAGAATCTATCTACATTTTGCTTATAATTACAATAAGCTAATACATAATCTACAGCTGGCGAGAAATGAGTTCCCTTTCCATTTCCTCTCTTCTGAACACGAGGTATTATAGCTATTTGATTATACTCACCAAACAATTTGTTACACAACAAGGTAAGTTGAGCTATTTCATCAGAACCTATAGAAATAAATATCACTCCCTTTTCCGAGAGCAACTTCTTAGCAAGTTTCAATCGCCTATCCATAAACGACAACCATTTAGAATGGCGGTAACCATCCTCTTTATCTACATATGAATCGTTATAGACAAAGTCCTTGCTACCCGTATTGTAAGGAGGATCAATATAAATTACATCAATCTTCCCTGCATAAGCATAAGTAAGAGCAGCAAGAGCATTGAGGTTATCACCTTCTATCAACACATGATTAGGCGAACCTTCTGGTGCAGAATCCAAACGCTTGGTGGCATCCTCAACAAAAACAGGAAGTTTGTCTTGCATTTCATCCCATGCTTCCTCGGAACTCTCCTCCCACACAAGTCCATAACGTTGCTTATCGTTAATAGCAGCCAACAAGTCGTGCTTCAAATTTTTATCAATCTGAAGTTCATTTATCTGCTGGCGCAAAGCTTCCAAATCTATTTTCTTTGCCATATCGGTGTCTCCTAGCCCTATAAATATGCTCCACCGATTCCCTAAGCAGAGAAGATTGTTCGTGTTTGTAATGGCTATGATAAAAAGAAAAGCGTAGGAATCATATTACTTTATCCTTGCCAATTGAGGTCCTGGAAAAACCTATGAGAACAAGGATTGAAGCAATAGACACCTACGCCAAACTTGCATATATTGATAGCACAGGACGCACCCTCTCCATACGAATGGAAAGGGCACACCTATGCCTCGCGTATATACACGATGAGTAGTCGTCCACTACACCCTTCCTCTGTCTCTCATTTTGAAATTTTCCAGGTTTCAATTGAACAGAAGAAAACGTCAGTACACGTCTTTCTTATTAAAATAGGCCAAGCCATGGACTTTTACCTAGCCGGCGACTCATCGCCAGCCATCCACGGCAAGACAACTGCAAAAGTACGAAAAATAATTGGCTTCACAAAATTTTGGGTCTTTTTTCTTGCATATCTCATTTACTTTTCTTATCTTTGCCACCAAATTAATAACAATAACATTAAAAAGGAGGTTATTATGCAAGCAATAAAGAACAATACAAAGGAGGAAAACATCAGAAAGTTTAAACAACTCCTAAAACATAAAGAGGAGATGCTCGAAAGAGCAAAACAATATGATGGCATTGACATTTATGCTAAAACAGAAATCCACTATTAGATGAAATCAAAGCTGATTTTCGAAAAGTCGGCAAATGATTTAAAAGAGAAATAGTTTCTTGCAAATCCCAAATAAAATTGGTTATAAAGCAGCATATATTCAAGGCTTTTGCCCTTACAGGGCGCAGGGAGACAACGCCTTAATACCCAGGGTGTTGCCCTGGGCTAGAAGCTTTTGGGCCTTCAGCCCGTGCTTGAGCCACATGAAAAAGTTCAATGATTTTCTTCTTAACCAGGCATTTTATACTCATGTCTAAGCTTCCAGATAGTTCATCATATCCTCCAATGTATCGAAGTTCTTGACATTCCCCCTCTTTACATCCATAATAGCCTCCAACAAATCGCCCTCATACACTTGTGGTCTAGTATGCTTCTTATCATCCATAAAACGAACCAAACGTACATAGCCAGAGCGACAAACCTTCGACTTTTCCTTCTTGGAACAATCAAAAGCGTTCTTAAAATCTATGGTAATCTGCTCCATAATTATTGGACATTAAATTAAACATCCTCAAATCCGCAACCGCCCTCATAAGATGACACAGAGGTCAAAAAGGTAGCGAC
>OODO01000008.1_pt1 | contig 213981 bp, 174 predicted proteins | sample 1671261 | NCBI WGS metagenome assembly OODO01 (sample SAMN06348138, study PRJEB24527) | human gut metagenome | biome: human gut; feature: ankylosing spondylitis patient; material: feces | host: Homo sapiens | place: China | collected 2015-10 | reverse complement strand
TATAATAGAGACTCTTATATTTCTAGCATGCGCTGTATATACAAAGTTCTTTTTATTAGGGTTCACCCCTGAGCCGAAAAGGTGAATGCTTGGGGCAAGTGTTCACCCCTGTTCACCATTCGGTAACTATCGGCAAAGATACGACAAAAGGCCTCCTGTTTTATTTCAAGCAATGTTCGTTCATTGGCATTGGGGTTGTTGCATTATCCACTTCCTGTAATTGTCTACCAACCTGGTAGACAATTTCAATTTGACTTGAATAGAACGCAAACCAGCGTTTTACATGGTAAAGATTAGACCTTGAAAATCCCTCACTCTGAGGAATTTCCGAACGCATATCAAGGCTAAGCCTATCTACAACCTTTGCACCCCACTTGTATTGTTTCTGCTTCTTGCAAATGTCCTCGCCCAAACTCCAGTAGAATTTGAGCATTTCCGTATTCACTTTGACAGCAGCTTTAAGTTGTGCCATGCGGAAACGTTTCTTCAGGTCAGACAACCACTTCACATAGTTCTTGTCTGCCATGAAGGAGTCGCTATTCACGAACTGCGGTATATTATCTTTATTTTTCATATCATTACCTTTTTTTGAAATCCTTAGTTTCCTTTATATCAGAAAGTGTTGCTTCAATGTCTTCTATTGTAGGCAACTGGCTCTGTATGTTTTCAGGCATGAGCTTAGACATCCTTCTTGTAATTGTGCAACAAGTTATTGCACATTTACTTCGTCTAATTTGGCAACAGCTTGTTGCCAAATTGTAAGTTGCTCATTATAAAACTGATACCATTGTCTGATATACTTCAAGTTTCTGTATGAAAGCCCTTTCATATCTGGGAACTCTGCCACAACTTGTGGAAAGTTTACTCTACCAATCCCAACTCTTTCAGATAGCCCTCAATCTCCTTGTCAAGGTCCGCACGTTTGGCCTCCAGGTCCTTGATTGCCACGTAGTTTGTTTGCAACTTCTCAAAGTTTGTCAAGAAATTTCTGTTGTAATTCTTCGCTCATATCGTTATTTCTTTTTTATATTCAATGATTCACTGACATTGATATATTTTTCGTCTTTATCTGTTATATACTGATGGCTGTACTTTCCTTTTCCCTCATTTAGGATTATTACACCATTCCAAAAGGATGTCGGACTTATGGCATAGCTTGGGTCTAAACAGAATATTTTCTTGACACCGTCTTTTTGTTCTTCATACCCAATAGCAAGTACAGCATGAGCGCCACCTTTAAAAGACAGAGCGGTAATCAAAGGCGTGTCGCAATCTATTGCAGTCCTAAGTTCTTCTACAAAAGAAGTTTGGTCTGATAAAGATGCTGTATATTGAAGAGGCGAAGATGTAACCTCTTTAGCAAAAGAATGGGATAGCTTTTCTTTTATTTCGGAAAAATAAAATCCATCACGGCACAGTCCTTCTGTCACAAAGAACTCTTTGAAGAGTCTCCCTTTTGCGGTATTTCCCTTAAATGTTGTTTTCAAGTTGACAACTTGATTACGAGTAAGAACTTTTAGTATGAGCAGGTTCATCATCATGGAATATACGGCACAAGCCCCATCCATTTCTCCTTGTTGTAAATGGACAGGTTGCCACTTGCGGTTAAATACACTAACACCCGAAGCCGTTATATCTAAATCTTTAATAATCTTAATCATTGTCACTTTGTTATATATCTAAATCTTTTGTAATCTTAATCATAGTCACTTTGTTATTCCCAACTGAATGTCCTTATTATAGAACGCAGTTTCTTTGCCTTTTCAAAACATTGTGTCCACAAAGACACAGCAAGGTATGTTTCGAGTTACTCGAAACCTTTTGGGTTACTCCCAAAAGAACTTGCCTGTCGGTGATTTGTTCCTCCGTAGTCGGACAATTAAGATGGAATGAACATATAAAACAGCATAAAAAGTTTCTGATTTTTCTCATAGACAATTTAGATTTTATATTTTTGTGCAAAATTAGAAACAATGACAGAACTATTTCCATGACAGTCCTTTGCTGTCTAAATCTCTTGTGCTGAAAGGTGGTACAGCCATCAATCTCACCGTTTTCCAACTGCCAAGACTCTCGGTAGATATAGACCTTGACTTTACTGTGGATTGCGACCGAGAATCCATGCTCTCCATTCGCCAAGAAGTGAATAACGAGATTCTACGCTATATGGAGTCGGATGGTTCTCGAATCTGGTGCTGTGCTCGTCATCAATGATGCTTTTCTCTTATTCTTCTGCCAGTTCTTTCATCGCATCGTTTAATGTGTTGAAAAGAACGTTGATGTTTTCTTCTTCATTCTTACATGCCTCCTTGAAGAGGGCAACAGGATCTTCGGTGCTGCTCTTGAGCGGAGTCTCGTTGAGCAGGATGTTGACATTGTTCAGCAATATGCCGTGAAGGGTAGGCATGTGGAGCTGGTGCTGTTCGCCCTCCTTGCTGCCACATTTCAGTCCGGCTGCGTATGCCTTTACGATGATGCGGACCAGGAGATGGATGGCCATCGGCTCGTCAGCGAGACTGATGAGAATGCCGTGGGTGTAATCGCGTACATGCTCTTCAAGAGTGGTAAACTTGCCTTGAAGAAGCCAGGTGAAGTTGCGCCTGTATTCTGACTCCATCGCCTTGTAAAGCTGGTTCGATTTGCAGGCTATGCGCAGGTAGTCGAGCATGGTTGGCTCAAAGGTAGGGTCAGCCTGTTTCATGCTGTCGAAATTCTTCTTCATGCGCTCGTTGGCTTCCTCGGCAGTCTTGTAGTTGAGGCGTACGAGGGTAGAGAACATGATGTCGAAGAAGTATTGGTTTACCTCGCCATAGTGCTCCAGCATCATCTGCTTGATCTGTTTCGGGTCGTTCTTCTTGCTGAAATCATTGCCTTCGATGGTAGCATCGATGATGCCACGTGCGTAAGCTTCGAAGAAACCTCTTACAAATGCAGCTACTGCCTGATAACTGTTGATTCTTTTGCTCATTTCTTGTCTGTGTTTATTGGGCTGTTCCTGTTTGGGAATAACAGCTTCTTATTCAAAAGTCTTAAATTCATAACCCTGTTCCATGAGCCATTCTATGGCCTGAGGGAGCGCTGTCTTCAGCTTTTCAATGCTCTTCAGCGAGTCGTGGAAGGTGATGATGCTGCCATTGCGGGCATATCGCTTCACATTGTTCACCACATCTTCTGCCGTCATCCATTTGGAATAGTCGCGCGTCACCACGTCCCACATGATGACCTTGTAAGTGCGGTGCAGCCACCAATACTCACTTGGTCGCATCCAGCCGTGAGGTGGACGGAAGAGATGGGCATGGATGATATCGTTCGCCTTATTGGTGTTGAGCACGTAGGAGATGACACGGTGCTTGAAGGCACCGATATGGTTGAATGTATGGTTGCCAACCTGATGACCCTCTGCCACAATCTGGTTGTAGAGGTCATGATGGCGCAATACATTCTCGCCTACCATAAAGAAAGTAGCCTTGATATTATACTTTCTCAGGGTCTCTAAGATGAATGGAGTTGACTCTGGAATCGGACCGTCATCAAATGTAAGATAGACAGAATGGTCTTTCTTGTCCATTCTCCAGATGGCCTTTGGATATAACCATCTGAGCCATTTGGCTGGTTGCTCTATGAACATGGATAAAACAGGTTTATATGAATAATGAAAAGTTTGGTGTCGTGTTTCGCGACACCAAACTTTTTTCTATTTTTTACTGATTGCCTTCCGGCATTCTGCCACCTCTGCCATGATAGAGACGGTAGAGGTTGTTGAGCTGCTTCTCATACTTCTTCTCCAACTGTGGACTCACCATTCCGGCAGCCTCGCAGATGCTCTGCATGATCATGATCTGACGGATGCAGTCGTGCTCTGCCTGGAGGAAAAGGTTGTTTGGCAGCGAGAGATAGTAGTTGAGGTATTGTGAAGCGTTCTTCCATATAGCCTCTACGTATTCCTTACCCTTGGCTTTCTGACCGGTCATCAGCCAGCCGCGAGCCATATCTATGCCACCATTCAAGTAGTCGAGTGGTACGTTGTATGTAGGAATCTCTACATCAGCCTTCTTCAAGATGTTGATAGCTTTCTGCTTCTTGCCTTCAGCGATGAGTTGGAGAGCAGTCTGACCAAGCAGGCGACGGTGAGTATAACACATACGCATGGTTGTCTCGTCGATATAGAGACCCTTCTGCTTCAGGTTGCCGAACTTGAATCGGGTCATGATGTTGTGATAAGCCTTCTCTGTATCGAAGTTCTTGGCACCTGGCTTGTTGGTGGTGAACGGAGTGATACGGTTCACAAGTCCCTCCTGTACGAAGTTGTCACCGAGGTTCATATAGTTCTCTTCGCTTACGGTGAGTGCTACGTAGAGAGGACGGGTCCAGTTGCATTGTGCCAACATCTCGAGCATCATCAGATCACCCTTATAGAGTGCATTCTTACCTGTCAGAGAGATAACCATCTTGTCAGGGATAGAATCTGTAGCCATCATCATACCGCTCTTCTTTACTGCCTCCTTGTCGATGGTGACATAGAGGGTGTCCGTAGGGATGAAGTGCATGTCAGGGTTCTTGCTGCGTACCCAGTTCTTCAGGATGTTCTTGAGCTCGAACGGTTCGTCACCAAACTGCTTTTTGGCGTTCTCAGGATCCTGCTTGTAGAAGTCGAGAATCTGCTTCTTTGCCTCAGGCTCAACAGATACATATTCGTTGGTACCTGAACAGAAGTCGAGACGTGGCCAGGTGATTGGCACAGATGGTGAGTTGTATGCAGGACGCATCATCTGGTCGATATACCAGTCGGTCTGCAGGTAGCTCAGGTTACATACGCGGGCATCTGTTCCAACGCCTTCTACCTCCTGGTTGTACCAGAGTGGGAAGGTATCGTTATCACCATTGGTAAAGATGATAGGGTTGCCCTTCTCCTGGAGTGACATCAGGTAGTTCTGACCGAAGTCACGGCAGGTGTAACGGTTTGAACGGTCGTGATCATCCCAGGTCTGTGATGCCATCTGGATAGGTACGAGAAGTGTGATGACTGCTACGATGGCTGTTACGGCAGTACCGCTGAGCTTCATCTTGCGCTTCAGAATGTCGATGATGGCGAGTACGCCGAGACCGCACCAGATAGCGTATGCATAGAATGAGCCGGCATAAGCATAGTCACGCTCACGTGGCTGCATAGGTGTCTGATTCAGGTAGATGACGATGGCAAGACCTGTCATGAAGAACAGGAAGAATACAATCCAGAACTGCTGGATTCCGATAGGGAGGAGCACTTCCTCTTCCTTGCCGTTCTTCATTACCTTCTTCTTGCGGGTATACCAAGCCTGCCAGAAAAGTCCGATGAGACCGAGAATCAGCGGCATGCAGTAGAATACATTGTGGCCCTTGTTCGCCTTCAGATCGTCTGGCAATTTGCTCTGGTCGCCATAGAGTGAATCATCAATGAATGAGAAACCGGTAATCCAGTTTCCGTGCTCTGGCTCACCATTGCCCTGGATGTCGTTCTGACGGCCGGCAAAGTTCCACATGAAGTAGCGCCAGTACATGAAGTTGCACTGGTAAGAGAGGAAGAAGCGGATGTTGTCAAACTGTGACGGCATCTTCACCATCATACTCTCTCCGCAGCGGTCGTAAGGAATCTCTGTGCCTTCTACACCGCCCATCCAGTCTTCGTATGCCTGGGCATGAGCCGAACTGTACATACGAGGGAAGAGCATGTTCTGGGCATAAATATACTTATTCTTGTGACTTACTACAAAGTAAGAGTCCTTCTCATCAGCCGAAGCCTTCTCCTTGCGCTGGTAAACCGGTGCGCCTTCTTTCATGACAGGCTTGCACATGTTGCCGTCTACTTCGAGGGCTACCTGTGATGTATAAGCCTGGCCATAGAACAGAGGGCGGTCGCCATACTGGTCGCGGCTCAGATAACTTCCCAGGGTAAAGATGTCCTCAGGAGAGTTCTGGTCCATAGGAGGGTTGGCAGAAGAGCGGATCACGATGAGTGCGTAGCTGGAATAACCAATCATCAGCATCAGCATGCAGAGCAAGGCTGTGTTCTTGACGCGTGCTGAGATGAGCGGCAGGAGCTGCATCTTCTTCTTGGCGATGCCAGTAGATTCGTCAACGCCTGTTACTACTTCCTGCTTGCGCTTGTAGCCGAGTACGAACCAGAGGATAACCAGCACGATGATACCGGTGATGGGAGCTGTCCAGCCATATCCGTAGAATGGGATGCCGAGCATGCCGAAACCGAGAACGAAGGCGATATTCTGCTTCTTCTCGTTCTTCTCTGATGCATTACAGGTCTCGTAGATACCCCAGATGACAGAGGCTACAAGACAGATGATGTATACGATTTCACCGGTATTGAACGGACAGCCGAGGGTGTTGACAAAGAACAGCTCGAACCAGCCGCCTACGGTGATGATACCTGGAACCACACCATACAGTACGGCTACCACTACGAGGAATGAAAGGAACAGCGCCAGGAGTGAACCCTTGAGGTTGGCATGTGGCACCTTCTTGTAGTAATAAACCAATACGATGGCTGGGATACAGAGCAGGTTGAGCAGGTGGACACCGATACTCAAACCGGTCATATAGGCGATGAGCACAAGCCAACGGTCGCTATGAGGCTCGTCAGCATGGTCTTCCCACTTCAATATCAGCCAGAATACCACAGCGGTAAAGGCAGAAGAGAACGCATAAACCTCACCCTCGACAGCTGAGAACCAGAAGGTATCGCTGAAGGTGTAGATGAGTGCGCCCACCATTCCGGATGCCTCAATGGCAATCAGCTTGCTGGTGGTCAGTTCTTTCCAGTCGCTGATAACGAGTCGGCGAGCCAGGTGGGTGATGGTCCAGAAGAGGAACATGATACAGACGGCGCTCAGCAGGGCGCTCATCGTATTTACCATCTTGGCTACCTGGGTAGTGTCGCTGGCGAAATGTGTGAAGAAATTGCCTAAAAGCATGAAGAATGGTGCCCCAGGTGGGTGGCCGATCTCCTGCTTGTAAGCAGTCGTAATAAACTCTGGACAGTCCCAGAAACTGGCTGTCGGTTCAATTGTGGAACAATAAGTGAACGCCGCAATGATGAATGCGACCCATCCGAAGATATTGTCCACTAATCTGTACTGTTTCATTATTGTTTAAACTTTAATGTATTATATTTCTTTCTGAATGCTTTCTCTGTTTCTGAATGCTTTCTCTGTGCCTTTCAAAAAGGCACATTCCAGTTGCAAAGATAATAAAAAGATGAGATAATATGGATTTTTGCACCTGTTTTTTAGGCATTATTATATAATAAGCCTATACATTTAAGAAATGCTCTTCCAGTTTCTCTCTCGGCATATCTGCCGTATCGTGGTAGTGGAGATGATGATTTACGCAGGCGATGTGCTTTACGTTATTGAGCACTTCGGCTACATCATGGCTTACGATGATAATGGCGCACTCCCTGTTGATCTGTTCCAGCATCTCGTACATCTGCTTCTGGAAACGGCGGTCGATGTAGGTATTGGGCTCATCCAGTATTACTACATCGGGTTTCGAAACAATGGCGCGGGCGAGGAGTACTCGCTGCAGTTGTCCGCCGCTCAAGGCTGCGATATGGCGGTCTTTCAACTCTGTGAGCTGCATCTGTTCCAGACAGTCGAGAACCTGCTGGTGCTGTGCCTGGGTGTATCTCGAAAAGAGACTTTTGGTCTTGCTGAGTCCTGAGAGTACCACTTCATAGACGGAGATAGGGAACTGTTTGTCGAGATGATTGTATTGGGGCAGATATCCCATGCTGATTTCCCTTACTTCCTCCCCGTCTTTATAAAAGCGGATGCTGCCGTCTGTGGGTTTCATCAGTCCCAGGATGAGGCGCATGAGGGTTGTCTTGCCACCACCGTTGGGACCGATGATGCCAAGATAATCGTCTTTGTAGACGGTGAGGTTGATGTCATGGAGCACCTCCTTGCCTTCGTAACCAGCCGAAAGATGCTCGATTTTTATGATTGGAGTCATATGATTGTAGTTTTTACTTCCCAACAACGATTTTCTTACCTTGTACAGCTGCTGCCGCTTCCTGCATCGCCCAGTTCCAGTCGCCCTGCAATGGATTGATATTCATTGGCTTGGTCTGGCTCTCCTTGATGAAAGTTGTGGTGTTGCGGTTGGCAAATTCTGCCTGTATAAGGCAGAACTTGATCTTTTCTTTTCTGGCTCTTTCGATGAGACTCTTGAGCTGGGCGGCGCTTGGCTCCCTGCCTTCTTCCTCGATGGCAAGCTGCTCTAGCTGGTAATCACGTGCGAAGTAGGTGAGGATAGGGTGATAGATGACGAACTTGCGAACCATCTCCGGATTATCCTTGAAACTCTTTCTGATGATGCTGTCTCGCTTGTCGATGATCTTCAGCAGCGACAGATAGTTCTTCTCAAAGAATGCCTTGTTCTTCGGCTCCAAATTGCAGAGTGCCTTGAAGATGTTGCTGGAGATGATGCGGGCGTTTTTGCAACTCATCCATACATGCGGGTCGGTATTGCCGCCTGGTGTCTTGGCAGGCTTGATGCCCACGGAAGTATCTATCACTTTCATATCTGGAGCGTTGTCCTGCAACTTCTTCATCCAGGTCTGTTCGAAACCGATGCTTCCCACTTTCAGATAGAGGGCACTCCTGGAGAGTTCCATCATCTGCTGGGCATAAGGCTCGTAAGTTTCAGGATTGTTGCCGTTGGATACCATCACGTTGACATCCACCTTATCTCCGGCAATCTTATCAACGAAAAACTTGTAGGGAGGGATGGTTACGGTAACAGCAGGTTTGCCATCGCTGTTGGCGACAGATTCCTTTCCGTTACTTTCTGCGGTGTTACCTTTCTGCTGGCTGCCTTTACAGCCCGCGAAAACCACGCATAATATAATAAGGTATAAATACTTTCTCATAAGCAGTCAATCTATATGAATCAATTCTTTGTTTTCTTTCCAGCTTGTTTAAAAGATAAAACTGAGTCCGTAAACCAGCAGCACATATCTCAACACCTTTCCGATGGTGATGCTGATGACAGAAATCACGATGTTGGCTCTCGTCAGTCCCAAAACGATGGTGATGGCACTTCCCAACAGGGGCAGGAAGGCGAAGAATCCCATCCAGGCTCCTCTGTCGGCCATGAAGTTCTGAGCCTTGTCAAGACTCTCTTTCTTTACATGCAGATATTTCTCAATCCATTCCAGCTTGCCCATCCGTCCTACGCCATAGTTGAACATGGAACCGAGCACATTGCCGATGCTTCCATACAGTACGAGCTGGATAGGTTCCAGTCCGGCAGCCTGTAAGCCCGACATCACCACCTCGCTGCTGAAGGGAAAGAAACTGCCGGCAAGGAAGGCTGATACCAGCATGCCCCAGTAGCCCCAGCTCATTAGGAAATCTATTATCCAGCTCATAGTAATATGCTCTCTGGTACGAGTATGTTGTAAGCCATGATAAGTACCAGCATGATGAGCAGCAGGATGAAGGAGATGTTGGTAAACTTACCTCTGGTGAATGTGATGAAATGGGCGATAAGCGGTGCTGTATTCACAATCAGGATGCCGCCCAGTTCCTGTATATGTTGAGGCTGGAGGACGATGAAGATGATGCAGGCAACCGATATCATGATAAACGTTTCGTAGATCATGCGGGTTCGTATCTTATCGCCGTAGCTGGTGCGTATGAAGTGGATGGAACCGATGATGGTGAGCAGGGTAACGAAACTCAGGTTCAGAACCTGATGGTCGGTAACCTGCGAATAATCAAAGAGTTCGCTGTAGTTGATGAATTCGCAGAAGTGGTCAGCCAACCCCTGTATGTTGTCGGTATAGAAGAAATAGCCGGCTGCAAACCAATAGGGCACGATGTGACCTACCAGGGATGCAAAGAATGTCTTTACGCTAAACGAGAGGGTAAACACCATCATCATAATCCATAGGATAGGCATGAAATAGCCTATCTGCACGAAAACCATCGATGCCAGACCGATGCAGGCAAAGGCGTAGAAAGTCCAGCCTGTAGAGCGTTTATCCTGATAGCAATTCCAGATAATGAGATAAAAGGCGATGAAACACATCGTCACAATACTGCTTTTTAAAGAGAGGTGGGGGAGTCCTGCCATCGTCATTAATGCCAGAAAACTACAAGATACCATTCGGCTGTAGGTACGCATGAGGGCATTACGGTTGTTCAGTTCCACCATCAGCAGGGTAGACATGGCTGTGAAAGCAAATTCTACCCAGATATTGGATACCAATAAACCTACTGCAACCCAAACCAGTGTGGCAAGGGTTGCAGTAATAGGTAAAGAGTAGCGGCTAGCCGCTACTTTATTTTGAAAAGTTTTCTTTCTTAACATCTAATTCAACATTAAAAAACTAAAGATCCTGTCCGATATCAGAACGGAAGTACTTGTCGGTGAACTGGATCTTCTGTGCCTCAGCAAAGCTCTTCTTCAAGGCTTCTTCCTTGTTCTTGCCGTAGCTGCTTACGCAGATGACACGACCACCGTTGGTTACTACCTGACCATCCTTCATGGCTGTACCGGAGTGGAATACTACCGAACCTTCTACATCGTCGATGCCCTGGATAGGATAACCCTTCTTGTAAGCCTCAGGATAACCGCCGCTTACGAGCATCACGCAGACTGCTGCACGCTCATCAAACTCGATGCTGCGCTTGTCCAAATCGCCTGCTGCTACACCTTCGAAGAGATCCACGATGTCGCTCTTCAGACGGAGCATCACGCTCTCTGTCTCAGGGTCACCCATACGGCAGTTGTACTCGATGACCATAGGCTCGCCTTCTACGTTGATCAGACCGAAGAAGATGAATCCCTTATAGTCGATGTTCTCCTCAGCCAGTCCCTCTACGGTAGGACGGATGATACGCTCGTCAACCTTCTGCATCCACTCCTTGGTAGCGAATGGTACAGGGGTAACGCTACCCATACCGCCAGTGTTCAGACCGGTATCGTGCTCGCCGATGCGCTTGTAATCCTTAGCCTCAGGCAGAATCTTGTAGTTCTTGCCGTCGGTCAATACGAATACAGAGCACTCGATGCCGCTGAGGAATTCCTCGATGACTACGCGTGCAGAAGCGTTGCCGAACATACCGCCGAGCATCTCCTTGAACTCTTTCTTAGCCTCTTCCAGGGTAGGGAGGATGAGAACGCCCTTACCGGCGCACAAACCGTCAGCCTTCAATACATAAGGAGCCTTCAGTGTCTCCAGGAATTTCAAGCCTTCCTCTACGTGCTCGCCGTCGAAAGTCTCATACTGGGCAGTAGGGATGTTGTGGCGCTTCATGAACTTCTTGGCGAAGTCCTTGCTGCCTTCCAGTACGGCGCCAGCCTTTGATGGACCGATGACAGGGATGTTCTGGGTGCGAGGATCGTTCTTGAAGTCATCGTAAACACCCTTTACCAATGGGTCTTCCGGACCAACTACCACCATATCAACGCCATTTTCTACAGTGAAGTTCTTGAGCGCCTCAAAGTCGTCTGCCTTGATGTCTACGTTCTCGCCGACATTCTGAGTACCGGCATTACCAGGAGCGATGAAGAGTTTCTCACACTTCTCGCTCTGAGCGATTTTCCATGCTAAGGCGTGCTCGCGGCCACCGCCTCCTAACAATAAAATTTTCATTTGCTGTAAGTTATTGTTTGTTATTTGATGTAGAAGTAAACTCCCCTTTTCCGGGGGATGTTTACTCCTAGATATTTACTTGAGATAATCGAAGAAATAATTGCTGATGCGCTCATGCAGATGAGTGCTCTGATGACCTCTCATGTTGTGAGGCTCGCCAGGATAGACGAAGAAGTCTGGCTGGGTGCCTGCTGCGATGCAAGCCTTGAGGAAGGTGAGGCAGTGCTGTGGCACTACGGTCACATCGTTCAAGCCCTGGATAATCTGCAGCTTGCCCTTCAGGTTCTTTGCCTGATAGAGCAGGGAGGTCTTCCTGTAACCTTCTGGGTTGGTCTGTGGGGTGTCCATATAGCGCTCGCCATACATCACCTCGTACCAGTGCCAGTCGATTACCGGACCGCCTGCTACGCCTACCTTGAACACATCAGGGTGGTTGGTCATCAGTGAGATGGTCATGAATCCGCCGAAGCTCCAGCCGTGAACGCCAATCTTGTCAGCATCTACGTAAGGAAGCGTCTTCAGATATTCCACACCCTTCATCTGGTCTTGCATCTCAATCTGTCCGAGCTGGCGGAAGGTAGCCTGCTCGAAAGCCTTGCCACGGTTCTCGCTTCCACGGTTGTCGAGGATGAAGAGCAGATAGCCCTTTTCTGCCATGTAGGTTTCCCAACCACGGCTAGAGTAGTTCCAGCGGGCATCTACGTTGTGGGCATGAGGTCCACCATATACATATATAATGGTAGGATACTTCTTGTTTGGATCGAAGTTTACCGGTTTCACCATTCTCCAGTAGAGGTCTGTTTCGCCATCGGCAGCCTTGATGGTACCGCAGCTGTACTCAGGTACATTGTAGCCCTTCCAAGGGTTCTCGGCAGTGAAGTAAGCGGTGCGCTTGCCGTTCTCGGTATTCACGAGGGCAATCTTGCGAGGCACGGTAGGAGTAGAGTAGTTGTCGAAGACATACTGTCCGTTCTCGCTCAAAGTGGCGCTGTGCCATCCCTTGCCGCAATCATCTACCAGCGTACGCTTGCCGGTTTTTGTGTCTACGGCAAAGATGTTTCTCTGGATAGGCGATTTCTCGTTAGATGCGATGATGATACTCTTGCGCTTGCTGTTGAAACCGAGCACTTCCATCACCTCCCATTTACCGGAAGTCAACTGCTTGATTTCGAGCGATTCTGTGTTGCTGGCCATGCGGCTTCCGTGCTTGCCCAGGGTGCAGAGATAGAGGTGGTTGTAGCCATCCTTGCGGCTCTGCATGATGAAACTGCTGCTGTCCCAAGGCAGGAACTGGATTGGGTGGCAAGGTTCTACATATTTCTCATCGGTCTCGCGATAGAGTTCGCCTGTCTTCTCGCCGGTTTCTGCATTGTAGGCAGTCAGACGGCAGTCGTTCTGGTCGCGGTTCAGTTCGAACATATAGATGGTTTTGCTGTCCGGACTCCATGCGATGTTGGTGAAGTAGCGGTCGGTTGGGTCGCCCGCCTTCAGATAGATGGTCTTGCCGGTCATGCAGTCGAACACGCCTACGGTTACCTTGTGTGATGTCTCGCCAGTCATCGGATACTTGTCTGGTGCAGGAGTAGCAATGCAACTCTGTGTTTCAGGATGATTGAAACCGATTTCCGGGATGTCGACCTGCGGATAGTCGGTTACCATACTCTGGTCCATGCGATAGAAGGCGAGCAGTTCGCCGTTCGGACTCCAGAAGGTTCCCTTGCTGATACCGAACTCATCGCGGTGAACACTCTGTCCATAAACAATTTCGCGGCTTCCATCCTTTGATAGCTGGAAATCGTGAGATTTCTTCTCTTTTGTCAAGGCGTTGCTGGTTACATCGAAGGTACGCACATAGAGGTTGCTGCCCTTCAGATAGGCGAAGGCGTTCTGCTGGGCGTTGGCCTCCAGGAGGTTCTCGCCGTCAGCAAAATCCATCTCGCTCAGCAGCTTATGCTTCTTGAAGTCTACGGTATAAGTCTTGCTGCCGTTGCTTACCATCACGACGCTCTTGCCTGCAAACGGGAAGAGAGCATTGTAGAGGGCTCTTACCTTGATGTCTTTGGTAGGAGCAATCCACTGGTTGATGTCATTGATGCCGAAGAGTTTGGTCTCCTTGCCTGTCGTCTTGTTGACGAGATAGCAGGCATCCACATCCTGGCGAACGAGTTCATTGCCCCACCAGGTGCACCAGCGGTTCTTAGCTACCATGTTACGATAGTTGTTGCCGCCGAAGTTCAGGTCTTCCAATGTAAAGGTTTTCTCGCCTTTCTGAGCAGGAACCACGCCCTGAGCCTGTAAGTCGGTTGCATTCATAGCCATCATAATCATAGCAGCAAAAGATAATTTATAAATTGAATTCTTCAGATTCATTATATTCTTTACTTTACTTTATCGGGTTTACCACCCATGCGTTGTGAAACACGACGTATGGGTAGTATGTCTCTTTAATCCTCGTCGTCGAAGTCAACGCTGAAGTTCTTCTTGCCTCCGCGCTTGCCTCCGAAATCACGGCCACCACGTTTGTCGCCCTTGAAGCCACCACGCTTGTCGCCTTTCTCGAAACGTTTTCCACCGAAGTCACGGCCACCCTTGCGGTCGCCCTTGAAGCTGCGGCTTCCACGCTTGTCATCGTCGTCATCATTGCGTCGACCGCCGCCGATACGTGAACGGCCGCCCTTATGGAACTCAGCACGCTTCTTCTCGAAGTCTTCCAGACGGTGAGTATGGAACTTGAAAGAACGGATATCGTCCTCCTCGTTTTCAGTCTCCTCGCTAACACGCTTCTTGAATTCACGCTCCTTCTTGAAACGGTGCTTCTGAGCCATCTCGCTCTTCTCGCGCTCAGTCTTCACAATACCGCCTTCAGAACGGAAGTCCTTCATCTTGCCGTCGAACATCACATACTTGCGGAATTCGCATTCCAAGCTTCCGTTGAATACAGGAATCTTGATAGATGGTTTCAGACCAATCTGCTCGAAGCACTCCTCGCGGTAGCTCAATACCCAAGCCTCGTTGCCGGCAAAAGCCTTCTTGAAGCGCTCACCTATCATCTTGTAGGTGTTCAGAAGGTTAGGGGTAGAGATGCGCTCACCGTATGGAGGGTTCATCACGATGATGCTCTTCTCTGCTGGCTGGGTGAAGTCCTTGAAATCAGCCTGTGAGATGGTGATGTCCTTGCTAAGACCGGCAGCACGAACGTTGAGATTAGCTGTATTGACAGCCTTCATGTCAACATCGTAGCCATAGATATGGTGCTCGAACTCGCGCTCCTGAGAGTCGTCGTTATAAATCATATCGAAGAGATCCTGGTCAAAATCGTTCCACTTCTCGAAGGCAAACTCCTTGCGGAATACACCTGGAGAGATGTTGCGGGCGATGAGGGCAGCTTCGATGGCGATGGTACCTGAACCACACATCGGGTCGATGAAATCGCATTCGCCCTTCCAGCCGGTCATCAGAATCATACCTGCAGCGAGAACCTCGTTGAGAGGAGCCTCTACCTGCTCCTGGCGGTAGCCACGGCGGTGCAGACTCTCACCACTCGAATCGAGACTCAAGGTGGCATTGTCTTCTGCAATGTGGATGTTGAGGCGGATATCTGGGTTAGATACGCTGATATTTGGACGTGTACCCTGCTTCTCGCGGAACCAGTCAACAATCGCATCCTTTACCTTGTAAGTTACGAAGCGTGAGTTGCGGAACTCCTCTGAGTAGACTACTGAGTCAACAGAGAAAGTCTTCTTCACGTCTAAGATGTCATCCCACTTGATCTTCTGAATCTGATCATACACCTCTTCAGCGCTTCTCGCCTTGAAGTGCTTGATAGGCTTTAAGATACGGATGGCTGTGTGCAACTGGAAGTTAGCACGATACATCATTTCCTTGTCGCCTGTGAAAGACACCATGCGGCGACCGATCTGTACATTATTGGCACCCAACTGGGTGAGCTCTTCAGCCAAGACAGGCTCGAGGCCCATGAAGGTCTTGGCAATGAGTTCAAATTCCTGTTCCATTATTGAATTCTATATCTAATAAACTTTGTTTTTCTTTTTTATATTTCTTTGTTTTCGGTTTCATATCCTTGGTAACCCATACGTTGGCTCCCACTACGCAGCCTTCTCCGATGGTGATGCGACCGAGGATGGTGGCATTGGCGTAGACGATGACATCATTTTCGAGGATAGGGTGGCGAGGGATTCCCTTGATAGGATTGCCGTCCTTGTCGAGAGGGAAACTCTTGGCTCCGAGGGTTACACCCTGGTAGAGTTTCACATTGTCACCGATGATGCAGGTAGCTCCAATCACCACACCCGTACCGTGGTCGATGGTGAAGTGCTTGCCGATGGTAGCCTCCGGGTTGATATCAATACCGGTTTCCGAATGCGCCAGCTCAGTCATCATTCTCGGAATGAGCGGCACTCCCAGTTCGTGCAGCACGTGAGCGATGCGGTAGTTGGTAATCGCCTTGATGACCGGGTAGCAGGAGATGATTTCTCCGTGGCTCATGGCAGCCGGGTCGCCCTCGTAGGCAGCCTCTACATCGGTAGCCAGAATCTTGCGCAGTCTCGGGAATTCCATGATTGCCTTGGCTGCAATCACGCCTGCCTTGGCACGCTGGTGCTGCAGTTCAGCCTGGGTTTCCGTTTCGCAGTCGTTGGCGAAGCAGAGACCGGCGAGAATCTGCTCTGACAGCATCTCATAGAGTTTCTCTACTCTTACTCCAATATGATATTTGATGGTTGAGATATTTACCGAAGAATTGCCGAAATATCCCGGAAAGAGGATAGAACGGGACAAACTGATAATTTCTTCGAGCGCCTTGCCCGAAGGAAGTGGATTCCCGTATCGATGCTGATGGAAGAGACCCTTCATAGATTCGGCGCTCGAAAGCTCCTCGATGGTCTCTGTCAGCTGATGAGTTAATGTATCTTTACTCATTTTCTTAATGTCTCAATAAAATTTTGAGTGCAAAGATACGATTATTTTCTTGAATGACAAAGAAATAGCTACGGTTTTTTGTATTTTTTAGAGTGATTTTTTGAGGGAGGAAAGACGGAAAGACCCATGTACGGTGTTTTACCGTACATGGGTCTGGCTTGTCTTATTTTGCGATGCTGTCCAGGAAGAGGAGCAGTCGGTTGGTGACGTTTACCTCTGAAACACCGGAATCGAAGTCGAGCGATACGAGGTTGAGCATTGGGAACCGGTCGTGGAGACGTTTCTCGATGCCCTTGGAAATCACGTGGTTAGCGATGCAACCGAAAGGCTGGAGCGAGATGATGTTGTTCACGCCATCACGGATGTAACCTACGATGTCGGCAGGCAGAAGCCAGCCTTCGCCAAACTGGGCTGCGAGCGAAACCAGTCCCTGTACGTCCTTCGCATCATCATAGATATTGGTGAACGGACGGAAGTAGCGGAACTTGCCGGCAGCCTTGTTTACCTGGCGCAATCTTCTGCCTATCAGCGCCTGATAAGCGCCCTTGATGATGAAATCGGGCACTTTGGTGCAACTCAGCCGCATGTGTTTCTGTATCTCCACGTTCACAAATTCCTGCAGGAAGAAAGGGGCAAGCAGAGGCGGAACCACCTCTATGCCGCGCGAGATGATGTTCTGCTCCAGGAACTGGTGGGCGAAAGGATTGAACTTCAGGAAGATTTCACCTACGATTCCTACCTTCGGCAGTTCTCTTTCGAGGGTCATCTGGTTGAATTCTTCGGCTGCCTGTTCCAGGAGTCGGATGAGTCCTTTGGCTGAATTCTGGGCGATAGGTCCGTCTATCAGCTGCATGTATTTATCGCGCAACTCTCTGGCAATGCCCGGTTTACGCTCTCTTACGATGCAGGCGTTGTACATTTCGTTGATTGCATCGCCATAGAAAATGGCGGTAACGATAATCTGACTGTATTTCAGCCAAGGCACATTGAAGCCGTCCTGCTCGTTGTAGTCTTGCTTGTCGTCTGTTGAGCCTGATGCTTCGCCTGTTGAGGCTGTTACACCGAGCGTGAGCAGCGGAATATCCTGGAATCCATTGGAAATCATCGCACGTTTGATGAGACCGGCGTAGTTGGTTGCGCGACACTGGCCGCCCGTCTGACTCATCACTACTGCCGTATTGTTCAGGTCGTATCTGCCTGATTTCAAGGCTTTGATGATGTCGCCGACGATGAGTGTTGCCGGATAACAGACTTCGTTGTTGGCAAACTTCAAGCCGAGTTCGGCGCTTACCTCATCGCTCATTGGAAGTACCTCAACATCATAGCCTATCAGTTTCAGGATAGGCGGAATGATAGGGGTGAGGTATTCGGTCATGAAAGGAGCGAGAATCTTGCGATGAATATCCTGCTTGGTGAATACCTTGGTCTGTTGTAAATGTTGAATGTTGAGTGTTGAATGTTGAATGTTGAGTGTTGAATTCTTTACTCCCTTCAGGCTTTCTATCAGCGAGCGGACACGGAGTTTCAGGGAGCCGATATTGCTCACATCATCTATCTTTAGCAGCGTGAACGGCTTGTTGTGGCGCTTCATGATGTCGCGAATCTCGTCCTGGATAAAACTGTCAGGACCGCAGCCGAAGCTGGTCATCTGGACGAAATGAACCTCATCGCCCTGTTCGGCTGCCCATTGTGCTGCCTTCAGAATGCGGTTCATATACGCCCATTGCTTCACGAGATAAGTCTCTGGCTGACAGTTGTATGCTTCGTTGTTGTCTTGGCTGGCTAATGCAGCCTCATTTCTTTCTGCTGCCAGGTCCTCCAGATTGAAGTCTTTGAAATCTGCAAAGAGATTACCCCGGGCGATGTCTTCGCTGATGACGTTGACTCCCAGATTGGCAATCATCTCGCTCAGCTTGTGCTGAATCAGCGGGTCTGTATGATAAGGACGGCCAGCCAGCAGAATCGTAAGTCCCTTGTTTGGCTTCAGAATCTCCCAGCCCTGTTTCTTGATTTCAGCTGCATATACTGCCTGAGCATAGAGGGCCACTCTCAGCGCTTTATGGGCAGCCTTCTTGCTTACTCCCAGTTGCTTGAGATAATCGGTAATCTGCTTTTCCAGCGCCTTAGGCTGGGCAAAGTTGATGACGGGCGTATCGATCGGTTTCTTCAGATTGATGACCGACTTGATGACATCGCTGTAGCCCGAAACGACCGGACAGTTGAAGCTGTTCAGCGTATTCTTCGGGTCGTCATTATGTTCATAAACCACGTATGGCATGAGGATGCGGTCTACCTTCGGGTTCTCGTTGAGTTCCTTCAGATGACTGTGAGCCAGTTTAGCCGGGAAGCAGATATTGTCGCTCATCACCGTATTCAAGGCTCCTTCATACTGGCTGAAAGTGGAATCGGAAGAGAGAATCACGCCCAATCCTGCTGCCCGGAGCAGCGCATTCCAGAACGGATATTCCTCGTACATGTTGAGGATGCGAGGAATGCCTACTTTGACGTTGTGTTTTACAACGTCAAGTGGGTTAACTTCTTTTCTATCAAAGAGTAAACTATATTTGTATTCGTAGATATTCTTGCCTTTTATCCCGTTTGCTCCCTTGTTGTTGAACACACGCTCACACTTGTTTCCGGAGTAGAATCGGTTGCCGCCGGCAAAGGTGTAGCGGGAAACATAACAATGGTTTTCGCAGCCTTTGCATTGCAGCTGCTTGGTTTCATAATGAGCCAGATTCTGGAGATCATCGATGGATCTTGATGAGGCAGGGTGCTCGTCTTCTGCAGATGTGCGATGCTTGTAATCTGCCGCCGCATGAAGGGCACAGCCGTAGGCGCCCATCAGTTCAGGCATGTTGCTTCGTGCCACTTCGGTATGGGTGAGCAACTCAAATGCTCTTACCACCGCATCGTTTCTCATCGTACCACCCTGCACAACGATTTTGCCTCCAAGGTTCTCATTACCATGGAGTTTCAATACCTTATAAAGACAGTTCTTGATGACCGAATAAGAGATTCCGGCAGAAATATCAGCAACAGATGCGCCCTCTCTGAGCACCTGCTTCACCTTCGAGTTCATGAAGACGGTGCAGCGGGTTCCCAGGTCGCAGGGAGCCTTCGACTGGCAGGCGAGTTGGGCAAAATCGCCTACAGAATAACCCATGTTGTTGGCAAAGGTCTGGATGAATGTTCCGCAGCCCGAACTGCACGCCTCGTTGAGTTCCATGCGCACCACAGCCCCTTTCTCCACGAAGATAGCCTTCATGTCCTGTCCGCCGATGTCCAGGATAAAACTCACGTCGGGCATGAGTGAGGCAGCAGCTCTTTCGTGCGCCATTGTTTCGATAATGCCGCTGTCGAGGCCGAAAGCCGCCTTGATGAGTTCTTCGCCGTAACCTGTAGAGCAGGAGCCTACGATTTCCAGTTCAGCGCCTCGCAATGCAGCTTCCTGCTTCAGGGCGTTCAGTCCATCCGCTACTGCCTTGATCGGATTTCCCAGATTCAGGCGGTAATTGGTAAAGACAATATCTCCCGTAGGCGTCTCCGCATTCACCCTTACCGCAACAATCTTCGTCGTAGTAGAGCCCGAGTCAATACCAATCACAACCTGCTGTTTCCCTTTATTCAGCGGTTGGGTTTCGGTAGCGAATTTCGCCTTTGATTTGAGCCATTCCTGGTGCTCTTTCTCATTCTTGAACAGAGGCAGCAGACTGCTGGTCCATTCCGTTTGTATTTCTTTTTTCATCCGACTTCTGAGAACAGATACTGAGGCTGCAGAATCTGCCGATTTTGCCCGGTAAGCACAGCCCAGAGCCGGAATGAGATTGCTGTTTCCGGATACGATGAAGTCGTTTGGAGAGAGATGGAGATAATCGCAGAAAGCCTTGCGGAGAGCCGGAAGAAAGGTCAGCGGACCGCCGCAGAGCAGGATAGGAGCCTCGAAGCTGATGCCGTGAGAAAGCGTTACCACCGTCTGTACGGCAATGGAATGGAAGATGCTGGCTGCAATATCTGCTTCGGGCAGATTGCGCGCCATCAGGTTCTGGATGTCGGTCTTGGCGAACACGCCGCAGCGGGCAGCCATCGGATAAACGTGTTCTGCCTTCATCGCCAACTCGCTCATCTTCTGGTTCTCTACGCCCATCAGCACACTCATCTGGTCGATGAAAGCACCCGTTCCGCCGGCACAGTTGCCGTTCATGCGCAGTTCCATATTTCCGTTTTCCTTGAAGAAGATAACCTTCGCGTCCTCGCCACCAATATCGATGAGCGCCTTTGCCTCAGGATGAGCCGTACGGGCATAGACCGATGCAGCCACCACCTCTTGTACAAACTCCGCCTGGAGCTGTTCGGCAGTAGCCATTCCTACGCTTCCCGTTACGCAGATTCTTGCCTCTGCATCGCCCGTGAGGGCTAAAATCTCATCGAAATATTGCGACACAAGTTCGTTGACACGAGCGTTGTGGCGTTCGTATTTTGAGTAAATTACCCGGTTATCGCTGTCGATAACGGCTATTTTGGCTGTCGTAGAACCAACGTCCAATCCTATGTAATAAATCTTCTCCATTTCTCTTATCTCAAGTATTTTCTCTTATCTTCTAGTATCTTCTTATCTTCTAGTGGCTTTTCCCAAGTTCCATCTGCTCTCTTCTCATATCCCTGAAAGCGCTCCAGGCTATCAGAACCGCAACGGCAAACGAGCAGCAATCTGCCCACATCTGACACATCTCCACGCCCAGCAGTCCGAAGAAATAGGGGAGGATGAAGATGAGCGGAATGAAGAAAAGTCCGCTTCGTGCCGCCGCTACGATGTTGGCTCTCACCGGTTTACGGATGGTCTGCATCAGCATGTTGGTGAGCACGATGCTGGCTACGAGCGGAAAACTGAGCACCTGCCATCGCAAAGCCACCGAACCTACGGCTACAACCGCTGCATCATCGCGGAAGATGCTGATGATGGAAGTTGAGAAGATGAAGCCGAGAAGGGCACAGACGCTGAGGAAAACCGTGCCGCATCTGATGCAGAAAAAGAAGGCTTCCTTTACGCGCCCATAGAGTTTGGCGCCGTAGCAGAATCCGCAGAGCGGCTGGAATCCCTGACCCAGACCAATGACCATCGCATAGGTGAAGAAGGAGATGCGGGTAACGATGCTCATGCCCGCAATGGCTGCATCGCCAAACGCACCTGCTGCCACATTGAGCATCAGCGTAGCGATACTTCCCAGTCCCTGTCTTGACAGCGAAGGGGTTCCGCCGAAGATAATCTCCTTGGCAAAGGCGCGGGTAGGGGTGAAATTGCAGAGACGGATGCGGATGTTCTCGCCTTTATGCGTCATCCAGAAGAGCATGGCGCAGCCGAAACACTGGCTGGTGAGGGTGGCTACGGCGGCTCCGGTAATGCCCAGCTGGAAGTAGAGAATGAGCAGAGGAGCCAGAATCAGATTGAGCAGCACACCCGACATGATGCCCTTCATCGCATACATCGTATTGCCCTGAAATCGCATCAGATTATTCAGCGTAAGCGAGGTGGTCATAAAGGGAGCACCCAGCAGGATAATGCCCAGATAACGCTCTGTATAAGGAAGAATGGTGGGCGTAGAACCCATCAGAAGACAGAGCGGAGTGAGGAAAAGATGACCCAGAATGGCGATGAGGAGACCGGTAAGAAAACTCAGTACAAAGCCCGTTGTTGCCATCTTCTGTGCCTCTTCCGTATGCTTGGCGCCCAACTGGCGCGAAACATAATTGCCCGCTCCGTGACCGAAGAAGAAACCAATCGCCTGAATCACAGCCATTGCTGCAAAGGAAACGCCTACCGCTGCCACACTCTGCGTGTTGATGCTGCCCACGAAATAAGTGTCGGCGAGGTTGTACATGCTCGTCGACAGCATACTGATAATCGTTGGTATGGCCATCGTGAAAATCACATGATGCACAGGGGCATGTGTGAGGAACGTATAGTTGTCTCTTTTCTCTTTCTTCATAACTTTATGATGCTCTTTTGGGGCATTTCATCCTGCAAAGGTACATAAATATCCACAAAGTTGGACAATTATGAACAAACTTTTATAAATTTATAAGAAAAGAGTTGCATTATTCATAAATTTATTGTATTTTTGCACCGCAATTGAATATATATACATAAAACAATATACTAATGAATGATGAGATAAGAATCATACCGATAACGACTAAAAAAGGGCTGAAAACCTTCATTCAGTTTCATTATGATCTCTACAGAGGCCATAAGTTTGCCATTCCTTTTTTGCGTTTCGATGAGATGAATACGCTGGACCCAAAGAAGAATCCTGCCTTCGAATTCTGCGAGGCTCAATACTTCCTGGCGGTTGACAGCGAGGCTCGTATCGTAGGTAGAATTGCTGGCATTATCAACCATCGTGCCAACGAAGAGTGGAACAAGAAGCAGGTTCGCTTCGGCTGGTTTGATTTCGTGGATAATGTAGCGGTTTCCTGTGCCTTGTTGCGCGCGGTAGAAAACTGGGGCAAGAGCAAGGGAATGAACGAATGCGTAGGTCCGCTCGGCTTTACGGATATGGACCGTGAAGGCTTGCTCATCGAGGGCTTCGACCGGAAGTCTACGATGTATATCAATTACAATTATCCTTATTATAAGACGCATCTGGAGAGTTATCCGCTCTATGAGAAGGATAACGACTGGCTGGAGTACCGCATCAGGATTCCGGAAGTGACGCCGGCTAAGTTTGCCAAGACTGCCCAGATGATAGAGAGCCGATATAATCTGCATGTTCATAAGTTCACCCGCCAGGAACTGACCTCGGGAGGAATGGGCAGGAAGGTGTTCGAAATCGTGAACGAGACTTACAAGAATCTCTATGATTTCCAGCAGCTTACGGAGAAGCAGATAGATGAATATGTAAATACTTATATCAAGAAGGCTGACTTGAACCTGGTAACGGGTGTGGTAGATGGCAACGCTGGCAACAAGCTGGTTGCCTTCGGTGTTTCCTTCCCTTCGTTTACCGATGCGCTGCGCGAGATAGGCGATGGCAAGCTTTTCCCTACGGGTTGGCTGAAGGTGCTGAAGGTTCTGAAGTGGCACAAGACGGATACGGTAGATTTGCTCTTGATAGGTGTTCTTCCGGAATATCGCAAGAAGGGAGCCAACGCGCTTATTTTTGCCGATCTGATTGAGCAGTATCGCCGTTATGGTTTTAAATGGGCAGAGGCAATGCCGCAGATGGAGACCAATACCGGTGTTCAGAGCCAGTGGCAGTATCTGGAGAGCGAACAGCATCGCCGTCATCGCTGCTATAAGAAGAAGATTTAAAAGCCTCTGTTTTGTGCCGTTTAGGCGTAAAAAGATAGAAAATGGGCTAAAAAGTTAAAAAAACTAACTCATAGTTTTGTGGTTCTCAACTCATAGCTTTCCGGTTAGCAACTCATAGTTTTCCGGTTCTCAACTCATAGCTTTCCGGTTCTCAACTCATAGTTTTCCGGTTGAGAAAATGTAAAATGCTAAACTTTCTCATGCCCGTTCAAGCAACGGGCTGAAGGTCCACAAACTCCGGAAGCAGCACGCCCTGAAAGGGCAGAAGCTCCTAGCCCAGGGCGCTGCCTTGGGTATACTAGCAATCAGCAAGGCGCCCTGTAAGGGCAAAAGCTTAAAATACCAGGCGATAAACAAAGCTTTTGCCCTTACAGGGCGACAAGTTTGCGTCCATAATACCCAGGGCGCTGCCCTGGGCTAGGAGCTTCTGCCCTTTCAGGGCGTATTGGGTAATTTCAACCGTACAGGTCGAAAAAGTTGATAGTTAATAGGGCGTAGCCGTTTGCAAGATTGCTATAAACTATCAACTATAAACTATCAACTTAAATATAGTATTCTGCCGAATCAACCAAACCGGCTCTCAGCGCATATTTCGTAGCCTCGTGAACGTTGTTTACGCCCAGCTTGCGGAAGATGTTCTTGCGGTGGGTATTGACCGTATGGAAGCTGGAAAAGCGCTTCTCGGCTATTTCTTTCGTCGTCATTCCCAGCGCAATGTCCTTCAGAATCTCTGTCTCGGTCTTGGTGAGGTTGATTTTCTCCTGCTCCTCCTGTTTCGGAGCCAGAAGAACCTCCATCATGCGCTGGCAGACAAAACGGTTGCTTGCCACACAAAAACGTATCGCCTCCTTGATTTCCATTAGCGAACACTCCTTCAGCAATACGCTGAACTGCGTACTGCTGGCGATGAGAATCTTCACGAAATCGGCACTCAGATCCTCACTGAACAGTAGCCAGCGTGTGTATGGGAAACGCTGGTTTAAAATAAGTAATTCGGCAGCATCATTGATGTCGAAAAGGGTGTAGTCGAGTATTACGACCGTATCCTCATTCTCCTTTAAGGCAAGCATCAGGTCTGCCTTGTCTTCGATGGTCCGGGTTTCCAAACCCTCTATCTTACTGATCACATAGCTCAATCCGGCTCTTGTGATGTCCTGTTTGTCTGCTAATAGAATCTTCATTGTGTTTACTCTCTTATATGTTGTTTATATATGTACGCAGATGCCTTGATGCAGTAAAAATACTGCATCAAGGCATCTTTTTTCTTATTAGAATGACATGAGGAAGCCCATACGGATGCCCCATTTTGAAATGTTTGCATGGTCATAATAGTTGAGGCGGCGAACATAATCGATTCCGAAGAACTTGAAGATGTTGTGCACGCCGGCTACAAACTCCCAGTATGGCGTCTTGCCAAAAGTATAGGAGTTGGTAGGGAACTTGAAGAGCTTCTCATCATTGAGGTTCTTGCTCGGGTCGTTCTTGCTGGTCAAATCGCCCCAAACACCCTTGATGGCTACATATTCACGCCACTTCAGCTTCTTGATAAGCGGAATGCGGTTGAGCAGCTTGCCGTTCATATCCCAGGCTACTGACCAGAACAGCTGGCGGTCGCTCAGGAACTCCCAGTCCTTCATCATGCTGATGGTTGCCTCCTGCTCGAAGATAGAGAGGTTGACCGGTGGCTGGATGAGCATGGTGAAAGGCACTTTGCTCCACTGCGCCTTGCCCACGATGTTGAAATCCATATAACCGAAGCTTCCCAGCCACTGGCGCTTGTAAATGCCCAGCGTGGTGAGGTTGCTCTGATACTGGCCGCCCATGAATCCGTCTAAGCCCATGGTGTGGCGAAGCGAGATTTCAGGACTGTCGAGGTTGATTGGCAGGCGCTGCTGCTTGGTGTTGACATAGGTGACACCCGGGTTGTAATCTAAGCCTACACTCGCCTCTGTGGTGCGTATCTTGCGTATTTCCTCGCCGTCGCTCACCCTGTAGTAGTGGAGATTGCCCACGGTGCGGTTGCTCTGCCAGCGGAGGCTGGTGTCGAAGCGGAATCCCCAGTCGGTTTCGTAGGTGAAAGTCACCTTCTGGCGGTGATACTGATACATCTGGTCCTGCGTGGTGGCACGGAGGGTCATGAAGAAGTTGTCCTTGTTGTGCAGCAGGTTATCATCGGATGGAGATGTAATATCATGCCCCAGCTCGAAGGTAAGCTTGCGCATCGGGAACTCGAACGGACTGTTTTTCTTCTTGTTGAACGAATAGGTGAGCACATGGCCGTAATACCACTTGTTGCTCTTCAGACCGTAGGCGCCGTAACCATCCCAGAAGAAGTGAGGGTTGAGGGCTGCCATCGTTCTGCCCGCCAGACGCAGGCGCACACCGTCTACGTAGTTGTTGGAGAGGAACGTGTTGATAGGTCCGAGGTCGAAGAGGCTGCGGCGGTCGTTGATGATGCTGTCTCTTTCAACACCCAGACTGTCTTTCACCGTTACCTTCTTGCCCTTGGTATGCGCCACTTCCACATAGTTCTCCATCAGGGCTCTCACACCGAAGATGATGTATTTGAATCCCTTGGAGTTCTCCATGCGGTGGATAAAGCTGTCCATCGACGATTCGCTCTTCGTGAGGCCCACCTGCCGGTATTTGTTCCAGTAAGCCTCATCGCGGTTCATCGCATCCATATCGTGCCTGATCTTCGCCTTGCCCTTGAAGAGCTGCTTCGGCAAGGCATCGAAGGCATAATCGGTGATTCGCGTGTTTCGCACCACCAGCAGGTCCTGAAGGAGCTTGTTGACGTGCAGTTCGGCTATCATATCGTCTTTAGTGAGCACCCACTCGCCGTTGTCGAGCTTGGTGTACTCCTGTTCAATCTTCATGTCAGTAACCCAGTTTACATCGCTGTTGTGAGGCATGTAGAGGTTACATTTCTTCACGTGCAGGCTGCTGTCGGCAAGTACATAGAGCTCGCCTCGGAATCCGAAGTCCTGGCTGTTGGCTGGGATAAACTGCAGATGGTAGCAGAGATCTCTTTCCACATACACCGTATCTTCGATGTAATAATGGTAGAAGCTGATGGCTGTTCTGCCGATAGGAGATGGGAAGGGATACTGCAGCAGGCGCACGTAATCATCGTAGATGTCCACATCGGTGAACACCTCTTTCAGGGCGGTGTTAAGAATCTCTCCGGTCTGGATTACCTGTCCGATTCCATTGCTCTGCTGACCCTTGATGATGTCCTTTTCGGTCTTCGGATCTTTGCGGTAAATATGCTGTGAAACCGTCTCGTCGATGCTGACAGGCAGGGTGAGCTTTCCGTTGTACGGAGAGGTTTCTACCTGGTCGAGGAGATACTGGCGGCGCTGGAAGAACTTGCTTTCGAGCTGCTCTTTCTTCAGGTCGTTGAGCGCGAGTGTAATCTTCTGATACTTATCATATTGCACATAGTCGTGGTTGCTCAGATCGCTCTTTTTCTTGGCAGCAATCACGCGCCGCATCAGTTCTACGGCAGGATTATCCTTACGCTTGTAGCGGCCTTTTTTCGATTTCACCACCACTTCGGTAAGTTTGTGCGTATCGTCTTTCAGTTTGATTTCCAGAAAGTTGGTCTTTTCGTCAACCTTCACCGATGTGCTCTTGTAGCTCAGTGCGCTTACGGTGAGCATGAGTCCCGGTTTCTTATCAATGGTAAACTTACCTTCTCCGTTGCTTGAAACTGCGATTTTATGTCCTTTGTATTGCACGCTTGCATACGGTACGGCAAAACCGTCGTCATCAATGACACGGCCTGTTATCTTCTGCTGAGCCATCATCTGAAGCGTAGAAATCATCAGAAGGATGACTGTAAAATACAACTTTTTAATACCTTTCATTTTTTATACCTTATTATATATATAGGGGCTCTCCGCCCATGATTTAATCTTTTCAGGATGCAAAGTTATAACATTATTCGTAAATAGACGCAAAAACCTATTCATTATTTCAGTTTTTTATGAGATTTTCAGAAAAAGGCTTCCATACAGTTCCTTCTGCTGCCTGTTCTTGCTCTTCGCCGTGCGAGCCTGAGTGGTATAAAACTCCTTCATATTGCTCTATTTCACCTGTTTATCTGTCAATATCTGATGAAATTCCGAAAAATATGAGAAAACTATTTGGTTAATTTAATTTTTTAGCGTAATTTTGCACACTGAAATTTAAAGAAGAAACGCCCTTCTGCGGGCTTATTAAACATCAAGAGAATGAATAACAAGGGAAATCTTACCGACGAGCGGCCTCCACTGCTGCCCGTCATCATAGGCACCGGTTTCGGCAGTGGCTTCTGGCCTTGGGGACCGGGAACGGCTGGCTCTGTATTGGCAACCCTCATCTGGGCAGCCCTGGCTTACGGACTCGGTATAACGGGCGAGAGTCTGCAGAGTATCACCTTCTTTCTCGTCATTGTTTCTACTATTCTGGGCACTTGGGCAACAGCGCAGTTGCAGACTTATTGGGGCGAGGATCCCAGCCGTGTGGTCATCGACGAGATGGCTGGCGTGTGGATTCCCCTGTCGTTGCTGACTCCGCTTACCGCTCAGGGCGAAGTGAAAGATGCCTGGTGGTGGGCATTGGTGGCACTTGTTCTCTTCCGCTTCTTTGATATGGTGAAACCGCTGGGCATCAAGAAACTGGATAACAGGCAGGGCGCCTTCTATGTGATGGCTGATGATTTGCTGGGCGGCTTCTATGCAGCCGTTTCTTTAATCATCATCAAAATCATACTGGTTTCGGCTGGAATCATCTAGTCTGGCATTTCTTAAAGCAGAAAAATTCTTAAGCAAGCGTTTTCTTAAACAGACATTTCTTAAACAGACAATAAAAAATAGATAAAAATATGAATTATAGAGATTTCTTACAAAAAGTTATCTATGCCATCATCAATCCACTTATCAAGGGGATGATAGCAGTAGGTATTACTCCTAACATTGTCACCTTCGTAGGATTCCTGGGCAATATCGTGGCAGCCGGTTTCTTCCTCGATGCTGCATGGATGCTCGGAACTGAGCAGGCTGATTATGCATCTTGCATGGTTACTGTAGGATGGGGTGGATTCATCATCCTCGCAGCCGGTCTCTTCGACATGATGGATGGCCGATTGGCACGTATGAGCGGCAAAAGCAGTCTCTTCGGTGCACTCTGGGATTCTACACTCGACCGCTACAGCGAGCTGGTAAGTCTCTTTGGCATCTGCCTCATCTTCGTACGTATGCAGGGCGCTATGACCTGGTTCTGGATGGGCGTAGTCACCTTTGCAGCGATGATCGGTTCTGTGATGGTAAGTTATGTCCGTGCCCGTGCTGAGGGTTTGGATATTGAGTGCAAGGTAGGTTTCATGCAGCGTCCTGAGCGCGTTGTCGTTACTGCCGTTACTGCGATGATTACCGGCTTTACAGGCAATATCTGGTGGCTGGCTGGCGGCATGATTCTGATTGCCGTTCTGGCAAACATCACCGCTTTCTGGCGCATCTGGCATTGTTATGTTGTGATGAACGCTCATAAATAATAAACTGAACTTTCGCATATCAGGAAGTTAAAGGAGTTAAGGAAGTTAAGGAGTTAAGACGTATGTCTTTCAGCTTAAAAACTACGCCCAAAAGACTATTGTCTTAACTCCTCAGCGACCGTAGGGAGCGATAACTTCTTTAACTTCTTTAACTCCTGAACTTGCAAAACTTGCATAAAAAAAGTAGAAAAAAGTGTTTAGTATCTATCTGATTATCCTCCTGGCGGTACTCGCAGCCTGGAAGAAGACACGCCGTTTTGCCTTCTATTTTCTGCCTTGGTTCCTCTTTGGAATCATCTACGATTCGATGCGCCTTTATCCTAACTATATGGTGAACGATATTGACGTGGCGAATCTCTATCATGCAGAAAAGTCGCTCTTCGGCATTGCTGCTTCATCCAGCGCAGAACTGCAGGCTGTAGCCGACCATAGCCAGCTGATGATTCCGGGCGAATACTTCAAGGTTCACCATTGCGGTTTTGCCGATTTCTGGGCAGGCATCTTCTATCTCTGCTGGGTTCCGGTGCCTATCGCCTTTGCCCTTTATCTGTATCTTACGAAACAGCTTAAATGGTTCAGACGTTTCTCCTGGGCTTTCCTGCTGGTGAATGTCATCGGCTTCATCGGCTATTACATCTATCCGGCTGCTCCGCCCTGGTATGCGATGAACTATGGCTTCAAGGCTGTGCTCAATACACCGGGCAATGTGGCTGGTCTGGGCAGATGGGACGCAATGACCGGACTGCATGTGTTCCACGGACTCTATGGCAAGAATGCCAATGTCTTTGCTGCCGTGCCTAGCCTGCATGCTGCCTATATGTTCCTCACTACGATTTATGCTGTGATGAGCCGTAAACGCTGGTATACGGTGGTGCTCTTCGCCTGCATCTGTCTGGGCATCTGGTGGACGGCAGTCTATTCCGGTCATCATTATATCATCGATGTCATGTTGGGTATTCTTACTACGATAGTAGGCGTACTGCTAATGGAATCCAAGAGAATATGGGCAAGATTAAAGAAGAACTCGTAACCTTCGGCAAGGCAGAACTGACCGCCTCCTGCGCCTCAGTGGTAGACTTCGGACTGGCATTCTTCCTCTCAGATATCATCGGCATTTATTACGGACTTGCCAATGCGCTGGGAGTGATAAGTGGCGGCATTACCAACTGCATACTGAATTACCGTTATGTGTTTGGCGATTCCAAGAGCAAGAAAAAGAGTGTAGCCTGGCGCTATTTTATCATCTGGGGTATCAGCTGGATGCTCAATTCGGGCGGCACTATCGCCCTGACCGAATTTCTGAATGCGCACGAACATATTCAGCTGCATTATATGATTCCGAAGAGTATTGTATCTCTGCTGGTAGCGATATTCGTTAACTATCCCGGACAGAAGAAATTTGTTTTTAAGCAGTAATAACCATATCAGATGGGGGCAGTATTCAGTATGTGCCCTCATCTTTTTTGTATCCTGTTTTTTTGTATTCTGGCAGGTAATCTGTTGGCATTGGGACATAAAACACGCATCATGGAGCAGTACCCACGAAGAAACCTGGGATGTGGTGAAGCACAACGACTTTGTGGGCGGACAGTTTATCTGGACCTGTTTCGATTATATCGGTGAACCTACTCCTTATGCTTATCCTGCCCGTAGCAGTTATTTCTTTGGAGCGTTTCACCGATTCACATCGCAAGGCATTCATCGGAAAATGTGTCGTTGTGATAAAAGGAAAGGGAACCCTCAAGGCACAGGCAGTAGACTTAAAGGATGCTTCTGTAGCTTTGTGATTATAGTAATATTCTGAAAATCAAAACATTAAGGATTTATATTGCGAAGAAGGATACACTCTTTCAGTGTATTCCTTTTTCGCTCTTAAAAACGAAAAAGGTTTTGAAGCATTGGGACCCAAGGGATTTGGGTATCTCTATTATGCTAGTAATAGAAATTTAGCTTCAAAACCTGCGGCAAAGATACATCTTTTTTTCGAATAAAAAAACTTTTTCGAATAAAAAATATAAAAAACTTGCTCTTATCAAAAAATATACGTAACTTTGTAAACGATAAGGCATCAAACCCAATCAGTAATCATGGAAAAAGTAATCTTTGTAGAATTTCCTCACGATGCTGGAGCATGAAAGAAATAACAATAATAAAACAATAAACAAAAAATAGTATAATGAAAATTCAAATAGAACAGGCTACGCCAGACAAGGCTTCGCATATCGCATCGCTTATCATGGAGGCGATGAATGCGCAGTGTTGCCAAAATTTTGCTGGTCCTCAGCATACATTGGTTGATTTTCACCGTATGATGACTAAACTTGTAGAGATGGAGGACAGTCAGTATAGTTATAAGAATACATTGGTTGCTATGTCTACTGATGGCATTCTTGTTGGCATCTTGGTTGCATACGATGGTGCTGACGTCAAAAGATTACGTAAGCGCTTTATTGAGGCGGCAATCGTGGCTTTTGGAATAGACTATTCGGCTATGGAGCTTGAAACAGAGGAAGGTGAGTTCTATTTGGACAGTTTGGCAGTTTCTAACCAATACCGTGGAAAAGGTATTGCATCTAAACTGTTGGATGCTGCTATCTCTCGCGCTAGAGAATTAGGACTTCCTGCTGTAGGTTTGCTTTGTGATAAAGGCAATCCGAAAGCGGAGCGTCTCTATACGAAGGTTGGTTTCCAATATGTCAATGATACCACTTGGGGTGGTCATGCAATGAAACATCTTCAGTATAAATTGTAATCTGATAGGGCAAACTGTGCAAACGTTTGCCCAATAAAAAGTATAGAAATCAACAGAAAATGTGCTGTTTATTGCGCAAACTGTAGTATCTTTGCACCATAAGTTCATAACGAATAGGTTTTTTGGTTTTTAGAAAAGATATTTTAGTAGTTTTTGTTGATTTAATAATAAAAGCTCGGTCTGCAGTGATGCAATGCCGAGCTTTTGTATTTTTACTCCCATTCAGGGTATTTCCTTTCTGTGTCTTTTATTCTAATTCCTCTATTTCTTTTTCGTCCATGTCTTTATCTAACTGGTCTCTCCACAGATACTTTCTGGTTTCATGCACTATGATACCACTCAGGCAGAGCAAGGAGATAAGGTTTGGTATGGCCATTAAAGCATTCATGCAGTCGGCAATGTTCCAAACCAGTCCCAGACTGATGACACTACCCAGGAAGATAGTAGCAATATAGACTAAGCGGAAACAGAGCATCCACTTTTTGCCTTTCAGATATTCTACACACCGTTCTCCATAATAACTCCATCCCAATGTCGTACTGAATGCAAATGTTGCCAGTCCGATGGTCAATATTGGAGCTCCGATATATGGAATCTTACTGAAGGCAGCCTTGGTGAGTGCTGCTCCGTTATGGTAGTCAATGTCTGGATATGCTATGATACTTGAGGTGATGACGAGACCTGTAAGGGCACAGATGATGACAGTATCCCAAAAGGTACCGGTAGATGAAACCAATGCCTGACGCACAGGGTTACGGGTTTGGGCTGCTGCAGCAACGATGGGTGCCGAACCCAGACCACTTTCGTTAGAGAACAATCCGCGGGCTATACCATAGCGGGCTGCGATCATCATGGTACTTCCAGCGAAGCCGCCACCTGCAGCCTTTGTTGTGAATGCAGAGTCTAAGATTACGTGGATGGCAGGCAATAAATAAGCATGATTTACACAGAGAATGTAGATGCAGCCTAATACATAAAAGAGTGCCATGAAAGGTACCAGCATGCCACAAACCTTGGAGATACTTTTCACGCCTCCAAGAATTACAGCTGCTCCTAAAGCCGTAACGATAGCTCCAGTAATGTATGGAGAAATGCCGTATTGGTTTTCCACCAGGGTAGAGATGGCATTTGCCTGTACCGTGCTACCGATTCCGAATGATGCCAATGCGGCAAAGAGGGCGAACAGGACTGCAAGCCATTTCCAGCCCAATCCTTTTTCCAGGGCATACATAGGACCACCCAACATCGTGCCTCGCTTGGTCTTTACGCGATATTTTACGGCGAGTAATCCTTCGGCATATTTGGTAGAAATACCAAAGACACCGGTTAACCAGCACCAGAGTACGGCTCCTGGTCCGCCAAGAGCGATAGCTGTAGCCACACCGATGATGTTACCGGTACCAATTGTAGCTGCCAGTGCTGTTGCCAGTGCTCTGAACTGTGAAACATCTCCTGTGGCATTCTTGTCTTTCTTTACAGACAGTTTGATTGCCTTGAAAATCTTGCGTTGTGGAAAGTGCAAGCGGATGGTCAGAAAGATGTGGGTTCCCAACAGCAGGATAATCATAGGCCATCCCCACAGGAATGAACTAAATGCGGTGAAAAAATCGTTTATTGCATCCATCTCTTAAAAATTTTATGTTTATCTTATATCTATATTTTTTATACCTAATTCAAATTTCGCAAGTTCAGAAGTTAAAGAAGTTAAAGGAGTTATCGCTCCCTACGGTCGCTGAGGAGTTAAGACAATAGTCTTTTTGGCGTAGTTTTTAAGCAGAAAGACATACGTCTTAACTCCTTAACTTCCTTAACTCCTTTAACTTCCTGATATGCGAAAGTTCAGTAACCTTGTTATTTCTCAAATTCTATCTTTACGTTTTTGAATCCCATTGCTTTCAGCATCTCTCTAAACTGAGTTTTGGCATTCGCCTGTGCTGTATAGATATTGGTGCGGTTTAAGCAACGTTTCTTCATGGCTTGATAAGCACGCTCATACATAGCCTGTCTGTCGCTGCCTGTCCATTTGCCTTCTTCAAAGAAACTCTTGGTCTTCGCTTCGTCTATGAAGTTATGGTCCAGCAGTTTGATAGGAGGTAAAGTGCATACGATGCTGTCCTGGCTGGCTTGTAGCCATCCTTTTTTTACATCCTTCATATCGATACCCAAGCGCAATGTTCCATAATAGATACGTACCAGTTGGTCGTCGCCCCAAAAGCCACGGCGTATAGTATCTATCAGTTCTTCATCACTTACAGATAGAAATTCCCATTGACCGATATTCTCGATGCTTTCTACCTGAGTGGGTGAGAGGGTTGTTTTATCTTCCTGTACCACGCTGACCTCGTTGTCTTTGGTGAGCCAATAGAAGGCTCCACCCAGAATAAGGATCAGTGCTAATAGTACGATGATTTGTATTCTTTTCATATCATTTTTTCCTAGCTTAGTGATTCTTTTCGATAGTAGTCTTATCCAGAAGAGTCTTCAGATCGTTGAATGTGAATTTCTTCCTGAAACTGATTTTGATATTCTCTTCAGCGAATCCCATGTCCTGTAGCATCGGAATCAGGGTGTTTGCTGCACTTTGGCGTGCCTGTTCAAGAATATCTAGGTTCGGGATATCGCGAATAATGCTTTCCCTGCCTTGTTGTTCGAATTGTGACAGTTCTGCATCACTGTAGTTTCTTCTGGTGAGTGAAACGAATTGTCTTACACCTTCGTGATTGATTTTACTGCTGGTGAGCATCACTTTTGGGTCTGGTAAGATGATTTCTATCTTGTCACCTTGTCGGTTAACGTTCTTAGCAGAGAATCCTGAAAAGTCTACATAAGCTTTTAATGTCGCATCCATCGGAATGGCCACCTTGCGGTTTGAGCCGGGAACATGAATATTAAAGTCTTTCTTGAACAGTGAGCCCTTCAGATTGAGCTGGTCATCATGTGTTATAATCTTATGAACATGAGCTTCTGCTGTATATAAGCGATTGCATTTCTGTATCTGCATCATCATCACAGGTATTGTGTCGATGACTTGCTCCTTCTTTTCTGTTTGCTGATGCGAACATGAAACGAAGGCAAAAAATACAGAAATGATAAATATTAACCTATTTTTCATACGTAATGTCTTTATTATGCTGCAAAGGTACGGCAAATTGTTCGAAAAACAAAACAAAATCATGTTTTTTGATGTTCTTTTGCTAAGAAATGAAAAAAAAAGCAGAAAAAGCACTTTTTTTTATATCTTGATTAAACCTTTTCATTTTCTTTTCGTCAAAGTTACGATTAGAATTCATAAACTGAACTTTTATTATATCGTGTAAGATTCAATAGGAAATTTATTAGTTAGTATTTAGGTATGTTAAGGCGTCTGCTTGTGAAAGTAGGCGTCTTTTTGCGTCTGATTTTGTGTAAGAATGTAGATTTCGGTTCTTTTCTTTGGCTATTTCAAAAGAAAAATGTACTTTTGCAGTAAGAAAAAATAACGGAATGAAACGAATTGATTACATATTAATAGGTCTTTTGGCTATTTCTAGCTTGACGGCTTGTACTGAAAAGAAGAAGAGTAATATCATTATTGCTCCTAAACCGGTGGCTAAGGTTGTGAACAAAGCTACTCAGAAAATGAGTGATTATGAGCAGACCAGGGAGGCTGACTGGGTTGGTTCTCATTATAAAGTGGTGGTGAAGCGTAGTTCTGACAAGGAACTTCCGGTTCTCCAGTTGGACGAAAACACCAAGTATTATGATAACAGAATTTCGGTTAAGGTATTGAGAAGTGATGGCTCAGAATTCTTTAGCCGTACTTTCACAAAGAAAGATTTCACATCCTATATTGACAAACATACACAGGACATGGGTGCTTTGCTCGGTATTGTGTATGTGAAAGCAGAAGGTGATTATCTTTACTTCGCAGCAAGTGTTGGGTCGCCTGATGTTACCAGTGATGAATATGTACCTCTGGTACTTAAAATTTCCCGAATGGGTAGTATTTCTATTTCAAAGGATGAGAAGTTGGATACCAACGCTTCTGCTGAAGAGGAAGAAGATGAAGAAGATGGGGTATAAAGCGGTTCTTCCGTTAAATGTATAAATATTTGCTTTGTTTAGTATACTATTAGTGTAATAGCTAATAGGTTAAATAGTCATATCTCTACGTTTTAATAGTTCCAATATCTGGAATTGTACGATTGCTGGCATATGCCGGCAGCCTTGCTGACAGCTGCCGACAACATTGCTGCCATATGCCGACAACCTTGCTGGCGTATGCCGACAATCAGATTTATCTGATTCTTTAAGCCAATAGATATGTTATCTCTGATGATATCATCTATGAGTTAAAGTACGATAAACAAGCGTTTCTTAGCTCTTTAAGATTCTTATCACTATTTACTACAGATACTTTTATTTATCAATGCATCTGACTAAAGAAACATAAAAAAACTCCTGAAGTTTGTTACAAACAACTTCAGGAGTTTTTTTATTATGTATTGATAGTTTATTTCAATAACTTTTTATAGTCTTTGTCAAATCCTTGAGGATGACGTCCGATGAAAAGAACATTGAGTAAGCAGTTGGCTGCCAGTTCTACATCATTGAGATCAGCGCCTTTGCCTTTTTTGACTTCCTTTCCCAGGCATACATCCCAGGTGGACTGGAAACAGCTATCATTTGCTCCAACAAACATATCATTTGAGTCAGGATCTTCCATCAGTTCAAACTTGATAACCTTTTTGGATGTGATAGGTTGGATATTGCAAAGCATATCGAATGCTTTTTCAAAAATATCGCGATGCAACTGTGCATTTGGAAACATCACATTGACTGTTGGAAATATCTCTTCAAATTCAAACGACTGCAATAGCTGGTAGAGTTTCATATGCTTATACCTTATTATATATATAACATTCAGTTTATCTACTCTCGTAGAGAAGACTAGAACTTAGCCATCTTGATAGCATCTATAGCACACTCATCACCCTTGTTACCCAACTTGCCGCCGCTACGATCCTTAGCCTGCTGCAGATCGTTGGTAGTCAAGAGACCATAGATAACAGGAATTTCCTGAGTAGCATTCAGACGGGCAATTCCGTAGGTAACACCCTCGCAGATGTAATCGAAGTGAGGAGTTTCACCACGTATCACACTACCTAAAATGATGACTGCATCATAGCCGCCATTCAAAACCATTTGATGGGCTCCGTAGATAAGTTCAAAGCTGCCTGGAACAGTTTTCACATGGATATTCTCAGTGAGAGCTCCATGTTTTTCGAGTGTTTTTACTGCTCCGTCGAGCAAAGCGCCCGTTATCTCAGGATTCCATTCTGCTACAACGATACCGAAGCACATGTTACTGGCGTCTGGTATTTTAGTAAAGTCGTATTCAGATAAATTATGAAGTGCTGTTGCCATATTGATTTCGAATTGTTATCAGTACAGATTAGTTAGAAGCGCGCTCGATGTACTTGTCGATTTCGCCACTCTGTACGAGCATAGCGTTAACATACTTCTTCTTAGCATCCTGATAAAGCTTCAAAGCCTCGTCTTTCTTACCCTGGCTTTCGAGAATCTCGCCAGCCTTGATAATGAACACAGGAGAAAGACTGTTGTTTGTACCATCGTCGGCCTTGCTGTCAGCCATAGAAGCAGCCTTCTTGAAAGCATCTACAGCCTTGTCGAGCTGGTTGAGATGCGCATAAGCATCACCTAAGGCAGCTTCAGCAGCAGGACTGATCATCTGGTCGTCTTCTGAAGAGAAAGATTCCAGACTCTTCTGAGCTTCTGCCCATTTGCCGAGGTTTGCATAGCAAAGACCAGCATAGAGGTTTGCCAGGTTACCTGCATCTGTGCTGCTGTATTCGTCAGCAATCTTAGTAAAACCTACATAGCCTGCGCCATCACCCTTCAATGCCTGCTCATACATCTGGTTAGCAAAGTAGGTCTGACCCTTAGCAAGCATAGTGCTAGCCTTGTCCTCACGTGGACCTGAGATCTGAGATACATAACCGAATACACCTGCAATGATAACAATGATAGCTACTACTGCAATGATAATTGCCTTCTTGTACTTCAAGAAGAAGGCCTCACGAATGTTTAGGCTCTCTGTTTCCTGAGCCTGTACGTTGTTGTTTGCCATTTTTATTTTGCTTTTTTTATTATTCAATACTTTTTAGTTTCTGGTTTAGGGGCAATCTGCTCAATAGAAAGTTAGCTTTCAAATTGTGGAATGCCGCTAAACTTCTGCAAATTTACTCAATTTTATTCAATTATTGAAATTTCTAGCCTATTTTTTTTGTTTTTTCCTCTTTTTCTGCTAACTTTGCACTATAAAAGCAGAAAAGAGACTATGATTTTAAAGAATATTTCCATTATTAACTTTAAAAATATAAAGAGCGCCAATCTGGAGTTGTCGCCCAAAATCAATTGTCTGATAGGACATAATGGCATGGGAAAGACTAATTTCCTTGATGCCATCTACTATCTCTCTTTCTGTAGGAGTGCCTATAATTCTATCGATTCACAGATTATTACTCATGATGAGCCTTTCTTTATGCTGGAGGGAAATTATGATAATGATAAGGGGGAAATAGAGAATGTTTACTGTGGCATGAAACGGGGTACCAAGAAGCATTTCAAGAGAAACAAGAAGGAGTATAAGCGTCTTTCGCAACATATTGGGCTTATCCCTCTGATTCTGGTTTCTCCATCTGATGTTTCTCTGATAGAAGGAGGAAGTGAAGAGCGCAGAAAACTGATGGATGTGGTCATCTCTCAGTATGATTACTCTTATATAGAGGCTTTGTCCAACTATAATAAGGCTTTGCAACAGAGAAATGCTTTGCTGAAAATGGAGGAGGAGCCTGATATTACGATACTGGAACTTTGGGAACAGCAGATGGCGAGTAATGGTGAATTGCTGTACCAGAAACGTCAGGCTTTCGTTGACGAACTGGTTCCGCTGTTTCAGCAGATTTATCAGCAGATTTCGGGTGATAAGGAGCAGGTCCGTCTTCACTATGTTTCTCATTGTCAGAGAGGTCCTTTGCTGGATGTTATCCAGCGCGACCGGTTTAAGGATCGTGCTGTAGGGTATTCTCTGCATGGTGTTCACCGTGATGATCTGGAGTTTTTGCTGGGTGATTATCCGATGAAGAGAGAGGGAAGTCAGGGACAGAACAAAACTTTCGTGATTGCCCTGAAACTGGCTCAATTTACTTTCCTGCAGCGCACGAGTTCCAATACGCTTCCTTTGCTCCTCTTAGATGATATCTTCGATAAGTTGGATGCTCAGCGGGTTGAGGCTATTGTGAAACTGGTTGCCGGTGACCATTTCGGACAGATTTTTATTACGGATACGAACCGTGATCATTTGGATAAGATTCTCCAGAACATGCAGGGAGATCATACGATATTCTATGTAGAGAATGGGGAAATAATAAAGTAAGAATATGTTTAAAAGAAAAGTTAAGTCAATAGCAGAACTCTTGCCCGAATTTCTGAGAAAGGAAGGGTTGGAGACACCTTTGCAGCAGAAACGCCTGATAATGAGTTGGGATTCTGTAGTAGGGAATAATATTGCTGCATATTGTGGTGAGAAGTTTATCAAGAACCAGACTCTCTATGTAAAGATAGAGAATGCTGCATTGAGGGCCGACCTCACGATGAGCCGTGCTACCCTTGTTCACCGTTTGAATGAACAGGTTGGTGCACAGGTTATTGCAGATATACGCTTTTATTAATATTCCCCGCTCTATATGCTATATGATTTCGTCCATGCATATATCTGTAGGGGTAACAGGAAGGAGTCCTTCCTCTTTGATTTTCTGGAAGTCGAAACAGATTCCTATTTTGTATGTATGTGGAATCTGGGCAAGAAATCTGTCGTAATAGCCTTTTCCTCTTCCTAACCGGTTGCCTTTCATATCGAAACTCATACCTGGGATTACGGCAAGTTCTATCTCAGGATATTTCTCTTCCGGATAAATCCTGCCTTTCGGTTCAAGTATATGATAGGCTCCTTCCTTCAGGTCTTGAACTCCGGAATATTCTCTCAGTTCCATATTCGTATCGTCCAGCACAACGGGCAGTATTACTCGTTTTCCCCTGGAAACAAGTTGGTCTATATAATGATGGGTGTCCACTTCATCAGGAAGCGAATAGTACATCAGTATGGTTTGGGCATTCTGAAGATGCGGGTTGGAATCTAAACGTGATAATACAGAAAGCGACAGTTCCTCAAGTTGTCTTGAGGAATACTGTCGCTTTCTGTCTTTTATGATTTTTCTTAATTCTTTCTTGTCCATGCCTTAAGCATTTGCTATCATACAATTATTATGGTGTAAGGAAGAATAGTTGTAGGGCGTATTCGCCATAGCTATCTTTTCTTTCTTCGCAGCGCCTTTTTTGGCAGGCTCTGGTTTCTTTGGAAATGCTGCATGGTTCTCAAATACATCCAACGTCTGTTTGATGACTGGATCATCAAGATTGATGTATTGGGTCCATGCCTGCTCGTCCAACATATTGTAGATGATACGGCTGTCGATGACACGGTCTAATAGTTTGTGTGATTTCTTGATTAAAAGATTTCTACGTTTCAAACCATGTTTATCGGCATAGTTGACAAACTTTTCAACCATGTCCTGACTGTCAAGATAATCGGCAAGTTCCATCATCTCCTTGAAGTTGTTCAACTTCGGACGGTTATCGTCTGTATAAGTGAAGGCAAACTGCAAGATGAGACCACTCAGACTAGCCTCCTTGAAATAGGATGTCATGCCGAGCGTATCTTCAGGAACAAAGATGTCTGGGGTGATACCACCTCCACCATAGACAATACGACCGTTACCTGTATGATAAGCCGGTCCTGTATGCTTGATGCTATCCTGTGAGAAGAACTCTCCGTGCTGATATCTGTCAAGCAAGTCTTGCTCATAATCCTTGTCATCGCCCAGCGTATATGGCTTCTGGATGCATCTTCCTGAAGGAGTATAGTAGCGCGCAATGGTCAGACGGATGAGGCTGTGGTCAGGGAATTCTATCTGTTGCTGAACCAGTCCCTTACCAAACGAGCGTCGTCCGATGATGGTAGCACGGTCATTATCCTGCATGGCACCCGCAAAGATTTCTGCAGATGATGCAGAACCTTCATTGATGAGAACTACCATCGGAATCTTCTGGTAGGCACCCTTACCGTCACTCATATAGTTATGTCTAGGCGATTTGCGTCCCTGTGTGTAAACGATGAGCTTCTTGTCTGGCAAGAATTCGTTTGCCATGTTTACTGCAGCCGTCAGGTAACCACCTGAGTTATCCCGAAGGTCAATACAGAGGTTGGTGAATCCCTGCTGTGAGAGTTTGGCCAGAGCAATCAGCATTTCCGGATAGGTGTTCTCGCCAAAGTTCTTGATACGGATATAGCCAGTCTTGTCGTTAAGCATGTAAGCTGCTGTAACACTCTTTGTCGGTATTTCACCTCGGGTTACGTTAAAGGTCTGAACCTTCTTGCTTCCATATCGTATAACTCCGATTTTCACCTTGGTATCCTTTGGACCCTTCAGGCGATGCATAGCCTCCTGATTGGTTACAATCTTGCCAACAAAAGGTTTGCCGTCTACGGCTACAATCTTATCTCCTGCCAAAAGTCCGGCTTTCTCGGCAGGACCATTCTGTATCACATTCTGTACATGTATCGTATCTTGGCGGATGACAAACTCTACGCCTACACCCGAGAACGAGCCTTTCAGATCGTCGGTGGCCTGAGCTGCGTCTTTAGCACTGATATATACGGAATGTGGATCCAGTTCCGCTAAAATCTGTGGAATTGCCTTATCTACCAGCGAGTCGATGTTCACGGGATCTACATATTGGTCGTCAATAAGATGGAGCAGGTTGTTCAGACGGTTGCTTCCACTATTGATAACGTTGAGGCGATTTCCAGAGAAATGGTTGGAAAAGAATGTTCCGATGATAATACCTATCACAACACAGAATGCCATGATGAATGGCATAAAGCGGTTGGTCTTATTCTTACTCATGTTCATAACAATTCTCTTTTTACTAACGTTTTATCTATCTTATCTCTAATCTTCTACAGAAGATGTCTTTTCATCAGGATTGAGGTATTCTACCTTGATTCCTGCTCGTTGCATCAGTTTGATACCATCGTCCAGACGGTATTTCTCTGCATATACAACACGCTTGATGCCCGACTGTATGATCAGTTTGGCACATTCTATACATGGAGAGGCGGTGACGTAAAGCGTACTTCCCTCACTGTTATTGCTGCTGCGAGCCAGTTTCGTAATAGCATTAGCCTCCGCATGGAGAACGTATGGCTTGGTTACGTTGTTATCCTCACAGACATTTTCAAATCCGCTCGGTGTACCGTTGTAGCCATCACTGATAATCATTTTATTTTTTACAACCAGTGCACCTACCTGTCGGCGTTTGCAATAGCTGTTTTCAGCCCATATACGTGCCATTCGCAAATAGCGAAGGTCGAGCTTGGTTTGTTTGGAAAGTTCGTTTGCCATCCTCTTATCCTTTATGTTGTACCTTGATTTCGTTACGTTCCAGCAGTGCATCGATGGTTGGCTCTTGTCCACGGAACCGTTTGTAGAGAACCATAGGATGCTCTGTTCCACCCTTAGAGAGTACGTTGTCACGGAAACTTTGAGCAGTCTTCTGGTCGAAGATTCCATTCTTCTTGAATACACTGAAAGCATCAGCATCCAATACTTCTGCCCATTTGTAGCTATAATATCCTGCGGCATAACCTCCTGCCATGATGTGGGAGAACTGTACGGTCATACAGGTTTCCTGCAACTGTGGCAATATCATCGCCTTTTTCCAGGCTTCCTTTTCATAAGGCATGATGTCGGCAGTAAATTCTTTCTCTTGGGTGTAGTATGCCATGTCAAGCAATCCGAAACTTACCTGGCGCAAGCAAGCGTAGGCTGCCATGAAGTTGCGGCTCTTCATGATGCGCTCTATGAGTTCATCTGGCAATGGTTCACCTGTCTGATAGTGGAAGGCAAATGTACGGAGAAAATCTTTCTCTATTGCATAATTCTCCATAAACTGTGATGGCAATTCTACGAAGTCCCACCATACGTTGGTTCCCGAAAGACTCTCGAAGCGGGTATTGGCAAACATGCCGTGCAGACTGTGACCAAACTCATGGAGGAAGGTTTCTACTTCTCCTAATGTCAAGAGAGCAGGTTTTTCCTCTGTTGGCTTGGTAAAGTTCATTACCACACTTACGTGAGGACGTATGTTTTTGCCCTTATGGTCTATCCACTGTCCCTGGAATTCTGTCATCCAGGCACCTCCTTGCTTGCCCTTGCGAGGGAAGAAGTCGGCATAGAATACTGCCAGATAGCTTCCGTCTTTATCAAATACCTCGTATGCCTTGACGTCTGGGTGGTATACCGGTATCTCTTTGTTCTCCTTAAAGGTGATGCCATACAGTTTGTTGGCGAGGCCGAACACACCGTCTATCACTTTGTCCAGCTGGAAATAAGGGCGAAGCATTTCTGCATCGAGATTATATTTCTCCATCTGGAGTTTATGAGAATAGAAGCCGAAATCCCATGGTTTCATTTCGAAATCTTTACCCTCCAGCTTCTTGGCAAGGGCTTCCACTTCTTTCGCTTCCTTTTCTGCCGTTGGCTTATAAGCCTCTATCAGGTCGTTGAGAAGTTTATATACATTTTCTGTATTGCTTGCCATACGATGGCGAAGAACATAGTCGGCATAGGTTTCGAAACCGAGTAACTGGGCGAGTTCTCTGCGCAGGTTTACCAGTCGTTTGCAGATTTCCAGGTTGTTCTGCTCGTTATCATGGGTACATACCGTATTGCGTGCCATATACATCTGTTTGCGGAGCTCACGCTGGGTAGAGTAGGTCATAAATGGAGAATAACTTGGATAATCGAGTGTAAAGATCCAACCTTCTTTTTCCTGCTCTTTGGCGGTATGCGCAGCGGCAGCTTTTGCTGTTTCTGGAAGTCCGTCGAGCTGAGCTTCGTCTGTGATATGGAGTGTAAAAGCCTTGTTTTCTTTTAAGAGATTCTGTGAGAACTGCAGAGTGAGCATACTGGCTTCTTCTGTAAGTTTGCGAAGTTTCTCTTTACCTTCTTCATCTAAGAGTGCACCGCTGCGTACGAATCCGTCATAGCTGGTGTCCAGAAGCATCTTCTCTTCAGGAGTCAGTTCTCTGTTGGGATGATCGTGAACGAACTTGATGCGCTCGAAGAGTTTCTTGTTCAGCGTGATGTCATTTGCGTGCTTGGTGAGAATCGGACTCATCTTCTGCGCAATCTCTTCCATCTCATCGCAGGTTTCAGCACTCATCATGCAAGAGAAAACGTTAGATACACGGCTCAAGAGGTCGTAATAGTGTTCGCCCTTATCGGGATCAACTCTTGCAATGGTATTCTCAAAGGTTGGTTCTGCCGGATCGTTTACAATCTTGTCTGTAGCCTCGTCATCACGGCGGATTCCCTCCATGAATGCTGGCTCATAATCTTCGAGACGGATTCGTTCGAATGGTACTGTATCGTGCGGTGTATTGTAAGGCACGAAGAATGGGTTGGTTCTATTCTGTATTGTATTGTCTTGCATATTGTTACTTTTTAGCTGCAAAGTTAGCAAAAAAATGCCTTATTGCCTTGATAATAAACGTTTTTAACTTATATTTATCGGTCGTTATACTTTCTTTAGCGTTTGATGAGATTTTCCAGTGCAGGGATATAGATTCTGCCTCGTTCTAGCTGGATAAGTCCTTCTGATTGTAGTTCGTTGAGGGCTTTGGATACATAGATGCGCTTTACATTCATCTCTTCTGCTAAACGGGTCATCTTGATATGAAAGATTTTCTCGCCTGCCGGGCGGACGCTGTGGCTCTCGAAGAAACGGATCAGTCGCTCACTCAGTGTCTTGGCAGGAACTCTGAACAGTCTGCGGTTGTTCTTCTGGGATTGGGTGCAGACCAAGTTCAGAAGATTGATGCGGAATATTTCATATTCATCGGATAACTTCATGATCTCTTGCTTGCTGACTGACATGATGCTGCAGTTGTTCTTTGCCACATAAGTGTGAGTGAAGCGCTGGGTAAGACCGAAAAGTCGTTCCAGCTGGAATGATTCCGGTGCCGAAATGTCTTCTTCTACCTGATAGCCGTAGTCATCTGCCTGGGTTATCACCTTAATATCTCCACTGATTAAATAATATAGACGTGTACAACTGGTGCCTTCTTCAACTATAGTTTCACCCGCTTCCAGTTTTTGAAAGTCAAAACGGGTTTTACCTGCTACATTTTGGAAGTCATAGCGAGTCATTCCCAGGAATAATGGGAGTGATAATAAACTGTCGTATAGTCTATTGGTTGACATGTAAGTTTATTTATTTAATATCTTGTTTTTGAGAGACGGTGAATACCATATCTTGTTTTGTCCTTTCTCGTCAGCATAGATGAGATATGCACAGAGGTCCGGATGCTTTTTCAGAATCTGTTTTGCGCCCTTCATTCCCATTACCATAAACGAGGTAGCATAGGCATCGGCTGTAGCACAGTTCTTGGCTAAAACCGTAGCAGATAAGATGTTATGTTGTACAGGATAGCCTGTTTTGGGGTCTATGGTATGTGCATACTTCTTGCCGTTTTTATAATAGAAGTTTCTGTAGTTACCACTCGTAGCCATGGCTATGTCGGTAATATCAAGTACATCCTGAATTTCCTGACTCGTATTGGTAGAATCGTCAGTTGGCTTGTTGATACCAATATGCCAAGGCACTTGTTTCTCGCTAACACCGTTTACTACAATTTCTCCACCAATCTCAACCATAAAGTTGCTGATACCTTTCTTTTTCAGGAATCTGGCAACAATGTCGCTGCCATATCCTTTGGCGATAGCAGAACAGTCAAGCATGATCTTAGGATTTTGCTTGATGATGCGTCCCTTTTCCAGGGCTACTTTCTCATAACCAACCAGCGTTTTGATACTGTCTATCTTGGCTTTCGTAGAAGGTACCCCCTGCTTGAATCCAAAGCCCCAGAGGTTTACCATTGGGGCAACCGTGATATCAAAGGCTCCATTGGTTTCTTTTGAGATGCTTTCTGCCATGCGGAATACTTCGGTAAACATTTCGTCTACCTCAATATCTTTACCTTGGTTTACCTGTGTGATGACAGAGGTCTTATTGAAAGGAGACAAGGATTGGTCTACCTTCTTGAGTTCTGTTTCTATCTCTTGCTGGTAGTTGGTATCACTCTGATAGGTAATGTGATAGATGGTGCCAAAGATAAAGCCGGTATCTTTCTGATAGGGCGTATTATGCTGCTGACGTATGATAACGATGGTACCAACGATAAGTATCAACAGAAATGGAATTTGCCAGATAAGTTTCTTTTTTTTCATTCTTTACACATTATGAAGTCTTTAAATCTCTAGGGTTACATTGAATGTTCCGCCAAGGCGTGAACCTCCCTGTTTACCATAGCCTGGCACATACCAGGTGTTGCCTAATTCTCCATTGTTCTTGAAGAGGCGGCGTTTGTATCTGAAACTCCAACCCATACGGACGGGACCCCAGATTTTGGCATCAATACCTATTACGCCTTCCAGCCAATGATAGTTGCAGGAAATGCCATTGCCTCCATAGGGCGTTTCGCCGCCCCATACTGGGTCTGTAACGGGTGGGGCGCTCAGATCATATTCATAATAGGTGCAGGCATAACGGAAACCGCCAAACAGACGGTAGTCGTCGTGTTTGTTCTTCAGAAGATTCCAGTCTACACCTAATCTGAAATAGGGAGCGCTGGTCTTGTAGGTGATTTGGGTTGCCTCATCGCTGGCATCTGCCTTTCCATAACCCAATTCGAAAACAGGATAATACTTGTCTTTCAGATTGATACGGAGAGATGCTTCGTACTGCCCATAGTCGCTAACCATCAACTGTACGGGACCTATCAGGTCAACTCCCACAGCCATACCTCTAAAAAAAGGTATGGTATCAGGCTGCTGCTCTATGATTTTCTTCTTGCTTTGGGCCTGACAGGGGAGAACAGCAAATAGGGATAGCATACTAGTTACGGCTGCCAAAATATATGTAGAAATGTGCTTTGGATGCATCATAATTTACCTCTTTTTGATTGATGACTATTGAGTCAATATAATTGTGAGTAGTCTTAACATCGGTTATCGTATGGAAGAACGATGGACTGCAGTCTACCGACTCAAAATGAGAGCGGTTTTCCTTTGATACAGTCACGGTGTCCTTGAATACTTGCTTCGATAGGGTATGTATCTCGAAAAACAATACGTCTTCATCCAGGCTGTAACTCATAGGCAGACTGAAACTGTCTACGTTTACATCCTTATTGATCAGCACACTATCTGTTCCTTCTATCTTTTTCGTAGAAATCGTTAGCGTGTCTTTTAACGTTTTGTTGTCGCCCATCAACTTGTATTTGGTATATACAGTATTGTTGAGTGGGCAGTCGAGAGATGTACATCCCATCATGGCTAGAACCATGAAAACGACGAAAGGTATTATTTTCCGCATCTTATTTCTTTTTCTATTTGATAATCGTTACGGTTTGGGTTCTGGCGGCTGATAAGGTCGCCCAGGAATCCGGCAAGGAACAGCTGGCTACCCAAAACCATCGCTACAAGAGCAATGAAGAAGTAAGGTGAATCGGTAATGAGATGTCCGTAGATGCCGTTGTGCAGGTCGATGGCCTTGTCTATACCTAAGCCGATGAGCGATAGGAAGGCTATGAAGAATACGACGCTACCCAGGAAGCCGAATACGTGCATTGGCTTTTTGCCAAAATTGCTCAGGAACCAGAGAGTCATCAGGTCAAGATAACCATTTACAAAGCGGTTCCATCCCATAAACTTTGATTTGCCGAACTTTCTTGCCTGATGATGAACAGGCTTTTCGCCTATCTTGGCAAAACCTGCATTCTTGGCTAGATATGGGATGTAACGGTGCATCTCACCATATACCTCGATATTCTTAATTACGTCGAGGCGATAAGCCTTCAGACCGCAGTTGAAGTCGTGCAGATTGTGTATGCCGCTTACTTTGCGTGCAGTAGCATTGAAGAGTTTGGTAGGGATGGTCTTGCTCAGAGGATCTCCTTCTTTACGGTTCTGCTTGTAACCTGACACGAGGTCGTATCCCTCTTTCATAATCATCTGGTAGAGTCCCGGAATCTCGTCTGGAGAATCCTGTAGATCGGCATCCATGGTGATGACAACATCGCCCTGCGCTTCTTTGAAACCACAGAAGAGTGCTGGGCTCTTTCCATAGTTTCTGCGGAATTTGATACCCTTCACTTGCTCGTTCTTCTCAGCAAGTTCTTCTATGACGTTCCATGAACGGTCGGTAGAACCGTCGTTCACAAAGATGACTTCATAAGTAAAATCGTTTGAGTCCATTACTCGCTTTATCCAGGCGAAGAGCTCTGGTAACGACTCTTCCTCATTGAAAAGAGGAATTATTACTGAAATATCCATTATCTTGTATTTATCTGTTTGTTTCTTATTTATTGTTATTTTGTATGCTGTTGTTTATCCTTCTTTGCCATTACAGCAGCAATAATCGGGCTGAGTACAGCACCTGCTACCAGGTCGGTAATCATAAACATCGAAGCCCAGGCTATCGGTTTCATCATACTGACAGCATCAAGAAGGGCTTTAGATTCCCCTGCAGTTAACTGATACGCTTGTGCTACAATCTGATAGTTGGTTTGCAGTTGGTTCATGAATAGACCCGTATCCATAAAACGGAACCAAAGATATTGCACAAGGGTAAGCAGAAGGGTTGCATTGAAGAATGTCTGGATGCAATAGTAGAATGCATGACGGAAAGAGATATGTCCGTCTCTTGCATAGTCACGGAATGCCTTCAGTCGCTTGGCCACAACAAATGGGGTTGCTATGATGAGAATGTTAGAAATGAATCCCAGCATCTGGTATTGCGGGTCTACTGCCAGCATGGTACATACGAAACTGACAATCCAGACAGCTCCGAGGATGGCACCGTCTTGCCGGGCAAATGCTTTGGTTTGTCTTATCTTGCCTGTGTCAATGATAATCGTTTTAACCTTATGCATTTGCTGGCTTGTTTTCTTTTCTTCCTGATTCTCGTTATTTTCTGTATTCATTGTTTTTATTGTATTTCTACGGATGTAACATATCAATTTGCAAAAATACAACTTTTTTATTATATAAGGTGTAAAGGGTGGAAATATTTATATATAATTAAAGATAAATCCTCGTGAAATAGAGGTTTCACCTGTAATGTTATGAAATATAGAAGTAAAATGTATGTAAATAAAAAAAGGAACCCTCCAAAAGAAGATTCCTTTTTGAGCCTCTTGTCGGATTCGAACCAACGACCCCGAGATTACAAATCACGTGCTCTGGCCAACTGAGCTAAAGAGGCGGGTGGACAAGCGATTCATATCGCACCGCTACAACCAAGTACCCTTGCTATGTTCCCATCCTGGGGGATTCCGAGGGAGCTGGTCGTATGAGACTTGTCCGTCTCAATTTTTAAGCGGGTGCAAAGGTACGGTTTTTCTTTGAACCCGCCAAATGTTTTGCCGAAAAACTTCAGTTGTTTAACGTTTGTTTGCTAAAAATCAACTACCGTAATGCCTGATCCGCCAAATTGTACGTGTTCATCTGCATAATGGGTCACATTAGGCACACTACTCAGATATTGGCGAATGAGCTGTCTTAGGATGCCATTTCCCTTTCCGTGAAGGATTCTGACTCGTGGCATTCCTACCAGGATAGCATCATCGATGAAGTATTGTACCGCATTAAGTGCTTCATCGCCTCGCATTCCGCGAACGTCCAGATCCTGGTGGAAGTTGGATTTATGTGAGTCAATGGTCTTTCTGGTTTCCTTACTGATACCGTATGAAGCCAGATTTTCCTTGCGCTCTTCTGTCTTGTCTGCATTTTCAACAGGAGTTGTGGCATGCTCCAGACGGTTCAGGCGCATCTTGGTTCTCATTCCTCCAAATACGGCAGTTGCTGTATCTCCAGTAATGTTTTCTACCTTTCCGATTGTAGTCAGTCCCTTGATGCGCACCGTATCGCCAATCAGAATATCACGTTTACTATCTGCTTGAGTCTTGTTCTGTGCATTCCTCAGTGCTGCTGCAGCCTTTTCCTGATTCTCTTTCTTTTCAGCCTGGCGCTTGGCATGGCGCTCTTTGCGTTGTTGAATCTGGGCTATCTTGCGGGCAATTTTGTCATCGGTCTCCTTGGTATCAATTTCCTGAACCTCTTGCTTGAAGGCATCAAGTTCCTGACGGATACGGCGGGTTTCTTCTTTTTCAGCCTGGCTTTCTTTGATTTCCCGGATGGCGTTTTCGATTCTCTTGTTACTTTCTTTCAGAAGTTCTGCGGCTTCTTCTTTTGCCTTTTTGAGAATTGCCTTTCTGCTTCGCTCAATATCCTCTATGTCGTTTTCGTACTTGGAGATTGTTTTCTCCATGTCTTTTTCACGCTGATGGATATTCTGGCGTTTGTTTTCCCAATATCGCTTGTCACGAACTATATCCTGAAGATACTTGTCGCTTTGAATGTATTCAGAACCAACGATATCTGATGCTTCCTTGATTACTTCTTCGGGTAATCCTATCTTTCTTGCAATTTCGATAGCGAAAGAAGAACCTGGTCTGCCGATAGCTAATTGGAAGAGGGCTTTCATCTCATGGCGGTCGTAGAGCATGGCGCCGTTAACCACTCCTTCATGGCTGTCGGCAAAATGCTTCAGGTTCTGATAGTGGGTGGTAATCACACCATAAGCTTTTTGCTTGCAGAACTTGTCGAGTACAGCTTCGGCGATAGCACCACCTATGCCTGGCTCTGTACCTGTACCAAACTCATCTATCAGAATGATGGTCTCGCCATTGGCAGCCTTCATCATATTCTTCATGTTCAGAAGATGAGATGAGTAGGTACTCAAGTCGTTCTCTAAACTCTGTTCGTCACCGATATCAATCATGATGTTTTGGAAAACACCTGTCTTTGAACGCTCACTTACAGGAATGCTCAAACCGCATTGCAGCATATACTGTAATAATCCGACGGTTTTCAGACAGACAGATTTGCCGCCTGCATTTGGACCGGAGATGATAAGAATGCGTTTGTCCTGTGTAAGCATGATATCCAACGGAACTACTTTCTCGTTTTTTTTCTGTAGAGATAGCTGCAATAATGGGTGTATCGCACGGGTCCAGTCTATGTGTGGGTGGTCTTCTACCTCGGGTTCTATGGCTTTGAAGATATCAGCCAGTTTTTGCTTGGCTTGTATCAGGTCAATGATGGCAAGGAAACGGTAACTGTCCAGAATTTCCTTGGAGTATGGGCGTACCTTGTTGGTAAAGTCGGTGAGGATGCGGATGATTTCCTTTCTCTCTTCACCCTCCAGTTCGCGTACACGGTTGTTCGCCTCTACCACCTCGGTAGGTTCTATAAAGACTGTTTTACCTGTGGCACTCTCATCGTGTACGATACCTTTGATTTTACGCTTCAGAGTAGGGATGACGGGAATAACCAGTCTGCCGTCACGCAGGGTAGGGGTAACATCTTTTTCTACGATGCCTTCACTTTGTGCAGAGCGCAATATACTATATAAGGTACGCGAGATGCTGCCCTCTGTCTTTGCCAGTTCTCTGCGAATCTGAAGAAGTTCAGGGGTTGCATTATCTCTTATCTTGCCGAATTTGTCAAGTATCTGGTCGATGCGCTGAATCAGTTGTGGAAAAGTAACTACATCCTGTGAAAGGCGATGTAGGGCTGGGTAGGGATACTTTTTTTCTCTTTTCCATCCGTCTTCCGGCTCGTCATCGTCATCGCTGTGATTCAGTATCTTTACCATATCGGCTATGGTAGATAGTGAACGTCGTAAGTCAAACAGCTCGTCCTCCTCCAGGTGACTGTTTTCTACACGGATACGGAGGATGCTCTCCCTTACATCATAGAAATATTGTAGGGGAAAGTCTTCTACTTCCTCCATCAGTCTGCGGAACTCACGCACCTGCATGAGCCATTCGTTAACTTGTTCTGCATCGCTGCTGAATGCCATCTTGTCTACCTGTTCCTTTCCGAGTGGAGAGAGGCATCTTTCGCGCAGCATCTTGCGGATTTCATAGAATCCTATCTTATTTTCAAAATTATCTGGATATATCATGGGTGCAAAGGTAGTGCAAATCGAAGACAATACAAAATAAAAAAGCATTTTTTTATTTTTATTGTTGAGATTCGGCCTGTCTTATTAGAAAGTAGTGTATTTTCCTCTACCAAATGTTTGAACTGTTAAGCGTGTTCTGGGCATTTCCGGGTGTAAGTTTTTGCTTAATTACGGCAAGATATTCCGTCCATTTTGCATCTGTTCTTCTGTTCCAGACGTCGCCTAAAAAAGCAGCTCCGCCAAAGTTCCATGCTCTCAATTGTGGAATATATTCAGGGGTGACACCTCCCAATGCAACTACTCGCTCATTGATGATTCCATTGATGCCTGCTTCCTCTAAGTCTTTGTTAGAGAAGGAATGTTTGTAGCCTTTCTTTGAAATGCTGTCAAAGATTGGACTGAGGAAAACATAATGGCAGGCAGGTTTGAGAATCGCGCTCTTTTCGTCTTTGTTCTTGGGTAATATAGTCTGGAGAGCTTGTTCTACTTCCTTAAAACTATGGCAGGATTGTGAGATGCTTCCTTGAAAGCCTTCTGGAATCTCGTGGTTTCTTCTGTTAAGATGAATACCATGAAGATGAAATTCCTGGCAAAGTTCGAAGTGATCGTGTACTACGATCTTTTTATGCCATTTCTTGTCGATTTCCTGTATCAGTCGCTTACACTCCTCTATATTTGATTCTGGTTTGCGCAGATGTAGCAGGTCTATACCTGCTTTAAAGAGTTGGTTGATATAGGTTGATTCATTCTCTATAAAATCGGGCAGAGTGATTACTATCCATTTCATATTCGTTGTGATTTTATTTGTTTATATAAAGGCGTTGGCTGTTATTTGATAAACAGTGCCTTGGGTTCATAGAAATGATTCACCGGACCTTGACCTTTTCCTATCTGTACATCTTTTCCTGCCAGAATTGCGCCTGAAAGATAGGTCTTTGCCATGGAGATAGCTGTATTCATGTCCATTTCTCTTGCCAGATAAGAAGTGATGGCTGAGGATAGGGTACAACCTGTACCGTGGGTATTGCGTGTGTTTACGCTAAGGCCTCGATAACTGGTAATAGGTTTTCCGTCTTCGAAGAGGTAATCAATCTTTTCTGCTCCCTGGAAATGGCCGCCTTTGATGAGTACATATTTACAGCCTAACTTACTGATGGCTAAAGCTGCGTTCTGGATGTCTTCCTTATTCTGTATCTTCATTCCTGCCAGTATCTCTGCTTCCGGGATGTTAGGTGTTAGCAGGGTAGCTAGTGGTAATAACTCCTGTATGAAAATGCTGAGAGCGTCCTCCTGCATGAGTCTGCAACCACTGGTGGAAACCATCACAGGGTCAATGATGAGATGCTGGTATTTCCCTTGGTATCTTTTCAGGGCTTCAGCAATAGCCTGGATAGTGGTACGGTCGTTAACCATACCTACTTTGATGGCATCTGGGTGGATGTCGTCCATCACCGCTTCTATCTGGCCCTTTACTATTTCGGGGTTGATGTCTTGGATGGCATAAACTCCCAGGGTGTTCTGTACGGTAATGGCTGTAATGGCCGATGCGGCATATACGCCTAGTGCTGACATTGTCTTGATGTCAGCTTGTACGCCGGCTCCTCCGCAACTGTCTGAGCCAGCTATTGTCATTGCTGTATAATATTTCATAATTCCTATTAACTTCTTGCTTTTCCTCTAAAACTGTTTCTTACCAGGGCTGATTCACAGGTCTCACAGAGATGTTCTGTGGCTTGATGGTGCTTGAAACCTTCTATCATGGCTTGGGCACGGGGTGAAGCCAGAATTTCTTCCAGCGATTGTTCAAGCAGGTTCCCAAGTGCTACATCTCCGTTGTGGTCCAAACAGCAGGGTACCAATGTTCCGTCTGCCAATACGCCTATCTGTTTGAGTAGGGCTTTACAGAAAACTTCTCTTTTTTCTTCTCTGATACCTGATTTCTGATTTCCTTTTATCATTTCCTTTTCTTCGATATGGTTATCAAAGTTGGGCCATTCGAATTTTCTGTCAAACTCCAGATAGAGATTATTGGCAAGTCTGTAACCGTCAGGTCGTTCTTTCCAGGGTTTGGGAACAAATTTTTCGATGTGCTCCATTACTTCCTCATTTTCCAGGTCTTTTCCTCCTTGGTTCCAAAGTCTGAGAACTATGCAGGTTCCTTTCTCTGCTGCTTGGGTTGAAAAAGTCATCACCTCGTTCATGTAACTGGCAAGCTCTCCCTTGGCATTACTCTCGTGTGAGTGGAGCGAAAGCTGTATTTTGTGGGGAAGTGTGTCAAGGAGATCCATAGCTTTGGGTAGCAGAGTGCCGTTGGATGTAAGTACGGTTTTGAAACCTTTCTCTCTTGCCATATTGATAAACTCGGGTAGAAGAGGGTGTAGTAGGGGTTCGCCCATAATGTGGAAATATAGGAAACAGACCTTCCCGCGTATCTTGTCGGTGAGCAGGTCGAATTCCTCAGCACTCAACTGTCTTTTCTTCCTTGTATGTTTTGGACAGAAGTGGCAGTTGAGATTACATGTATTGGTGATTTCTATGTAACAGCGATCTATCATTGTCTTGTCTTTTCTTGCATATAGCTTACTTTTTAGCAAAGTTACATGTTTTCTTTGATATGACCAAATAATATAGCATAATTTTGCATTTGAAGTCTTCTTGTCATGGATAGTGAATGAATATGAAGGAAATATACAAATACGGAAATAAAAAAAGCCTTCTGAAATTTCTTTCAGAAGGCTTTTGCGGAGAGAGAGGGATTCGAACCCCCGGTACCTCTCGGTACGACGGTTTTCAAGACCGTTGTAATCGACCACTCTACCATCTCTCCATTGTTTTAGTCTGGATGACTATAGCTTGGTTTTCTTAAGCGGTTGCAAAGGTACTACTAATTTCTGGTTCCACCAAATTTTTTGCCAACTTTTTTTTGTTTTTCTTCAAAAAAATGCGTTTTGGGGGCTAATAAGTGGCAAAATCGGCAAAAAATAGAGAGGTAAGGCTGAAAAAGACAATAAAAAAGGGCTACCGCCGTAGCCCCAACCTTGATAACCTTAAATCTAATACTATGAAAAACACACTGCAAAAATACAAAATATATCTATTCGTTATGTCAAAAGAATAGAAAATCTGTATTTTGAAAGGGCGATTTAATATTTTTTAAACCTTAGAGGTAACCTTTCTGCTTAAACTCTTCCATCAGTGGCAAGGCTAAAATCTTGGCATCAGGATGTGGTGCACCGGTAGTACCTAATGCGCGAAGGTCGAAGAAATGTTTCCAGTCACTCACGAAAGCGGTATGAACCAGTTCTGTGTTGCAGTCCAATGGTAGGATTGCTCGTGCTTCCTGTGGTTTGCAACCTGCCTCTATCAGTTTCATGTAGGCATATTCGGCAGCCTGATTGGCGAATATCCAAGTTGTGAGTTTACTCCATTCTGCAGTTCTTCCTTCTGCAATGTCAGCACACATATCTTCTATTAGGTAGTCGCTGGGATCTTGTGAACCATCGAAGCCTTCTGCTTCTACCCATGTAGGCAGGTTGATGGTAATCTCGTTATCAAACTTATTCTTCGAATAGTTGCAGTATCGGGTACTCTGCTCTGCCATAGAGTTGGCACGATGACGGTTATATTCTCGGGTTATGGAAATCTGAGTAGTAAAATGAACGGTAATACGGAGTTCGTGCTTACCTTCTTCATAGTTGCTGAGGTACTTCAGGTTGTCCATCGCCTTGTTTTCTGCCAATACTCGGAGATTGGTTGTAATATAGTCTTTGCCGTCTAAAGTTTTCAGACGTGAGAACTTGTTGTGGGTATAAAGCGGCAACTCTCCATGTTTGCATACCAGATACACGGTTCCATGTTCCAGCATGGCAAAGTGTTCACTCTGCACCATCCGATCCACGAAAGGTTTGGCAGAATTCACAGTGGTATTATTCTCACTTTTATAGCATACTCTTCCTGCTCGTTCTATCTGCTGGTAGATACCGAGTTCACCTGGTTTCTGTAACCAGATTTCATACGATGGTCTTTGTATTTTCATTTCTTTTTGTTTTTTATTCTGTCTGCAAAGGTACATTATTTTGTGCATATGGCAAAATAAATCATGGCTTTTTTCGTCTTATATATAATTAAGGTGTAATAATTAGTAAATATGGAGATAAAACCAATAGCATATTTTCGTTCTCCCTTCAGTAGCAAGTTTGGCATACCCAAACAGGCTGGATTGGTAGCAGAACTGGAAGGACAGATTGTTTTTGAACCCGAATTTCGTAACCCTGATGCGCTGCGTGGCATGGAGGGCTTTGATTATCTTTGGCTGATTTGGGAATTTTCTGCCAATAGGCACAAAGCGCACAGTCCGGTTGTTCGTCCTCCTGTGTTGGGAGGCAATGAGAAAGTGGGTGTCTTTGCCACTCGAAGTCCTTTCCGTCCCAATAATATAGGTCTTTCATCGGTAAAAATTTCTCATATCGAATGGGAGACTCCTCATGGTCCTGTCATTCATGTTAAGGGAGCTGATCTAATGGACAAGACACCGATATTTGACATCAAGCCGTATGTGGTGTATGCTGATTCTCATCCTGGGGCAAGGAGCGGTTTTGTTGATGACCGCAAATGGCAGAAACTTGATGTAGAGATTTCTGAAGATGTAGACAGGCATCTGCGTCTGCAGGGATTGAATGCAGAAAAGATTGAAATATTGAAAGAGGTACTTGCCCAAGATCCCCGTCCGCATTACCAGAAAGACCCTCATAAGGTCTATGGAATGCCTTATGAGGGTCTTGATATTCATTTCATGGTAAGCGAACATACGCTTACTGTTGTCAAGTAGACTTCTTGTATGTTGAGTAGAAAATTTACTTTGCGAAACTTTCAAAACGTACGTTTTCCAACAGAATTTTGCAGGCAGCACCGATATTCTTGGCTTCCTTACAGCTTGAGATGTCAATCGCATCACCGTTTTGGGCATTCCAAGGACATTCATAAGCTTTTTAAGTTTAGTTTGTTTAATAAATTCTATACTTTGTCTTGTTTGTAATATCTGTTACCTTAAGGTGTGGATATAAAAAAAAGACGGCCCTAACCACAGTTAGTAACCGCCTTTTATGAAAGGAGGAGTGGTACCACCAGGAATCGAACCGGGGACACAAGGATTTTCAGTCCTTTGCTCTACCAACTGAGCTATGGCACCATCTTGCTTTTTGCGGTTGCAAAGGTACAATAAATATTTTAATTGAGCAAGAGAAAACGAAATATTTTCTCTTGCTTAATGTTTATTAACTAAATATCCCCTTGCTTGAAATTAATCTTTCAGCGGATTCCAACCTTGTGCTTTCAGTTCAAATTCCTGTCCGTCTCTGGTAATGAGGAACTTGCCCAGATTTTCTTTGGTGATGTAGCCAATCTGCCTTACACCCTCCATAGTCTCAATCTTCTCGTGGTCACCGATAGGTACGGTAAAGAGAAGTTCATAATCTTCGCCACCATTCATAGCACAGGTGGTAAGGTTCATATTGAATTCTTCTGCCTGCACGGCTGTTTGGTAGTCGATAGGTATGTTCTTCTCATATACTCTGCATCCGCAATGACTCTGTTCGCAGATATGCATCAATTCACTGCTCAGCCCATCGCTCACATCCATCATGGCGGTAGGACGGATACCTGCCTCACGCAGTTGTGCTATCACATCTCCGCGTGCCTCAGGCTGCAGTTGTCTTTCCAAGAGATATTCCTTGCCGGCGAAATCTGGCTGGAAGTTGCGCATATTCTCTAAGTCTCTGTTCAGAAGAGCCAGTTTCTCGTTATCACCATTTGCTTTAGCCTCAGCCATCTTCTTTCGGATATCTTCTATCTGTCCGTAGTATACAGCCTTTTCGCGTTCCAGCAGTTGAAGTCCCATATAGGCACCGCCCAAGTCGCCCGACACACAGATCAGGTCTGTTTCCTTGGCTCCGTTGCGGTATACGATTTCTTCTTTTGCTGCTTCTCCGATACAAGTAATACTGATGGCTAAACCGGTGAGAGAAGAGGTAGTATCACCTCCCACGATATCTACTCCCCATTTGTCGCATGCCATTCGAAGACCCTTATAGAATTCATCAATGTCTTCTACTTTGAATCGTTTACTCAATGCTATGCTTACCACCATCTGACGTGGGGTTCCGTTCATAGCAAAGATATCACTGATGTTTACCATTGCACTCTTGTAACCCAAGTGAACCATGTCAATATAGGTAAGGTCGAAATGTACGCCCTCCATCAGCATATCTGTAGTCATGAGCACCTCCTTGTCTGGATAATGCATCACGGCACAATCGTCGCCTACACCATAAACTGTAGACTCGTTTTTCTTTTCATAACCTTTGGTGAGATGGTTTATAAGACCGAATTCACCTAACTTTGAGATATCCAAAATAAATAATAGTTTATAATTTATACTTAAGATCTGCGGATGATTTCTCGCATAATCTCTGTCATCTTAGGCTGTGCGGCATTGGCTGCAATCTGCACTTCCTCATGACTGACTTCTACAGGTACATCGAAACCGCCAAGATCGGTGATGATGCTGATGCCGAAAACCTTGATTCCACAATGGCGGGCAACAATCACTTCAGGTACAGTACTCATACCTACAGCGTCACCACCCAATACACGATACATGCGATACTCTGCCGGTGTCTCGAAGGTAGGTCCCTGAACGCCAACATATACACCATGCTTTGCATCAATTCCCTTCTCCTTAGCGATATCGTCGGCAAGGTCGCGGAGTTTCTTGTCGTATGCTTCGTGCATATCCGGGAAACGTGGACCGGTAGGGAAGTTCTTTCCGCGCAATGGATGTTCTGGGAAGAAGTTGATGTGATCATCGATAATCATCAGGTCTCCAATCTGGAATTCCGGATTCATACCGCCCGAAGCGTTGCTTACAAAGAGGGTTTCAATGCCCAACTCGTACATCACACGTTCTGGGAAGGTTACAGCCTTCATGTCATATCCTTCATAGTAATGGAATCTTCCTTCCATAGCCATGATGTCTTTACCTCCTAACTTACCGAAAATCAGTTTGCCTGCATGACCTTGAACGGTAGATACTGGGAAGTTTGGTATTTCACTATATGGAAATTCATAACTGTCAGTTATTTCTGAAGCTAATTGTCCGAGACCGGTTCCCAGTATGATTGCTGTCTTCGGACTTGTTGTCATCCTTTCTTTTAGCCAGGATGCTGTTTCTTGAATTTTTTCGTACATAGCTAATAATTTTGTCGTTAAAATTATCTTCTTGTTCCAGCATGAAACTAACCTTGATAGGCAGTTCGTATATGCTTTTCTTAACTATTTCATAGAGTCCCTCTGTCTCTTTTAGTCTCACGGCATCTTTCTCTGTCGTGATAATCAGACGGGGTTCTGGCATCTGTTCAAACGCCTCGTTGATGCGTGTGATGTCTTTATTCTTGAAGCGATGGTGATCACCGAAACTCAGCGACTGCATACTCTTGACCATTGGCTTCAGGTCGTGTTCCATCTGTTTAGGCGATGCGATACCAGTAACCAGCAGAGCATGGTAGTTTTTCAACTCCTCCTTGGCTATCTGCTGGTCTTCGAAAACTCCCTTTGGCGTATCATAGTTGATGCAGGTGAAGTAGAGCTTCTGGAAAGGGTAAAGGTCAATAGCCTTGGTGAGTACACGAAATTCCATTGGCTTCAGGTCCTTTGGACATTTAGTGATAATCACAATGTCTGCACGGTTCTTACCGCTTAGAGGTTCTCTCAGTCTTCCTGCTGGCAACATCTTGTCATAGATGATCAGACGGTGGTAATCTACCAGCAGAATGTTGATACCTGGCTTCACATAGCGATGCTGAAAGGCATCATCCAGTAATACTACATCTACATCCTTGGTCGGTTCTTCATTCTGTAACTTTTCGATTCCTCTCACACGCTTAGCGTCTACAGCTACATAGATATCGTCAAACTTGCTGTGCATCTGGAAGGGTTCATCGCCAATCTCTGACATTGTCGTATCTTTATCTGCCAGCACATAGCCACTGGTCTTTCTTTTGTAACCACGTGATAGCACTGCTATCTTTACCTTGTCGTGCAACAAGCGTATCAGATACTCCACATGGGGAGTCTTGCCCGATCCGCCCACCGTGATGTTACCCACAGAAATGACCGGGATTGAGAATGACTGACTCTTTTTCAGTCCGATATCGAAGAGCCAATTGCGAAATCTGACCATGCCGCCATAAATCCAACTCAGTGGTAGCAGCCAGTCGTTGATCTTGATAAGATCGCCTTCTGTTCTCATGTCTGTTTCCTTTCTCTTAATTCGGTATGTCTATATATTAATGTACGCATACCTTATTATAAATGTTATTGTATGTTCAGTACGTAAGGAAGTGCAGCCTGAATAGGCTCTTTCTCCTTCATATTGCGTATCATGATGAATGGCTGGTAGAGATCACCCAATGCCAGACGCAACTGTTCATCGAGATATGTTCCCTTGTTTCCGCCCGCCATATCCAGCAACTGTTCCATCCATCCAGCCAATGCCGGATATTCTACCGCCTGATAACTGCTGAGATGAGCCAATTCTGCAGCCTTGTCGATGGCGTCGCTCAAGCCGCCGAATCCATCAATTAACTTGATCTTCTTGGCGTCTGTACCCAGCCATACTCTTCCTTGAGCAATCTTCTCAACCTGTTCGGTACTCATTTTTCTGCCCTCAGCCACACGATTGCGGAAGAGGCTATATCCACGGTTCACATAGTTTTGCATGGTGGCAATCTCTTCTGCACTCCATGGGCGTGACATGCCTGCAGAGGCATAGGTACTGTTGCGGTTGGTCTTCACTTCATCATACTTGAAGCCTAACTTCTTTGTCATCAGGTCACTGAAATCTGGCAGGGCTCCAAAGATACCGATGCTGCCGGTCAATGTTGTAGGTTGTGCCATGATATATTGAGCACCCATACTCATATAATAAGCACCCGATGCTGCCATACCACCCATCGAAACCACTACCGGCTTCTTTTTATTTAATTCTTTAACTGCTCTCCAGATCTGTTCCGAAGCATAGGCATCGCCACCGCCCGAATTGATACGCAGAACTACGGCCTTTACCTGACTGTTATCTGCAAGTTCCTGAAGGTCCTTGATGACCTTTGTACTTACTATCTGTTGCTCAGAATCATAGATGCTAGGAGTCTCCATCCTGACAATGGACCCCTGACAGTAGTATACGGCAATCTCTTCGCCCATCAGGTTCGAGTCGTCTATAGTCATATCTACATCGTTATAGTCAACCTGATTGATGGTATCGTCTGCCTTCAGTCCTAACTGTTTCTTTACCACGTCTCTGATTTCATCATAATAGCAGAATCCATCTACCATCTTTCGAGATTTCAGTAGTTTGGTATCATCAAACACCATCAGCCCGTCAGCATAGCGGTTCAGTGAATCCTTGCTGATGTTTCTGCTTTTGCTCACATCTCCCAACATCTGTAGCCAGAGTCCACTAATATAGCGTGAAACCTGCTCTCTGTTGGCATCCGACATTTTGTCTTCGGTGTATGTTTCAGTATAGCTTTTGTATTTGCCTACCTTCACTACCGTAAAGTGAACGCCAAACTTGGCTGCTACATCTTTGATATATTGTGGCTGCGATGCAATACCATGCCAGTCCACATTGCCTTCTGGGTTTACATATACCTTGTTGGCAACCGAAGCCAGATAATATCCACCCTGTGAGAGAGCATCACCATATGCGATAATCCATTTGCCGCTCTTCTTGAAATCGGCAAGTGCATTTCTGATTTCCTGCAAAGTGGCATAATCTGTCTCCAAGATACCTGTTTCCAGATAGATGCCCTTCACTTTATCCTCATTCTTTGCCTTGCGGATAGAAGAGAGAATCCTGTTCATGCCTATGTTGTTAAACTGCTCGCCTGTCAGTTCGCCGAGCCAGTTGTCTTCAGTACGGTCTTCAATCTGTCCTTGTAGTTTCATCACCATCACCGCATTGTCTTTCAGTGCCGGTTTACTGTTGCTCGATGCCACCATTCCGATGATACAGATGAATCCCAGGATGGTCATGATCAGCCCGAAGGCAAACAGTCCTACGATAGTGGCTGCCACGTTCTTGAAAAAATCCTTCATTATTCTATGTCAATATTTTATAAGTGAGACTCCTAAATAAATGCCAGCGGCAGAAGAGAAATGTTTTCTCCGATTGCCGTTTACAGCAATTTTTCTGCAAATATAGCAAAAAAGAACCAATAATCAAAGCGATTGGAACAAAAACACCAAAAAAAGAAGAAAAAATAACATAGGGTTAACGAAAAATGCCTATCTTTGCATTATCTTAGCAAAACAGAATAAAGATATAAACAACATAATAAAAAGAAAAATGAAAAAGACACTGTTTTTTTTCTTCTGATGCTGACAGCAATTACAGCATCAGCTCAATCTACTGTTCGCAAGTTCGTATTGAAGAACAGTAGCGGCGGTCTGAGTGAACTCACCAGTTATCTGCCTAAGAAAAACCGCAATATTCCGTTGAGTGATGCCTATCAGGCGATGCGTACCGTTCGTGACAGTTCTGCAGTATGGAGAATAAACAAGGAGGATGTTGGTATCATGGGCTTTTCTGCCGGTGGACATTTAGCTTCTTCCGTCAGTACTCATGCAGAGGCGGCTGTGCGACCTGATTTCTCGATTCTTTTCTATCCGGTGATTTCAATGGATGAGCGTATCTCTCATAAGGGATCATGTGTGAAAAGTAAAGAGAATACCTAAAAAGAGGGTGTGTCATAAGTTAATGATACACCCTCTTCTTGTTGTTGGAAAAGCTAGGATATGTTGTTGAAAGAGCTAGGATATGTTGTTGAGACAGTTAGTATCTCCGGTCGCACAACAGCTGTTGTGCGCTTGCATAACAGCTGATATGTGCATGCACAACAGCTGATGTGCATGCGGTGGTCAACTGTTATGCGCCAACTATTTTCCAAACTTATGGCACATCCTCTTTTTCTTTTTATAGACTCCTAATAAGCATTCTTGTCAGGGCAGATAATGCTCTTGGCAGTCATGAAGATAATCTTGATATCAAGCCAGAACGACCAGTTCTCTATATACCAGATATCACGGCGGATGCGTTCCTCCATCTGCCAGAGCTCCTTTGTCTCACCACGGAACCCGGTAACCTGAGCCCAACCTGTGATACCAGGCTTGGAGAAGTGGCGAACCATATACTTATCTATCAGGCTTCCATACACCTCTGTATGATGCAGCATGTGAGGGCGCGGACCCACAATACTCATGTCTCCTTTAAGAACATTGAAGAATTGAGGAAACTCATCTATGTTCGTCTTTCTCATAAAGTTGCCGAAAGCAAATTTACGTGGGTCGTTCTTTGTTGCCTGTGCCTTGTCTGCATCCTTGTTCACATGCATGGAACGGAATTTAAGACAGTAGAAGGTATCGCCATTCAGACCCGTTCTTGCCTGTTTGAAGAAAATTGGACCAGGACTCTGAATCTTGATGATGAGAGCTATGAATGGAATGAATGGTAGAATGCACAAACATGCAAGCCCGCTCACCACGGTGTCGAAGCTACGCTTGATAATGCGGTTTGACGTGCTTGTTAGGGGTTCTATGCGGTTTGAATATACCGTCCTTCCCATGAAATTCTGGGCATCAAGATGCAATTTGTACTCACCAAACACACGTGGCAGGTAGTAGAAGTGTATCACATTCTTATCACAGAAGTGTATGATATTGATGATCTCAGGATCTTTATGCGACAGGCAGCAGAAAACCTCGTCAATATTGGAAGGTTCACCATTGATGGTATCATTCATGGTAGAAGAGATAATCTCTTTGAGCTGTTTCATGTTTCCTATTCTTTTCAACCCTTCCGGATTATCAGTGATGTCTTCATCTGCATAATATCCTTTTACGATATAACCTGCCGAGGGTTCTTCTGTCATCGTCTTGTACATCTCGCTCACGGCAGGATCGTTACCTACAAAGACGACGGTGCGTGAGTTGCGGCCCTTAGAGCGGAAATACTTTAGTAATTTGAGCTCGCAGAGTCGGCTTATGATGAGAGACAGATAGAATGTTATGCCGAAGATAATGCTGAAGGAGAACATCTTTCCCCCGTGACCGAGTAGTCTTGAGAAGGTAAAGAAACAGAATGTTGTTGCTGCAGCCAGATATAAAGTACGCCTTGTAACCTGCGGGAACCCGATCTTTCTGACATGAATGATGGTGGAATAGAAGTATTCGCCTAGGAACAAGGCAGCATTGGCAACAAAAAAGGTAATCTTTGTTGCTTTGTCGAAATACGCAGGTATGAGTTCTTGACCATATTGGGTATAGAACAACAGTACGATGTTGAGAATAACGAAATCGGCACCTGTCACCAGTCTCCTTATCATTTCATTTCCTTTATAATGCTTGTTCGTCATTTGCTTATGTTTTTTATACTCCTAGTTGTTTATATATCTTTTTAAGTTATTTGAGGTATGCTTAAACTGATATTTGGTCGCAAAGGTAATAATAATAGTTGAAAATCGGAAATAAATCAGCAAAAAAATATTGAAATAGACCAACTTGAACCAACTTGAACCAGCTTTTCTTGTTTTTAATCTGTTTAAATGATGTTTTTTCTTCCTTTTTACTTTCTTGCGCATATCTAGGTATTTTTATATGAATATCTAGGTATTTTTATATGAATAGGTAGTTTTTTTAGAAATTGCTTGGTGGTCTCAAAAGAAAAACGTACTTTTGCAGCCGGATTATCACGGATGATTCTTCTTTGAGACCTGTTGGTACTGGGAGTAAACTCCTGATGTGATGCAGTCTCTCACTGTTCATTTGTGAAATCTTAAGTATGAACAATAAACGATTTAGATAGTAACAATATGCAATTAATTTTATTATCGGGTGGCTCGGGTAAAAGGCTCTGGCCACTTAGCAATAATGCTAGAAGCAAACAGTTCTTGCCATTGCTCGAAAAGGAGAATGGGGAGATGGAAAGTATGGTTCAGCGCGTGGTACGTCAGGCTCAGGAAGCAAATCTGACCAACGATATTACGCTTGCTACAAACGCCAGCCAGCTGGATATCATCCAGAACCAGCTGGGAGAGCGGGTTTCTGTGGTTACCGAACCGGAGAGGCGTGATACTTTCCCTGCTATCGCTTTAGCTGCAAGTTATCTGAAACTGAAGAAAAAATGTGAGGATGATGAGGTTGTGGTTATTATGCCTTGTGATCCTTATACCGAGTTGGAATATTTCCATACCATAGCCCGTATGGTGGAATGTGTGGAGAAAAACGTCGCCGACCTCGTTCTGATGGGTATCAAACCTACTTATCCAAGTGCAAAATATGGTTATGTGGTTCCTTTTGCTGAAGGAGAGAAGTATCAGATGGTGAAGAGATTTACCGAGAAACCGGATGTGCCTACAGCAGAGAAACTCCTGGAGGAGGGTGCTTACTGGAATGGTGGTGTCTTCGCATTCCGTTTGGGCTATATGATGCAGATTGTACGTAAGTATATGCAGAGTGGGAACTTTGAAGATACTCGTGCAAGATATAGCGAATTTCCAAAAATCTCTTTCGACTACGAGGTGGCGGAGAAGGCTGAATCGGTAGCTGTAGTACCGTTTAATGGTGAATGGAAGGACCTGGGTACCTGGAACACACTCACTGATGAGCTGCATCATGCCAGCATCGGTAATGCGGTGATGGGAAGTCATTGCGAGAATACGCATGTCATCAACGAACTCCAGTTGCCTCTGTATGTGGATGGCTTGAAGGATGCTGTTGTTGCAGCGAGTCCTGATGGCATCTTCGTCTGTGCAAAGAAATATTCCGAGGACATCAAGAAGGCGGTAGAACATCTTACTCCGCGTCCGATGTATGAGGAAAGAAGGTGGGGTACTTATCGGGTGATTGACGATTCTGAGTATGCTGACGGCAATCATTCGCTCACCAAGAGTATTACCTTGAAGCCAGGTAAGAATATCAGTTATCAGCTTCATCACCATCGTTCAGAGGTGTGGACATTCGTAGAAGGTGAGGGCATCTTTGTACTTGATGGTGAGGAGAAACATGTGAAGGCTGGTGATACCGTGGTGATTCCTCTGGAGCATTATCATGCCATCAAGGCGATTACACAGCTGACTTTCATCGAAGTTCAGAATGGTAATCCACTGGTTGAGGATGATATTGAAAGATTCGATTATCAATGGAAAATGAAATAAAACACAAGTTCTTGTGATATAATGTCAGTATTTAAACGTGTCAAAGTGTCAGTATGGATGCTTTGGCACGTTTTTCGTATACTGGCGGGGTGACGGGTAGCAATACCTGTTGGCAAAATAAATGTATAACAATTAAAATATTATAGAATCATGAACATTAAACCATTAGCAGACAGAGTGCTGGTATTTCCCGCACCAGCTGAAGAAAAAGTAGGTGGAATTATTATCCCTGATACAGCAAAAGAGAAACCACAGCGTGGCAAGGTCGTTGCTACAGGTAAGGGTACGAAAGACGAAGAGATGATTCTCAAAGAAGGTGATACCGTACTCTATGGTAAGTACGCTGGCACAGAACTCGAATTCGATGGTACTAAATATATCATGATGCGTCAGAGCGATGTACTCGCTGTAGTAGAAGAGTAATTCTTAAAGGTAAAAATGTAAAAAGGTAAAAAACTTTTTGCAGATATTTATTTAAACATTATTAGAAAGAATATATTATGGCTAAAGATATTAAATATAATATGGATGCCCGCGACCTCTTGAAGAAGGGTGTTGATCAGTTGGCAAATGCAGTAAAGGTAACTCTCGGTCCTAAGGGCCGCAACGTGGTAATCGAAAAGAAGTTTGGTGCTCCTCAGATTACTAAGGATGGTGTTACCGTGGCTAAGGAAGTAGAGTTGGAGAATAAATTCGAAAATACTGGTGCTCAGCTTGTTAAGAGCGTTGCCAGCAAGACTGGTGATGATGCCGGTGATGGTACAACAACTGCTACTATCCTGACTCAGGCTATCGTAACAGAGGGCTTGAAGAACGTTACTGCAGGTGCAAACCCAATGGACTTGAAGCGTGGTATCGACAAGGCTGTGGCTGCTGTCGTTGCCTTCATCAAGGAACATGCTGAGCAGGTAGATGACAACTACGATAAGATTGAGCAGGTGGCTACTGTTTCTGCCAACAATGATGCTGAGATTGGTAAGCTCTTGGCTGACGCAATGCGCAAGGTTTCTAAGGATGGTGTCATCACTATCGAGGAGAGCAAGAGCCGTGATACCAACATCGGTGTTGTTGAGGGTATGCAGTTTGACCGTGGTTATTTGAGCGGTTACTTCATGACTGATGCAGACAAGATGGAGTGTGTAATGGATAACCCATACATCCTTCTTTATGATAAGAAGATTTCTAACTTGAAGGAGTTCTTGCCAATTCTCCAGCCTGCTGCTGAGAGTGGTCGTCCTTTGTTGGTTATCGCTGAGGATGTTGATTCTGAGGCTTTGACTACTTTGGTAGTTAACCGTTTGCGTGGCGGTTTGAAGATTTGCGCTGTGAAGGCTCCAGGCTTCGGTGACCGTCGCAAGGCCATGTTGGAGGATATCGCAGTATTGACAGGCGGTGTTGTTATCTCTGAGGAGAAAGGCTTGAAGTTGGAGCAGGCAACTTTGGATATGCTGGGTTCAGCAGACAAGGTTACCGTCAACAAGGACAATACAACTATCGTTAATGGTCATGGCGAGAAGGCTAATATCCAGGATCGCGTAGCTCAGATCAAGAACGAAATTGAGAATACCAAGTCTTCATATGATAAGGAGAAACTTCAGGAGCGTCTGGCTAAGCTCGCCGGTGGTGTAGCTGTCCTTTATGTAGGTGCCAACTCTGAGGTTGAGATGAAGGAGAAGAAGGATCGTGTTGACGATGCACTCTGCGCTACCCGTGCCGCTATCGAGGAAGGTATCGTTGCTGGTGGTGGAACTACTTATATCCGTGCTCTCGAGGCATTGAAGGATATGAAGGGTGATAATGCTGACGAGACAACAGGTATCCGTATCGTAGAGCGTGCTATTGAGGAGCCTCTCCGTCAGATTGTTGCCAATGCCGGTGGCGAGGGTTCTGTAGTAGTAAACAAGGTACGCGAGGGCGAGGGTGACTTCGGTTACAATGCCCGCAAGGACGTTTACGAAGATATGCGTCAGGCTGGTATCGTAGATCCTGCCAAGGTAGAGCGTGTAGCTTTGGAGAATGCTGCTTCTATCGCAGGCTTGTTCCTGACAACAGAGTGTGTGTTGGTTGACAAACCTGAGCCTGCACCAGTTGCACCAGCTGCAGCACCTGGTATGGGTGGCATGATGTAATTAGATGAATCATTTGCGCAAACAAAGCACATTGTAAGACTGCGAGTTTGCAAAGCGAAAATCTCAAATAGGGGTGATTCTCAGGGAATTATCCCTATTTTCTTGTTTTTTTAGTCATAAAGATACAAAAAAGAGCAAAATTATTTGGTTCGAATAATCTTTTTTTGTAACTTTGCATCGTAAATAAAAGAAAGTATCATCCGAAGGGATGGCAAAGATATTTTTTTGATTTGTTTTAGTAGATTAGTTTTTAAGTAGTTTGTTTTTGGAAATCGGTTGTCGTGAGACATCCGATTTTTTTTGTTTTTATTTTGTTTTCTCAATTTAATTGTGTAATTTTGCAGCATAATAGAAAATTCATAGCATGAACAGTATTGATTGGAAAAAAGCAGTGGTCTTTCTGATTGTTATCGGAGGACTCATTTATATTACAAAGGCAGAGTTGGGAATGACTACTACAAACTCGTTCCTTACTACGCTGGGTATCTTATTGCTTCTCTTTATCGGAGATAACTTCGCACAGAAGATTGATGATGATCGGAAACGACGTAAACTGAATAATGATGGAAAAGCTGATTGATCTATATAAAAAATGGGCGGGTGAAGAACCGGCCGATGTCATAAAATTGGCAGGGCAGGGGAGTAACCGGCAGTATTTCCGTATCATTGGGCATGATGGTGATACGGTAATTGGTGTGATAGGAACCAGTCGTGATGAGGATCATGCCTTTGTATATCTGGCTCAGCATTTCCAGCTCAGACAGTTGCCTGTTCCCCAGATTCTGGCGGTGAGCGATGATGAACTCTGCTATCTTCAGACAGACCTTGGCGGTACTTCGCTTTTCGATGCCATCAAGGGCGGACGAGATGCGGGCGGACGTTACAATCAGAAAGAGAAGGAACTCCTTAAGAAAACCATTCGTGAACTTCCGAATATCCAGATTCGCGGTGCAAGAGGATTGGATTGGCAGAACTGCTATCCGCAGCCAGAATTCGATGTAGACAGTGTACTCTTCGACCTCAACTACTTCAAGTATTGTTTCCTGAAGCCTACCGATTTGGATTTTCACGAACTGAAGCTCGAAGCCAACTTCCGGCTTTTTGCCAAGGATCTGACATCAGAACCGATGGATTGTTTCCTTTATCGCGATTTTCAGGCGCGCAACATCATACTGGATGATAAGGGGAATCCATACTTTATTGATTTTCAGGGTGGTAGAAAAGGACCGTTCTATTATGATCTCGCCTCATTCCTCTGGCAGGCATCTGCTAAGTATCCGTTCAAACTGCGCAGAGAACTGGTTTGGGAATACTACCAGTCATTGAAGCATTATACCGAGGTACCATCGGTGCGCCATTTTGTAAACCGGTTGAGTCTTTTTGTGCTCTTCCGTACCTTGCAGGTTTTGGGTGCCTACGGATTCCGCGGCTATTTCGAACGCAAGAAGCATTTCATCGACAGTATTCCGCCAGCTATCCAGAATCTGCGAGATCTTCTGAAGATGGGTGACAAGGTGTTCCCTTATCCTTATATGATGGATATGTTGAGAAGACTGACCGAATTGCCACAGTTCAAGGTGATAGAGAGTGTGGCGCTGAGTCGTGCAGACGGCTATAAGACTACCGACAACAATATCTATCGTGCGCATCCGCAGGACGGACCTGCCACCTATTCTAAATATGATGGTAAGGGACCGCTGGTGGTAAGAGTGTATAGTTTTTCTTTCCGTAAGGGCATTCCAGAGGATCCGTCGGGCAATGGTGGAGGTTATGTCTTCGACTGCAGAAGTACCCATAACCCTGGCAGATACGAGCCTTATAAGGAGTTGACGGGTCTGGATGAGCCTGTTATCCGATTCCTGGAGGATGATGGTGAGATATTGAAGTTCCTGGATCATGTCTATGCACTTGCCGACCATCATGTAAACCGCTACATACAGCGTGGTTTCACCTCTCTGATGTTCTGTTTCGGATGTACAGGCGGTCAGCATCGCAGTGTATATTCTGCGCAGCATCTTGCCGAACATATTCACCGGAAGTTTGGTGTGGAAGTGCAAATCTGTCATCGTGAACAACAGATAGAGCAGGTTTTGCCTGCAAAATAAGAATAAATGGCGTGCAAATTTGGCTATCTCGCAAAAAGTTAGTAAATTTGCACGCACATTAAAATATAGCTATACAGCAATGATGCAAGCAATGATATTCGCAGCAGGTTTGGGCACTCGCCTTAAGCCACTTACCGACCGTATTCCGAAGGCGTTGGTAAGTGTCGGTGGAGAACCTTTGCTCAAACGTGTCATCTTTCAGTTGAAGGATGCCGGTTTCACTCGCATTGTAGTGAACGTGCATCATTTCTCCAATCAAATCATCGATTATCTCAGAGAGAATGATAACTTCGGTATGGACATCCGTATCAGTGATGAGAGCGAAAAGCTGCTCGAAACGGGTGGAGGTATCCGGAAGGCATGGCCGCTCTTCAACCAGACAGAGCCTATTCTCATCCACAACGTGGATATTCTGAGTAATGTGGATCTGAAGAAGTTCTACCAGATGGAGAGTCAGGACATGATAGCAGCCCGACTGATGGTGAGCGAACGCAAGACCAAGCGCTATCTTCTCTTCGATGACAGCATGCGATTGGTAGGTTGGACGAATATTGAGACGGGCGAGGTAAAGAGTCCTTATCCAGATCTCAATCCTAAAGATTATAAGATGTATGCTTTCTCGGGCATCCACATGGTAGCCCCATTACTCTTCCCATTGATGGAGGAGGAACCGGACAAGTTCCCTATCATGGACTTCTATCTGAAGCATTGCGACAAGGTGCGCATAGAGGGATATGTAAAGAACGACCTCAAGCTGATGGATGTGGGAAAGCAGGAGACGCTGAAAGAGGCGGAAGCATTCCTGAAATCGTTAGTTAATAGTTTATAGTTAATAGCGGCTATGCCGTATAGCAAGATAACTATAAACTATAAATTGTAAACTGTAAATTAAAATTAGATATTATGCAACAGAAGATTATTATTTTGGATTTCGGTTCACAGACCACACAGCTCATCGGCCGTCGTGTCCGTGAACTCGATACCTTCTGCGAGATCATGCCTTACAACAAGTTTCCAAAGGATGACCCATCTGTCATTGGTGTCATCTTGAGCGGTAGCCCTTATTCCGTTCATGATCCGGAAGCTTTCAAGGTAGATCTGAGCCAGTTTATTGGCCGTATTCCTGTGCTCGGCATCTGCTATGGTGCTCAGTTCCTCTCTTACGCCCAGGGCGGTAAGGTGGAGGCTGCTGACAGCCGTGAGTATGGTCGTGCCAACTTGGAGCATTTCGATCAGGAGAATCCTTTGTTCAAGGGATTCATCGAGAACTCTCAGGTTTGGATGAGCCATGGTGATACCATCACTGCTATCCCTGATGATTACAAGTGCATCGCTTCTACTGCTAATGTGAAGTATGCTGCTTATGCTTCTACCAAACAGCCTGTATGGGCAGTACAGTTCCACCCAGAGGTGTTCCACTCTTTGCAGGGTACACAGCTCTTGAAGAACTTCGTGGTTGATATCTGCGGAAGTAAGCAGGACTGGAGTGCTGACTCTTTTGTTGAGACAACAGTTGCTGAGTTGAAGGAACAGTTGGGCGACGATAAGGTTATCCTCGGTCTTTCTGGCGGTGTTGACTCCAGTGTGGCTGCCGTTCTCCTGAACAAGGCTATCGGCAAGAACCTTACCTGTATCTTCGTAGATCATGGTATGTTGCGCAAGAATGAGTTCCGTGACGTGATGGAAGACTACAAGTGTTTGGGCTTGAACGTTATCGGCGTGGATGCATCAGAGAAGTTCTTTGCTGACCTGGCTGGTGTTACTGACCCTGAAAAGAAGCGTAAGATTATCGGCCGCGACTTCGTAGAGGTTTTCAATGCTGAGGCTAAAAAGCAGACTGGTGCCAAGTGGTTGGCTCAGGGTACTATCTATCCTGACCGTATCGAGAGCTTGAATATCACCGGTAAGGTGATCAAGAGTCATCACAACGTAGGTGGTCTTCCTAAGGAGATGAACCTTCAGTTGTGTGAGCCTTTGAAGTGGCTGTTCAAGGATGAGGTTCGCCGTGTAGGTCGCTCTATGGGTATGCCAGAGCACCTGATTACTCGTCACCCATTCCCAGGTCCTGGTTTGGCTGTCCGTATCTTGGGCGATATCACTCCTGAGAAGGTACGTATCCTTCAGGATGCTGACGATATCTATATCCGTGGCTTGCGTGAGTATAAGGTGAAGTTGAGTGGTGAGGAAGCTCGTCGCGTCCTGGCTGCCGGTGTTCCTGCTGACATGCTGAATGGCGAGATCGAGGTTTCTCTCTACGATCAGATCTGGCAGGCTGGTACAGTATTGCTTTCTACTGTCCGTTCAGTAGGTGTGATGGGTGATGAGCGTACATACGAGCACCCGGTTGCCTTGCGTGCTGTAACCAGTACTGATGCGATGACTGCTGACTGGGCACATCTTCCTTATGATTTCATGGCTAAGGTAAGTAATGAGATTATTAATAAGGTGAAGGGTGTAAACCGTGTATGTTATGACATCTCTTCAAAACCACCTTCGACAATTGAGTGGGAATAAACAGAATAAAAAAGTCGCCTTCAAAGAGGGCGACTTTTTTTATTCTTATTTCTGGTTCTTCAGGAGATCACGTATTTCCATGAGGAGTTTTTCTTCATTGCTTGGCACCGGAGCCTTAGGAGCTTCTGCCGGTTTTTCCTCTTCTTTCTTCTTGGAAATCTTGTTCACCACCTTGATGAGCATGAAGATACAGAAAGCAACGATGAGGAAGTCGAAGGTGGTCTGCAGGAAATTGCCATAGTTGATGGTAGCAGCCTTGAGTTCCTCGCCCGCCACATTCACGGAAGGAAGGGTTACCTTGAGGTCGGCAAAGTTGACACCACCGATGAGCCATCCGATAGGTGGCATGATGATATCGTCAACAACAGAACTCACGATTTTGCCAAAGGCACCGCCTATGATAACACCGACTGCCATGTCGAGAACGTTTCCACGCATGGCAAACTGTTTGAATTCATTTAAAAATTTACTCATAACTCTAAAATTTTAAAAGTTTATATTATAAAAAATCTTCTTCTATATATAATAAGGTGAGAAAAGCAAGCGCCTTCGACTTCTTTTATCTGTTACGCTACCCATCTTTCCGTCTGCAAAGAAACGATTTTTGCAATATGGAGTTGTCAGTATGGTATGTCTAATATTAAAAAACCGTTATTATTGGCGCTCTCTCATTCATTTTTAACTTATTTAATACTCATTCTGGTTGCAAAGTTAGAAAATTTTTTGTAACTTTGCGCTCGTAAAGAAGAAAAAGTGCTTGATAGGGATGAAAAAAGGTGTTATCAGCTCCTTCGGATTCGCTTGATAGCTTAAAAGAAATAATTTTTAAACTATTAATTTAAATATTAGAACAATGATTAAGATTGGTATTAACGGATTTGGCCGTATCGGTCGTTTCGTATTCCGTTCTACAGTTGAGGCTGAGAACGCAAAGGAAGTACAGGTAGTAGCTATCAATGATTTGTGCCCTGTTGATTACATGGCTTACATGTTGAAGTATGATACAATGCACGGTCAGTTTGACGGTACTATCGAGGCTGACGTTGAGAAGAGCGAGTTGATCGTAAACGGTAACCACATCCGTGTTACTGCTGAGCGTGATCCAGAGAACTTGAAGTGGGATGAGGTTGGTGCTGAGTACGTAGTTGAGTCTACAGGTCTCTTCCTCGCTTACGATAAGGCTGAGAAGCACTTGAAGGCTGGTGCTAAGTATGTAGTACTTTCTGCTCCTTCTAAGGCTGACGCTAACGGTAACCAGGCTGATATGTTCGTTTGCGGTGTTAACACAGACAAGTACAACGGTCAGAAGATCGTTTCTAACGCTTCTTGTACAACAAACTGCTTGGCTCCTATCGCTAAGGTATTGAACGATAACTTCGGTATCGAGACAGGTTTGATGACAACTGTTCACTCTACAACTGCTACACAGAAGACTGTTGACGGTCCATCTATGAAGGACTGGCGTGGTGGCCGTGCAGCTGCTGGCAACATCATCCCTTCTTCTACAGGTGCTGCTAAGGCTGTAGGTAAGGTTATCCCTGAGTTGAACGGTAAGTTGACAGGTATCTCTATGCGTGTTCCTACTTTGGACGTATCTGTTGTTGACTTGACAGTTAACTTGAAGAAGGCTGCTTCTAAGGAGGCTATCTGCGCTGCTATGAAGGCTGCTTCTGAGGGTGAGTTGAAGGGTGTACTCGGTTACACAGAGGATGCTGTTGTTTCTTCTGACTTCTTGGGTTGCGCTTTGACATCTATCTTCGACGCTAACGCAGGTGTTTACTTGACAGACAACTTCGTTAAGGTTGTTTCTTGGTATGACAACGAGATTGGTTACTCACACAAGGTTGTTGAGTTGATCAAGATCATGAAGAAGCACAACGGTTAATTCGTTGTCTCTTAACGATTAAGTATATGGCCGTCCAGCATTTTTTCAATGCTGGACGGCTTTTTGTTTTTATAAGTGAGAATTTCTTTTCATTTTATTTTGTTTTCTCAATAATTTCATTTAACTTTGCGGCATGAAATATTCGATGATAACCATATTGGGACCTACGGCGAGTGGTAAGACGAGTCTTGCTGCCGCTCTTGCAGCCAGGATTAATAGCTTGGGTGCCCATTTGTCGGGTACCCCTGCCAAGGGCGCTGAAATCATTAGTGCTGACAGCCGCCAGGTATATCGCGGCATGGATATAGGTACGGGTAAGGATCTGGCTGACTATACCATCCATGGCAAGCAGATACCTTATCACCTCATTGACATCTGTGAGCCTGGTACGAAATATAATCTCTTTGAATATCAGCAGGATTTTTATGATGCCTATCAGGATATTCAGAAGAGAGGGGCATTTCCGATATTATGTGGAGGTACAGGACTCTATATTGAGTCGGTGCTGAAAGGTTATCATCTCTCACCTGTTCCGCAGAACCCGGAACTCCGTGAGTCATTGGCTCATAAGAGTTTAGAGGAACTTACGCGGATACTGAAAGAGCTGAAGGCGAAAACTGGTTCTAATATGCACAATCGCACAGACGTGGATACAGCACAGCGAGCTATCCGGGCGATAGAGATTGAAAGCTATAATCTGGAGCATCCGATGCCTGAACGTGAACTCCCTGCCGTTGATTCGCTGATTATAGGTGTCAGTATAGACCGGGACGCAAGAAGGGAGAAAATTTCACGTAGACTGAAACAGCGATTGGATGAGGGAATGGTAGATGAAATCAAGGGACTGCTAGATCGTGGTATTCCTGCCGAAAATCTCATCTATTATGGTTTGGAATATAAGTTTATTACAGAATATGTGATCGGTAAGACTTCATACGATGAGATGTATCGCGGTCTGGAAATAGCAATCCATCAGTTTGCCAAAAGGCAGATGACGTGGTTCAGAGGTATGGAGCGCAGAGGCTTTACTATCCATTGGGTAGATGCATTGCAGCCAATGGAGAAAAAGGTGGAGACGGTTTTGGAGCTGATGAGGAGCTAGGCTGCAGCCTGGAATCTGGCTTGGTCTGGCATCCGATGGAATCGGATGCAACGTTGGCTAGGCGGAAGTAATATTTCTACAACTTTCAAATTACAAAGAAGAGACAATGGTAAACGAGAATAAATGGGGGCTGCTTTATTGCCCTAGAGGAGGCTGGCGAAGTAACAAGCGCTGGGAAAAAATAGAGAAGGTGCTCAAGCAGCAGGGCGTGGATTACGACTTTGTGCAGAGCGAGAATCAGAAGAGCGTAGAAAGGCTCATCAGAATGTTTATCAACAATGGCTATAAGACCATTGTCATCGTTGGTGGAGATTCTGCGCTCAATGATGCCGTAAACTGTCTGATGCAGATAGATCCGAAAGAAAGAGAAGAGGTGGCACTGGGTGTTATTCCTAACGGACTGATGAACGACTTTGCCCACTTCTGGGGATTCAGCGACAGCGATATCGAGAAGACGGTGGCGTCGCTGAAAAAACGTCGTATCAGAAAGATTGACCTCGGTTGTATCCGCTATGTGAACAAGAAGGGGGAGAAATGCCGTCGCTATTTCCTCAACTGTATCAATATCGGATTCATCGCTGCCATTATGAACCTGAGACGAAAAACCCATCATATCTTCGGTTCACGTACCCTGTCGTTTCTCTGTTCCTTCATCCTGATGATATTGCAGCGTCTGGACTATAAGATGCATGTGAAAATCAATTCGGATGTTATCAAGCGTAGAGTGATGACGATGTGTATAGGCAATGGAACAGGATATGGACAGACTCCGAATGCTGTGCCATATAACGGACTGCTCGATGTGTCGGTGGTATCTCATCCTAAGACAACCCAGCTCTTCGAGGGAATCTATCTTTTTGTGAAAGGTAAGTTCCTCAACCATAAAAGTGTGCATCCTTACCGTACCCGAGAGGTAGAGGTGCTCGATGCCCAGCATGCCCTGATAGGTATTGATGGCAGATTGATGAATACACCGGTAGGCCCATTCCAAATTACTGTAATTCAGGAGGTTATTAACTTCCTGATACCCGTATAACCAGTATGCCCGTAATAAGGGAAATGTATCAAGAAAAACGTATAATGTAAAACATATAAATAAAAAATAGCAGAACTTTATCCGAGTTCTGCTATTTTTATGATTTCTTCTTCCTTTAAGATTTTGATTTTCCTTCCTTCAGTATTGATGAGTTCTTCTGCCGTAAAGGCTGAGAGCGTACGGATGGCATTGCTCGTTGTCATATTACAGAGATTTGCCAGATCTTCACGACTCAATCGGATGTCAAGAGTTTTTCCGTCTTTTTCTAACCCATAAGAGTCTTTCAGAAATATCAGTCCCTCAGCAAGTCGGGCACGGATATGTTTCTGGGTGAGGTTCACGGTACGGTCGTCCGATTTACCTATTTCCACACTGAGATATTTGATAAAGAAGAAGCCGATGTTGAAACTCTTGGAGATCAGTTTCATGAGAACTGCCAGCGGGAACTGGGCAACGACGCAGTTTTCCAGCGACATGGCTGCCGTCTTGTATATCTCATCTGCAAAATAGGCTCTGAAACCAAAAAATTCAATCGGTTTGATAACACGGATAATCTGGCTCTTGCCACCGATACCTTCTTTGTATATCTTCACTTTTCCCGCTATGAGACATAGTGCATATTCGGGAGTACCCTCGTTCTTGTAGATGATTTCGTTCTTCTTATACTTCTTGATTTCCAGATGTTCTTTCAGTAAATCGAACTGGTCATCAGTGATGCCTCCCCATAGCTTAGCAATCAGCATTGCTATATTTTCTTTATCGTATTTTTCTCTAGCTGCCATGTGTACAAATCTTTTAAACTGAAAACTGAGTGCAAAAGTAATGCTTTTTCTCGAAATAATCAAGCATTTTTGTCTAAAAATATGTTTTAAAACATAAAAAGGCAATTTTTTCTAAAAATGGCATACAAAAAACTTTGTTATACCACAAAAAAGTGTTACCTTTGAAAGCAATTAATTTAGTCAACAAAAATTTAGAACCTTAATGTAGATCTATGAGTTATCTAAAATTCGAAAAGGCCCTTATGACGAATCTTCAAGAGTCGTTGCCTAAGGAGTTGTTGAGGACAAATCGATCGGGTGCATATTCGTGCTCTACGATTGTAGACTGTAATACCCGCAAGTATCACGGATTACTTGTCGTGCCGGTTCCAGAACTGGGCGATGAGAATCATGTGCTCTTGAGTTCGCTGGATGTTACGGTGATTCAGCATGGAGCAGAGTTTAACCTCGGCTTGCACAAGTACCAGGGCAACAACTACAGTCCGATGGGCCACAAGTACATTCGTGAGTTTGATTGTGATAAAGTGCCAACTACTCTTTATCGCGTAGGTGGTGTTATCCTGAAAAAGGAAGTTGTATTCCAGCATTATGAGAATCGCATTCTGATTCGCTATACGCTGGTAGACGGTCATTCGGCTACAACCCTTCGTTTCCGTCCTTTTCTGGCTTTCCGCAGTGTCCGTCAGTTTACTCATGAGAATGCTACCGCATCTCGTGATTATGCTGAGGTAGATCATGGCATCAAGACCTGTATGTATGCAGGTTATCCTGATCTCTACATGCAGTTCTCCAAGAAGAACGAGTTTAAATTCTGTCCAGATTGGTATCGTGGCGTGGAATATCCAAAGGAGCAGGAGAGAGGTTATGCTTCTAACGAAGACCTCTATGTTCCTGGCTATTTTGAAATGGATATCAAGAAAGGCGAAACCATCGTCTTTGCTGCTTCTACATCAGAAATCAAGGCGGTCAGCCTGAAGAAGCTCTTCGACAAGGAAGTGGATGAGCGTTCGCCTCGTGACAATTTCTTCCACTGTCTGGTCAATGCAGCTCATCAGTTCCATCGTCGTGAAAAGAACGATGACCGTTACATCCTGGCAGGTTACCCTTGGTTCAAGTGCAGAGCCCGCGATACATTCATCGCTCTTCCGGGTCTCACCCTCTCTATCGAGGAAGATGACTACTTCGAACTGGTGATGAAGACTGCCATGAAGGGATACTACGAGTTTATGGAAGGCAAGCCGGTCAGCGTTCATATTGCTGAGATAGAGCAGCCTGACGTGCCATTGTGGGCTATCTGGGCTTTGCAGCAGTATGCCAAGGAAACCAGCAAGGAAGAATGCTTCAAGAAGTATGGACAGTTTATCAAGGATGTTATCAACTTTATCCAGAATAACAAGCATCCGAACCTGAAGCTCGAAGAGAACGGATTGCTCTATACCGATGGTAAGGACAAGGCTGTTACCTGGATGAACTCTACTGCCAACGGCAGACCAGTGGTTCCACGTACCGGATATATCGTAGAGTTTAATGCTTTGTGGTATAACGCTTTGTGCTTCTGTGCTTCTCTCGCTGGAATAGTTGGCGAAGAAGACAGCCAGCAGAAACTCCTGGCTCAGGCTGAGCAGACCAAGCAGGCATTCCTCGATACCTTCCTCAATGAATATGGCTATCTCTACGATTATGTTGATGGAAATATGATGGACTGGAGCGTTCGCCCGAACATGATATTTGCAGTGGCTTTCGACTATTCTCCATTGTCGCAAGACCAGAAGAAGCAGGTCCTTGATATCTGTACACGCGAACTCCTTACTCCTAAGGGATTGCGTTCACTCTCGCCAAAGAGTGGTGGATATAATCCTGTTTATGTAGGTCCGCAGACCCAGCGCGACTATGCTTACCATCAGGGTACGGCATGGCCTTGGCTCGGTGGCTTCTATATGGAGGCAAGTCTGAAACTCTATAAGCGTACCCGTTTGAGCTTTATCGAACGCCAGATGGTAGGTTATGAGAACGAAATGTCTTCCCACTGTCTCGGTACCATCAGCGAACTCTTCGATGGAAACCCTCCTTTCGCAGGTCGTGGTGCCATCTCTTTCGCCATGAATGTGGCTGAGATTCTGCGTGCGCTCGAGTTACTTGAAAAATATCAATATTAATAATAGGAGGACTGCTATATGAAAGTTTTAATGTTTGGATGGGAGTATCCTCCTCACGTATTTGGTGGTTTGGCAACTGCCAACTTTGGTATCTCCCAAGGACTTCATGCCCAGGGCGATGTTGATATCACATTGTGTCTGCCTCATCCTTTCGGTGATGAGGACCGCAGTGCCTGCAAGATTGTGGCAATGAACAGTGTGCCTATCGCCTGGCGAGATGTAAATCACGACTATGTGCAGCAGCGCGTAGGCAATATCATGAATCCGGACGATTATTTCCGCTACCGTGACCACATCTATGCCGATTTTAACTATATGCATGTAAATGACCTCGGCTGTATGGAATTTGCCGGTGGTTATCCGTCAAATCTTCATGACGAGATCAATAACTATAGCATCATTGCCGGAGTTGTAGCCCGTTCAGAAGAATTTGATATTATCCATGCTCACGACTGGCTTACATTCCCTGCCGGAATTCATGCCAAGCGCGTGAGTGGCAAACCACTGTGCATCCACGTTCATGCTACTGATTTCGACCGTAGCCGTGGAAAGGTGAACCCTACTGTTTATGCTATTGAGAAAGACGGTATGGATAATGCCGACTGCATCATGTGTGTATCCGAACTGACGCGCCAGACGGTGATTCACCAGTATCACCAGGATCCACGCAAGTGTTTCGCCATGCACAATGCCGTATACCCATTGAAGCAGGAGTGGCAGGATATTCCACGCCCAAATCATAAGGGCAAGGAGAAGGTAGTAACCTTCCTGGGACGTCTTACCATGCAGAAGGGACCTGAATATTTCGTAGAGGCTGCCAACATGGTATTGCACCGTACCCGCAATGTGCGTTTCTGTATGGCAGGTTCGGGCGATATGATGGATCAGATGATTTATCTTGCTGCCGAAAGAGGCATTGCCGACCGGTTCCACTTCCCTGGCTTTATGCGCGGCAAACAGGTTTACGAATGTCTGAAAGACAGTGATGTCTACGTGATGCCATCTGTGAGCGAGCCGTTCGGTATCTCACCTTTGGAAGCTATGCAGTGCGGCACACCAACCATTATCTCCAAGCAGAGTGGATGTGGAGAAATCCTGTCCAACTGTATCAAGGTAGACTACTGGGATATCCATGCCCTTGCCGATGCCATCTACAGCATCTGTCACAACGAGAGTCTTTTCGATTATCTCTCAGAGGAAGGCAAGAAAGAAGTAGACCAGATTACCTGGGAGAAAGTGGGAGCCCGCATCAAAGACCTGTACCTCAAGACCTTAGGGTGGAAGTAGGTTAAGTGAAGAGTGAAGAACGAAGAATGAATAATTTTGAGGCTTTACTCATCTTACAAGTTAAACGTTCAAATTTCAAATTTTTATGAAAACAATTTGTTTATATTTCGAGATACATCAGATTACCCATCTGAAACGCTACCGCTTCTTTGACATCGGTACCGACCATTATTACTATGATGACTACGAGAACGACCGTAGCATCAACGAGATTGCTGAGCGCTCTTATATGCCAGCCTTGAATGCCCTTCAGGAGATGATTGAAAAGAACGGCAAGTATTTCAAGGTAGCTTTCTCGCTTTCGGGTGTGGGTATGGAGCAGTTGGAACTTCATGCTCCTCAGGTACTGGAGAAGCTTCAGCAGCTCAACAATACGGGTTGTGTAGAGTTCCTGGCTGAGCCTTACTCTCACGGACTTGCTTCTCTGGTTAATGAGGCAAGTTTCAAGGATGAGGTGAAGCGCCAGTGTACTAAGATTGAGGAATATTTCGGAAAGAAACCTACCGTATTGCGCAACTCTTCGCTCATCTACAGCGATGATATCGGTAACGATGTTGCCAACATGGGATTCATTGGTATGCTCACCGAGGGTGCCAAGCACGTGCTCGGCTGGAAATCTCCTCACTATGTTTACCATTGCGCCCTGAACCCTAAGTTGAAGCTCCTTTTGCGCGATGTGAACCTGAGCGATGATATCTCTCTGCGCTTCAGCAACAGCGATTGGGACGGTTATCCACTCTTTGCCGACAACTATATGAACCAGATTGCTGCCTTCCCAGAGGAGGAGCAGGTTATCAATATCTTCATGGAGCTTTCTGCTCTTGGTATTGCCCAGCCTCTGTCAAGCAACATCCTCGAGTTTATGAAGGCTTTGCCTCAGTGTGCCAAGGACCGTGGCATCACCTTCTCTACACCGAGTGAAATCTGCAAGAAAATCAAGTCGGTAGGCGAGGTGAATGTGCCTGATACCTTGAGTTGGGTAGACGAGGAGCGTGATGTAAGTTCATGGTTGGGTAACCCGATGCAGCGTGAGGCTTTCAACAAGCTTTACAGTGTGGCAGACCGTGTACGTATCGCCAACGATCCACGTATAAATCAGGACTGGGATTACCTGCAGGCAAGTAACAACTTCCGCTTCATGACTACCAAGCCAAGCAATGTGGGTCTTGACAGAGGTATCTATTCAAGTCCTTTCGATGCTTTCACTAACTATATGAACATTCTTGGCGACTTCATCACCCGAGTAAACGACCTCTATCCAACTGATGTTGATAACGATCAGCTTGAGAGCCTGCTTACTACCATCAAGAATCAGGATGAAGAGATTGAGATGAAGGACAAGGAGATTGTCCGTCTTCAGGCTAAGATTGAAAAGATAGAGAAGGAGGCTGAGAAGCAACATGGCGAGAAGCCTGCTAAGGCTGCTCCTGGCAAGAAGACCGCAGCTAAGCCTGCAGCCAAGAAGGCTCCTACCAAGAAAGCTCCTGCCAAGAAAACTACAAAGGCAGAGCCTGCAGAAGAAAAGAAAGATTAGAATTTTTAGATTACTCATAAAGATTAATCCCCCTCGCTGCATTGATTTGCAATGAGGGGGATTTTTTTGTTTCCCAAAATAATCTCAGAAATAACGCGTTAGCTGGAAAGCGTTATTTTTCGAAATGAATCCAGTCTACGTCGAAGAAGGCAGCATCGTTCTTCTTGGCTGTGCGGGTGTTGAAGAAACCGAGCTTGGCACCAATCCACTTGCCTTCACGCACAGTGAAAGGATTGCCTATCTTGGTGAATTTCTTACCATCCAGACTGTAGCTCCATTCAGCGATAGCCTGTATCTGGTTGGCGATGCCTTCGCTATGAACCTTCACGCGGAGCCATACATCCTGGGTAGCGATGCGGGAAGAAGGAATATCATCTACGGCATACTTCACGGTGTAAGGTTGAGTCAGCTTGCTGGTCTTGATGGCCACTTGCTTTACCACCTTCTCAGCCTTTCCCTTCTCTGCCTTCTCGCAGGTTACATATTGCAATACAACCCCCTCTTCCTTGGTATCAACAAACTTGAGTGCCGCATAGTCCATGCCTTGCATGATCATGCCGGCGCTTTCGCCCAATACCTTATCATTTTCCTTGTAAGCCTCGGTGCGGTTAGGTATGAACTTCACCCATTTGGCTGGTTGCAGATGAACCACACGACCATACCACCGGTAGAAGGCACAGCATCAAGTGCTTTTTGGATAGCCTTGGTGTTGTCTTCTGCCGTAGTAGAGGCACCATAATCCTTGATGTTGAACGTGTTTGCCGAAGTGATAGTAGGCAACTGTGGCAGTTCTACGGCAGTCCATCCTTCAGGAGTTTTCTGTCTTAATGATTGATTTCTTCATTTCTTCTTAGGTTTATTTATTTTATTATTTTCTTTTCTATAAGATTTTCTGCAAAGTTACGACATTTTTGCTTATCGCATGCAGATAGTGGGCGAAAAACTACGAAAACGATTACGGATACCTTGTGATAGGTTTTCTTATCAGCATAATGATTTTGATTAGTAACCAAACTTTAGGTCGACTAATTACTTAACTTTCGAATGTGGTTCAAGTACGGACTGAAGGCCCATAAGCTCTTAGCTCAGGGCATCACCTTGGGTATAATGGCAGTCAACAAGGCGCCCTGTTGGGGCGCCTTATGTATATGTTATGGATTTAGGCCCTGCGTAACGTTTAACAGAGGCTTTTTTGATGGGATAGGAGGTAGCAGGAATTACGTCGCGACGTATCTGTTGCTGCGTCGTGATGCACTGATTGCTACGTCGTGACGTATCAGAAGCTGCGTCGTGACGTAATTTCAGTTGCCCCAGGGCAAGCGGAGCCGTTTACGTTTCTTCTTCTGCAAAGGGCTTGATTATCAAGAATGGTAAGAAGTATGTAAAGTAACAGATTGAGAAAAAGATAAAACAAAAAGGGCATTCCCAAACGAGGGGATGCCCTTTTTGTTTTTATAAGAAGTTCTTGTTTATTCCTTTATTACCTTATCCACTTCGGTCTTTCCGTTCTGAAACAGCATCTTGCGGATGTTGATGCCTTTTTGAGGAGCAGAAAGGAGGGTGCCGTTGAGACTGTAATACTTTACTTCGGCTAATTCACTGGGATTGAGGTGATGATCTGCGAGATGCCTGTAGGGTTCTTCCATGCAGGATAGTATTCATCTACCTTGTTCTCTGCATCGGCATTGCCCTGCTTCATGATGCCTCAACCAGCGAATTGGCGTAAACCTCAAGGTTGGTGTAGTACTCCTTGCTGTCAAGCGAGTAGGTGAGGGCATCTGTGGCGTCGTTTGGATCCAGACCATTGGCTTTCTCCCATGAATCTGGGATACCATCCTTATCGGTGTCGAAGTCGGCAGGGCGAGATGCGGTGCCGAAGTTAGCCTCGGTGTAGCCGTTTACATCTGCCACCTTGTCAATGATGCCTGGCGATTGGGTAATACTTTCCTTGTACTTGGCTGTACCTGTCTTTGCTTCTTCCATGTAGCGCGCATCAATCTCATCGCGGTAGAGTGAGGCTCCGCTGTATGCCAGTACTTTACTGAATGATTCGGCAGCAGAGTGGGTGGTCCTCTCCTATTGGAGCAGGAGCTTCCATCTTAATCTTGACACAAGACTTGCCGCTGATGGTTACATGGGCAACATTGTCACCATAAAAGTTTTTGGCATCCGGACTGTAGTATTCTCCGTTCAGGCTTGGAATACCTTTGTCGTAGCTGATACCTTTCCAATCCTGATTCTTGGTAACAGAACCCTTGGGATCCCATCTTCTAGTGTTCCTTGGTTACGCCCTCCTTCTATCCGAATCTGGCATTGCCGTTCATTGGCCACCATGTATCGTTGTTACCACCTCCATCGATGGTACCTTTACCAGTGATGGCGATGTCGGTAACCTTGTTGGCATAGATGCATGGAGAATAGTTCCAGCATGCGATGCCCTCCCATGAGGTGCGTACCAGCGGATAGAGTTTTGGTTCGAAGGCAAACTGCAGTACTGCTCCTTCTTCGAGGTGGAGGTCAACGAAACTCTTCATCTCAATGGCTCCTGTGCGCCAGGTATCCTTCGGGATGACTACAGTACCGCCACCTTTTTTAGAAACGAGGGCGATGAGTTTGTTGATAGCCTTCTGGTTCTGTGCAGCCGAAACGTTCTGCTTGGCTCCATAGGCAGAAATAGCATACTTCTTAGCTGCCTGCTTGATGCCTGGCAACTGTATGCTCTGTTCAATGCGCTGATATTCAGCGTTGTTCCATCCGTTGGCCCAAGCGCAGGATGGGATGAGAAGCAGAGCAACGAGTAAGGTCTTAAAGAATTTCTGCATTGTCTTTGTTCTAGTTTTATGATTATTTGTATTTATGAATTCGTTCGTATTGATCTGTTTTATTCGTTAGTCGGGTCTGTCGTTTAACACATCGTTGTAAAGATACGAATTTTATTTGTAAAACAGGTGCTGGTAATGTTAAAATTAAATGTTTTTGGAAAAATGTTTGGTGTTTTGAAAATAAAATGTTACCTTTGCAACGATAATTAACATTATTAACGCAATAAATACTGGGTAGCCTATTGGATAGACATTTACTTAATGAATAAAATAAGATTAAGAAAATGAGTAAACTCAATGAAATGACAGACGAAGAGTTGGCCCTGGCTTATGTCGGGGGTGACAACAGAGCCTTTAATCAGTTGCTTTCCCGCAACGAGGTGAAACTTTTCTCTTATATCCTTTTCGTGGTTCACGATGAGGATCTGGCGAATGATATCTTCCAGGAGACATTCGTGAAGGCAATCAGTCGTTTACATGCTGGCCAGTATTCCAGTTCGGGCAAATTTATTTCGTGGTTAATGCGCATAGCGCATAATGTCATCATCGACGGTTATCGCAGTCAGTGTGTGTTCCGCATGGTAGAACAGGGGAACGGTAATGATCTTTCCTGTCTGCAAGGCGAAGATTTTCAGGCAGACTGTGCTGAGCAGGAGATGGTACGCAAACAGGTGCTCCGTGATGTGAAGAAACTGGTAGACTTTCTGCCGGCTCCACAACGCGAAGTGGTTTATATGCGTTTTTATCAGCAGATGTCTTTCAAGGACATAGCCGAGTGTACCAATGTGAGCATCAATACGAGTCTGGGAAGAATGCGTTATGCGCTCCTTAACCTCCGCAAGATGGCTAAGGAGCACAATATCTATCTGAATCTTGATTAGTGGAGTTCTTTCAAGGCATGGATGGTAGCATAAGGGTCTGTGCTCTTGAATACATAACTTCCGCTTACCAGCACGTCTACTCCGGCTTTCACCAGTCTTGGAGCAGTTTCTGCCTGCACACCGCCATCTACCTCGATGAGTGCCTGGCTTCCGCTCTCTTTGATGAGCTGGCGCAGACGGCCTATCTTCTTGATGGTGTTCTCGATGAATTTCTGTCCGCCGAAGCCTGGGTTAACGCTCATCAAAAGTACCATGTCTACATCGCAGATGATGTCTTCCAGCACACATACCGGGGTAGAAGGGTTGAGGGTAACTCCTGCCTTCATGCCTGCTGCATGAATCTGCTGGATGGTGCGGTGCAGATGGGTGCAGGTCTCGTAGTGCACGTTCATCATCATGGCACCGAGCTTGGCAGTCTGCTCAATGTAATTTTCCGGGTGCTGTATCATAAAGTGGACGTCGAGGGGCTTGGTGCACACCTTGCTAACGGCTTCTATCACAGGGAAGCCGAACGAGATGTTGGGCACGAAGACACCATCCATCACATCGAGGTGGAGCCAGTCGGCCTCACTCTTGTTAATCATCTCTATATCACTCTTCAGGTCAATGAAGTTGGCTGAGAGCAATGAAGGGGATACCATTGTTTTCATCTTTCTTCTTCTTTTAGTTAGGATAGCACACCTTTAGCTTCCCATTTTGCACCATAGTATGATAGGAGTAGGCTATCTGCTTGATGAAGTAGATGGTCTGAGCCGAAGGTCTCATTTTCTTTGGTGTAAATACTTGCTTCATAGGCGTGAATCTTTTTATTTGAATAATACTTCTTGTTATTTGTTTTTAGAACAGGCATGTCTTGAGGATGAGTTTTCCTCTTTCCGTAACCTGTTCTCTAAATAAATAACGGCGTATTGGGAAATTTATTACATTCCGGCGATTTTTTTTCTTTCTCCCTATATATAATAATGTATAGTGGAGAAAACGTGAGACGAAAGTGGGGAAAAAGGGGCTCTGGATGATAAAATAGTGTTAAATCTCAAAATTTCTCGACAAAAAGTTTGTAGTTTAAAAGAAAAACTGTACTTTTGCAGTAGAAAAGAAGAACGAAGGAGAATCTTTTCGTTAAAAAGAAAGAAACGCCTCGTTTTTGGTAGTAACAAACAATTAAAAGAAAAAGCAATATGAATACATTCGTATCTACATCATGGTGGTGGCGTAACTCAAGATTCCAGAAGTCGTGAGTCGAGACGCCGTATGTGGATGTGAACAACATAATATACTAGGGGCCTGCCGTAACTTACGACAGGCCCCTTTTCTTTTACAACGAAAAATAAAAACAAAAAATATAGGAGATATTAACTATGGAAATGAAGGACATTTTGAACAGAATGTTGAACCACGAGGAACTTTCCCGTGAGGAAACCCGAGACATCATTGTAGGAATCACCAAGAGTGAATTTCCTGAGGAACAGATTACAGCCCTGCTCACCGGTTTGCAGATGAGAGGCGTAACGGTAGATGAACTGCTCGGTTTCCGTGACGGAATTCTTGCCACAGGCGTGCCAGCCATCCTGGATTGCGACCGCTACATTGACGTGGTGGGAACCGGTGGCGACCGCAAGAACACCTTTAACATTTCTACTACTTCCTGCTTCGTTATTGCGGGTGCGGGTTACAAGGTGGCAAAGCACGGCAACTATGCGGCTACTTCGGTGAGCGGTGCCAGCAACGTCATCAAGAACCATGGTGTTCAGTTTACCGATAATATAGACAAGCTGAACCACAGCATCAACGAGGCAGGCATCGTTTATCTTCATGCCCAGCTCTTCGCCAAGGCAATGAAGTTTGTAGGTCCTATCCGCAAGGTTTTGCAGTTTCCTACCGTGTTCAACTTGTTAGGTCCTCTTGTTAATCCTAGTCAGCCTAAGTGCCAGTTGCTGGGTGTTGCCAATCTCGACCAGATGCGCCTTTACAATCAGGTTTACCAGAAACTAGGCATTGATTTCGGCATTGTTAACAGCATCGACGGATATGATGAAATTTCACTCACCAGCGACTTCAAGGTAACCACCAACAACTATGAGAAGATCTTCAAGCCTCAGGATCTCGGTTTCGAGATAGCCAAACCGGAAGAGGTACGAGGCGGAGCAACCGAGGAAGAGGCTAAGGACATCTTTGATGCAGTGCTTGAAAACCGTGCCCTCCCAGCCCAGAAGAACATCGTTCTCGCCAATGCAGCCTTCGGCATCCAGGTGATGGAGAAGGGTCAGAAGAGCATTGAGGAATGCGTGGAGATAGCAAGAGAGAGCATTGACTCGGGTAAGGCGCTCGCTACCTTCAAGAAGTTCGTAGAGATCAACAGTTAAAGGTAAAAAGGGCTTTTAAAAGTAAAAAGGTAAAAGGGTAAAAAGGTAAAAAGAGCCTTAACCCCTTTGTCCCCCTTTGTCCCCCCCCCCCGTTCCCAGCGATTCCATCGCTGGTCTCCCAAGTCTTTGTCTTAAATAAAAAAAAAAGAAAAAAATGGCTGATATTTTAGAGGAAATTGTGGCTCATAAAAGAATCGAGATTGAGCAGCGCAAGCGCTTTATCCAGCCACGGCAGATGATAACCCTCACCGAGCAGAAAATGCAGGAAGATGGGGGAAAGGTGCCGGGCGGAAGCATGAAGGAGTCGCTGATGAACTCGGAGACGGGAATCATCGCTGAATTCAAGCGCAAATCGCCTTCCAAGGGCTGGATCAAACAGGAAGGTAAGCCGAGCATCATCCCGCTCGCCTACCAGCAGAACGGAGCCTCGGCGCTCAGCATCCTCACCGACATTGATTACTTCGGAGGATATGATGAGTATATTCAGGAGGCGCGCCATGTGGGCGTTACCCTACCTATCTTATATAAGAACTTCGTGGTAGAGGAATACCAGCTGTTGCAGGCGAGATACTGCGGAGCTTCTGCCGTGCTGCTCATTGCGGCCTGCCTGACCAAGGAGGAGTGTAAGCAACTCATGAACATGGCACACCAGCTGGGCATGGAGGTACTGCTCGAGATGCATAATGAGCGCGACTTCGAGTATGCTGAACTGGAACCGGATATGTACGGCATCAATAACCGGAATCTCGGAACCTTCTTTACGGATGTGGAGAACAGCTTCAGATTGGCAGAGAAACTTCCGAAGGATGTGTGCAGGGTGAGCGAGAGTGGCATCTCCAACCCGCAGACGGTTCTCCGGTTGAGAGAAGAAGGCGGCTTCAGAGGTTTCCTGATGGGCGAACAGTTCATGAAACAGGCAGACCCGGGTGTGGCACTTGCAGAATTTATTTCTAAATTATAGGATTGTTTGCTCCTAACGCCCTCAAAGGGCAGAAGCTCCTAGCCCAGGGCATCGCCCTGGGTATAAAGGCAATCAGCAAGGCGCCCTGTAAGGGCAAAAGCTTTAATGAAGAATAAACAATAAAGAAAATGTTAGTAAAGGTTTGTGGAATGCGTGAACCTGATAATGTAAAGCAGGTTGCGCAACTCAGCGTTGATATGATGGGATTTATCTTCTATCCTAAGTCTCCACGGTATGCCAGTCATGTGGTGGCTCGCTCTGATGCTGACCGCAATGTGTGCCGAGTGGGAGTCTTAGTGAATGATTCCATTTCCAATATGTTGGATAAGATTCATTCATTCTCTCTGAATGCGGTGCAGATGCATGGAAGCGAGAGCAGGGAACTGTGTGAACAGCTGCGTGCAGCAAAGGGGAATATGAAGATAATCAAAGCCATTAGTGTTTCCACTGCCGGGGACATTCAGAAATATAAGGAGTATGTAGGCGCTGTTGACTACTTCCTTTTCGACACCAAATGTAAGACGGTGGGCGGAAGTGGTCAGCAGTTTGACTGGCAGGTACTGGATGAATATGATGGCGATGTTCCATTCCTGTTGAGTGGCGGCATCGGTCCGGAAGATGCTTCCCGCATCCTGTCTTTCCATCATCCCCGATGCGTAGGAATCGACCTCAACTCCAGGTTTGAGATAGAACCGGGACTGAAGGATGTAGAGAAACTCAAGGAATTCCTTTTAAAGGTAAAAAGGTAAAAAAGTAAAAAGGTAAACAAATAAAAAAGTAAAAAAAATGAATAAGATAAATGCATTATTTGCAAACAATAAAGACCGCAAGCTTTTGAGCTTGTATTTCTGCGCCGGATGCCCAACTTTGGAAGGTACCGGAGATGTAATTAAGGCGATGGAGCGCAAGGGGATAGATATGATTGAGGTAGGAATCCCTTTCAGTGATCCGTTGGCTGATGGTCCTGTTATCCAGAGTGCCGGAACCGTGGCTCTGAAGAACGGAATGACGGTGAAGAAACTCTTCGCTCAGTTGAAGGAAATCAAGAATGAAGTGCAGCTTCCACTCGTGCTGATGGGATACCTGAACCCTATCATGCACTACGGCATTGAGGCTTTCTTCAAGAGCTGCGTAGAGAGCGGAGTGAGCGGTACCATCATCCCAGACCTTCCTTTTGATGATTATCTGAAGGTGGTGAAACCCATTGCCGACAAGTATGACATCCGTGTCATCATGATGATTACCCCTGAAACCAGTGAGGAGCGCATCCGTTTCATCGATGAGCATACCGATGGATTCATCTACATGGTCAGTTCGGCAAGTATCACGGGCGCCCAGAGCAGTTTCGGCGATGCCAAGCTGGCTTATTTCAACCACATCAACGGCATGAACCTGCGCAACCCACGCATGATTGGTTTCGGCATCAGCAACAAGCAGACCCTTACCAGTGCGCAGGATAATGCGGCGGGAGCCATCATCGGTAGCAAGTTTGTAACCCTGCTCAATGAAACCGGTGATCCGGATAAGGCTTTAGATGGGCTTTTTGAGTGCCTCGAAAAGTAGTTGATAGTTAACAGCGGCTTCGCCGTATAGCAGGCTTGCTCTATAAACTATAAATAATAAATTATAAACTAAGTATTATGTATCAAGTTGACGAAAAAGGATTTTTTGGAAAATTCGGAGGAGCGTATGTTCCTGAGATATTATATAAATGTGTAACCGAGTTGCAGCAGGCTTACAAGCCAATCATTGAGAGCGAGGAGTTCAAGAAGGAATACCGTGCGCTGCTGAAAGATTATGTGGGCCGTCCTTCACCTCTTTATTATGCCAAGCGCATGAGCGAGAAGTACGGATGCCAGCTCTATCTGAAGCGCGAGGACCTGAACCATACCGGTGCACACAAAATTAACAACACCATCGGTCAGATTCTCATGGCCAAGAAGATGGGCAAGACCCGCATCATTGCCGAAACCGGAGCCGGACAGCACGGTGTGGCTACAGCTACGGTATGCGCTCTGATGAACATGAAGTGTGAGATTTTCATGGGTGCCACCGATGTGGAACGCCAGCATACCAACGTAGAGCGTATGAAGATGCTGGGAGCCAAGGTGAACCCTGTGCGCACCGGCAACATGACGCTGAGCGATGCCTGCTCTGAGGCCATACGCGACTGGTGCTGCCACCCACAGGATACCTTCTACATCGTAGGTTCTACCATGGGTCCGCACCCTTATCCAGACATTGTTGCCAAGATGCAGAGCGTAATAAGCGAAGAACTGAAATGGCAGCTTGAGGAGAAGATAGGCCGCAACTATCCTGATTACCTCATCGCCTGCGTGGGTGGCGGAAGCAACGCTGCCGGAACCATCTACCACTACATTGATGATGACCGCGTGAAGATATATCTGGCTGAGGCTGCCGGACACGGAATAGATACCGATTATACCGCTGCCACCATGCACTGCGGCACAGAAGGCATCATCCACGGAGCACGCACCCTCGTGATGCAGACCGAGGACGGACAGATTGAGGAAGCCTTTACCATCAGTGCCGGTCTCGACTATCCGGGCATCGGCCCTATGCACGCCGACCTTGCCACATCGGGCAGGAGCCATGTGCTCGCCATCAAGGACGATGAGGCCATCTACGCCGGTTATGAGCTCACCCGCATGGAGGGCATCATTCCGGCTATTGAGAGTGCACACGCCGTGGCAGCCCTGAAGAAGATGAAGTTCAAGAAGGATGATGTGGTGGTGCTCACCGTGTCAGGCCGTGGCGACAAGGATGTAGAAACCTATCTCGCGCACAAGGAAATGGCGGGAGAGTACGGAAATTTTTAAATAGTTAATAGTTTATAGTTAATAGTTAACAGAGGCTGCGCCGTTGAGCACGATTGTCAAAGCGGTTCATGTTATAAACTGTAAGCTGTAAACTATATACAGTAAATTATAAATTAAATGAAGTTTAGTTACAAGACAGTTACCCGCAAGATTCTCGCCGACCTCTATACGCCGGTGGGAGTCTACATGCGACTGAGAGATATTTATCCGCAGTCGGCTCTGATGGAAAGTTCCGACTATCATGGCTCCGAGAATTCGCGCTCCTTCATCGGTGTGCATCCGCTGGCAAGCATCGCCGTGAGTCATGGTGAGGTCATCAAGACCTATCCCGACGGAAGAGTAGAGAAAGAGCAGCTTCCTGCCTTCGGTGCCGGTCAGGGCGAGGAGTGCAAACTCGCCATCTCAAAGAGTATCAACGACTTCATCTCTTCCTTCCATGTAGAGGGCGAGAGCAAGGAGTTCTGCGGACTCTACGGATTCACCACCTTTAATGCGGTGAGATATTTTGAGAACATCCCTGTCAAGGATACCACCATGGAGAAGAATGATGCGCCCGACATCTATTACATCATGTATAAGGACATCATCGTCTTCGACCATTTCAACAACACCATGGAGCTCATTGCGCTCCAGGAAAGTGAAGATTCTCACTCTTCACTTCCAGAGCTCGACGAACTGCTCAAGGCGGTGAACAAGGCAAATGTGAAACCTTATGATTTCCACCCGGTGGGCGAAACCACCTCTACGCTCACCGATGAGGAGCACAAGGCAAACATACGCCGATGCATACAGCACTGCCTGCGCGGAGATGTATTCCAGATTGTGGTGAGCCGCCGTTTCGTACAGAAATATGAGGGCGATGATTTCAAACTCTACCGTGCGTTGCGCAGCATCAACCCTTCGCCTTACCTCTTCTATTTCGACTTCGGCGGTTTCCGCATCTTCGGTTCTTCGCCTGAAACCCATAACCGCATCGTGGGAAACAAGGCGTTCATTGACCCGATTGCCGGAACCACCCGACGCACAGGAGATATGGAGCAGGACCGCAAGGCTGCCGAATTCCTGCGCAACGACCCGAAGGAGAATGCCGAGCACGTGATGCTGGTAGACCTGGCGCGCAATGATCTGAGCCGCAATTGTCATGGGGTGAAAGTAGATTTCTACAAGGACATGCAGTTCTACAGTCATGTTATCCATCTCGTGAGCCGTGTGAGTGGAGAGTTGGATGAGCATGCCGACCACATCAAGGAGTTTATTGATACCTTCCCTGCCGGCACGCTGAGCGGTGCGCCTAAGGTGAGAGCGATGCAGATTATATCAGAGCTGGAGCCTCACAACCGCGGTGCCTACGGAGGCTGTATCGGCTTCATCGGTCTGAACGGCGACCTGAATCAGGCCATCGTGATACGTACCTTCATTAGCCGAAACGGCGAACTCTGGTTCCAGGCGGGTAGTGGAGTAGTGGCAAAGAGCAATGATGAGTATGAGCTAGAAGAGTGTAACAACAAGCTCGGTGCGCTGACTAAGGCGATTCACATTGCAGAGAAGCTCTAATTTAACATTTAACACTTAACATTTAACATTGACAAAAGATGAAAGTAGTAATCATAGATAATTACGATTCCTTTACCTATAATCTTGCCCATCTGGTAAAGGAGTTGGGAGCTGACGTTACGGTGTTCCGCAACGACCAGTTCCAGTTGCCGGAGCTGGAGCGCTTCGACAAGATCATTCTGAGTCCGGGTCCGGGCATTCCGTCGGAGGCGGGACTGCTGATGGATGTTATCCGCAAGTATGCAGGCCGCAAGCCGATGCTGGGCGTATGCCTGGGTCATCAGGCTATAGGCGAGGCGTTTGGAGCCAAGCTTACCAATCTTTCTGAGGTGTATCATGGAGTGGCAACCCCTTGCACCCAGTTTGGCAACGATGTTATTTTCGACGGGTTGGACAAGCGCATAGAGATTGGCAGATACCACTCTTGGGTGGTAGACCGCTCGGGATTCCCTGACTGCCTGGACGTTACGGCGGTAAGCGATGATGGTTGCATCATGGGTCTGAAGCATAAGAACTATGATATTCATGGTATCCAGTTTCATCCGGAAAGCGTGCTGACGCCAGACGGCAAGAAGATGGTGAAAAACTGGTTGGAAAAAGCTTAATGACCTTAATGACCAATGACCTTAATGACCACCATGACCGCATGGTGGTTGTTGAGGTTTTTTTGTTTTATGATAAGAAAAAGCAAAGCCTGACGCTCTCTCGAGTGCCAGGCTTTTCTGATAACCCTCGCTACATACCTCTCACGAGGTTTCACGAGAAATACTAACCTAAAACCAAATCATTTCCCATAAAGGAAAATGAAAGTATTTTTTTATTAATCATTTACATATCCCAAGCCACTGCACTCGCACCGAGTACGGCAGCAGAACTGCCATCAAGGGTAGAAACAAGGAATTTAGCCTTACCCTTGAAGGTGCGGAGCACGTGCTCATCATAAGCCTTCTGGATAGGTTTCATGATGAGGTCGCCTGCCTTGGTCAGACCACCGAAGAAGACGAAAGCCTCTGGTGAAGAGAAGGCTGCGAAATCAGCACAAGCCTCACCGAGCATCTTGCCGGTAAACTCGTATACACGCAGTGCCAGCTTGTCGCCCTTGCCTGCAGCAACGCTCACATCATAAGATGTAATATCCTCAGGGTTCATCTCGCGGAGTAATGAAGGCTCATCGCTCTTCTCGAGGAACTCGCGTGCTGTGCGAGCCACACCAGTGGCAGAGCAGTAAGCTTCGAGACATCCTGTACGGCCACATCCGCAGATACGGCCCTCTTTGCCACGTACCATGGTAACGTGACCCAATTCGCCTGCGAATCCGTCGCAGCCGTAAACCATCTGTCCGTTGATGACGATACCAGAGCCAACGCCTGTACCGAGCGTAACGTCGATGAAGTTTTTCATGCCTCTTGCTACACCGTATGTCATCTCGCCGAGCGCAGCAGCGTTGGCATCATTGGTCATACCTACAGGCAAGCCGCCGAGGGCTTTGCTGAACAAGTCGGCCAATGGTACCACTCCGTCGTGTGCCCAAGGAAGATTTGGAGCGAATTCAATGGTTCCATTATAATAGTTTGCGTTTGGCGCACCGATACCCATTGCCTTAATCTTGTCAATGCCGCCTACCGTATCAATGATAGGCTGGAGAGCTTCTACGGCTGCCTTCACATAGTCTTCAACTTTTTCGTAACCGCCTGTCTTGATGGCAGTTGTTGCTTTGATCTCTCCGCGAGCATCTACGATGCCGAAAACAGAATTTGTACCGCCGAGGTCAAGGCCTATTACGTACGGTTTAAGTGTATTATCTGTCATGTTAATTATTTAAAATTAGTTAGAATTATTTTATTTCTCGGCAAAGATACTGAAAACTTTTGAATCTCGTTTATTTTTAAATATAAAAAAAATTAATTTTCTTTTTTTTCTGCCAGATGATTTGCTGTCCGAAGTTTCTCTGTTGCCCTAAATCCTGTTTATATTCATGCAGAACATCCGCGTAATCCGTGTAATCCGTGCCCGAAAATATAAAAAACGGATATAAATTGAACTTTTAGGCGAAAAAATTGTGCTTTGTGCCCAAAATTTTGTAACTTTGCCGACTGTTAGAAATTGTAACGATACTAAGATGAATTTAGCATTTCCAATTGAGATAAACATCCTTGACTTCATATTCAAAGGAATTGTCATCGGTGTTCTTGCCTCAGCCCCTATGGGTCCGGTAGGCATCCTTTGCATCCAGCGTACACTCAACAAGGGTCGCTGGTATGGGTTTGTAACAGGTGTGGGTGCCGCATTCAGCGACATTGTATATGCTTTGTTTACAGGCTTGGGCATGAGTTTTGTGATGGATTTTGTGAGTAACTCCGAGAACAAGTTTTATCTTCAGATTTTCGGCAGTCTGATGCTCCTCGTATTCGGAATCTACTGCTTCAAGAGCGATCCGATGAAGAACATGCACAAGTCGAGCAACAAGCAGGGTACCCTGATGCACAATGGCATCACGGCGTTCCTCGTAACACTCTCCAATCCGCTCATCGTGTTCCTCTTCATGGCCACCTTCGCGCAGTTTGCCTTCGTCGTACCGGATATGCCGGTAGAAATGGGAGTAGGGTATCTCAGCATCGTCTTCGGAGCCCTGCTGTGGTGGTTCGGACTCACCTGGCTCGTCGACAAGATTAGGAACAAGTTTGATACCAACGGCATCGTCATTATCAATAAGGTAATAGGCAGCGTGGTCATCATCTTCTCCATCATCGCTCTCTTCGGCACGATTTTTAATCTGTATCATCTGCCGGAATTTTAAAGAGTTTATAGTTAATAGTTAATTGTTTATAGGGGCTTTAGCCGCTTTAGAGTTTATAGTTAATAGGGTTTAAGCTCGTTTCTTCTTATACAGAAAAAATGTTTGTAGCACAAGAATTAAGAAAGAAAAGTATCGCAGAATACTTATTATATATGTGGCAGATTGAGGACATCATCCGAGCTTACGGATGCTCGCTGCCTGTCATCAAGAAAAATTATGTAGACCGGTTCGACTTTACACCTGAGCAGCGTGAGGAAGAACTCGACTGGTTTGGCAACCTGATTCGCATGATGAACGAGGAGGGAAAGCGCGAGGGAGGACACCTTAATATTAATAAGGTGATACTCAAGGACGTCATTGACCTGCACGGCATGCTGCTGCAGAGCACCAAGTTTCCTATCTACAATGCCGAATATTATAAGGTGCTGCCTTTCATCGTAGAGCTGCGCCAGCGGGGCGACAAGGATCTCAACGAGATTGAAACCTGCCTCGATGCCCTCTATGGAGTGATGATGTTGCGCCTGCAGAAGAAGGAAATTACGCCCGAAACCGAAAGGGCCATCAAGGAGATTACCGTCTTCATAGGTCTGCTCAGTGATTATTACATCAAAGACCGAACCGAGGGACTCAAGTTTGATGATTACGACATGTAGTGATTAGTTATTAGTGATTACTTTTTAAGAATATACATTATTATATATTTACAACAGGATGAACGAAATAGAAAGAAGAAGAACATTTGCCATTATCTCTCACCCGGATGCTGGTAAGACAACATTGACCGAGAAGTTTCTGCTTTTCGGTGGACAGATTCAGGTGGCAGGTGCCGTAAAAAATAACAAGATTCGCAAAACTGCAACTTCTGACTGGATGGATATTGAGAAACAGCGTGGTATCTCGGTCTCTACATCTGTAATGGAATTTGATTATCTCCCTGCCGGACAGGAGGGAGAACCTTATAAGGTGAATATCCTGGATACTCCAGGTCACCAGGACTTCTGCGAGGATACCTACCGCACACTTACAGCCGTAGATTCAGCCATCATCGTGGTTGACTCTGCCAAGGGTGTGGAGGCACAGACCCGCAAACTCATGGAGGTGTGCCGTATGAGAAATACCCCGGTAATCATCTTCATCAACAAGATGGACCGTGAGGGACGCGACCCGTTTGATGTGCTCGACGAGTTGGAAGAAGAGCTCAAAATCAAGGTTCGCCCGCTGAGCTGGCCTATCGGTCAGGGCGCCCGTTTCAAGGGCGTTTACAACATCTACGAGCATCAGCTGAACCTCTTTACCCCTAACAAACAGCGAGTTACCGAGAAGGTAGAGGTAGATATCCAAAGTTCAGAACTCGACGAGCGGGTTGGTGAACGTGAGGCTGCACAGCTGCGTGAGGAACTGGAACTGGTAGATGGTGTTTACCCTGAGTTTGAGGAAGAAACCTACCGTTCGGCCGAGGTAGCACCTGTGTTCTTCGGTTCGGCACTGAACAATTTTGGTGTTCAGGAACTCCTCGACTGTTTTGTTCATATTGCTCCATCTCCTAGACCCACCCAGGCAGAGGAGCGACTGGTGAAGCCTGAAGAACCTAAGTTCAGTGGTTTCATCTTCAAGATTACAGCCAATATTGATCCAAACCACCGCTCCTGCATCGCATTCTGTAAGATATGCTCGGGTAAGTTTGTGAGAAATCAGCCATATTACCACGTGCGCTTGGATAAGAACGTGCGTTTCTCTTCGCCTACCCAGTTCATGGCACAGCGCAAGAGTACCATTGACGAGGCTTATCCGGGTGACATTGTAGGTTTGCCAGACAACGGTATTTTCAAGATAGGAGATACGTTGACGGAGGGAGAGAAGATGCATTTTCGCGGTTTGCCAAGCTTCTCTCCACTCCTTTTCAAGTACATCGAGAATGATGACCCGATGAAGAGCAAGCAGTTCCAAAAGGGATTGGAGCAGCTCATGAATGAGGGTGTGGCGCAGCTCTTCGTCAACCAGTTCAACGGCCGCCGAATCGTGGGCACCGTGGGTCAGCTGCAGTTCGAGGTTATCCAGTACCGTCTGGAGAACGAGTACAACGCCAAGTGCCGTTGGGAGCCCGTGCATCTTCACAAGGCTTGCTGGATAGAGGCAGATGACGAGAAGGAACTCGAGAACTTCAAGAAGCGCAAGTACCAGTACATGGCCAAGGATATTGAGGGGCGCGATGTCTTTCTTGCCGATTCGGGCTACGTGTTGAGCATGGCGCAGCAGGATTTTGAACACATCAAGTTCCATTTCACATCGGAATTCTAAATCAATGTAAAAAAGATGGATGAAGAAATTCTAGATTACAACGAGCAGAAAGAGGGATGGGGCAGTAAGATGGTGGATTGGCAGAAAAAACATATTTCTGACCGCCAGATGACCCTTATCCTGGCTTTTATCATCGGCCTTCTGGCGTCGGTGGCAGGATATTTCCTGCACGGCATTGTGCACGAAATACAGTTGCTGCTCACTTCGGGATTCAACCAGAGCACCTACAATCTGCTCTTCCTGCTCTTCCCGATTGTGGGCATTTACCTCACCATGCTCTTTATTAAATATGTGGTCAGAGATAATATTTCCCACGGTATCACCCGTGTGCTTTACGCCATCTCTACCAAAAATTCCAAGCTCAAGGCCCATAACTGCTGGTCATCGGTGGTGGCATCAGGTATCACCATCGGTTTCGGTGGTTCCGTGGGAGCCGAGGCTCCTATTGTGCTCACGGGTTCGGCCATTGGCTCAAACCTGGGACAAATCTTCCGCATGGACAAGAAAACCATGATTCTGCTGGTGGGCTGTGGCGCCTCTGCAGCCATTGCTGGAATCTTTAAGGCGCCTATTGCCGGACTCGTGTTTACGCTTGAGGTGCTGATGGTAGACTTGAGCATGGCTTCCTTGCTGCCTATCCTTATCAGTTGTGTAACAGCTACTTGCTTTACCTACATCCTGATGGGCTCCAAGAGTCTTTTCGATTTTACGCTTACTAATCCGTGGGCGCTCGACCGCGTGCCTGCCTGCCTGTTATTGGGCATCTTTTGCGGTTTGGTGAGCCTTTATTTCATGCGCACCATGTCGGCATGCGAGGGCTTCTTTGCCAAGCTTTCGCCTTATCCATACGTAAAGCTGCTCTTTGGTGGACTGATTCTGAGTTCGCTCATCTTCCTCTTCCCTTCGCTCTACGGCGAGGGCTATTCGGCAGTCAACGTGCTGCTGAAGGGACAGAATGTGGAAGACTGGGGGCAGGTGATGAGCCGTTCGCTCTTCTACGGGCACAACCAGCTGCTCATCCTCTACATCGCCTTGGTAACCTTTACCAAGGTTTTTGCCACCTCGGCCACCAATGGTAGTGGCGGATGCGGTGGTACCTTTGCTCCTTCGCTCATCATTGGCGGTTTTGCCGGTTTCCTCTTTGCGCGTCTTTGGAATGTGAATCAGGTAGGTGTCTATGTTCCTGAGCAGAACTTTACACTGATGGGTATGGCGGGCCTCATTACGGGCGTGATGCATGCACCGCTTACGGGCATCTTCCTCATCGCCGAACTCACAGGCGGCTACCAGCTCTTCATGCCGCTGATGATAGTGTGCATCTCTTCGCTGCTCACCATCAGCATCTTTGAGAGTCACAGCATCTACGCCTTGCGTCTGGCTAGAGAGGGCAAGCTGCTCACCCACCATATTGACAAGGCTGCGCTCACCCTGCTGGGCATGCAGGATGTCATTGAGAAAGATTATCATCCGGTAGGTCCGGATCTGCCGATGAGCAAGCTGGTGAGTGAGATAAGTCGCAGTAACAACAACTTTCTGCCTGTTTTGGATCAGGCGGGTGTGCTGTTGGGAGTAATAGATATTACGAAGATTCGCCACATCATCTTCCGCACCGAACTGTATCAGCATTTTACTGTGCGTCAGCTGATGATGCAGCCTTCTGCAGTTCTTACCGAACATGACAGTATGGACGAGGTGATGCAGAAATTTGATAAAACCGATGCCGCCCAACTGCCAGTGGTTGATGTGGCAGGCGTACTGAAGGGTTACATCAGTCGTACTAGAATCTATTCCATGTACAGGCAGATTGTAGCGGATATGTCGGCAGAGTAGGAGTTTTAAGTGAAGAGTGAAGAAAGAAGAGTGAAGAATTCAACGGCTTTGCTGGTTTTATTTTAAAATATTAGTGTTTTATGGAGAAGAAGGATTTGAGAATTGTTTTCATGGGAACACCAGAGTTTGCGGTGGAATCCCTCAAGCGCCTGGTAGAGGGCGGTTACAACGTGGTGGCTGTGGTTACGCAGCCTGATAAACCGGTGGGCAGACATCAGGATACGCTGCAACCTTCGCAGGTTAAGCAGTATGCCGTAGAGCATGGTTTACCGGTGCTGCAGCCTGTAAAGATGAAGGACCCTGACTTTGTGGAGCAGTTGCGTTCTTATCAGGCTGACTTGCAGGTGGTAGTTGCTTTCCGCATGCTGCCAGAGGTGGTTTGGGCAATGCCGAAATATGGTACTTTTAATGTACATGCAGCCCTCCTTCCGCAGTATCGCGGTGCGGCGCCTATCAACTGGGCAGTGATTAATGGAGAGAAGGAGACGGGTGTTACCACCTTCTTTCTCGACCACGATATTGATACCGGTCGCATCATCCTGCAGAAACGTTTTCCTATTCCGGAGACGGCAAATGTGGAGTATGTTTACGATGGGTTGATGCATCTTGGTGCTGAATTGGCGCTGGAAACCATTGATGCGCTCATCGCTGCCGATGGCAATATCGGTTCCATTCCTCAGAGCGAAATGATAGGACAGGGTGCCGAACTCAAGCCGGCTCCGAAAATCTTCAAGGATACCTGCCGCATCGACTTCCACAAGCCTGCTAAACAGGTGTATGATTTCATCCGCGGTCTTTCTCCATACCCTGGTGCATGGACTGAAATTAAGAAGAAGGAGACAGTAGTATTCTTTGACGATCCTAAGGGAGATGATGATTACGTGAGGTTCCCTGAGCCTACTGCTCATCCATCCCATAAGCAGAGTACACAGAAAATTCAGGTACTTAAGATTTTTTCTACCCATCTTTCATGTATGAAGCGTGGTGATGCGCCTGTGGGATCGCTCCGCGTTGAGGGGAAGTCGTTACAAGTAGCCTGCCTTGACGAATGGCTCATTATTCAGGAGTTGCAGCTCAGTGGCAAGAAACGCATGGATGCTTCTGCTTTTCTCAATGGTATGAAGGACATAGCTTATTATGAGTGTTTGAAGAAAGATGTAAGTGACGATTTTTAAGATTCAAAAGATTTTTGATTTTTAGTTTTATAGTATTATGACTGTAGAAGAAGACATCAAGCGTGCTGTAGAGTGCATGCGAAAGGGTGGAGTGATACTCTATCCTACAGATACCGTATGGGGCATAGGATGCGACGCCACCAACCCTGAAGCGGTAAAGAAAGTTTATGAAATAAAGAAACGTGACGATTCTAAGGCGCTTATCTGCCTGATAGATTCTGCTGACCGCATGGCGCGTTATTTCCGCAATGTGCCACAGGTAGCATGGGATTTCATAGATGCTGCCATGCCTGTAAAGCCTACTACGGTTATTCTTGATGATGCGAGTGGAGTGGCTAATAATCTGGTAGCAGAGGATGGAAGTCTGGCGATGCGTATAACCTATGAGCCTTTCTCCAAACAACTCTGTTACCGTTTTCAGAAGCCTATTGTAAGTACAAGTGCTAATGTGAGTGGTGAGCCTGCTGCACAGAATTATCGCGACATCTCCGAGGAAATCCTCAATGCTGTAGATTATGTTTGCTGGAGCCGCCGTCAGGAGCATAAACCTCATCAGCCTTCCAGCATCGTTAAGATTGCTAAGGATGGTGAAGTGAAAGTAATCAGATAAGTTTTCAATTCATCCTTATATGAAATGCCTGCTAGAGGAATATTTTCTTCCCTTAGCAGGCTTTTTTGTATGTTTTCAGTCTATAATATACTTAAAGAAGTACTATTGCAATTCGTTTATATGACAAAAAAGAATTCCGCTCAATACGGATATATAACAAGAAACCCTGCAAGAAAGAATCTTGCAGGGTTTATCTTGGGTGGAAGGTGGGACTCGAACCCACGACATTCAGAACCACAATCTGACGCTCTAACCAACTGAACTACGTCCACCATATTGGTTATGTTTTGCTTTTTCAAAAATAGTTGGGTGGAAGGTGGGACTCGAACCCACGACATTCAGAACCACAATCTGACGCTCTAACCAACTGAACTACGTCCACCATATTCTTGTTAAGCGGGTGCAAAGGTACGAAAAAAAAATGGTTCTACCAAATTTTTTCGTACCTTTTTTCTTATTTTTTATTTTGCAGGGCTTGTTGGAACAACTGGAGCTGCCTTCTGGGCATCTGCACCAGCTGCAGGAACAGCTTTTTGAGCACCTGCTGCTGCATCCTTGCTAGCACCAGGCATAGCAGGAAGAGCGGTCTGCTCCTGAGTGGCTCCCTCCAAAACACTGTTTTCGCCAGCTGCCTGAGGGGCTACATAAGCACATGCCACGCTGATGACAACCAAGGCTGCAGCGAGGCCCCATGTTAATTTCTCAACAATGTCAGTGGTCTTGCGAACACCCATGATTGAGTTGGTTGAAGAGAAGTTACTTGCAAGTCCACCTCCCTTTGATTCCTGGATGAGCACGATGAAAATCATCAGGATAGCTACCAGGACGATTAATACTACTAATAATGTGTAAGCCATTTTTTAAAACTAGTTTTATTTATTTATTTATTATTCTTCTTTATTTCTTCTTGCTGTTCAGCATCAGTTTCTCAAGGAATCTGAGCTGGTCAACATAATATCCGTTCTTGTCAGGATGCTGCTGATGCAGGCGGCTGATGATTTCGTAAGCCCTCTGATACTTGCCCTGCTTGATGTAGATGCGTGCGAGGGTTTCGGTGAATACACCGCTGTTTTCCTCTTCGCCATCCTTGCCGGAATCGGTCTGAAGTTCGGGAGTAAATTCTGGTTTGTAATCTTCGTCCTGCTGGATTTTAGGCAGTTTGAAACCGCCATCCTCCATAAAGTCGTCGATGAGACTCATGGTGCGCGAAGTATCTTCTGGCTCCTGCTGGTCTTCGGTCTCCATGAGATAAGCCACATAGTCTACAGCCGCGTCAGCAGGTGTAGGCTTACGTTTCTCCTTCTTCTCTTCTTCGTCTTCTTCCATAGGAATGGATCCCAGGAAGTGGTCGATGAGGTCGCTAGTACGGTCTCCGTGTTTTTCTGCTCCTATTCCTCTTACGCCTTGCTGTTTGTTGGATTCAGCCTCTTCAGGGGCGTTTTTTATCTGATAGTGGGCTGCCTCTACCATCTCGAAGATAATCTTACGGTCGGTGATGTAGATGGCTGCACGGCGCAGTTCTTCGTCGAAACTCGGGTCGTGGAGCAGGTACAGATTCTTCAACATCAGTAGGCGTGCCGTCTGATAATACGGATATAAGGCCAAGAGGGCGCGCAAGTCGTAGAGCGTCTCTCGGTTCATTTCCTCCGGGTGTTGTATCAATCTGCTTAATTCCACGATATTTTACTTTATTTTATTTTACTTTGAACTTTGAACATTGAGTTTTGAACTTTATGATCAGTAAAGCCGTTGAATTCTTCACTCTTCACTTTTCGTTCTTCACTTACTTTACCAGTTAGCTACCGTAGCGTTGAATAACTGGTCTACCAGGTCTTTGATAATCTGGGTTACCAGTTCTTCCTGCACCGAGGCAAGGCTCTGAGTGGTGTCGTAGGTCTTGGCAGATGTAAACTGCTTTTCGAAGTCCTCGGCATGGTTCTTGGTGTTGGTGAAACGTACGTTTACGGTGATACTGAGCTCGGTCTGTGCTGAGTATCCCTCAGAACTAACCGACTTGTTGCGCTGAGAATATTGGGTGATTTCGCCCTCTATCTTCAGGTCTCCGTTGCGTGACACCTGTATGAGCTGGGTGTTGCTGGCAAACTTATCCTTGAGTTCGTTGTTGAACATCGGACCCATCGGACCCCACACATACAAACTTCTGATAGGGAAGTCGGCTATCTGTATGGTCTTGGTTTTGGTGTAGTCGATGCTGGCACCGTTGAACTTGTAGCTCACGGAGCATGCTGCCATGACCGCCACCATCAGTGTGACTCCTATTATATATAGGTACGCGCGTATATGCTTCATAACTTATATTTGTTAATCTTTCTGTACAGAGTTCTGTCGGAGATTCCCAGTTCTTCTGCCGCTTTCTTGCGGTTTCCGTTGTTTCTCTCCAATGCCTTTTCTATCATCTGCTTGCTAAGGTCGCTGAGGTTCAGATTCTCGTTTTCTTCCTTGATCTCTTCAATCTCAGCATCCTCGGCTTCGGGTTTGTAAGTGCCCCTAATGCTTCTTGTAGCTATTTCCTGACGGATGTGTTGTAGCTCATCGAGATCGGTAATCGGAGGTACGGACGATACCGGAGAAACCGATGGAACGGATGATACGGCCGGAACCGGAGATACGGATGATACTGGAGCTACCTGGGTATTCGGCTGAACCGGAGAAACATATCCGCCTGTACCGCCCAACTGGCATGCCTCATCGAGTTGCTTGCGCAGGCTGTTCATCTCTCGTCTCAGGTCGCTCACGTTGCCCCTCAGTTCGTAGAGAATCTTGTATAGCAGTTCGCGCTCGCTGGCGTAGCTATGGTCGTCCTTGCCATCCTTCTGTATGGTGGCGAGCTGTGTAGACTCCTCATCTCTCGGAATAAACTGAGTGAGAGTCTGTGCATCGATTTCTCTTTCTCGGCTCAGCACTGACATCTGTTCGGTAATGTTCTTGAGCTGTCTCACATTTCCCGGCCACTTGTATTTCAGCATGATCTGCTTGGCCTCATCTGAGAGTGAAATCTTAGGCAGACGGTATTTTTCGGCCATCTGCATGGCGAAGAGGCGGAAGAGCAGGAGGATGTCGTCGCCACGCTCTCTCAATGCAGGCATCTGTATCGGGATGGTGTTGAGGCGGTAGTAGAGGTCCTCGCGAAAGCGTCCTTCGCTCACAGCCTTGCGCATGTTTACGTTGGTGGCTGCCACGATGCGGACATCCGTTTTCCTTATCTCAGTTCCACCCACGCGGATGTATTCTCCCGTTTCGAGCACGCGCAGCAGTCTTGCCTGCGTCTGAATCGGGAGTTCGCCCACCTCGTCGAGGAAGATGGTACCCTTGTTGGCAATACCGAAGTATCCTTCGCTTTCGCCTATGGCTCCAGTGAAGGAACCCTTCTCATGTCCGAAGAGTTCGCTGTCAATGGTTCCCTCCGGAATGCTTCCACAGTTGATGGCGAAATATTTCTCTCTGCGGCGTGGCGAATTGTCGTGAATCACCCTTGGAATGATTTCCTTACCCACACCGCTCTCGCCGATGATGAGCACGGAGAGATCGGTCGGCGCTACCTGTAGGGCTACGTCGAGCGCATGGTTCAATCCGTCGCTGTTACCGACGATATTGTAGCGTTGTTTTATCTTTTGTAGTTCGGAAGTATCCATTTAGCTGCCAAAATTACTCATTTTTTCTGAATTATCTGCATTTTTTTTTAATTTTAACGTTCGGGAGGTCTGATTACAGGGCAGATTTGCCTTTTTTTGCGTCATCTGTCCTCCCGAATCTTTCTTTATTCCGCTTTTTCTCGGGAATAGGGAATCTTTCTCTTATCCCTTTTTCTTAGGGATGGAGAATCTTACCTTCTCGCTCTCGTCACGCTTCTCGTGGTAGAGTTTAGGCAGTGGATTCTCGTAGGCCTCATCATAGTCTTCGCGGTTGCAGAAGGCATCCAGCGCCAAGTAGATGGCGTGGCGGAAGGAGATTGCATCGGCTTCGTTGCAGCCCGTGATGCTGTAGCTAGGAGTGGTGTTGGCGGCGGTGTGCACGAGTGGCAGACCGGCAGTAAAGAGTACGCCATCCTCGGTGTAGAGAGAATGGAACGGGGTAGTAGCCTGATCATGATACATGGCCATGATGCCGTCGAACTCTACGAAATGGCCGTTGCCGAAGAACTCGTCAGTAGGGTAAGGACCAAAAGCTTGTATTTTCTGCTCGGCAAGCTGGTCAATGGCTGGGATGATGATGCTGGCCTCCTCTGGTCCGCAGCTCTCCTCACCGTTGTTGCTAGGATTCAGGGCGAGCACGGCGATGCGCGGGTTGGTAATCATGAAGTCTCGCTTCAGTGATGTGTGCATCTGCTTCACCTTCTCGATGATGAGCTCCTGGGTGATAGCTGCCGGCACGTCCTTGAGCGGAGTCTTTCCGGTTAAGGATGCGATGCGAAGGTCGCCGCCGCAGAGGATGGAAAGGCCCTTGGCACCTTCGCCCAGGCAAGTTTCTATGTATTCCTTGTGGCCCTTGAACTGGAAGCCCTCAAATTGTGCGTTCTGGTTGTTTACCGGTGCGGTAACGAGCACGTCGAAGAGCTCGTCGCGGTAGTCGGTCATGGCTCGGTCAAGTGCCTTGATGGCTGCCGTACCCGATTCCTGAGTAGGCATGCCCATGTCAACCTTTACCTCCTCGTCTACGGCTGGCAGGAGGTTGATTCTTCCGTCTTCAGCATCTTCTGCTTTCTGGATGATGGAGAACTGGGCAGGCAGATTCATCGCCTTGCGGTAATAAGCTGCCACTTTAGGCGAACCGTAGATGATAGGGGTACAATACTCCAACATCTCTGGCTCACTGAATGCCTTAAAAATGAGTTCGTATCCGATACCGTTGGTATCTCCGTGAGTGATGGCCACTCTAATCTTTTTGCTGTCCATTTATCGTTTTATTTTATAGTAGAAATCGCAGCTTCTAGCTGCTTGATTAATATTTTCTTTTTCATTTCGGGCGCATAGACGAAGCCAATGATGATGATTTCATCCCCCGTTTTTCTCAGGCGGATGCGCCTCATCACGTAGGGGCCTCCCATGGCGTCGCCCTTCATCTCCCAGAGTCCTTTTTCTGAAAGGACCGGGATTATCATGTACATGCTGTCGGTTTCGCCCGGCATATTGGTTCGGAGAATGCTGTCAATCTGCTGCTTCTCTTGAGCAGGAAAAGCAGCAGAATTGGCTTTCCCTCTTTGTTCTTCCCTCTTCATTTTCATGAGGATGAGGTTCTTCATGCCCGAACTGGCGTTGTTTGAAATCCAGATGAAGTTCCCGGCCTTCTTGCTTGCTTGCATTTCGGCAGGGATAATCATGCTGATGCCGAAGTTCTTCTTTACCAGTTGCTGCATCTCGCGGTTTTGCTTGCTCGGGTTGGTGGAGATGATGGAGGCGAGGTGCTCCAGTTCAGTCTCATCTACGAACTGGCGCAGTTTCTCGGGGTTGAGTTTCTCTCTGAGTTGTTGCAGCGAGCGGGCAGAGATGCGGATGACAGTCTGCGGTGAAGCATTCTCGTTGCGGCTCAGCCTGACTGAGAATTCCGCTGCCGGGATGTTCACTACGATGCGAGTTCTTACGAGCAGGTAGCTGCCGTGGATCTTGCCCTTCTTAACCTGGATGAGCCGGCAGAGCGGTTCGGGTTGGGGCAGGGCTGACACCTCTTCCGTCAGTATCTTCGTAACGATGCTGTCGGTATCTCCCTCGAGTACCACCTCGTAAGGCTGTCCTGTGCTCTTGGGCAGTTTTCTGTTTCTTCCTCCTCCCGGGCAGCAACTTGCCAGAAAAAGGAACAAAAGACAGCCGGCAAGTAGGATCTTTAAAGATTCTCTAACCATTTTTCCCCCACCTTTCCTTACTTATTCATCTTCTCTTCATCCTCGTGCTCACGGATTTCTCCGATTTTCTTCGAGGTGCTGAGCAGACCGCAGGCGGCGTAGATGTCCTGGCCGCGGCTGGCACGGATGGTGGTGAAGACACCATGCTGGGTGAGGTAATCACGGAACTGCTCCATCTTCTCATCATCCACACCTTGCAGAGGAATGTCTGGAATTTGGTGGAAACGGATCAGGTTGAAGCGGCAGTCAAGTCCCTTCACCAGCTTGATGATGGCTTTGGCATGCTGCAGACTGTCGTTTACGCCCTTAAAGACGATGTATTCGAAACTCAGGCGGCGTTGATGAGAGAAATCATAGTTCCTCAGCAGTTCTACTACCTGCTCAATGCCCATGCCCCTTTCGGCAGGCATCAGTTCAGCGCGCTCAGAAGGGATAGGGTCGTGCATGCTGATGGCCACATGGCAGTCGCTCTCTTCCAGGAACCGCTTCAGCTTGTTCTTCACGCCCACCGAACTTACCGTGATGCGCTTCGGGCTCCATGCCCAGCCGTAGTCGGCTGTGAGAATCTCTGTGGCGCGCAGCACATTGTCGAGATTATCCATCGGCTCGCCCTGGCCCATGAACACGATGTTGGTAAGCTTGTCCACCTCCGGCAGCGAGTAAACCTGGTTCAGAATGTCGCCTGCAGGCAAGCTGCCCTCAAACCCCTGCTTGCCGGTCTGGCAGAACAGGCAGTTCATCTTGCATCCCACCTGCGAAGAAACGCAAAGCGTGGCGCGGTCTTTGTCGGGGATGTAAACCGTCTCGACAAATTTGCCGCTCCGGGTAGGGAAGAGGTACTTGATGGTACCATCCACCGAATGTTGTGCATCGGAATATCCGAAGCATCCTATTTCGTATTCGGCAGCGAGTTTGGCACGGTTCGCCTTAGAGATGTTGGTCATCTCGTCAATGCTCTTCACATGCTGCTCATAGAGCCACTTTGCCATCTGCCCACCGGTGAAGGCGGGCATGCCTAAGTCCTTTGCCACCTGCTTCAATTCGGCAAGTGTAAGGCCCAAAAGATATTTTTTTTCATTATTCATACTGCAAAGATAGTGTTTTTTGCCGAAAAATTAGTATCTTTGCCACATATTTTAATATAATAAGATAAAATAAAGATAAAAAACACAGATTTAGCCCCCCGAAAAGGGCTGAAGTGAACAAAAATAACGTAAGAAAATGAGAGAAAAAATAGACCTTTTCTTGCCTTGCGAATACATCGACGATGCGCAGAATGCCTTGTCGGTGCTTCATGAGTACAAGACCGTACAGCATATCCACTTCCTGGTGAGTGCTGATTTTGCCGCTCATCATCAGGTGCCCGAAGGATGTACGTTTGTCATCACCGACCGCCTGGAAAGCAGTAACACCATTGCCAGCATCGCTGAAAATACAGATGCTGACTACGTGATGATCTGTACCCGCCACACCACCATAGGATGGGGAAACAACACGCTGGAGCGATTCCTCAGAGTGGCAGATGATACGGATGCCGTCATGGTTTACGCCGACCACTACAAGATGGTGGAAGGCAAAATGGAGAAACATCCGGTAATTGACTACCAGTCAGGTTCTTTGCGAGATGACTTCGACTTTGGAAGCCTCTGGTGCATCAAGGCACAGGCGCTGGCCGACTACATCGCCCAATCCGACCGCGAAGAGTATCAGTTTGCCGCCCTCTACGACCTCCGTCTCTATCTGAGCCGCGTGGGTGAAATCTTCCATCTCAACGAATTCCTCTATTCAGAAGCCGAACTCGACACCCGTAAGAGCGGCGAGAAGCAGTTTGACTATGTAAACCCGCGCAACCGCGAGGTGCAGATTGAGATGGAAAAGGCATGCACCCAGCATCTGGGCAAGGTGGGCGCCCTGATAGACACCACCTTCTACCGCCAGCCCGACTTCGGTGAGCAGGATTTTGAATACGAGGCATCTGTCATCATCCCCGTCTTCAACCGCGAAAAGACGGTGGCTGATGCCGTGAAGAGTGCGCTGGGACAGAAGGCCAACTTCAAGTTTAACGTCATCGTGGTGAACAACCATTCTACCGACCGCACCGGCGAAATACTGGATGAACTTAAAGCCGACAACCTGATACAGATTGTGCCGGAGAGAACCGACCTGGGAATAGGCGGATGCTGGAACGAAGCCATCAACAGCAGTTTCTGCGGAAAGTTTGCCGTACAGCTTGACAGCGATGACCTCTATTCTTCACCAAAGACACTCCAGAAGATAGTAGATGCCTTCTACAAGCAGAAGGCAGCCATGATTATCGGCTCATACCGCATGTGCGACTTCGACCTCAACACCCTGCCACCGGGACTGATAGACCACAAGGAGTGGACCGATGAAAACGGATGTAACAATGCACTGCGTATCAACGGATTGGGTGCTCCGCGCGCCTTCTTCACTCCGCTGGTCAGACAGATCCAGTTTCCTAACACCTCGTATGGTGAGGATTATGCGCTCGGCTTGGCATTTTCGCGCCGTTACCGCATCGGCAGAATCTACGACGAACTCTACCTCTGCCGCCGCTGGGGAGGTAACAGCGATGCAGCCCTCAGCGTAGAGAAGGTGAATGCCAACAACCTGTATAAGGACCGCCTGCGCACCATGGAACTGAAGGCACGCCAGCACCTGCTGCAGGGCAAGGCCGACATTATGGAAGACAGCAGCATCTCGCGTTTCTTCAACCGTCAGCTGGAGGTTTGGACCGATGCGCGCCACCGCTTCCGCGACCTCAAGCATGTAGAAACCCGCCAGTTCTCCGACCAGCTGAAACTGCAGTGGAACCCAGCCCGCATCGTAAGTACGGGCGCCAGGATAGATAAGAAAACCCTGGGCGAGCGCCCTTGTTTCCTTTGCGACAAGAACCGTCCTAAGGAACAGATGTCTAAGCAGATAGACGAGAAATTCCATCTTCTGGTGAATCCGTTCCCGATTCTTCCAGTCCACTTCACCATTCCGGCACGCAAGCATCAGCCTCAGCTCATCTACAAGAATTACGGCGAGATGCACCGCTTCATCAGTCTGCACAGCGACCTGATGGTGTTCTACAACGGTCCGAAGTGTGGTGCATCGGCTCCAGACCATCTTCATTTCCAGGCAGGAACCAACGGCATCCTTCCTCTTCAGACCAACTGGCAGCGTCTCTCCCGCAACCTGACCGACATCATCTCTATCAATGATGAGGAGAAAATCTCAGTGGTTCGCGACTTCATCGTTCCCGCCTTCGTCATCATCTCGAAGAGTGCTGAGAGCGATGAGGCCCTCTTCCGCCGTCTCTACAAGGCAATGCCTCAGCGTGGCGACGAAACCGAACCGATGATGAACATCATCTCCTGGCGCAAGGGCGAGGAATTCATCAGCGTGGTCATTCCGAGAGAAAAGCACCGTCCGGAAGCCTATTTTTCCGAAGGCGACGCCCAGTTTGTGGTTTCGCCGGGAGCACTGGATATGAGCGGACTCATCATCACCCCTCGTGAGGAAGATTTTCGAAAGCTGACCGAGGAGAAAGCCCTCTCGCTGCTGCAGGAATGTGGCGTTTCGGAAGAAAAGATGAACGCCATCATCGCCAAACTGAAAGCATCTAAGGATGCCGAGGATGCAGCCGAAGCCTCTTCTACCTTATATAATAAAGGTAAGCAGCCCGACGTAACGGTGGGCATCGTGAGTGCGCAGAAGATTCATTTCTCGCTCAACAAACCTTATCTTGCCAAGGGCGAAAAGGTGCTGGGCGAACAGGTGGTAGAATTCTCAGAGGGCGGTGTGCTCTGGAACGGCAACCAGTACAGCCAGCTCACCTTCCATCCGCAGAGTGCCGACGCCTCGTTTTCGCTGAGCGATGTAACCATCGGTGTCAATTTCCACTGGGAGCGCAAGGAAACCCAAACTTTCCTGGGCACGCTCCGCTTTGTGGTAGAATCGGATAAGATTGTGGCAATCAATGAGTTGCCTGTAGAGAAATATCTGGAGAGCGTCATCAGCAGTGAAATGAGTGCCACTTCGAGTCTCGAACTCCTGAAGGCGCACGCCGTCATCTCCCGTTCATGGCTCCTAGCACAGATGAAGAAGCGCCGAGAGGTGGCTGAGAACGGCAACAACTTCTTCTCCTTCACCAAGAAGGAAGATACGCTCATCCGCTGGTACGACCGCGAAGACCACACCCTCTTTGATGTATGTGCCGACGACCACTGCCAGCGCTACCAGGGTATCACCAAGGAAACATCGCCCCATGTAGCTGAAGCCATCCGCCAGACCAAGGGACAGATTCTGATGGACGGCGAAGAAATCTGCGATGCAAGATTCTCGAAATGCTGCGGCGGAATAACCGAGGAATTCCAGTATTGCTGGGAGGACACGCCGAAGACTTATCTCACGGCTGTTCGCGACATCGCCCTGGGCGTGGAACATACACTGCCTAATCTGACCAATGAGGAGGAGGCTGAGAAATGGATCCGCTTCAATCGGCCAGCTTTCTGCAACACGCAGGACAAGAAAATCCTGTCAGAAGTGCTCAACGACTATGATCAGGAAACCGTCAATTTCTACCGCTGGAAGGAAACGCTCAGCCAGGAGAAGTTGCAGCAGCTCATCGCTGACAAACTGAAGATGGACCTGGGTGCCATCCTAGACATGAAGGCCGTGGAGCGCGGCAAGAGTGGAAGAATCAGCAAGCTCCAGCTCATCGGAACAGAGAAGACCTTTACCATCGGTAAGGAACTCGAAATCCGCCGTACGCTGAGCGACAGTCATCTGCTGAGTTCTGCCTTCGTGGTGGATAAATATGATAAGGATGAGCAGGGAGTGCCTCAGCGTTTCGAACTCATCGGAGCCGGTTGGGGGCACGGAGTAGGCCTCTGCCAGATTGGTGCTGCCGTGATGGGCGAGCAGGGTTATCATTATGATGCCATCCTGCTGCACTACTATCAGGGTGCTGAAATCAAGAAACTTTATAAATAGTGATGTAAAATGGTAACAAAGAAAAACAGTCGGAGTCCATGGGCATGGATTCCGACCCTCTATTTTGCCGAAGGACTCCCCAACGTCATCGTAACCGCCCTCTCTGTGGTGATGTACATGCAGTTGGGGCTGACCGATGCTGAGGTGGGTCTCTATACCGGATGGCTCGCCCTTCCCTGGGTCATCAAGCCCTTGTGGAGTCCGTTCATAGATTTGCTGAAGACTAAGCGCTGGTGGGTGCTCACCATGCAGGCTCTCATCGGAGCTGCCCTTGCCGGCATCGCCTTCTCGCTGCCTACCGCCTTCTGGTTCCAGGCAACGATGTGCTTCTTCTTCCTAATCGCCTTCTGTAGTGCCACCCACGACATTTCGGCAGATGGTTTCTACATGATTGAGCTGGATGAACATACGCAGACTAAGTTTGTAGGCTTGCGAAATACCTTCTACCGCCTCGCCATCATTTTTGTGAATGGCTTTCTGGTGATGCTGGCAGGTGTGCTTCAGGTTCTCTTCCGCAACCAGATTCGCTTCTCATGGGCGCTTATCTTTTACGGACTGGCAGGTATCTTCATCGGTTTGTGGCTCTACCACAGCCACTTCATGCCGCGCCCGAAGGATGATGTGCAGACCGACCGAACGGTGGGTGAAGTGGCTCATGAACTGAAGAACATGTTCCGCACCTTCTTCGTGAAGTTCGGATTGGGTGAAACCGTCTGCGTGATGCTCTTTCTCTTGCTCTACCGATTCCCTGAAGCGCTTCTGAACACCATGACCAAGACCTTCATCCTCCGTCCTAATTCGCAGGGTGGACTGGGCTTGTCACCTCAGGAATATGGTTTTGCCAACGGTACTGTGGGATTGATAGGTTTGCTGCTGGGTGGAATTCTTGGTGGTATTCTGGTGAGCAGGGATGGAATGAAGAAATGGCTCTGGCCTCTGGTTTGCGCCATCACCTTGCCTGATGTGGTTTACATCTATCTGAGTTATTCGCTCAACAGCAACCTCATCGTGGTTTCCAGCTGTCTTTTTGTCGAGCAGTTGGGTTATGGTCTGGGCTTCACGGTTCTTACCCTCTACATGCTGTTCTACAGTCAGGGAAAGTTCAAGACCTCCCATTATTCCATCTGTACGGGCATCTCCTATCTCGGATTAATGCTACCGGGCATGGTTTCTGGATATCTGAAGGATATGGTAGGTTACCGCATGTTCTTCATCATCGTAATGGCATGTTGCGCCATCACCTTTCTGGTTACTGCTTTCCTGAAGATTGATCCTAATTTCGGAAAGAAAGAGGAGAAGGAAGAGGATGAAGCGGAATTGGACGCGATAGAATAAATGATGATGTTAACGTAAAAACGAGGATGTGTGAACATCCTCGTTTTTTATCTTTATTCCCCGATAATCGTTGCGATGAGGTGTCGGCTTCCGCCTCCCTCTCTGAATTCACAGAGGTAAATCCCCTGCCATGTTCCGAGGTTTAATCTGCCGTTGGTAATGGGAATGGTGAGCGATACACCCACCATGCTCGATTTGGCATGAGCCGACATATCTGTCGGTCCTTCATCCTGGTGCAGGTATCTTGGGTCGCCATCCGGAACCAGTCTTTCGAAGATACCCTTCAAGTCATGTCTCACATCTGGGTCGAAGTTCTCGTTCAGCGACAATCCGCAACTGGTATGTCTTACGAAGAGATTCAGAATCCCTGTCTTAGGCAGCGCTGGCAGGTTCCTCATCACCTCGTTGGTTACGAGGTGAAAGCCGCGAGGAAGCGGACGCAATGAAAATTCTACTTGCTGTATCATATCATTCTTTGTTTTTATATTCTTATACTTCTATCTTTATACTTTATAATTCCTTCTTCAGCCATTCACCGAAGAACTTATCATATAGTTCGTAAGTTCCATCCGTCTCCGTAACAAAATCTTTCTCCAATAATCCCTTGATACCACCTTGTACAAAACTGGCGGAAGGAAGATTGTGCTTCTTGATGAATGCCGATGACATGATGTTTTGAGCCTTGCCAGCGTTGCAGATGGCTAAGAGAAGCTCCTTTTGCTTGGCTGGCAACTGGAAAAGGAGGGCTTCATAGGCAAAAGCACTTTCGTCTATAATCGAGTTGAGCGCCAGTTCCATCATCTTATCATCAGCCAGTTCCCTCGTCTTGTCATCAGCCTTTTCCATCATCTTGTCATCAGCCTTTTCCGTGAGCGAGAAAATCTTATTGAGCATCCTTTGCAGATACCAGGTGATGCCGTCAAAACGGTCGTATATTCGATAAATGGTTTCTCGTTTGATATGCTTCTGTCTTTCCTCGAAAAGACGAGTAGCGAAGTCGGCATACACCTCTCGATCAATAGCTTTCAGTGTTTTTATGGAGGTGCTCTGGTAGAAAGGACGGGCATGGCTCAAGAATATTTCCGACATCATATTGCGCTGAGATCCGGCAAAGATGAAACTGGCATTATGGCAGTGCTGGATGTAGGTGCGCAGTATGGCTTCCACATTAGCTTCTCTATAGCTGCTGATGGTTTGGAATTCATCAATGGCCACGATGCAAGGCTTATCTGCGCTCTCTAGATAAAGGAAAATTTCATCGAGCGTTGTGGTTGGACTGGTGATTTCTCCCAAATCTACTCCCCACGAAGGTACACCATTCATATCGAAGCTGATGGATGAACGGAGTGAGTGGAGGCAGTTAAGAAAATGTTCCACTACTTTGGTGCCTTTAGGTTTCAGACTTTGCAGAATACTTCTGCCTAGTTCCTGAATGAAGTCGGCTAGGGTTTTTGTGGCATAAATATCTACAAGAAATGTATAGTATTTATCCTTGATGCCTTCCTGGGCATAGACGTGCTGCACCAACCCTGTCTTGCCGATTCTTCTAGGTGCAATCAGGGTGATATTATTGCCATTCTTGATTTCTCTTATCAAGTCGATGGTTTCCTTTTCTCTATCACAGAAGTAAGCGTCGGATATGTATCCTCGCAGAATAAACGGATTCTCTATCATTGTATATTATCTTCTTTATTGTCTTTGAATAGTCTTATATCTTTCTGATAATCATGGTGCAAAGATAATTATAATTTTATTATTATAATACTATTATAATGCAAATATAGGAAAGTTTAACCATTTAAGGGAATCTCCTTCAATCAAGTCGAGTATATCTCTTCTAATCAAGTCGGGTATTTTCTTGCTATTTGCTTCCCCGAAAATCTTCTTCTTTAGAAGAAGGAAAAAAAAAGAAAAATAATCCCGAAAAAATTTGGTGGTTTTAGAATAATGATGTACTTTTGCACCCGAAATCAAGCATTAAGAGTTGCCCAGTTGCGGCACACCAACCGAGTTTCGCATAGAGATAACCACGGTGGTAAAAGAATGTGTAAGTGTTTAACAACTTAAAATAATTATCTTTATGAATCCAAATTCAGATTTAAAGAACAATGAGAATGTAATGGCAGCTAATGCCGAGTCATCAACAATTAAGGCAGCTAATGCCGAGTCATCAACTGTTGGTGCAGGCTATGCCGAGTCAAGAATTTCAGAGTATGCAGCCCGTTTTGCCGCTTACAGCGATGAGCGTTTGAAGCAGACCGTGGATCACGAGCGCAAGGTTCGTGGTTGGGGCAGCGAGCGCAGCTACTTCCTCGCCGCCCTGCGAGGAGAGTGTGAGAAACGAGGCATTGATTACTGCTAATCAAGCCCCATCTGTGTAAATCTGTGAATTGAAAATCGGCGGCCGAAGGGAAAGCCAAATCTTTGGGAGTTTATGCTTGAATTCCTCGATGAAGGGTTGCAGGTTTCCACCTCTTGGCGAGTTATGGTCTTCAAGGATGGCGAAGGCGATGAGCTTGTACTTGTCCTTGAACTCCTTCTCGTCGATGACTTCGTGAAACAGTCTTGCGATATGTTTCGGAGGATTTTGGAAGGCACCGCAACCGAATGCACCGAGCACGATGCTGTCGTCATTCTTCACAATAATCTTGGTGGAACCTTCTGCAAGGGTAGGTATGTTTGAAGCATCCAGTGGCGTCCGAATTCAACAATGCACATGTTTATATATCTTATTTCATTCATATTTATGTCCTGCTATTAAAATTATTATGTTGAAAATTTCGACTTTTCTTCGTGATATCCCAATATTATTTCATAAAAATGGGGGAATCTCATTTGTTTTTTGTAACTTTGCCCACAAAAGAAACAATATATAATAATGGAAGGACAACTTATGTGTAAATTCAAAGATACTACTTTGGGGATTAAGAAACTGGATTTTGGAGTTAAGCGTGGTGCAATGGCTGTGTTCTTGACTGATGGTCGAGAAGTGGTAGTACCGATATCCATGTTTCCTGATATTAAGAGTCTGAGTAAGAAGCAGAGAGAGGATTATATGATTATGGATGACCAGTATTTCTCCTTTGATGCTTCAAGTAAAATTTACTCTATAAAAGATATTTTGAGGTATTAAGTTGCATATTTCATTTATTTTTTGTAACTTTGCCCTCGAAAAGGGAAAGGTTGCCCCCAGGCGGCTGCTCCCTTGTAACATAAGTTGAACAAATAAAATAGAATAATAAGAAACAGAAAGAATAAACTTTAGACATATAACATATTAATATACAAAGCGTTTACGATATTCGGAATACTCTCGAAATTTGGCGATTAAAAGATGTAAAACCGAGATTAAGTGAACGCCTGCGCTATAGCGTGGGCGGAACTTATCGGTTTTACGGGCCACGCCAAATGCCTGAGAGTATGATAAGTGAAGCTCACGCTTCTTTTGTATCATGCTCTCAGGTATTTTTTGCTTGTGGCTCGTACTTCCAGAATAAAGTTCAACGCTCATAGTTTTCTATAGCGGCAGCGTATGGTTCTATTGTCTGTGTTTGACTTTTCCATTCTCTGTCACTATTCCTATATGTGTACTTTCAACTGAATGTTGTAAGTATGGCTAGTATTGGATTTTTTATTCAGTGCAGAATGGAAGATTTACAAGAGATAAAAGGTTTCTTGGGAATTGATGGAAAGATACTTTTGAAGCAAGGTGATGCTATCGAGTGTTTACGTCAGTTGCCAACAGATTCTGTGGATTTAATAATAACGGATCCACCCTATAATTTGGGCTTATTCATGAAAAAGCGTGGTACAAATATGAATAAGCTTCGAGATGGTCATTTTGCTGCATCAGGTTGGGATGACCTAGACTTTGTGGAATGGACTCAGCAAATGGACATGCTTTTTCATGAATGCAATCGTGTCTTGAAAAAGCGTGGCTCGTTGATTGTTTTTATGTCTATCATTAAAGTCGAGACAATCATAAACTTAGCTCAGAAACATGGCTTTTATTATAAAACAGTAGGTGTTTGGCATAAGACGAATCCTTTGCCAAGAAATATGAACTTGCAGTTTATAAATTCAACTGAACCTTGGGTTTATATGGTCAATGATGCAACAACAGGTACATTTAATAACGAAGGTAAAGCTATTCATGATTTCGTAGAAACAAGTACGATAAGTACGAAAGAAAGAAAAATGGGTAAGCATCCTACTCAAAAACCATTGGCGTTAATAGAACATTTCGTGAATATACTTTCTAATAGAGGTGACGTTGTTCTTGATCCTTTTATGGGTAGTGGTACAACAGGTGTTGCGTCTGCCAAACTTAATAGGAATTTTATTGGAATAGAGTTGAATGAAGAATACTTTAATTTATCTTTAAAGCGAATAAAGGAAGTCTTATGATAATAGGTGATCTGTTTGCTGGCGTTGGTGGTATGTCAGAAGGTTTTAGAATGGCAGGGTTTGATGTTGCTTTTGCTATTGAGTATGATAAAGATATAGCTGCTTCTTATAAGAAAAATCATACCGATACGGATGTGATAGCAGATGATATATGTAATGTTGATGTTGTTCTGTTACATCAAAAGCATCCTCATATAGATGTGATTATTGGTGGTCCACCATGTCAGGGCTTCTCTCAAAAGGGTAAGCGGTTAAGTTTAGATGATCCACGAAATTTCTTATTTAAACAATTCGTGAAATTTGTGACTGAGTTCAAACCAAAGTACTTTGTATTAGAGAATGTTCCTAATATTATTACAACATCAAATGGATATTTTAAAGACCAAATAATAAAGTCTTTTGAGGAACTTGGTTATGTTGTAACTTGTGGTGTACTGTGTGCAAAAGATTATGGGGTTCCACAAGATAGAAGGCGAGCAATCTTCTTGGGAGAGTTGAATAAGCTAGAGGTAAAATTACCTGAACCTCTTGATATTCTGACTACGGTAAAGGATGCCATTTACGATTTACCTTTCATTGCATCGGGAGAAGGTGTTGATGAGCGTGATTATGATAAACCTGCAATGTCTTCTTATCAAAAGAAACTTCGTGCAGGTGCGCAAGTCCTTTATAATCATGTGGCAACCAAGCATTCGAAGTCTGCTTTAGACAGATTGAAAATGATTCCTAAAGGAAAAGGAAAGGAAGTCTTGCCAAAGGAATTGCTGACTAAGTCTATTTATAGTGGTACTTGGTGCAGATTATTGGAAGATGGGATTGCTCCAACAATAACCACGAGGTTTGATACGCCTTCCTCTGGCAGGTTTACTCATCCTGTATTAGATAGGTGTCTTACTATTAGAGAAGCAGCGAGAATACAATCTTTTCCTGATACTTTCCGATTCTATGGTAATAGAACCTGTCAAATGAAGCAAGTAGGAAATGCTGTGCCTCCTTTATTGGCAAAGGCTATAGCTGAAGTTATTATAAACAACGAAAAATAGAACAATTATGGCAGATGTTTTTCCTTCATCATTGATTTATAGAGAAAATCCTAATCTCAGATTGGGAATCAAATCTTCCTTGAATTCTTTCAAGCAACTTTTGGCTTCTTTGTATATCATTTATAAGTCATGTGCAAATCCTTCTAAAGTCCTTTTTTCTGAAGAAGTGAATGTTGGGGATAATATTGCAATTTGTTTGAGTAAGAAATTGTTGGTGCGCATTAATGAACTGTTTCCACAATTGCCTAATTTGCAAGATAGAATAAACCAATCTCCATTATTTAAGTCTCAGTGTGAGTCATTACAAGTGGGATTGGAATTGTTTTTGCATTTGGGTAAGATAGATTTTGTAGAAAATGGAAAACAGGAGCGAAAAGGTGAGAATCGTTATAATAAGATGCTTGCTTTTTCTGACAAAATGCTAGTCCTTGATGCTTATTTGTCAATGCAGGCTGAATATACTGACTTATTGCTGAATAATTGGTTGAATGGTGATGAATGTGGTGATAAGTTCGAAGATGGATTGAAGTCAATTCTTTCTACGTTTATTATAGATTGCTGCTATAAGATAAAGAAGACTGATGGCTCAGAAGTTGTCTTTAACCTGGAGAATATTTGCAAGGTTTTAGAAAAAGGAGATAGTGCATTGTTTAAAAGTGCTGAGATTGTTGGACCTTTGCGGGTGTTGAATTCTTATATTGGCGAGAATATGTTGCCTGATATTGTGAAAGGTAAAGGTGTTTATTGTGTTGATAATTTGGAAAACTTGAAACGGAAGGCTCCTATGGTTTCTACATCTTTGGATTTGGTAGTAAGAAAATTGCCAGGACAAGTTGATAATCAGGAGAATAATCAAAAGCCACCGGTCACTCAAAGTGAAATCAACCAAACTTATCGTCCTTATATCACGGCCATTAAGTCGAAGCCTTTCCTTCTTTTGGCAGGTATTTCTGGTACTGGAAAAAGTAGAATCGTTCGTGAATTGGCTCGTGCTTGTTGGTGCGTAGATTCTCCTGAATATAAGGATCATAAGCCGAAGAACTTTGAAATGGTACAGGTGAAGCCTAATTGGCACGACTCTTCTGAACTTGTTGGGTATGTAAGCAGACTTGGAGATGAACCAACGTTTATTGCTGGCGACTTTTTGAAGTTTGTAGTGCGAGCATGGGAGAATGAAAGTACTCCATATTTCTTGTGCTTAGATGAAATGAACCTGGCTCCTGTTGAACAGTATTTTGCAGAATATCTGAGTGTTGTGGAATCTCGAAAGTGCAATGAAACAGGTAAGGTTGTGACAGACCCAATTCTCAAGCCTGAATTTGAAAAAGAAGGGAATGGTGAACATGCTGAATTCGTTCCTAAGGCTTGGTATAAAAAACTGATAGATGAACTTTTGGTAGATTGTTCTGATAGTCAAAAGGATGTTTTAAAACAGCAGTTCATAGATGAAGGTATTACTATCCCCCAGAACCTCATTATCGTGGGAACCGTCAATATGGACGAAACAACCTTTTCCTTCTCCCGAAAAGTACTCGACAGAGCCATGACCATAGAAATGAATGAGGTGGATTTATATGGTGGATTAACTTCCCGACACGAACAGATAGGAAAACTCAACTTTGAAGACTTGGTAGGAGATAAGGTGGAGGGTGTTGACGTGTATCAGGAAAACCAGGAGGTTTGCAACCAGGTGATACAGTACTTACAGGAAATCAATGCAGTATTGGAAGGTACACCTTTTAAGATAGCTTATCGAACCCGTAACGAGTTCTTGCTCTATGTGGTCAATAATTTGCCTTATCGTAAAAATAGCCAAGGTTTGGAAATGACGCAAAATGAAGTCGTGGCTCGTGCTTTGGATGAAATTACTTCTATGAAAATCCTATCTAGAATAGAAGGCGATGAGGAGAAGGTAAAGGCGGAGTTGCTCGCTTCTTTAAAGGAAGTTGTTTCGAAGATGTTGCCGGAAAACATGAGAGATAGTTCTGTTTCTCTGGCTAAATTGGATGAAATGGAAAAGAAACTTAGTTCTGGTTACACTAGTTTTTGGAGTTAACGGTAATGGAACTTTTAAGAATCAAGCATCACGACTTTGTGATGACCATAGAATGCACCAAGTTTGATGCTATTTGGGATAAAGCGAAGAGGAATGTGGGGGAAGATAAACTTTCCTCCACATATTCCTGGTCGGATGGTGTTGAACTGGTGGAGCGGTATTTGGATGACCAATCCACTTCTAAGGTGATATTAAAAGATTCTTCTGCTCCTGCCATATTCTTTGATAATGCAGACTATCCGATATGGGTGGAGTTTGAGGAAAAGAATGATGCCAAGATTGTAGATGCACATTTTGGTTCCATCTTGCAGAATGATAACGACAGGTTCAGTTTCCGTCATGGTATGTTGGCTGGCTTTCTGAATTTCGGCAATGAGATAGGACGTTCTGAAATCTGTTTTGATTATATTGTTAAGAGAAAGAAATCAGATGGTGTATCTTCTGAGCTCATCAAAAGAAAGTTTTCATTCTCCTTTGAGGTGTTGAGTACCAAACTGGATTATCATTCTCATTGGAAGAAAATTGTAGAGGATATTGAGCAAGAGTATCGGATGCTCTCGCTTGATTTTCTAAAACGGACCTATCATAGCTTTGCTCCTGATAAACAGGGAGAAACACCAGAGATTATATGGTGGAGTATCTTTGCTGGTGAACAAAAGAAGTTCTTGGAGGCTTGTCGGCACATTATCGACCGACCACGTCATCGCTTGCATGGCAGGGAAACTTATCTGCGGGCAGATAAGGTGCGCCGAGTTCCTATGTCTCTTGAAAATGAAATTGCTGAGCATCGCAAAGAACCCGCTCATCTTTATCGTATCACCGAAAAAATAGAGTCGAATGATACTCAGGAAAATCGATTTCTGAAATTTGCTTTATCGCAGATTACGGGTAAGTATGAACTCTTAAAAACTCGTATAGAGCAGGTTAAGGAGGTTTCTGATGCTACTAAGCAAGAACTACAGGCAACTTATGTTTCCCTGAATCGTTTAAGGAAAAATTCTTTCTTCAGAACCGTTGGGCGTTTCAAGGGGTTGAACCAGGAAAGTATGGTTCTTCAGAAAGCTACGGGATATAGTCAGGTTTATCGGACTTGGAATTTGCTCCGTAAGGCTTACTCTCTAAATGAAGGCATCTATCGGTTGCAATCCAAGGACATCGCCACGCTTTATGAAATATGGTGTTTCATAGAGGTGAGCCACATAGTGAAGAAGGAGTTGAATCTGGATCAGGATGATGTGGAACATCGCAATCGAATGGAACTGAATGGTCTGTTTACCTGGGAGTTGGGCAAGGGAGAACATTCTCGTGTTCTCTTTAGAAAAGATGGGGTAGAACTTGCCGAATTGGTATATAATCCGAAAAGTACGGAACAGACCAATGATAGTATTGGAATGCAGAATCTGATAGTGCCAACGGTACCTCAGAAGCCAGATATAGTGTTGCAACTTACCAAGAATGATTTGCAGAAAGATATGAAGATGACTTATCTCTTCGATGCGAAATATCGGATAGCCAACAAGAATGCGAGTGGAGTAGATGTGCCGCCGGATGATGCTATCAATCAGATGCATCGTTATCGTGATGCCATTTATTATCGAGATTATGTTGAGGCTCCGTTAAAGAAGGAAGTGATTGGTGGATACATTCTTTTTCCTGGTGATGGTGAACCGGCTGATGTGGAGGTTTCAAAGTTCTATCAGACTATCAAGGAGGTGAACATAGGTGCTTTTCCGCTTCGTCCGAACGATAACGAAAACAGAAAGCTTCTTGAAGGTTTTATCCGGGAACTGATAGAAACGAAGGCGAAGGATACTGTGCAACATGTGATTCCGCAGAAGGGAACTGTAATGGAAGTGGATAATCGGGTGTTGGTTGGTGTGGTTCGTCCGAGTCATCGGCGTGGGTATGAAAAGAGTTTCTTGAATCAATCTGCCACCTTATATTATACGGGTGCCAAGTTCCCGTCAACCATAGCATTGCAGGATCTTCATTATTTCGTGCCATATATTAAGGGTAAGGGGATTCGTGATGTGTATGAGATTGTAAGAATGAGAACCATTACGGGTAAAGAGGCAAAGCAGGAGGAAGGGGCTGATGCAACAGATGATTTGCGTTTGGCCTTTGAACTTCGTTTTTCTCGCCAGTTGTATAAGGAATATCGTATGATTGATGTCTTGCAAATGAAAGACCTGACGTTTCTGGATACGACATTTAGCGATATTGATGGTTATGTTTCATCGCGTATGTAGGAAAAAGTTTTTCTATTTTATTGTCACATCTGCCACGCAGATTGTAAGTAATTGATACACAGAAAGAAAAGGGTGGCAATAAGACGTGTTCTTGTTGTCACCTATTGCCATAATAGGATCGTCTTTAACTGCATCAAATGTGTACTTGTCTTTTGAGGCAAGTAAATCATTGCAAGCTTGGAGAATATGTTCAAGCCTTCCTTTGTCTTTAACTTTTTCTCTCATAAATCAATATTTTATCTCGGTTTGCTGATTTTGATGCAAAAGGAAGAAGACAGTCCTCTTCTATTAAATCTACAGGGCGCTTGATAATCTTTTTGAGATTTACCATGATTCCTGAGATATCGAACAGAGACATGGAGTCACTGTCTTGGTATCTTACCAACAAGTCAACATCGCTCTTCGGAGTTTCTTCACCACGAGAGCATGAACCAAACAGCCAAGCCTTTTCTATGGGCTGGCTAGCAAGATACTGCTGTATCTTGGGTATCATTTCTTGTACATTCTTGCTAAGCATAAGCGATACAGTTTGATTTATGTTGCAAATATAATCTTTTTTATCGGCTTTTCCAAACTTTTTATAAAAAAAGTGAACTTTTTAAGCCTTATTGCTAAGTAAAGGCAGAGTGTCTACTATTTCAGTTTTATGAAAGTGATGGTGTCTACCTTTCTAGTTTATAAAGTAAAAAGTGTCTACTGAAGTCAGGAACAGTCACGATAAGGTAATGCCCGCTAGTGCCCAAGGCGTTGGGCAAATTTACCCAACTACCTTGGGCATCTTTGCTCATCGCCCTCTGGGCGAAGGCGGGTAGGGTTGGCATCGCCAGAGTGAGGGCAAGTGCGAAGGTATGGCAAAAAACTCAAACGGCGCAACATTTATTGTTCAAATATCAGTCTTTTTCTGTTTTTTTTTGTAATTTTGCAGCCGCTAATAGAAATGAGTATTTATAATAGGTATATTATTAAGGATGACAGTCAGTTTGAGTAATTTGAGTAATTTAAGTGATTTGGCGCGCAAGCGAGTGGCGGTTGCGGCTTATTATTTTGTTCCGGGAGTAGTGTTTGCCAGTTGGGCAAGCCGCATTCCGGATGTAAAACAGATGTTGCATCTGAGCAACGGCCAGTTGGGAACGGTGCTTTTCGCCATTCCTATCGGCCAACTTCTGATGATGGCTTTCTCGGGTATCCTGGTGAGTAGATTTGGTAGCAAGAAGATGCTGGTTCTCTCTGAGGTGCTCTATGTCCTGGTTCTTTTCTGCATCGGTAGCAGTACTACGGTTTTTCATCTGATTTTGAGTCTTATTGCTTTCGGAATGATGGCGAATCTGATGAACATTGCCACCAATACGCAGGCATGTCTGGTAGAGAAGATGTATGGGCGCAACATTATGTCATCGTTTCATGGTCTGTGGAGTCTGGGTGGATTCTCCGGTGGTATCATCGGTGCCATCTTTGCCAACACTTTGCTCCCGATAGATGTCCACTTTGGAACTATCCTGGCTCTGAGTATTCTCATAGTTGCTGTCGGTTTCCGCTTTCTGATTAATGATGCCATGGCGAAAGCAGAAGAGGAGGATGTTCCGAAGTTCTCTTTCAAGACCATCGACCCGATTCTGTTCCTTTTGGGACTGATGGGATTTGCAGGCATGTTCTGTGAAGGTACCGTTTACGATTGGAGTAGCGTATATTTTTCATCAGTAGTAAAACCCGATGAGGCTTTTATCCGTGCGGGCTATGTGGCTGGTATGGGTGCGATGACGTTGGGTAGATTCATGGCTGATGGGTTTGTTACGAAATACGGACCAGCCAGAGTATTGAAGGTTTGTGGTGGTTTGATATTGGGCGGTTTGTGGCTGGCTGCTGCCTTGCCTTATCTCATTCCTGCCACCTTGGGTTTCCTGCTGGTAGGTTTCGGCATCTCTTCGTCGGTTCCTATCTGTTACAGTATCGCCGGAAAACTGGGAACCATCAAGGCGAGCATCGCCATTACCATCGTTTCGAGCATCAGCTTCTTCGGTTTCCTGGTAGGACCTCCGGTTATCGGATGGCTTGCTGAGGCTACCGGTCTCCGCATTGCCATCAGCATTGCCGCCTGCCTGGGTCTGATGATAGCATTTGTTGCCGCAAAGGTAGGAAAGAGATTATCCTGAATAAGGATACGGTTGATGTCTTCTAATGATATGATTGATGTCGTTCAGGTATATGACTGATAACGTTCTAGTATATGACTAAAGTCTTCCGAACAGTTACTTGAAGTTTTTCAGATATATAGAATAAGTCTTCTGAATATATTATATAGTAAGCCGCACAACAGCTGATGTGCGCTTGCACAACAGGTGTTGTGCGAGCGTCGCTCAGCTGTTGTGCGGCTGTCGTTCAGGTGTTGTGCGCTCTTTTTACATAATATTCCTCGTTAGTGGAATTTATACTTCTTCGCAAACCACCATTTCTGTGCCTTTATACACCACGATGATCTTATGCAGCTGCGTGGTCTTGATGGCAGAAGTTACCACTTCGCTTTCTGCATATCTATTCACCTGGCTGATGGCTTTCTGCCTGAGTTGCTCCACATGCGCATCGGTATCTTTCGACTTGGCATACTTGAGCTCTACGATATAGGAATGCAGCATATCGCTGAAATTATCAACCAATGGACAGAGGAAGATATCGGCATATCCTTCCTGTGTATCCTTTTCGGATATCGGGCGATAGAACTTGTTGTTGCAGGTCATGGCAAGCGTGAATCCATGCACGAAATATTCTCCCTTCTGATGGTCTCGTTGGGATGAATATTTATGCAGACTGTCTGCGATATATTCAAAATACGGTTTCCATTCTCCACAATATGCCAAGGCACTTTCCAGGTTTCCCTTTTCGTATGAGTCGTATTTCAGGTCGTTCTCCTTGTAAGTGTCAAGAAGGTATCTGAACAACTGCTCTCGCACTACCTCGTTTGGTATCACGAACTTGGTCTTTCCCTGATGAGTTCCGGCGATGGTAACCATGCCGAAGTAGTAAAGCAGACTCACGAAATTATCCGGGTCGCCTATCTGCTCGGCAGGGAAGCCAGTCTTGAGTTCACCAGCCACATAACCATTCTCTACCAATTGCTGGATGATAGAGGCATCGTGTGCAAACTCCTTGTCCTTACGGATGAGCATGCGGAGCTTGTTGTAATCCAGTCGGATGTTTTCCTCTATCATATTTTCCGGAAGTCTTCCTCGATTTCTGATATAATTATCGATAAAATAGAGCACCATGTTAGAGTTGTACATGGTGGTTTCTCCGTAAGAGGCCTTTGCAAAGCAATAGTTATCGTACCATGGCTTCATCAGTTCTATCAATTCATTCACTGTGTAGTTGTGGAGATTGAGAGTGTCGGTGTAATAAGTGAGCATTTCGCGCACTTCTTCCTCCGTGAAGCCCGTCATCTCGTTAAACTCGTATGCTAGGGAATAGTTGGTACCAATGTTGAAACCACTGGTCAAATCATCCATGGTAACAGGACTGACGCCCGTTACGAAAACTCGCTCCAGGGTGGAATCGGTTGCCGACTTGATGGTATCGAAGAACTTGCGTAGATAACCCGTGCCATGGGTTTCTGCCTGATAGCTGTTGAGGCAATCTGGCTCTGCCAGGATGGTATTAGTGAAATGGTCGTACTCATCAATGAAGAGATACACCTTCTGTCCGGTCTTCTTGCATTCTTTGCAGAGATAATCCAACTGCTCGGCAGCTCCATCCTTCTTGTTCATCTCTTCTTTCAAATTGGCAGGCAGATATTGTGCATACACATCGCAGAAGTAGTTAAACTCTGTGTTGCAATGCGCATCAAGTCCCTTCTTGTAATTCTCAAGATTAGCATCCACCACGGCAAAGTTGAGCGAGATAATCAGATAGGTATTGTGCTCAGGTGTCGGATTCTCACCGATATACAGTCCTCCAAACAGTTCCTCAAACCTGTCAGCCATATTGATATCGTAATACTGTTTGAGCATGGAGAGGGTAAGGCTCTTGCCGAAACGGCGAGGGCGGATATAGAAGAAAAACTTGTTAGATCTTTCTATATCTTCTATATATGGGGTCTTGTCAACATAATAGCAGTCATCTCTTCTCACGCTAACGAAGTTCATCATTCCGTAAGGAATGCGCTTGCGATAAATGTATTCACGCTTGGCAAATTTCTTCTTTGTGATATTACTATCCATGAGCGATTCTCCTTATAATTTATATTTATGTGGCAAAGTTAGCATAAATATTTGAAATAAGCAAGGAATATTGCTGTTTTTGTTTGTTATTTAACTTGGAAACAAGAAAGCCCCTAGACTTTGATGAAAAAGTCTAGGGGCTTTTGCGGCATCGCGACGTAATTCTGTTTGCGTCGGGAACTATATGTATTATATAAACAAACTTCCTATCTGGAAGACCAGGGCTGATACTACCCATGCCAATAGCGTGGTGTAGCCGGCGGCGAAGCCTGCCCATTTCCAACTGCCCGTCTCGCCCTTGATGGCAGCGATGGTGGCGATGCAAGGGAAGTAGAGTAATACAAAGAGGAGGAAACAGTAGGCGGTGAGCGTTGCCTTCGCTGCTGCCTCGGCATCGCTGTAACCGTAGGTCTTCTTCAGGTCGGAAGTCATCTGCTTCTTCAAGACTTCGTATTTTCCGTCTTCATCGTTGTAATCCTGATCATCAGAGAAACTGTCGTTGTTGCTGTAGAGCACGCCCATTGTTGAGGCTACAATCTCCTTGGCACCCACACCGGAAACCAAGCCCACATCCAGTTTCCAGTCGAAACCCTGTGGGGTGAAGATAGGCTCGATGGTCTTACCGATTCTGCCGATATAGCTCTGCTCCTGCTGTGCCTGGGTATCAAGTTCTTCATTGTGAGGGAAGTAGCCCAAAGCCCAGACGATGATACTTGCCACGAGGATGATACCACCCATCTTCTTCAAGTACTGCTTACCCTTTTCCCAGGTATGGCGGCCTATCGCCTTCCAGGTAGGGAAGCGGTAAGGAGGCAGCTCCATTACGAATGGGGTATCTTCGCCCTTCACCACGAAACTGGCAAAGATGCGGCTCAATATCACGGCTAGGAAGATGCCGATGAGATAGAGCGATACCATGATGAGTGAACGGTATTGGATGGCAAAGAACGTTCCGATGACCATGATGTAGATTGGCAGACGAGCAGAACAGCTCATCAATGGCAATATCAGCATCGTAATCAGACGCGAACGGTGACTCTCGATGGTTCTTGTTGCCATCACGGCAGGTACGTTACATCCGAATCCCATAATCAGCGGAATGAATGATTTGCCATGCAGGCCCATCTTGTGCATGAGCTTATCCATGATGAAGGCTGCACGAGCCATATATCCCGAATCCTCCATATAAGAGATGAAGAAATACAGAATCAGAATCTGTGGCAGGAACACGATCACGGCACCTACACCACCAATCACACCATCTACCAGCATATCCTTAACAGGTCCGTCCGGCATCGTATTGCTGATGAACTCGCCCAGCCATGCCACGCCGTCCTCAATCCATCCCTTAGGAATCTCGCCCAGTACGAAGGTGGCTGAGAACATGATGAACAGCAGGAGGACGAAGATAGGGAAACCTACATATTTATTGGTCAGGATGCTGTCGATGAGGTGGGTTACCTGATAGGTATCCTTCGCCTTGCCCGGTTCATAGCCTGCTTCCTGCAATGCGCCATGGATAAAACCGTATTTGGCATCCATGATGGCGGTTTCGCTATCCTCCTGGGTCTCTTCCTTCACACGCTTGGCTGCCTCGTCACGGGCTGCGAAAATTTCCTTGGCCGATTTCAGATTACTTACGTATTCCTCGGCGTGCTTATCATTCTCCAACAGCTTGATAGAAAGATATCGGGTAGAGTAGCGTTGGCGGATGGAATCATCTGCCTTCAGATATTTCTGGATATGCTCGATACCATGTTCTATCTCATGTCCGTGGTTGATGTGGATATGGCGATAGTGAGCGCTGGAATCTTCCTTGCCTTCGTAGAGTTCGATGATGGTCTCGAAGAGCTTGTCCACGCCTCGGCCATTGGTGAAGACGGTAGGAATCATCGAGATACCGAAGAGTTCGCCCAGTTTGTCGTAGTCGATGTTATCGCCACGCTTCTCGGTTTCATCAAACATATTGAGGGCGCAGACCATGCGGATGTGCATATCTATCAACTGTGTGGTGAGATAGAGATTGCGCTCCAGGTTGCTGGTGTCGATGACGTTGATGACGATATCCGGCGTATGCTCGATGAGTTGCTTGCGCACATAGAGTTCTTCTGGCGAATAAGCCGAGAGGGAATAGGTACCCGGCAAATCTACCAGATTGAAGTGGTAGCCGTTGAAATCGGCTTCACCTACTTTCGCATCTACGGTTACACCGCTATAGTTGCCTACGCGTTCGTGAGCACCCGAAGCAAAGTTGAAGAGGGAAGTCTTGCCGCAGTTTGGATTTCCCACCAGTGCCACGTTGATGACGCGGTGGAGTCGTTCAGCTTCCTGTTCAGCCAGGGCTTCGTTGCTGGCATTGTCTTTTCTTTCAGCCACGAGCATCTTGTCGCCGAGCGCCTGCTCGTCGCTATCGTTGGAATCTACTACTTTAGAGGCAATTACCTGTTGGCGGTCTTCTTCTTCCGCCTTGCTGAGCTTTGCATCGTTCTTGGCTTCATCAATGGAAACCACCTCGATATGGTCGGCTTCGCTGTGTCGGAGAGACACCTCGTAACCCATAATCTTGTATTTCACTGGGTCCTGGAGTGGGGCGTTAAGGAGTACATCTACCTTCTTGCCCTTGATGAATCCCATCTCGATGACTCTCTTTCTGAAGCCACCGTGTCCTGATACCTTGACGATAACGGCGCTTTCACCTGTTTTAAGTTCTGATAATTTCATATATCTTTCCTTGTTTTAATCTTGTTCTTTTTGGGGGGCATGACCTCATGGTCAGCTCTTTTTTCTTTTCGACTGCAAATATACTAATAATTTTTTGCAACTTGGTAGCAATCATGTAGTTTTAAAACAAAAATACCTAGAAATGATGAGAGTATCATCAAATCTAGGTATTCTTATCATTATTTCTGATGGTGAATGTTCTTATACCTTATTATATATATAAGAGCATCATCATTTTCTGTGATTACAGGTTTCTGCCGTGGCAGTTCTTAAACTTCTTGCCGCTTCCGCATGGACATGGGTCGTTAGGACGTGGCATGCGCTCTGCACGGTAAGGAGTGCGGTTTACCTGTGCGCCATCTCGGGTATCCTGGTTAGCAGCTGCCTCCTGTGCCTCACGCTCTGCATCCAAATCTACCTTGCTCTCTACATAGTTCTGCTGAGTGTGCTGCTCAGGAGCTGCCTCCTGAACTGGCTGCTCTTGCTCCATTACTGGAATCTGACCACGCATCAGGATACTTGCAATACGGTCGTACATGTCATTGATCATGGCATCCCAAACCTTGGCACTCTCCAACTTAAAGATGAGGAGAGGATCCTTCTGCTCGTAGCTTGCATTCTGTACAGAGTGCTTCAGTTCGTCGAGTTTGCGGAGGTTCTCCTTCCAGTCGTCATCGATAATCTGGAGAACAACGCTCTTCTCAAACTCCTTCACTACGTTCTTAGCCTCGCTATCGTATGCCTCCTTGAGGTTGCAAGGAATATTGTACATGCGCTTGCCGTCTGTGATAGGCACCATGATGCGCTCGTATATAGCACCCTGGTTTTCGTATACCTGCTTGATGATAGGCAAAGCTGTAGCCTGGATGCGGTCTGTCTTACGCTTGAATGTAGCCATAGCCTCCTGGAAAGCACGCTCTGCCAAATCCTCACGTCTGCCGTTCTCATACTCATCCTCGTTGAATGGAATCTCCATAGCGAGAACTTTCAGGAACTCTTCCTTGGCACCGAAGAAGTCGTTGTTGTTAACGATGTTCAATACGCGGTCCCAGATGATGTTGGCAATATCCATACCGATACGCTCACCCATGAGGGCGTGGCGACGCTTCTCGTAGATAACGGTACGCTGACGGTTCATCACGTCATCATACTCCAAGAGGTGTTTACGGATACCGAAGTTGTTTTCCTCAACCTTGCGCTGAGCACGCTCGATACTCTTGCTGATCATTGGGCTCTCGATACGCTCGCCATCCTCGAAACCGAGACGGTCCATTACCTTGGCGATACGCTCAGAAGCGAACAGACGCATCAGCTTATCCTCCAATGATACATAGAATACAGAAGAACCTGGGTCACCCTGACGACCGGCACGACCACGGAGCTGACGGTCTACACGGCGGCTCTCATGACGCTCTGTACCGATGATGGCAAGACCACCTGCAGCCTTTACCTCAGGAGTCAGCTTGATATCGGTACCACGACCTGCCATGTTGGTAGCGATGGTTACGGCACCCTTACCGTTTACTGAGCGACCTGCCTCGGCTACAATCTGAGCCTCCTGCTGGTGCAACTTAGCGTTCAATACATTATGAGGAATGTTGCGCATCTTCAACATCTTGCTCAACAACTCAGAAATCTCGACAGATGTCGTACCTACCAAGACTGGGCGGCCAGCATTACGTGTTTCCTCGATTTCGTCGATAACTGCACGATATTTCTCGCGGGCAGTCTTGTATACACGGTCATCCAAGTCCTTACGCTGGATAGGGCGGTTGGTTGGAATCTCAACAACATCGAGTTTGTAGATATCCCAGAACTCACCAGACTCTGTACTTGCTGTACCGGTCATACCTGCGAGTTTGTGGTACATACGGAAGTAGTTCTGAAGTGTGATGGTAGCAAAGGTCTGTGTAGCAGCCTCTACCTTTACGTGCTCCTTAGCTTCAATAGCCTGGTGCAAACCATCGCTCCAGCGACGACCTTCCATGATACGTCCTGTCTGCTCATCCACAATCTTCACCTGTCCGTCCATGACAACATATTCGTCGTCCTTATTGAACATGGTGTAACCCTTCAGGAGCTGCTGCAAGGTGTGAACACGTTCGCTCTGTACACCATAGTGAGCCAGCATCTCGTCTTTCTTGTCAAGACGCTCCTGGTCGGTAAGGTCTGTACGTGCCTCGAGTTCACTCATTTCTGTTGTGATATCAGGCAATACGAAGAGTTCCTTGTCGTTTACCTGCTTAGCCAACCAGTCGGTTCCCTTATCGGTAAGGTCGGCAGAATTCATTTTCTCGTCTACTACGAAGTACAATGGCTCAGTAGCCTTAGGCATCTCACGGTTGTTGTTTGCCATGTAGTACTCCTCGGTCTTCAGCAGACCTGCCTTGATACCTTCCTCAGAAAGATACTTGATCAATGGCTTGTTCTTAGGCAATGCCTTGTAAGAACGGAAGAGTGCGAGGAAGCCTTCATCAAGGAGTTCCTGATTCTTAGCTTTTGTACCTTCGCTAATCTTCTGCTTAGCCTCGGCAAGCAATTCTGTAGCCTGCTTGCGCTGTACCTCATAAAGTTTCTCAACCAATGGCTGATACTGCTCAAACATCTGGTCGTCGCCCTTTGGAATAGGACCAGAGATGATCAATGGGGTACGGGCATCATCAATCAACACTGAGTCGACCTCATCGACGATGGCGTAGTTGTGCTGGCGCTGTACCAGGTCGGCTGGGTTGGTAGCCATGTTATCACGAAGATAATCGAAACCGAACTCGTTGTTGGTACCGAAGGTGATATCTGCCAGGTATGCCTTGCGGCGCTCGTCGGAATTAGGACGGTGCTTGTCGATGCAATCTACAGAGAGACCGTGGAACATATAGAGAGGTCCCATCCACTCAGAGTCACGCTTAGCCAAATAGTCGTTCACGGTAACGACGTGAACACCATTGCCAGTCAAGGCATTCAGGAAGATAGGTGTTGTACCTACAAGGGTCTTACCCTCACCGGTAGCCATCTCGGCAATCTTACCCTGATGGAGAACAACACCACCGAAGAGCTGTACATCGTAGTGGATCATTTCCCACTTCATATCATTACCGCCGGCTGTCCAGTGGTTGTGATAGATAGCCTTGTCGCCATCGATGGTAACGAAGTCGTTAGCTGGATTAGAAGCCAGCTCGCGGTCGAAGTCGGTAGCAGTAACTATTGTTTCCTCGTTCTCAGCGAAACGGCGAGCAGTATCCTTAACGATAGCGAAAACCTGAGGCAAAACCTCGTTGAGGGCTTCCTCATACTTGTCGAGTGCTTCCTGCTCTAACTTGTCGATCTGGTTGAAGATACCTTCACGCTCATCGATAGGAGTGTCTTCAATTTTAGCCTTGAGTTCAGCAATCTTAGCCTTCTCTTCCTTGGCGTACTCCTGTACGTACTTCTGAAGTTCTTTTGTTTTTGCACGAAGTTCGTCATTGCTTAAGGCCTGCATCTTAGGATACTCTGCCTTGATCTTTTCTACGATTGGCTGGATCAACTTCATATCGCGAGTTGACTTGTTGCCAAACAATGACTGGAGAATTTTGTTAAAGTTCATTGTATATTTATTTTTTATTATTATTCGAAATATAGGAATTAAAGAAGTTAAGGAGTTAAGACAAATGCTGCTCTGTCAGTCCTTTTTTCCCCTTCTGCTTTTTCCTGTTGTTTATTACTAGCTTGCAAATTTACTAAAAATATCTGTAAATCTGCAAGGATTTGCCAATTATTACCTGTTTTTATGGCAAATCTTCTGAGTTTTGCTTACAGAAAGCATAAAATCAGCAGTCTGGACCTCGAATAACAATACTCCCATACGGAACTTTGTATCTATGCTCCGTAGGGGAATCATAATAAATATGTGAATGAATGCCTGTCAGAATGTCAGAAGAATGGGCGGCAAGTGTTGCCGACAGGATAGGATGATGCGTTGCGATGCTCTCATCTTCTGATGCCGCTTTGATAGCTTTGAGCACGCAGAGAATGTCCTCCTCCAATGCCTTCGCCTCCGGTTGCTGGATGAATTCATCGTAGGATATATCCGTAAGCGCAAACTTCAGCGCCTGCTGATAAGTCTGCGCCTCCATGCCGGTTGCCGCCAGAACAACCAAAAGGGCTGTGATATATCTGTTTACCATCATTGTTGTTTATCTTCTTCTGTTCGGAAACAATGTTGTGCCAATCGTTTCCTTACGTATATTTTAATGTCTATTTATTCTTTCTGAATTTCTTTACGATATGCTTCTGCAAGCCATAATTGTTTGGACTTAAATCCATCATGGTCGACTTGACGCAGTATCTCGCTAGCAAAGTAAGTGCCAAAATACTCATACCCTCAGCATAGTTCTGCCATATCTGCATGAACAGGGCAATGAGCAGAAGCCATCCCAGGAGTTCGAAATACCAGTACTGACGACCTGCTTTCATCCTCTTGACAGTTTTCCAGGCAAAGATGAGGTTGAGCGGATTCAGTATCAGAATCTGGAAATTTATCTGTACAGTAGGATGCTGCGAGAAGATCATGGTAAAGAGAATCAGTCCCGGTAATCCTGTCAGAACAAGCAGGATGGCATCAAACCACCAGTAGTTTTTCTTTTTTATACATTCTCTTACCGTTGTTCCTATGATGATGATTGCCAGGGCTATGGCTATCATTTGTGGCGTAACAGGAGCATCGTCTGTTATTTGTGCCTGGGCTGGGATAATATCGGATGTTTCATCTACCAGAGTAATATAGCCGTTGGCACTTGTTGCATTGGTTTTGCCGTCTGCAGTCTGAGATGCATCAATAAAGTCGGTTCTTCCTTCTGTGGCAAAGTCTTTGCTCAGATTGTCTGGCAAGAATTCCCATTCTCTTTGTGTGATAGGGCGGTCTGCCTGACAACCCAAAAGAAGGTCATTGCCGAATCTTGCCCAGCGGTGCTGTCCGTTGAGCTTGTGAATCTCTTCCCTGTAGGTAGAAGCGGTAGGGATATCTTTAAAGTTGGTACTCTGGTTCCCAAGGTTGGAGAGAATCATCTCGCGTGCCCGGGTCGTACAGTTATCATAGAAGAAATTGTAGCGGTATACGCGGTTCTCCGGCTGTGCATTCTTGTCGATGCTTCTCAGAATTCCCAGTTTCTCTGTACGGGAGAGACGGAGGTGTTGCTGTCTTACCCATCTGCCTTCATGTGCATATTCGGCAATGAAGTCGCTCATCGGGTAGATGCCGATCTGATAATCGGTGAGTCCGAAAACAAAACGGAGTACGAAGCAACTTTGGTTAAAACTGAACATACCCCAGTTGACGGCAACATCCGTTCCCATAGCTTTGTTCTGGATGCGTAGAGCGGTATGTCCATAATACGACCACACCTCCTGACCTGGTCCGCAAGTCAGGAGAGAAATGTCAACAGAATCGAGCCACGCAGTAGCTTCTTCATTGACACGACTGTTCTGCACAGAAATATCAGAGCCCTTGTCTCTTGAAAAATCCTGTGCAGCCACTTCAGTAGTTAAATTGATTAAAATTACTGCTAAAATGGCACTAAAAATATGCTTAAAACGTTTCACGATGCAAAAATACCTTATTATTTTCAATTATCCTTCTTTTTTCTAGATTTTTTTTAATACTTTTGCACTCTGAATATAATTTTGAATGATTATTAAAGAATGAGAAAGCTTTTTTTAGCAACCCTATTGTTGGGTTCAGCCCTTATGGTTAATGCCCAAAGTGGTACTAATTCGCCATACAGCCAGTATGGTCTTGGCATCTTGTCAGACCAGACTTCTGGTTTTAATCGCGGTATGAATGGAGTCGGTCTTGGCTTTCATGAGCATAATCAGGTAAACTATCTCAACCCTGCATCTTATGCTTCGATTGATTCGATGACTTTCATCCTTGATGCCGGTATCTCTGGTCAGGTGACAAATTTTGAAGAGAATGGTGTGAAGAAAAATGCCAACAACTCAAATTTTGAGTATGTTGTTGCAGGTTTCCGCTTGCTGCCACATGTAGGTATGAGCTTCGGTATCATTCCTTTTACCAATGTTGGCTATAATTATTCTGCATCAGAATGGGTGAATGCTGACAAGGAAGCTTACTATACTAATACTTATTCCGGCGATGGTGGTTTGCATCAGGCATACATCGGTGCGGGTTGGGAACCGGTCAAGGGCTTGGCCGTAGGTGCCAACTTCTCATATCTCTGGGGTAGTATAGACAGAAGTGTAGCAAACAGCTACAGCAATTCTTATTACAAGACCCTCACCCGTTACTATTCTATGCAGGTGAACAGCTATAAGGTTGATTTCGGTGTACAGTATACCCATCAGTTCTCAAAGAAAGATTGGGCTACCGTAGGTGTCACCTTCTCACCAGGACATGGTCTGGGAGCTTCTGCTGATATGAAAATCATTTCTAATGATACCCAGAACGGTGTTACCGATACCACCGCTTACTCTATCGGCAAGGCTTACAAGTTGCCTACCATGATTGGTGCGGGTGTGATGTGGAATCATAACAACCAGTGGAAGGTTGGCTTTGATTACAGTCTGCAGAAGTGGGGTAGCTTGGGGTATCCTAGTTTCGATGGAACCAACTACGCCTTGAAAAATGGTATCTACAAGGATAGAAGCAAGTTCAATCTCGGTGCCCAGTATTGCTATGGAGAGCGCAGCCGTGCTTTCTTCAAGCGTGTTCAGTATCGTGTAGGTGCCAGCTACGCCACACCTTATTATAAGATGAATGGTGTTGATGGTCCGAAGGAAATCTCTGTAAGTGCCGGTTTCGGTATTCCTATCATGAACTCTTACAACAACCGCTCTATGCTGAATATCAGCGGCCAGTGGGTGAAGAGTTCGGCTAAGGATCTGATTAAGGAAAATTCTTTCCGTATCAATATCGGATTCACATTCAACGAGGATTGGTTTAAGAAGTGGAAGATGGATTAATCTTCCGCTTATATATAATAATGTATAGAATCTCTATATAATAATGTATAGAATAAAAGGCTCTTATGTTGTCGGTATCCTGATGTTCCTGATTTTGGCTGGTTGCCAGAACCAGGTTGAACATACTGCGCCCGCCATCCGTCCGCAAGACTCGGTGGCGATGATGACGTCGTATGGTGTAAATACATTGGTAAGCGACTCGGGAGTTATGAAATATCGCATCGTAACAGAACGGTGGGAGGTGAATACCAGCAAGAATCCATCTTTGTGGATCTTTGATAAGGGACTTTTGCTGGAGCAGTTTGATGAGAAATTCCATATTAATAGTTATATCCAGTGTGATACAGCATATTATTATGATCAGCAGAAGATATGGAAACTTTATGGTAGGGTGAGTATCCTGACCAAAGATGGTTTGCGCTTCAATAGTGAGCAACTTACCTGGGACCAGAATAAGCACGAATTGTCAAGTAACGTATTCAGTAAACTTGTTACTCCTGAAAGAACGCTACAGGGTTCTCATTTCTGGAGTGATGAAAAGATGACGCGCTATTATGTGAGCAATTCGAAGGGTAGCTTTGAAAAGGGAGACCTGACAGGAGGTGGTGGTGCTGCCGATACTTTGAGCAGCCAGCCTGATTCAGTCAAGAATAACTTCCGTCAGCCGGCTACACCAGTCAGAGCCACTACGATTCCTATCATGCACTAATTAAAAAGAAAAAGATATAATGAATGAACAGGTGGATATGAGTTTAGTCGTAGGCATTCTCATTACAATGGTCTTCTCAGCATTCTTCAGCGGAATGGAGATTGCCTTCGTCTCTTCCAACCGTATGTTGGCGGAGATGGATAAGGAGAAAAACGGCCTTACGCAACGACTGTTATCTTTGTTTTATAATCATCCGAATGGCTTTGTCAGTACCATGCTCGTGGGCAACAATATAGCCCTTGTGGTTTATGGTATTCTGATAGCCCGTCTTTTTGACAATACGATTTTCGCAGGTTTTGATGCAGCCTTTACGGTGCCTGCAGATACCATTCTGTCTACGCTGATAGTACTCTTTACGGGTGAGTTTCTGCCAAAGACGCTTTTCAAGTCTAATCCGAACCGCTTGCTTTCTATCTTCAGTCCGATAGCTTATCTGTGCTATGTGGTATTGTGGCCTATCAGTAAATTCAGTACTTTCTTGAGTAAGTGCCTGCTGCGTCTGGTGGGGATGAAGATGGATACTGAGGGGGCGGATGAAGGCTTTTCTAAGGTAGACCTTGATTATCTTGTGCAGTCAAGTATCGATAACGCTACCAATGAAGATGAAATTAATGATGAGGTGAAGATATTCCAGAATGCCCTTGATTTCTCCGATACTAAAGTACGCGACTGTATGGTGCCCCGTACTGAGATTCAGGCTGTTGAAATGGATACTTCTCTCGAAGAACTGCAGCAGAAATTCATAGAGAGTGGTAATTCGAAAATCATTGTATATGAAGAGGATATAGACCATATTGCGGGATATATTCACAGTTCCGAACTGTTCCATCATCCTTCACGTTGGCAGGATCATATCCGTACACTTCCTTTTGTGCCTGAAACGATGCAGGCACAGAAACTGATGCAGACTTTTTTGCAGCAGAAGAAGTCTTTAGGTATCGTTGTAGATGAGTTTGGCGGTACCAGCGGTTTGGTGAGTCTGGAAGATATCGTTGAGGAAATCTTCGGTGATATAGAAGATGAGCACGATTCAGCCAAATATGTAGCTAAGAAAACCGATGATGGTGACTATCTCCTTTCTGCGCGACTGGAGATTGACAAGGTGAACGATATGTTTGGTCTTGAACTGCCGGAAAGTGATGAATATATGACCTTGGGTGGTTTGATTCTGCATGAATATCAGAGTTTTCCTAAACTCAATGAGGTGATCAAGTTTGATAACTTCGAGTTCAAGATTATCAAGTCAACATCCCGTAAAATAGAGCTTGTTAAACTCCACATCATCAAATAGCTGAGCGGGAAAAGGGAATTTGTTGCTTTTTTTGAGGTAATAGTCAAAAAAGATAGCAAAAAATTCCCTTTTCTCGTATTATTTTTGTATTTTTGCAGACAATTGGCTACTAGCATCAAAAGTGGTTCAATCTAAACTTAGGAAAAAATAAAAATAATAATAATAATTAAAACGTAATGGCAGCATTAGGAACAATTAGAAAAAGAGGCGTGATACTGGTTTGTATCATCAGTTTCGGCCTTTTCGCCTTTATTGCCGAGGAAGCTTTCCGCTCTTGCGATTCAGCAAAGAATAATGAGCGCCAGCAGATTGGTGAGGTTTTGGGCGAAAAAATCAGCGTGCAGGATTTCCAGAAGCTCGTTGATGAGTACACAGAGGTTGCAAAATTGCAACTTGGTAAAGAAAATCTCGATGAAGCAGAGATGAATCAGGTAAAGGACATGGTATGGAATACTTACATCCAGAACCAGATTATCGCTAAGGAAGCTAGTAAGTTGGGTCTCACTGTGACCGACGCAGAGCTTCAGGACATCTTGAAGACAGGTACTAACCCTATGCTTCAGCAGACTCCTTTCGTTAATCAGCAGACAGGTCGTTTCGATGCATCTTCTCTCCAGAAGTTCTTGGCAGACTACAAGGCACAGAAGGCTAACCCATCTGCTAACGCACAGATGATGGATCAGTATACCAAGATTTACAACTACTGGTCATTCATCGAGAAGACTCTTCGTCAGCAGACTTTGGCTCAGAAGTATCAGGCTCTTCTCGCCGGTTGCTTCCTGTCAAATCCTGTAGAGGCAAAGATGGCTTTCAAGGAGGAGAATGAAGAGAGCCAGATTCAGTTGGCTGCTTTCCCATACTCTGATATCCAGGATGATAAGGTGAAGATTTCTGAAAGCGATCTGAAGGCTAAGTATGATGAGATTAAGGCACGCTTCAAGCAGCCTGTTGAGAGCCGTGACATCAAGTTCGTTGATATCGAGGTTCAGGCTTCAAATGCAGACCGTGCTGCTCTTAACAAGGAATTTGCAGGTTATCACTCACAGTTGGCTGCTGCTGCAGATCCTACAGAGGTTGTACGTAAGTCAGCTTCTACTGTAGCATATCTTGGTATTCCTGTTTCAAAGGATGCTTTCCCACGTGATATCGCTGCACAGCTCGATTCTATGGCTGTAGGTTCTACTTCCGCTGTTAAGGCTAATGCCGGTGACAATACATTGAATATCGTTAAGTTGGTAGCTAAGCAGGAATTGCCTGATTCAGTACAGTATCGTGTTATTCAGGTTGCTGCTAACTCAGTAGCTGAGGCTAAGACTAAGGCCGATTCTATTCAGGGCGCTATTGCCGGTGGTGCTGATTTCGAGGCTATCGCTAAGAAGTATGGCCAGACTGGTGACAAGGCTTGGATGACTACCAAGCAGTATGAGTATGCCCAGTCTATGGATAAGGACAACAAGACATTCATCAATACATTGAATACTGCAGCAGTTAACTCTTTGAACCAGCTTCAGTTGGGTCAGGGATATGTAGTTCTTCAGGTTCTTGACCGCAAGGCAATGGTCAGCAAGTATACTGCTGCCGTTATCAAGAAGCCTATCGACTTCTCTCAGGGTACTTACCGTACAGCTTACAACAAGTTCTCTAGCTTCGTAAGTGCTAATCCTAAGTCAGAGGATCTCTTGAAGAATGCAGCTAAGGAAGGTTACAAGGTTCAGGACTTGAAGGATATTACAACTTCTGTTCATTATGTAGCAAACATCCATTCTACTCGCGAGGCTTTGAAGTGGATCTTCGATAGCAAGGAGGGTGAGATTTCACCTCTCTATGAGTGTGGTGACAACAACCACCTGTTGGTTGTGGTTCTTGATAAGATTCATCATATCGGTTATCGTGATTTGAATGATGCAGTTGTCAAGGAGACTGTTAAGGCAGAGGTGCTCAAGGATAAGAAGGCTGAGATGATTGCGGCTAAGTTGAACGGTGTTAAGAACATCGCAGCTGCTAAGGCTAAGGGTGGTAAGGTTTCTTCTGTAAACCAGATTACTTTCGCTGCTCCTGTATTCATCGCAGCTACTGGCGCTAGCGAGCCAGCTCTCTCTGGTGCTGTTGCAGGTACTAAGAAGGGTGCTTTCTCTGCTCATGCTGTGAAGGGTAACGCTGGTGTTTATCTCTTCCAGGTTACTAACAAGGCTAATCGTCCTGTTAAGTTCGATGACAAGACATACCAGCAGAAGTGCCGTCAGAAGGCTATGCAGTATGCAGGTAACTTCATGAACGAGCTTTATCTGAACGCTCATGTAGTTGATAACCGCTACTTGTTCTTCTAATTCAGACTAGTAAATTCATTCCAATAAATAAAAAAGGTGTATTGCCAATGAGCAATACACCTTTTTTATTTATTGGGATATCTTTTATCGTATCTACAAGAATATCTTTTGGAGAAGCATTTTATCCGCGGCTCCACCAATGTTTCTTTTTGGGAGCTTCCTGCTGTTCGCCGAACTTCTGTTTCAGTACTCTGCGATAACTGGTATGGTTGGTGATAATCTGATAAATCTCCCCCCAGTCAGGCAAACCGCCGATACCTCGGTCGTCAATGAACCAGTCGGCTTTTAACTTGCGGGAGAAGTGGTTATTGTTCTCCAGACTCTCTTCAGGATAATCCTTGTTTACAGCCCAGAATTCAACTCCTCTTTCTCTACACCATTCTACTGCCTCGTCCAGGAGTTTTCCTTCGCGTACGCTCCATAGAATAAGCTTGTGGTGGTCTCTAATCAACATCTTTAATGTTTCTGTGGCGAAAGGTAGCTCTGTACCAATCTTCGGGTACTCGTGGGTTACGATTGTACCATCAAAATCTACTGCAATTGTTGCCATATAGTCTTAATGTTTTTAAAATCTAAAAGAGTCTTCCTATCTGGATAGAAAGACTCTTTTCTTTGTTGTATGTATGTTCTTTATTACTTCTTGATACTGTTGTCGTTGGCATTGCCATAGTGGCTGTTGCTATAGTTACCATAGCTGCCATACTGGCCGTAAGTTCCATATTTGCCATATTTGCCGTATTTGCCGTATGAGCCATAAGAACCATAGTTGCCATATTTGCCGTACTTGCCATACTTACCTACACCATAGTAGAAACTGTGCTTCTTCTTAGAGAGGTCGACGCCATTGAGTACTAAGCACATGTTAGGCAATTTCTTCTCTTCGTTCAGACCATTGATCATGCCGAAACTAGCCTTTGGAGTATAATCTGCTCGGCAGACGTATACACAGAGATTAGCCAGACGTCCAAGCTGCAAACTGTCGTTTACAAGACCTACAGGAGCCGTATCGAGGATAACATAGTCGTAATGTTCCTTCAACTGACTGATAATGTCGTCAAGGCTTGCTCTGGTTACTAACTCTCCTGGGTTAGGAGGAACAGGGCCAGCCATAAGAAGGTCGAGTTTACTGTTGACACCTGAAGAGAGAATCTGTTTCTGAATGTCATCCCATGTATTATGGTCGTGTACAATCAGATTGGTGATACCATTATGGTGGTTGTCAATCTCGAAGAGCTCTGCCAGACGAGGCTTACGGATGTCGAGACCGACCATTACAACCTTCTTGCCCAGCAAGGCGAGCGAGATACCGATATTGGATGCCACGAAAGTTTTACCTTCACCTGATGTAGAAGAGGTAAACATCATCACCTTCTCACCTTCTTTCAGCATAAACTGAATATTGGTACGCAGGCCACGGAAAATTTCCTCCATCAGGTTGTTTACATTCTGGTGAACCACAATGTCAGCCTTTCCTTCCTTCTTGGCAGCGTCGCTTGCTACAGGAATATCGGCAATGACAGGTATCTGAGTGAGTTTCATCACGTCTTCATGTCCCTCAATCTTATACTTGAAGAATTCTCTCAGGAAGAGGATGCCGGCAGGGATTGCAATACCCAGTACCAGTGCTATCAGCATGATGATAGAACTCTTAGGGCTCACCTTTCCTTCCAATGAAGGAGCATCGATAACCTTACCCTTGTCTGCCGTTGCTGCTAGCGAAATGGAGTTTTCCTCACGTTTCTGAAGAAGCATCAGGTAAAGACCAGATTTTACTTCCTGCTGGCGACCAATCTGTGTAAGAACTCGCTCTTGCTCTGGCGAGTTACCTATTTGGCTGGCATACATGGCAGCTTGTTTGGCAATGCTGTTACGCTGGATTTCCATACCCAGCTTAGCCTGGCGCATGGCACGCTTGATAGATTTTGTAAGGTCATCCAACTGGGCTGATAATGGGGTAACAGTTGGAGAATTCTCACTGGCAGAATGCAACATCTGGTTGCGGTTCAGAGCTATCTTGTTGTATTCGTTAATCAACTCTGTTGAACTTTCATCAGTCAGACCTACGTTTGATGGGATAGGCTGATATCTGTTGCCAGGTTCGTTCATGTATTTGCCAAGCTCATTCAGAAGTTCAACCTGTGTGTTAGCCTCCTGGAGTTTCTGGGCGTATGTGTCTGAGTTAGCGATGGCAGCTGTTGCGTTGAGCTTCATCTCTACAACATTGTTACGCTTCTTGTAGCTTTCGAGCTGGCCTTCTGTATTGCCCAGTTCGTTGTTGATCTTCTCCAGACGCTGGTTGATGAACTGTTCTGTGCGGAAAGAAATTTCATTCTTGTCCTCGTTGGCCTGGCGGTTATAAACATTTACCAGAGTTCTCAGATAGTCGATGCTGCGCTGAGGATCTTCATCTTTCATCACCAGTTCGGCTATGGTTGTAGTCTTTGAAGTCTGGCTGACAGTCAGTGCTTTTGTATAGCCCTTAGCCGCCATTTCTGGTGACACGATAATCACCTTCAGGCTCTCACCGTCTTTTAATGCGTATTTGCCGTTCTGAGTGAAGTGGAGGGTTCCTACACGTGTATTGATGCTTGCTGGCAGACCAGCTAAAGTCTTTTCAATCTTTACAGGATCCTTCTGATAGGAAAAGGCATCTACAGGTATGTAGTATGAACCTGTTACCTGATACTGGCTGCCAGTTTTCTCTATAAGAAGCTTGATAGGAGCATTCAGCTTCTTGAGATGAGCCAGGTCTAAGTCAACGCTGACTTCCTGCTCTTTATAGACTAACTGATCCCTGAAGGTTCCTTTATGGTAATAGTTCACGTAGCATTTCATGTCTACTACAGTCTGGTTAGCCAAGTCTTGAGCCGAAAGAATTTCAATCTCATTGTCTATACCATTTGAGTTTGAAATAAAACCGAGGTTTGCAGCATTCTGAATCATGCTGTTACCCATTCCTCTGTTCTTTCTCTGGTCGTCATCCTTTATCAGTACCTTAGCGGTTGCCTGGTATTGCGGTCTTGCATGGCGTATGTAGAGATATCCCAATCCCAAACATACAATGAGTGATAGAACGAACCATTTCCAGTTGAGGATAAGAGTAGAATAAATCAGCTGGAAGTCAATAGATGACTTCTCTTCCTGCTCTTGATCACGTCCCAAATCAAAGTTCTTTGTTTCTTCCATTATTTTATATTCTATTGTGTTTACACCTTTTTATATTCGTATAAGATAAATGATAGAATCTGTGCTATCTGCTTGCCGCTAGTTCTTTCAGATACTGTCCATAACTGTTTTTGAGCATCGGTTGGGCAAGTTTCAGCAACTGTTCTTTGTCAATCCATCCTTGTTTGAATGCGATTTCTTCCAGACATGCTACTTTCAGACCCTGTCTCTTTTCTATGACTTCTATAAAGGTACTGGCTTCCGAAAGGCTATCGTGGGTACCGGTGTCTAGCCAGGCGAAACCGCGCTGTAAGGTTCTTACTTTCAGAGTCTTTTCTGTCAGATAGTGCTGGTTTACTGTTGTTATTTCCAACTCACCTCTTGCGCTAGGCTTGATGTTCTTTGCCACATGCACCACGCTGTTTGGGTAGAAATAGAGTCCTACAACCGCATAGTTGCTCTTAGGCATTTCCGGTTTTTCTTCTATGCTCAGGCAGTTGCCGTTTTCATCAAACTCTGCCACACCATATCTTTCCGGATCGTTAACATAATAGCCAAATACGCTTGCCAGTCCTTCTTCTGCAGCTTTTACGCTTTCCTTGAGTAAACCCGTAAAACCGGCTCCATAGAAAATGTTGTCACCCAAAACCAGACAGGCTGTATCATTACCGATAAACTTCTCGCCAATGATGAAGGCTTGAGCCAGACCATCGGGTGATGGCTGTTCTGCATATTCGAAGTGTACACCCAATTCGCTGCCGTCGCCTAACAGACGTTTGAAACCAGGCAAGTCGAATGGGGTAGATATAATCAAAATCTCCTTGATTCCTGCCAACATTAGCACGGAAACAGGGTAGTATATCATTGGCTTATCAAAAATTGGTATCAATTGCTTACTGATGCCTTTGGTAATAGGGTAAAGTCTTGTACCCGAACCTCCCGCTAATACGATTCCTTTCATATCTTCTCTATTTCTAATATAATAAAGTTGAATAGTCTTGTCTTAAAAACGTGGCAAAGTTACTAAAAAAAGTTGAATGAGTGAAATCATAAGCCATAAAAATGCATTTTTTGATAAAAAAAGCACCTTTTTATATAAAAAACGTCGCTTTGATTTGGGTATTTACTGATTTTATTGTATTTTTGCAGAACAATTTAAATAGATATAGAAAATAAAATAATAAAGGAATGGGAATTTTTGCTAAACTATTCGGTCGTAAAGACGACGATAAAAAGGTAGGTGGAATGGAAGATTACATGACTTTGGTCCGTGTATACTTTCAGGCTGCACTTGCTTCTCAGTTAGGTATCACCAATTTGGCCATGTTGCCAGACTTGCGTGTCTTCAAGACAAGTCTGCATGTTCCGACGGTCAACAACCGTCTGGGTATTGGCGAAAAGGCTCAGGTGAAAAAAATGATGAAGAATATCTATGATACGGATGATGCCTTCTTCAAGGAAATAGATTCCAGTATCCGTAAGAACTGCCACAAACTGCAGGATGTCAATGTATATCTCATCCAGTTCCAGAACTTCACGCAGGATCTGATGATGCTGATGGGCAACTTGATGAAGTTTAAGCTCCGTTTGCCTAGCTTCATGAAGAATTCACTTTACAAGCTGACTGCTAAAACTGTAGAAGATATCTTCACTAAGAATGATTTCTCTGATGCCAGTGTGCTGAAAACCGTGCTTCAGTTGCGCCAGTTCAACAAGCGCTTGGCGTTCAGCCAGCAATGGGTAACCGACTTTACCTTCCAGGTATTGATGCTTGCCAAAAAAGAGCCACGTCCATCAGATGAAGACGTAGAAAAGGCAAAGCAGAAGATGGGAAAGTAACAAATGTTGCGCCCAAAATGAAAAAATTAGCAGAATATTTGTTTTATTCAAATAATTCTCTTAAATTTGTAGCCAAAAATAATAGTCATGAGTGCAAATGAGAAAACAATTAATACGTTTGCCACAAGAGTAAGGCAGATGATTCTCAAGTTTGACGAGGTCAAGCAGGAGAATACTGAACTCTATGCGATGGTGGATGAGCGCGATGCCAAAATCAAGGCATTGGAGGAAAAGTTGGCTCAAGCGCAGAGTGATTACGACAGCTTGAAGATGGCGAAGATGATGACGATTTCTGACAATGATATGGAAGCTACTCAGAAGCGCATCGCCAAGCTCATAAGAGATGTCAATAAGTGTATCACACTATTGGGTGAAAAGTAAAAATCGGAACGATGGCAGAACAAGAACAAGATAAATTACTCATACGATTACACGTCTATGATACAGATCTTTCGGTAAGAATACCTAGGGAAGACGAGGAGTATTATCGTAAATCAGCTAAGCTGATAGATGATATTGTAAACTCATATGCCAAGATTTTCAAAGGCAGAAAGAGCGATAAGGAAATCCTGTATATGGCGCTCATTGATGTGGCATTGAGATATGAGAAGGAATCGGATCGGAATGATACGAAACCTTATGATGATATTCTTGAGAAGCTTACCTCCGAGATTGAAGACGCTTTGAAATAAGAATATTAATAAACATATATATAATATAATATAATATAATGATAGTAACTATTATAGCAGCCTTGGTGGCACTTGTTATAGGCGGTGCTGCGGGGTATTTCATTTTCCGTTATGTCATTAAGGGAAAATATAATGAAATGATAGAAGCTGCCAACAAAGAGGCAGAAGTAGTAAAAGAGAAGAAACTTTTGGAAGTGAAGGAGAAATTCCTTAACAAGAAGGCGGAACTCGAAAAAGAAGTGCAGCAGCGTAATTCTCGCATCCAGCAGAATGAGAATAAGCTGAAACAGCGCGAGATTTCTCTCAATCAGCGTCAGGAAGACCTCGGTCGACGCAAGATGGAGATTGATCAGTATCAGCAGCGTGTTGACAACGAGAAGAAACTCTTGTCTGTCAAGCAGCAGGAACTTGATAAGATGCAGAAACAGGAGCAGGCTAAACTGGAAGAACTTTCTGGTCTGAGTGCTGAAGAGGCTAAGCAGAGATTGATTGAGAGTCTGAAAGATCAGGCTAAACTCGATGCTGCAAGCTATGTGAACGAAATTATGGATGATGCCAAACTCAATGCTAACCAGCAGGCTAAGAAGATTGTGATTCAGACAATCCAGCGTGTTGCTACAGAAACAGCCATTGAGAACTCTGTTAGCGTTTTCCATATTGATAATGATGAGGTGAAGGGACGTATTATTGGTCGTGAAGGCCGTAATATCCGTGCTCTGGAAGCAGCAACTGGTGTAGAAATCGTTGTGGATGATACTCCTGAGGCAATCGTTATCTCAGCCTTCGACCCTGTTCGTCGTGAGGTTTGCCGTCTGGCTCTCCATCAGTTGGTTGCTGACGGCCGTATCCACCCAGCCCGTATTGAGGAGGTGGTAGCCAAGGTGAAGAAGCAGTTGGATAATGAAATTATCGAAACTGGTAAGCGTACAGTTATCGACCTCGGTATTCATGGTCTGCACCCAGAGTTGATTCGTATCATCGGTAAGATGAAGTACCGTTCTTCTTATGGTCAGAACCTCTTGCAGCATGCCCGTGAAACCGCTAACCTCTGTGCGGTTATGGCTTCTGAATTGGGATTGAATCCTAAGAAGGCTAAACGTGCCGGTCTTTTGCACGATATTGGTAAGGTGCCTGATGAGGAGAGTGAATTGCCACACGCATTGTATGGTGCCAAGATTGCAGAGAGGTATAAGGAAAAACCTGATATCTGCAATGCCATCGGTGCTCACCATGATGAGATGGAGATGAACACATTATTGGCTCCTATCGTACAGGTTTGTGATGCTATCTCTGGTGCTCGTCCTGGTGCCCGTCGTGAGATTGTAGAGGCTTACATCAAGCGTTTGAATGATCTCGAAGCTATCGCCATGAGTTATCCTGGCGTAACCAAGACTTACGCTATCCAGGCAGGTCGTGAACTCCGTGTCATCGTGGGTGCGGATAAGATGAACGATGAAGAGAGCATCAAGCTTTCTGATGAAATCGCAACCAAGATTCAGAATGAGATGACTTATCCTGGTCAGGTTAAGATTACTGTAATTCGTGAAACCCGAAGCGTAGCTTACGCTAAGTAAGATAGAATGATATTTGAAGTTTAAATTGTCGTTTCTCTTCTGCAAGGTAGAGAGATGTATCTTGATAAAGCCGTACTCTGGAAAAAGGGTGCGGCTTTTCTTTTCCCTTTTCAGAATATGATGAAAGCAGAACAGAAAGTATTAAAGCGATTCAATAAAGGATGTGTTGACTATCATCTTTTGCAGGATGGGGACCGTATTCTTATTGCCTTGAGTGGAGGCAAGGATTCATTGGAACTTGTCCGTTTGCTGGCTCAGCGTGCCCGTATCTATAAACCTCATATCGAGGTGGAGGCGGCGCATATCATCACGGATAACATTCCTTACGAGACCGACCGTTCTTATCTGCAGGATTTCTGTGCAGAGAATGGCATCAAGCTCCATATCCTTCATAGTTCGTTTAATGAATCCACCGATCCCCGTAAGACCCGTTGCTTCCTCTGTGCCTGGAACCGACGTAAGACGCTCTTCGAGTTTGCGGTAAGCCACGGGTTCAATAAGATTGCTCTGGGACATCACATGGATGATATCCTCGTTACCCTGCTGATGAATATCACCTTCGAGGGTTCTCATTCCACCATGCAGCCCAGTCTTCCTTTAAAACATTATCCCCTCACCATCATCCGTCCGCTCTGTCTCGTACATGAGGCGGATATCCGGCAGGTAGCAGAAGAGTTGCATTTCACTAAGCTGAAGGCGTTGTGCCCTTACGAAGAGACTACCCGCCGTGCGGATATGCAAGCCGTCTTCCATCATTTGGAGCAGTTGAACCCAGAGGCGCGCTATAGTCTTTGGCGCTCTGTCTTTATGGAATAAAATACTGAACTTTCGCATATCAGGAAGTTAAAGGAGTTAAGGAAGTTAAGGAGTTAAGACGTATGTCTTGCTGCTTAAAAACTACGCCAAAAAGACTGTTGTCTTAACTCCTCAGCGACCGTAGGGAGCGATAACTCCTTTAACTTCTGAGCTTGCGAAACTTGAATAAAATATAGTAGAAAAAGCAATTTTTTATGCATACGAGTGCATTCCGGTAAGGAAGTAATTTACTCCGAAATATGTCATGGCAATGCTCATGAATGCCAGGGTGATGTAAATGTGATATACCAGCGGCTTGCGGAAGACCGGTAGACTCTGCGTATGCACTACTACGGCATAAATCATGAAGGTGATGAGTGCCCATGTTTCCTTGCTGTCCCAACTCCAGTAATTACCCCAACTCACGTTTGCCCAGATGGCACCAATGAAGATGCCGAATCCCATCGTGGTGAGGGCAGGGTAGAGGAAGAGGTGACTTAAATCTCGCATCCTCTCTTGGCGAGAACGCCAGCAGATGCCCAGGATACCACAGAGACAGGTGAGTATCAGAAGTACATAACTCATCATGATGACGCTGACGTGTAGACAGAAGTAAGGACTGTTTAGTATCGGTGCACGCTCACCAGTCGAAAAATCGATGTGGCTGAAATGATAAATCAGGAAGATGAATCCTATACCTACAAGACTGAATATAACTATTAAAAGATTTCTAAACTGTTGATAGGAACGCTTGAGCAACTTCCTGTATCCCCCCTTCTTATCGAAGAGTATCCAAACTAACGAAGCGAAAAGTAGGAAATAACCACAATAGGTTACGGGAATACCAAACGGGTCGGAATTGATGGCTAGAACGCTTCCCATCCCATCCTCATCGTAGGATGCCTGATAGAACCGGTAGGAACCTTGGGTATAGATTTTATTGAGCGATACCTTAGCCTCCTCCATCTCGTAATGATCCGTCACCAGAAACTGAGAGGAATAATCCCGCACAACATTTGTGCCCTCATACAGATGGATGTAAAACTTCTGAAGACTCAGGGTAAAAGGAAGTTTTCTCTGCTGGATTCCCTCTGCCGGATTGTTGGAAAAATAAATATCCGATGGTTCTCCGATGCGCAGATGCATCATTCCCTGTTTGCCGTTGACATGTGTGATGAAGGCACCTACAAGGATGATGACGAAGGAAAGATGGAGCGCCCAGGTAGAAACTGCCTTCACCTTCCGCTGGATGAGATAGAAAATGCCCAGGGCGGCTAGTGCTGCCCAAATCAGGATAAACCACCAGGCGCCATAATAGTGGACATGCGCATAATCCGTGCCTTCTGTTTTCTCTACAATGCTGGCAGCTGCCATGCATACGAGAATCAGTATGTAGAGAATGAATAATATCTTTTTAATCATTGGTCGTTTCGAAATCTTTCTAGTGTAATCTTGCTGCAAAATTACGTTATAATTCTGAGAAAAGCAAACTTATCAAGATATTTTTTAGTCATATATTTTAAAACAGCCAGGTATCTGGATAAGGTACCTGGCTGCCCAACGATGTCCTCACTAGGGATGGCATCAATCAGACCTGTACCGCCAATGCCGATGGTAGATTCCAGGCGAACGGCATAGTTGCTGGGAACAGGATCGGTATTGAATGCCGACTGTGGAATGGTAATCTCAGGATAAATCAAATCAAACTTTTCGCCATCAGGGAACTGCATGGATGGTATCTCTTCTGTTTCCATCTTGTTGACGTGCTCCCAACTCATATTGATTTTGCTCTCATCGCATCCCCATTTTTAGGTATTGCGAGTTTTGAAACTTTTTTGTATATTTGCAACCGAAATAGAAACATTATGAATGTTCTTGATACAAGGATGTTTTCATTTAAGGATAAAGAAAGATGAAAAATCAGAAGATGTATGAAGCTGATGATAAGATGATCAGCATCATTAGAGACAATTATAACATTTTACAGAGCCTCGGCAGCTTCGGCATCAACCTGGGCTTTGGTGATAAAACTGTGCGCGAAGTTTGCGAAGAACAGCAGGTGGATACCTATACTTTCTTGGCTGTGGTCAATTATACCATCAATGGTTATAAAGAGTATGACAATGCCGACCGTTTGTCGTTACCGACCCTTTTGCATTATCTCAAGGCATCCCATGTCTATTATATTGATTTCCAGTTGCCTTTCATCCGTAAGGAACTCGTTGAGGCTTTGGATGAAACAGATAATCTGGCACGTCTTATCCTCAAACTTTATGATGATTATGCCCATAGTATAACTAATCATATGCGGTATGAAGAAAAGATGGTATTCCCTTATGTTCAGGCACTTATAGATGGTAATGCCAATGCAAGCTTTGATATAGAAACCTTCTCGAAGCACCATGCTCAGGTAGATATGAAGTTAAAGGAACTCAAGAGTATCATTATCAAGTATTTGCCTTCTGATGGCTTGCATAATAATCAGCTCAGCGCCACTCTTTATGATATATATAATAATGAGGAATGGCTGAAACATCATTCTGAGGTTGAGGAAGAAATCTTTATTCCTGCAGTAAGAAATGCAGAGCGAAAACTGAAGCAGAACGATGTGAGTGCCAAGATTTCGAGCATGATTAATCAGACTCCGATGAGTGACGAACAGTTGAGCGACCGTGAGAAAGATGTGATAGTTGCTTTGGTTCAGGGAATGACCAACAAGGAGATTGCTGACCACCTGTTTATCTCTATCAATACGGTCATTACGCATCGCAGAAACATCGCCCGAAAGCTTCAGATTCACTCTCCTGCAGGTCTTACAATTTATGCCATCGTGAACAATTTGGTTGATATTTCTTCTGTAAAGCTGTAGTTGATCTGTGGAATATCGTTTAAATAATGTTATTTTTCCTAAAATGATAGCGCCTTCCTCTCACATGAGGGGAAGGCGCTATCATTATATTTAGGTATGTGATGATTCTGCATCACTTTTTATGGTGAAGGCTAGATCATATTGATGTCAACAAAACCATGCATCACAGCATAAATGGTGAGTGAAGACACACTTTTTAATCCCAGTTTTTCCTGTATTTTCTTGCGATGGGTAATCACTGTAGTCAGTCCGATACAGAGTTGGTCGGCTATCTCTTTGTTGATTTTCCCTTGTGCTACCAGAGATAATACCTCTATTTCTCTATCCGACAGAACTTTTTCCTGAGTGACAGGGGGCATGGCAGGGATATGTTCGCCATGAGGATGACCGGAATGCTGCAGGTTGAGAAGATCTTTTATCAGGTATCCTTCTGGTACATTGACGCAGAGACAATGAAATTCTGCAAGTTGCGAATTGGGATCGTTGCTGGGTGTTAGAACGATCACGTGGCGGTTCCTGTTGCCCTGTGTGAAGAAGTAACGGTGTTCCAGTACAATGTGCATAGATACAAAGCTATGAACAAAGTGGTCTGGATTGTTTGCCTCGTACTGACGGAACGAACCGAAGGTCGAGATTTTCATCATGGGCATCACCGACTCAAGCAGTTGTCTGAGTCCCATTGCGGCGAGTGTATTGCTCTCTACTATTGCCATTTCCGGCATCTGTTTGCCAGCCATGGCTTTCATCATTTCTTCATTCATCTCTGTTTATTTTATTTCTGCTAGTGAAAGTTGGGTTATACTTATATCTTGTTTTTACAAGAATGGAGTGAGTACCTTTGCGGCAAACCATCCTTTGAATCTTTGCCAGCCCGTACGCCACTCTCTCCAGTTCTTCTCATTGAGTAAGAAACTGTCTTTCTTTTCCCCATCAAAGAGCTGTACCAGTTGTTGGGTAGTGCAAGAATCCACAATCACTGCATTCTCTTCATAGTCCCAGCGCAGGCTTCGGGCATTGAGATTGGCACTGCCAACGGTACAGAACTTGCCGTCTACCATGATAATCTTGGTATGGTGGAAGCCCCGTGTGTACATCCAAACATTGCATCCTGCCTTCATCAGTTTGTGGGCATTATAGAAACCGCAGTCAGGAGTCAGCGGAATATCGCTCTTGGTAGAGAGCATGATTTCTACTTTCACTCCTCTTTTCACAGCATTCTTCAATGCCTTTTTGAGTTTATGACTCAAGGTGAAGTAGGGGCTGATAATCTTGATGCTGTCCTGTGCATCATTGATGGCATTCACATAGAAATATCGGATGATATCCTTTGTAATATGCGGTTCGCGGTTGATGATGCCGACCATCTTTCTGTAGGCTGTTGCTGTTGTATCTGGCTTGAGATTCTCTACCAGATAATCCTTCTTCTTATATCTCCAGAACTCAGTGCTGTGCACATTCTGTCCGCTCACCTTATTCCACATTTTGAGGAATATCTTCTGCAGGGTATTCACCTCGCTTCCGTCGATGCGGCAGTGCATATCGTGCCATTCACCTACTACCTCAGTACCTTTTATATAATAGTCGGCAACGTTCATACCGCCTGTGTAGGCAATCTGTCCGTCAATGATTACAATTTTGCGGTGATCACGGTTGAAAATTGCATGTACCCATGGAAACTTCAGGGGCTTATATTCATAAATCTCTATGCCGTTGGCACGGATTTTCTTGAGATGTTTCTTTCGCAGAGGCTTATTGTTGGAAGAGTTTCCGAAACCATCATATAAGGCTCTCACCTTCACACCCTCCTTGACTTTCTGAGCTAGCAGGTCGAAGAGGAGGGAGGCGATGCTGTCGTTGCGAAAGTTGAAGTATTCCAGGTGTACACTATGTTTAGCCTGTCGGATTGCCTGGAACATATCATCAAACTTTTCCTGACCGTTCATCAGTAGGGTTACTGAATTATCGTGAGAAAAGCTGACACCTTTCCCACGAAGCTGATTTACGATCAGTGAATCGCTGGTCTGTGCGCTACACAGCGAACAAGACAGCCATAATGTTGCTATTAATAAAAAATATCTCATCTTATCTATAACCGTGTTATCTATAAATCCGTGTAATCTGTGTTATCCGTGCCTAAAAAATTATACCATGCAGGCATAGTGATCTACAATGCCCTTCAGATGATTATCCTTGTCTACAACCAGTACCGTATGCACCTTATACTTGTGCATGATGCGCTGAATCTCCGAAATCTTCGTCTTCGGAGTCACCATTTTCGGAGTGGTGGTCATGATGTCGCTTACAGTCTTGTTGAAGAATTCAGCCTGCCATTTCTCCATGGCGCGTCGGATATCACCATCGGTAATAAGTCCGATAACGTGGTTGTCTTCATCCAATGAGATACCCAATCCCAGTTTGCCCTTGCTTACGTGGATGATAGCCTCGCCCAGGTGCATTTCCTTAGGAATGATAGGCATATCATCGCTGCGCATCACATCTTCTGCTGTGGTCAGCAGTCGTTTGCCTAATTCTCCACCAGGATGGAACTGTGCAAAGTCACGAGGCTTGAAGTGGCGTACCTGCATCAGGGCGATAGCCAGTGCATCACCCATAGCCAATGCTGCAGTAGTACTGCTGGTAGGGGCGAGGTTCAGCGGACAAGCCTCCTTCTTTACCTTTACGGTGATATGGTGGTTGGAGTATTTTGCCAGCAGAGAATCTGGATTTCCGGTGATGGAAATGATAGGGACATTCATGTGGAGTACCATCGGGATGAAACGGAGCAGTTCATCGGTCTGACCGCTGTTACTCAGTGCCAGAACCACATCCTTGTCGGTCATCACACCTAAATCGCCGTGATAGACATCCAGTGGATTGATGTAGAAGGCTGGTGTGCCTGTAGAGGCAAGTGTAGCGGCAATCTTGGCACCTACGTGTCCACTCTTGCCCACACCTGTTACGATAATCTTGCCTTGGCAATGATACATCATGTCTACAGCTTTCTCAAAGTTGTCGTCCAGATAAGGTATCTGGTCGAGGATGGCCTGCGCCTCGTCTCTAAGAGCCTGTTCGCCATAACCGCGAACAATCTTATCATCTATATTGTTATTTTTATCCGTCATTTCTAAATCATTTGAATTGGCTTTCCCTTCGGACGCCGAACGTTGTTTCTTCGTTCTTCACTTACAGGAGTTCTTCTATAAGTGATTCCAACTTGTTTAATTCCAGCATATTGGCAGCATCGCTCTTGCCCTGGTCTGGGTCTGGATGTACTTCAAAGAAGTAGCCGGTAGCTCCGAAAGCTTTAGCCGCCTTTGCCATTGCTGGAACGAATTTACGGTCGCCTACGGTCTTGCCGTCACCTGCACTCGGGCGCTGAACGCTATGGGTACAGTCCATAATGACATTTGGCACAATCTCCTTCATGTCAGGGATGTTTCTGAAATCTACCACGAGATTGTTATAGCCGAAACAGTTGCCGCGTTCTGTGAGCCAAACTTCCTTGGCACCGCTCTCCAATGCTTTTTCTACAGGATATTTCATATCTCTTCCGCTCAGGAACTGTGCCTTCTTGATGTTGACGATTTTACCAGCCTTGGCTGCAGAAACCAGAAGGTCGGTCTGACGGCAGAGGAAGGCTGGAATCTGGAGAATATCACATACTTCGCCTGCTGCTGAAGCCTGATAACTCTCATGAATATCTGTTGTAACCTGAAGGTTGTACTTCTCTCTGATATCTCCCAGCATCTGGAGTCCTTTCTCCAGTCCTGGACCACGGAAAGAGTGGATGCTGGTACGGTTGGCTTTGTCGAATGAAGCCTTGAATATGATTTTGGTTCCTAACTTTTCGTTGATGCGGACGAGTTCCTGAGCTACTGTTTCCAATAGTTCCATTGACTCGATGACGCAAGGACCTGCTATGAATGTTGCCATATTTTTTTATAGTTTATAGTTGATAGTTTACAGTTAATAGGGAGTAAACCTGCTATTAACAGTAAACTACAAACTGTTAATTATTAACTTGTTTAATTGTAATTTCACGCTGTGGGAACGGAATCTCGATGTTGTGATCGTTGAGCGTATCGTAGATGCACTCCATGATGGTGGCATCATCGATGGCTTGGGTAAGCACGTTCACCCATACCACAATTCTGAGTGTGATGCAGCTGTCATCGAAACTCTTCAGTAACACCTTCACACCTTTGTCCTGATAGATACAGTCCAGTTTCATCAGGGCATCAATCAGAATCTGTTTCACTTCCTTCACATTGCTGCCATAAGCAATACCTACCTCCAGAATATCCAGCTCATAACCATGATTCTTGGTCATGTTCTTGTAGTTCTTCGAGAAGAGCTGCGAGTTCTGGAAGGCTATGACCGAACCGTCGGTAGCCTCCAGCATCGTAGAGGTATAACTGATACTGCTCACCTTACCACGGGTGCCGTCACAGATAATATAGTCACCCACCTTCACACGGCCCATCATCAGAGAGATGCCGTAGTAGATGTTCTCGAGAATATCCTTTGATGCAAAACCCAGACCGGTTGATAAACCGGCAAAGATAGCTAGCAGCCATGATTTACCAACCTGGAATACGTTCAGGGCTATCATCAGCCAGATACCCCAGATAATCACCTGCATCACGTTCTTGAACATCACAATCTTTGAAGCAGCCGACGCCGGGTCTGCCTTCTCGAAGTGATGACGCATGAAATCTACAGAAGTAATGTTGATGTAGTTGAACAGGAAGTACAGACAAGCTACCTCTGAAATACTGAGAAGCGATGCAGTGAAGTTGCTGGTCTTGATATAATCCTTGTTGAATATCTCCCATGTCGTATCACTCATGTTGAATACATCTGCAGCCCAATAGATAGAGATGATGAACGAGAGCACGCCTGAAATAGGGAGCAATACCTTGTAGATAAAGCGGTACAGCCATTTGTCGGTAATCGCCTTGTCAGCCAACTTCTTACGCTTGGCATATACGCTGAGCCATCCTTCGCAACAGGTGATGGTAAGCACGCAGGTAAGCTGCATGGTCCACCAGATGATAAACTGGACGGCAAGCAGTGTGAAACCTGTCCAGGCAAAAATGGTACTTACTCCGAATACGGCAAGCGATATGAATGCGTAAGTCTTGTCGGTACGCAACACCTGATTGTGCTTTCTGCCAATCACATTCCACTGCCAGAGAGCGCAGAGCAGAAGGACTGGTGGAAAGATGAGGTTTACAAGGTCGTTTGGTATCAGGATGATACGGAACACGATAACGATGAAACCTACCAGCATCAATGGCGAATAGATACGGAAGGTATTCTTGATCTTATCGTTGTCTACACGTAGCAGGATAGATACCAGAATGACGCCAACCAGCCAGGAATATTCTACTAGCAGCTGGCTTGCCATAATCACGAAGTTCTGGGTAACCGCCATTCTTATGATACCCAGGATGAATGCGAAGGTTACTACCGTCATCGCCATGATAAGGCATGGTCGTTTTGCCATAAAACTTTCCTTTCTGTTCTCGAACATACCATGCTTCATGAGTTGGGTAATCACGATGCGGATGGTAAAGAGATTGAGGAAGATGGAGATGAGTCCCCAGAAGATGATGATACTAAAGAGGATGAAGATGATACGTACATCCCATTGTGACATCATGCCCGGAACGGGCTTGTATTTCTCGGTTACAGACGTCTTCGCCTCCTTATAGTTCATGCTGAAGTTACGGAGTATGCGCAGATAGTTGTCGCCTCCATTATTGAAGATGCTGTTCTGGATATCTTCGTATCTGCGGTTGGCATAGTCGTTGAGTGCCTGTAACTTACGGTCGGTTCGGTCGTAAGCCTGCACATAGGCTTGCAACTGTTTCTGTTTCTCTACCAGCTGGCGGCGGATATTGACTGCCAGAGTCAGGTCAACGTTTCGGTTCACCTGTGCTTCTTCGCTGAGAAACATGGTGTTCATGCCGTAGAGATAGTTGATGAGCGAATCGAAACGAGCCACCTCAACATTGTTCTTCTTGATCATCTGGCGGAAAGGAACAGCCTTCGTCTTAAACTTCTTAAACTGCTCTGTAGCCTCATGACAGGCATAAGTCATGTCGAAAATATACCCATTGCGCTGCGAATAGAGCATGATGGAGTTCTGGTCAGCCTGTTTCACAATACTGATGAGTTCCTGAATCACAGCCAACTGTTGAGCCTTGGCAGCTTGGTTCTGTTTCTCCAAGTCTATGTGATAGTTGGTCAATTCTGTACGCAGCATATAGAGCGTTGTGTCCAGATTGGCTTCCTTGAGCACTGCGTTGCTTGGCAGCACGAATGCCACCATCAGCAGAATTATGATGTATAGTCTCTTCTTCATATTTAGTAAATTTGACTGCAAAGTTATTAATAATTCGTGAAAAAGCAAAGAGAAAATCGCCTTTTTTGATATATTAGCACCTTTACGTTCGATTTTTAGGGTTATCTTTTGCATTTTTCATATAAATTGATTACATTTGCAACGTCAAAGGATACGTTAATTAATCAGATAAGAATATGAAGATACTCATAGCAGATAGTGGCAGTACCAAGACCGATTGGGCTCTGGTTGATGAACAGGGTAACGTGATGGTTACCTGTAAGACGCAGGGCATCAGTCCGATTCATCAGAGTGATGCCGAGATATTGGATGTATTGTGTAAGGAACTTGTTCTGTCAGAGCAGCCTCAGGAGGTTTTCTTTTATGGCAGTGGAGTAACCGAGGCGATGAAGTCTCGCATGAAATCACTCTTGCAGCAGTCTTTTCCCGAAGCCAAGGTTGAGGCAGAAGGTGATATGCTGGGAGCAGCCCGTGCCCTCTTTGGCAAGAAACCGGGTATCGCCTGTATTTTGGGAACCGGTGCCAACAGTTGTCTTTACGATGGAGAGAAGATTGTGATGAACACGCCTCCGTTGGGATATATCCTGGGCGATGAGGGTAGTGGGGCAGTAATCGGCAAACTTTTCCTCAATGGTATCTTCAAGGGCACTTTGCCTGTATCGCTAAAGAATAAATATCTTGCCTGGTCGGGCTTGGATTATCCTACTATTATTAATAAGGTGTACAGACAGCCGCTTGCCAATCGCTTTCTGGCTTCCATCTGTCCTTTTATCTCAGAACAGATAGCAGAAGGTGAGAAACACGAGAACGGGACTGACGAACTGAACGAAGCGATGTCTCTCTATCGTATGATACTGGAGAGTTTCAATCAGTTCTACGCAAAGAATCTCACACCTTATATTAAATATGTCAAGGCGAGCACTGAGGATATTAGCCAGTTGGAGCCAGGCATGAAGGCATGGCATTCATCCTTGGAAGAAGAAATCCCGATGCTTGGTTTTGTTGGAAGCATAGCTCATTACTTTGAATCACCTTTGAGAAATGTGATGGAGGATGAGTTTCATCTCAAGATTTCCCAGATTTTGAAAGCTCCGATGCCGGGGTTGATAAAATATCATATTAATTAAACTATTTTTGCACCAAAATGTATTTTATGCTACATTTTGGTGCTTTTTCGTTAAAAAATGTAGGTTGCGCGTAAGCGTCTCCGCTTACCGATGCTCCCGAAATTACGTCCCGACGTAGCATTTGCTGCGTCCCGACGTAATAACAGACGCGTCCCGACGCAGCAACAGATACGTCGCGATGTTATTCATTATAAGCCTTTTTCATAGCTTCCACTACTGTAGGGAGTGTCCACTGAGGAACACTTCTGTCTTTTTCGCTGAAGATGCTCATCCAGTAGAAGGTCGCTACGCCGTAAGCCTTTGCCTGTTTCACGATGTCGGCAGCCTGGTCGGCAGCAGCCTGAATCTCGCTGACAGAACTGTTTTTGCTGACACTCTTGCTTCCGTGAGTACCATATTCGCCGATGATGCAAGGAATGCCCTTGCTGATGAACTTATTGCTCAGACGGGTGAACATATTCTTGATTTCATTGCTGCAGGAAGCATCCCACTTGCCTTTCTGGGCAAACCAATCCCATGGAGCATAGGTGTGAACTTCTACTGCGATATGACCATCCACCTTGTCGGTAGGGATGACGAGGTTGTTCAATACGTCGTCACCATTAGCTGCAGCATAGGTATTGATGATGAGGTTGCGGGTCTCGTTGTTGCCACCGGTAGCACATACTGCATTCACGAAACTCTGGGCATATTCATTCAAACCCTTATAGCTGCTTGCGCTCTTTGGTGCATTCCAGGTGTTGTCGGCATCAAGCATCTCGTTGTAACCTTCGAATACCAGGTGCTGGTCGTAGTTCTTGAAACGGGTGGCAATCTGGGTCCAGAGATATTCAAACTTCTCTTTGTTCTCCTTATAGTTGGCTTCATCGGCTTTGATCCAGTGCTTCACATCCTTATCGTCTGCACCTGTATCATGGTGAACTTTCAGGATGCAGTACATACCGTTATCAATGACGTAATTTACGATTTCCTGTATTCTGTTCATCCAGGCTTCATCCACGGTTCCGTCTTCCTTCATGTGCTGGAACCAGGTAACGGGGATGCGGACAGAATTAAAACCGTTCTTCTTCAGGAAATCTACCATCGGTTTGGTCGTTGGCTCCTGTCCCCAAGCTTTCTCGAAATCAGTAACCGAGTTGCTGCCCATGTTCAGCCACATGGCAACCGCATCTGTGCAGTTGCCGAAGTTGGTACCGATGCCCATGTTCTTCACTGCATTCACAGCACTTTCTTCCTTATAGTCTCCTTTATGAAAGACTGAAAATGTAATGTTTTCTATTTTATCGAGATTGTATGTCTGACAGGCTCCTGTGTTCTCATAGCCTTTGGCGTATAACTCCAGTTTGTTTCCATTATGTTTGATGATGGATATATCTCCATTCTTATTTCCACCGGCAAGGCTCCATTCAGTAGTTTTTCCATCAGTTGTCTTGATGGTGAAGTTATCGCCTGCCTCCTGTGCCAGGAGCGCCAGCGGCATCAGAATCGTGATGAGTGAGAGTAATATCTTTTTCATTGTCTAGCTACTTTTATGGATTTGTTATTAATCTTGATGATGTAAACGCCATTTGTCAATGCATTGAGATTGATGATGGTCTTACCTTCTGCAGTTGTAGGAGAGAGTTTGATGGCTTTTCCATCCAGTGCGAAGGTGCTTATCTTGTTGTTGGTACCATCCACGATGATACGGTCACCTTCGAAGGCAAACTTGTTGTTGGTTTCTACCTGCTTGATGCCTGTCGTTGTGCCATAAGTGAAGGTGGAAACCTTCCATAGTTCGTAACTGGCAGTAGTAGCTGTAGATTTTACAGTCATCTTATCATTTCCGAAGGTTACTTCCGGTAGAGTGCTCAGTGCAAACTCTATCTTGCTACCATCGTTGAATGATACAAACAGCGACTTGCCGTCTGTAGCTTTGGCTGAGATACAGCTCAGAGCTATCAGTAAGGATAATGCTATTTTCTTCATATCGGGTTGATGTTTTGGTTTTAATTAAAAATATGGCGCAGTTGATATAACTACGCCACAAATTTACGAATTATATTTCACATAAATGCGTTTTTTTATGTTAAATATTCTAGCTTATGGAAGGATAGTAATCTTGGTAACAAGATTGTAGGGATTCGTACTCCTCATCCGTATTATCAGATATAGATGGGGGGCGAATCCCTTTTTTAGTAACACTCAACATTCAACACTTAACATTCAACATTCAACATTAAAAATAAAAACAATGGCTCGTTTAAAAGAAAAAATAGCTTATGCATTGGGTGATGCCGCTGCGGGTGGTATTGTATGGAAGGTGATGTCTATCGCTTTTCCTCTGTTTTTTACAAACGTCTTCGGACTCTCGTTTGCGGATGCAGCAGTACTGATGCTCGTAGCCCGCATGTTCGATGTGGTTACTGACCCGCTGATGGGTACTCTTGCCGACCGTACCCAGAGCCGTTTCGGTACCTACCGTCCTTGGCTCATCTATGGTGCCATTCCTTTCGGATTGATATTTGCCCTCTTGCTCTATACTCCAGACTTCGGTCCTGTGGGCAAGCGAATCTATGCTTACGCCCTCTATCTGCTGATGATGGCGGTATATACCATGGTGAATGTGCCTTACGGCTCATTGCTCGGTGTGATGACCGATGATGATGATGAGAAGAACCAGTTCTCTTCTTTCCGTATGGTGGGTGCTTATGCCATGGGATTCGTCACCCTGCTTTCTTTCCCATATCTCCAGAAGATGGTAGGTGGAACAGCCGCACATCAGTATGCTGTCATTGGTGCCGTGCTCGGTATTATTGCAGCTGTGATGACATTGGCTTGCGGACTCCTTACCAAGGAACGTCTGAAGCCGAAGCGCGCTGAGAAGTTCTCTTTCCAGCAGTTTGCCGACCTCGTTCACAACAAGGCTTGGCTCTATATGACAGCCATCGCCGTGTGCACCAACTTCTTCAACGGATTCCGCTATGCCGTAGCTGGCTATATGTTCGATTACTGTCTGCATGGCAATGTAACCATCGAGGGACTGATTATCAACTATACCGTTTTCATGGCGTTTGGTGAAGTAACCTGTATGATTTTCGGTGGTGTATCTCCTTGGTTCACCCGTCTGGTAGGCAGCAAGCGCATGGCATTCTTCTGGGCTGCAGCACTCTGTCTGGTTCTCTCGGTTGTCTTCTTCTTCATCCCGATGGATCCATCCTATATCTGGGTGATGATAGCCATCGTTATCCTTACCTCTATGGGTATCGGTATCTATTCGCCATTGATGTGGTCAATGTATGCCGATGTAGCCGACTACCATACCGAGCATTTCGGAACATCCGCTACAGGTCTTATCTTCTCTTCCGGTACGATGAGCCAGAAGTTTGGTACCGCCATTTCCGGTTCTCTCATCGCCCTCTTCCTGGGCTGGGCAGGTGCCAACATGATAACAGATAAGATGGGTAATACGATGATCGACCCAGCCAGTGTCACCGACTCTGTGCTTACGATGGTATGGTCATTGTTCTCACTCTTCCCAGCCGTCATCGCCTTTCTGCTGATGGTGCTTGCCTGGAAGTTCCCTATCCGCAAATAATTGTTTTAACATAACTAATAAAATAAATGTATATAGCAATAGCAGGAAATATCGGTAGTGGCAAAACAACACTCACCAAGATGCTGTCTAAACATTATGGATGGAAACAGTACTTGGAGCCCGTGGCTGAAAACCCCTATATCGATGACTATTACAAGGATATCTCGCGATGGGCACTCAATATGGAGGTGTTCTATCTGAAGCAGCGATTCAAGAATCTGCTGGAAATCCAACACAGTAAAGAGACGGTTATCCAGGACCGCACCATCTTTGAGGGGGTTTATGTCTTTGCGGCCAACAACCGGAAGATGGGCAACATGGACCAGCGCGACTACGAGACTTATATGGAGCTCTTCGAGTCTATGATGGAAGTGGTGGAGATGCCTGAACTGATGATATATCTCCGTTCTTCAGTTCCTCACCTCGTGAAGAATATCCAGAAGCGCGGTCGTGATTATGAGCAGAAGATGCCTCTGGGTTATCTGGAAGGTATCAACAATCTTTACGAAGATTTCATCATGAACAAGTATAAGGGCAAGGTGCTTATCGTAGAAGTTGATAATCTCGATTTCGAGCACAATCCCAAGCAGTTTGGTGAAATCGTAGATAAGATAGATGCCAAGCTCTTCGGGCTCTTTTCTGAAAGGTAAAAAAGTAAAAAGGTAAAAAGAACCTTCCCCCCTTTGCGCCCCCGTTCCTAGCGATTCCATCGCTAGTCCAATTCAACATTAAAAATTCATCATAAACAAAAATGCATATAGCAATAGCAGGAAATATAGGTAGCGGCAAGACAACATTAACTAAGATGCTTGCCAAGAGATATGGCTGGAAAGCTAATTTCGAGCCAGTAGATAATAATCCATATCTGGCTGATTATTACAAGGATATGGAACGTTGGTCGTTTAATCTTCAGATTTACTTCCTGAACAAACGATTCCATGATGTTGTGGAGATTTCCCGTTCAGAGCAGACCATCGTACAGGATAGAACCATCTTTGAGGATGCGCGTATCTTTGCGCCTAATCTTCATGATATCGGTATGATGAGCGACAGGGATTTCAAGAACTATACCGATCTCTTCGATCTGATGATCAGTCTGGTGAAACTCCCTGACCTGATGATATATATCAAGAGCAGCATTCCTACGCTCGTGAAGCATATCGAGAAGCGTGGCCGCGATTTCGAGAAGAGCATCCGCATCGATTATCTCCAGGGCTTGAACAAGCGTTATGAGGATTGGATCAAGGATTATAAAGGTCGCCTCATCATCATCGATGGTGATAATCTGGAGTTCGGAGAGAATCCGGAAGACTTCCGAAAGGTTACTGACCTGATAGATGCTGAGCTCTTCGGCCTGTTTGCTGAAAAGGGAGTTTAAAAGTAAAAAAGTAAAAGGGAAAAAGGGCTTTTAAAAGTAAAAAGGTAAAAAAGTAAAAAGGTAAAAAGAACCTTAACCCCCTTTCGTTTAGTTAATAATTTATAGTTAATAGTTGATAGGGCAGCCTCGCTCGACGGCGTTTGCCCCCTATAAACTATAAACTATCAACTATCAACTAAAAAAGCGCCCCCGTTCCTAGCGATTCCATCGCTAGTCCCCCAAGTCCTTATTATAAGGTAAAAAAGTAAAAAGGGCAACCCCGCTAGGCGTCAAAGGAGGAACGCCTGGCGGGGTTGCGTTTTATGGTTGTACAGCTAAAAGGTTTATGGTTGTACAGCTAAAAGGTTTATGGTTGTACAACTAAAGGGGTTATTGTTGTACAACTAAAAGGTTTATAGTTGTACGACTATAGGGTGTATAGTTGTACGACTAAAAGGTTTATAGTTGTACGACTATAAGGGTTGTAGTTGTACGATTAAAAGGTGTTGTCACTAGGCTCAGCAGCTCTGCTGAGCCTAGTGGCAACCTTCGAGAAGCAGTCTCCTAAAACTCGAGAAGCAGTCTCCTAAAACTCGAGAAGCAGTCTCCTAAAACTAAAAGAGACGTCTCTTTGAACCCAAAGAAACGTCTCCTTTCGCTTATTCAAACATCTGAATACGCTTATTCAATCATAATCTTCTGCTTATTCAAACATCTGAAATCGCCAGCAGAACTATCTCCTTCCTCCGGAAGAACCGGATGCTTTGTAGAACTTACCTTTCTGGCGGGAGATGAAGATGCCGCCTTGGGCAGAGGTCTTATCTACTTGCTGACCATTGAGATTATAGATAATCTCTTTCTCATCCTTCTTATGAAGGGTAGGAGAGGTGATGGATGTTGTACCAGGAGCAATGGCGAAGCGGATGGAATGCTTGCCCAATGCCAGATTATCCTGGTTGTTCTGACTAACCATCTCTTTTGGCAACCAGGCTCTGTTAGCTGCCAGCGTAGAACCGGTATACTTGTAGAAACCGATTCCCCAGGTACTCTTGTATGACAAAACGTAACCCTTGTTGTTCTCAACAGGAATCGCTTCATACTTCGGATTACCCTTCAGGATGGTAGCTGCCTTACTTTCTCTCGATGTAGGGTGGAAGTAATATTCGTCGCCTACCGGACCGTAAACCACATAGCCTTTGTTGGCATTGATGACCGTAACAGGAGTAAGCGTCATGGTGAGGTCAGAAACCTTGGTCGTCTCGTCCTGGAAATTGTGAGCTGTAGCAGCATACGCTGTTACTTTCTCGGGAACCTTGGCATTGAATGGCAGGCAGATGGTAGACCAACCATAGTCAACACCATTTTCCTTAAATTCTCCCACCTTTTTGATTTCCAGTTTGTAAGGGTCTACCAATACATATTCTATAGCCTTGGTAGCACTTCCCAGTCCGCCACGCTGGTTGGCAGCACGTATACAGTAGAAGCCATTACCATAGTCATTGAGATTAATCTGGTTCTCTGTCGTGTTTGCCTTGTAGATCCATTTGCCTGTTTCCTCATCCAGCTTAAAGATAAAGTAGCAGAGCGCCTCTTTCTGGTCTTTCCACTGCAGAAGATTGTCGTTGGTAGAGATGCTGTCTTTCCAGATGATATGGTTTTCCGTATCTATCTTTTCATTATCCTCCAACTCTTCGTCTTTTTTCGATAGTAATCCCGATTCTGCATCTATCTGCTTGCAGAGTTCCTGAGGTTCGAAGGCATCCGTACCACCCATCACGTTGCGGATGTTGTAATCTGATGTATTGGTCAGAATGAAGTCGTCGGAACCAGGGGCAGGTGAGCAGGCGGCAAGCGAACGGGTTCCCAATGGGATAGGGGTATCTGACTCATCCACACTGTTATATTCGTGGAATCTTACTACCAGTCCTTTTGTCATTTGGTTCCAGCCATAGGTTCGTGGCTGGGTATACATCTTGGTATTGAGGAATGTACATGCCGGCGAATTGTTCCAAGGACGTGCCAGTGTCCAGTCATTGCCTTTGAACTGTGTTGGCTTGTCTGTCTCCGGTCTGATGGTACAGTTGTTGAAGACATATCCCCATACCTGACCTACTTCAGTATTAGGAGCTGCGATGTTGTTACCTGTTCGGTCACGAACGATGAGATTACATTTTTCAAACCAGATGTCACCGTTTCCGCAGATCCAGTCTACCACACCCCACAGGTCACAATTCTCGAAATAGCCGCGATAGTCAGGACTTGTGTTGTTAGAGTAATAGGTATCCTGATAACTCTTGAGTGCCACATTCTTCAGCACACTTCTATTGCCTCGGTCCCAGAATGCTACCGCACGACCTGCACCGCTGGAACCACCATAAGCTCCCCAATAGTTAAATTGGTTCTCCAGGGTAAGATCCTGAGCATAGAAGTCGTTTGTTTTATCCAGTTGGATGGTTGCCGTATAGCTGGTACCTTCCACTACCGGATGGTTCCATATCTTAACGCCTTCCTTGCTCTGTCCGATAAGCGAGATGTTCGACTTTGTGATTTTCGTCATGTGGTTATTCTGTCCGTTCATATCCGGGCGAGAAACACCATTTTCGTCTACAGGCGCCTTTTTGGAATCCGTACTGCATGAAATCTTCGTATTTCCTGTCAGCTGATATTCGCCATCCGGAACGAAGATATAGTAACGGTGATCCGTCTTGGTATTTTCGTTTGCCGCCTTGATGGCTGCATCCATGTCTCCATCCTTGCCTACGATAAAGTTGAAGTTGTGTCGGTGATAACGGGTATCGTCTTTTGCCACATTTAGGATAAGGGTGATTACTGGTTCATAAGCACCTCCGTAGATGTCTCCGGTTGGCTTAATCGTTAATTCTACTTTTCCTTCTGACGGCAAATCCCAGTATTTGATGATCTGTTCCTTGCCGATGGCTGTAGAAGAACTGACGGTTCCTGACGCATTTTTATACGTGAAGTTGGTAGCTTTCATCGGACGGTTGAAGTTCAGTTTGATGGCGCCACTTCTTGGTACATCGTTGAGTTCGATGTTATTTCCGGTATAGGTTGTGCCATTTACGGTTAACGAATTTAATGTAGGAGCATCCGAAGGCGTATTAAATATGAATTTGATAGGGTAGGTCTCTACGATGATACCACTCTGGGTCTTGACGGTAGCCACGCATTCTGGCGAGAGAACGGTTGCCTTGGTCACTGTAACCGTACCATTCTCTGTGGCAGTACCAGTAACCGCTGGTATCGTATCATGGTCATTCACCCATGGACTTACCATGAAGGTGACGCAATTGTCAGTACCGCTCATCATGTTCTGAATCTCTGTAGCGTTTAAAGTTGTACCATTGCAGGTCAGAGATTCTATGGTTGGCTTTGTATCGTTTTGCGGCTTGTATGTCACGCTGAAACTCTTGCTGTAAGCACCGTCTCCCTGATTGAATTCTACCTTCTGGATAGAAGATGCACCTGAACAGGTTACCGAAGCTTCCTGATTGCTCAGCGTAACGGTTTGGTCTGCTATCGTCAACTTCTTGTTGTCTTCTGTTGCCGTCCATTTAGCTACACAGTCTTTTGTAGATGGGAACTCAACGATAGAACCAGGATTAATCTGTATTCGTTCCGGATGCTTCACATTCGATACGTTGTTGAATTTACCTTTACTACCATCCAGGGTAATCTTGAGATCGATACTCTTTCCTTCCTCCGTCTCCAATTGGGTAACGAGAATACCCTTTGTTCCCTCGTAGTTGATGGTTGGTGCACTATCGTTTTTAGCGAAATACCAGATTGCAGTAGCCTCTTTCGTGAGGTTGAGGATATTGAGTTCATTCGGCTCGAATACCGGGAACATACGGATGAATTTCTCCGGAGGAGCCTCGTAGGCTACATTTATTTTATATTCTTTTCCTGCACCATCCACCCAATGGTCGAGCGTATTACCTTCGTAATAAAGGGTTTTATTCTTTGGAATGACAAACTGGTCACCATGTTCCACCCATGTTGCCTCCGGAGAAGTACCTTCTGCCTGATTTCCGGCATTGTAGGTGATGTAATAGGTATTCTTCATCTCCTTGAAGCAGATTTGCAGACGGCGGTGGGTGGTGATGTCGAATTCCAATTCATATTGGGTACGGATACTGTCGGATGAAAGATAGCATTCTTTTCCCGACTGATCTTTTCCCGACTGATTTTTCTCTGCTTTTCTGAGAACGAAGACAGAAGTGGCAGTACCCCAGGAACCATCTGGATTCTGCTCAACAGGCGTCGTGGTGGAAACATCATCAAATCCTACCATGTTTACCGTACCGTCATCATTCATCTTCAATACGGCAACCGGTTCTCCGTTTTTATCCAGTTTGTCTGGATCAAGAATCTTATCCAGTTCATATCCTTTCTTTCTGTTGAACGTCATCTTGACGCGTTCACCCTTATGGAATGCCACACCGCCATCTTCCAGTACTCTATATTCGTGGCCTTCATCCGTTGTCACCGGTTTGTTGATGATACCACGTAACTCATCATTGGTTTCTGTATGAAGATTAACCCAGTTGGCTGCAAGTGTACTGAGTTCCAGCCATTGGTAGTAGGAGTAGTCATCGCCAATCTTGATGGCAGGTCGGAGGGATGGATTCTTTGTAGTATGTGTATAGACATACATATACGATTTTGCTCCGTTTTCTTCTTCTTCCAAAGAAGGCAATCCCGCTTTCTTTCGTTCGCTGTTGGTGCGTTCTCTGTCGAGCGTAGGAACAGAATCATCTATTGTTGTAGTAGTAATCTTGGAATACGACATGAGGGAAATCTTGGTACCTGTACCAGACGGAAACCAGAGGGTTGTACCCGGTCCGAAGGCGCACCAGTTGTCAAACTGTCCGTTTCTGATATATCCCTTTTTGCCAGTGTCGCACCAGAGGGCAACATCTCTCCAGTGTGGCTTATCCTGTCCACCTTCGCGTACCTCCACCCATACTTTTGTGGTCCAGAACACCTGTTGGTCCTTTCCGATATTCACGGTTTGAGCGCATACCTTTCTGGTTTCTTTCGCTGTAGGATCATAATATTCCTTCACTTTTCTGGCGAAGTCATATCGGATAACAGGGTTGTTGGTACGGTTTTCCTGAGTGGCATTGTTCATTTCGAATACTGGAACCAGATTGATGGTTTCTCCTTCTTTACTGAAAGAATAGGTATTACCGAGTTCGTATTTGGTTGTGCCGTTTTCTAGTGTCCAGTATTTGAGGGTATAATATTGCTCAACAGCATTTCCTTCATTATCAATGCTCTTGAAGAGGGTATAGTTGGTAGGGATGGTAAAGGAGCGGACGTTGAGCATATCGTCCGGTTTGATGCTGATGGCATTCTTGAAGTTGCCTTTTTCGTCCTTACCGTTGACACGGATAGTTTCAGGAATGATGAATTTCACATTACCCATGATTCCCTCTTTAAAGTGGGCGATGATGGTACGGTCCTGGTCGTTGGTTGTTTTACGGTTAATGTCATTCCATTCCGTAAAATCGGTGGAGTATAGCAGCTGCTCGGAAGTTGTGGCATCCTGTGCCCATGCACTCCCCATCCATCCCATCATCACAAGGAGGATGAGGGAACGGAGGAAGTTGCCGGTTGATATCTTATTCTTTCTATTCATATCTTTCTGTTATTTTACCATGATTTTTCTGTTTCCGAAGATGTAGATGCCGTCAGGGAAACCACTATAGATGGCGGTACCAGGACGGACATCCAAAATGCGATAAAGCTGACCGGTGGTTGAGAATACCTGCAACTGGGTGGAGTAGGTGCTCTCTATGCGGACACGATGAGCTCCGATAGGGCGGATGAAGAGTGATTCGCCGGCTGGTGTATCATCGTTTCCATTCACGTCAGATTCTATCTTCTCGATACCCGTGGCTTCGGCAATGCGAATCACGGATGGAGCATCGCCAGAACGGGTTCTGGCATTTGTCATCAATGTTGTCATATAGGTGCGGAATGGCATTACGGTTTGGAGGGTAGATGCATCATCAAATGCAGTACCCACGGCGTTCATACCATAGATGGTTCCGTTGGCTACCTTGGTGGCAGCAAAGCTACCTACATGATAATAACCGTCGCGCTGGGTTGCCATAGCCTGGGTGATAGGAATCTCGATAGCCTTATCTGCCGGCTCGGTTTCGTTCTCATTACCGAAGGCATGGAAGGTAACGGTTTGCGAAGACTCGTTTGTATTCAAGATGTTGTTATAGAACTTACTTGAAAGGTCGAACTCGTAATAACGGTAACCAGGGAAACGGACCAGATATGGGATTCCCTTGGTCAGCAACTGATAGTTCTTATACTCCTGCTGGTTGCTGTAGTATGGATTAGCATCCTTGTTATAGAAATGTTCTCCGTAGGTTGTTACAAAGAAGTTATTATTAAAGGTGTAATCCTTACTTTCTGCTCCCTCAGCCTGGAAGAGTCCTTCTGTTGTACCCGGACGCTGGAAGGTGGCAGTATTGTTTGTTGTGTTCACCTCTGTCAAACCGCGTAGCCAGTACTCATGATGCAGGTATTTATCACCATAGAAATGGGTGATTTCACCATTGAGCGATGCCTTAACCTTTTGTGCGGTGAATGGCAGGCAGATACCTTCCCAGGCTCCGGTAGCATCCTCTGCATAGTACATCGGCTTGCGCACATACCAGGCATGGTTGGTTACCGTGAATGGGATAGGGGCACAGAAGTCGTTGTTCTCACACTTGTCTCCCTCGCTGTTCTTACCTTCTGGGGTGCGTTCTACGAGGTGGAGGAGAGAGGTGGTATAGCCATCACCGGCATTATTCTTGAAAATATGATGTCCGTAGATGGTAGTCTCACTCGTGTTCTCCTTGTAGCCGAGTGCATTGTCTGCGATGTCGTAAGCCTCTGTTTTGTTGTCGATATCGTTACCATTGGCAGCAGTATATACCAGGAGGTTCTGGCTTACTCCCTGCTGGATACTTAGGTCGCTGAATACCTTGGCATTGTCATCTACCGGTGGGTAGAAGATGCCGTGCTGGTTGATGTCTTCCGCCTGGTTGAATCCCATGGCTGCCTCCTTGTCGTTCAGGCAGGTGAAGTCGATAGCCGTTGTTGTCGTCTGGTGTACGTAGGTACTCATGAGGCTGTTGGCATTGTTGCTGGCATTATAGTGGAATGCATCGAGCTTCGTGTCGCCATAGTAGCCGGCAGTACGATATATGCGGTTTCTCATATAGCTGTTCTGATGGGAAGCTATCTGGGAAGGATAGAGGGCTGGAAGCTTCTGCAATGACTGTCCCCAGAAGATGAAGTCGTTCATCGGCTGACTTCCGTCTGCTTGGTTTCCGTTGAACAGTGGAACGTAGCTGACTGCGGATGCTGTACCCTGCGATGCCTTTCGAGCCGCATCGATAGCGTGACTCTGGTCGTGGCGGGTTTCGTTGCTGCCGTAGTTAGGCTGGTCACTGTCTGAACCTTTTCTCAGATAGGTGATACCCGTGTTGTTGCCGGTGATGGCATCGGTACGGTGGGCATACTGGTAGTCGCCGTTGGCATAGTAATCGTAGACGTACTTCAATGCCTCCTTGTCTTGGGCATTCTCCATGTTGTTGCTGTAGCGGGCACGCAGATAGTATTCGTTGAGGTCGTAGCCAACCTTGCCGTATCTGAAGTCGTCTGCCGTATAATGAGTATCACTTGTGCCGTCCATGTGATAGACGATAGGCTGTATGCCCTTGTTATATTCGAAGCAGCAGTGGTAAGTACCCTTATTGCTGGCAGCGATATTGCCGCTTTCCATACCGAGGTTATAGATGTTGCCCTGGTTCTCTTTGAGGAATGATTTGCCTTGAGCCAGACCCTTGATGACATGTCCGTTTCCATGAAGAGTGCCGGCAAATACAGCCTTGCTTCCATCAAAGTCGCTGGTCACGGTGATGTCGTTCTGCAGGATGAATTGGGCATTCTTGCCATATTGTGCCACCTTGCTACCCGTACCGGTTCCTATGGTATCTACGAAGTTGATGAATGCCTTCAGGTCGCTGGCATCAGAGATATAGATGCGAGGTTCGGCAAACGTCTTGTCTTCCTGGCTACGCTGGATAGCCTCTGAAAGATGCAGGTTCACACCCTTCTGATGAGGATTCATGCGGTGGTAGTTGTGTACGGTAAACTGGCTGTCGTCTGCCATATCCACCGTAAAGATCTTATTCAGACCATTCATGGTGATACCCAGCTGTACGCCATATCCGTTCATGAAGTAGTAGGCTGGAATATCCAGATAGTCGTTGGTCTTGTCATATACGCAGTCCTTGAAGAGTCCTTGTGCTTCGCTGCTTCCCTGCTTGTAGGTGTCGTAGCCTGTAGCCTTGTGGGTGATGTCCCATTCGGTATCGTCTTCAAATACCCAGTTTCCCTGTTCGTTTTGCTTGCGCTTGCCTATGCGCCAGTAGTATCCGTTGGTAGAGAACGATTCGTCTGCCTCAATGGAAATTTGGTTTTTCCTGAGTCTGACCATCTCTCCCGGCAAGGCGCAGTTGTCAACAGTTATCCTACCGTTGATGTTAGGACCCTGCACATATTCTATGGTAAGATAGATGGTGTAAGTGTAGATACGTTCTACCTCACAGTAGTAGTTGGATGTTCCTGCTTCTACGTCTGTGATGCTGACAGGAGCATAGCCATCTTGGGTGGTGGCATCCTTTTTAAAGATTCTCTTAGGGTCTATCTTGGTGTATTCTCCAGCAATACTGTTCTTGATATAGTAGTCTGTGCCGGCAGATAGCTTGGTTCCTGCTTCTACCTGTTTGTAATCATTGCCTTCTTGGGTGAAGAAGTCGGATGAGGCCACCTTACTGATGATACGCTTGTTGTGGCTCTCATCTGTATATTCTTCGTATGCACGTCCCTTCAGTACAACGGTGGCAAGACATTTTTCAGAGAGATGCTTCTTGAAATAGTCGGTTGTCGTATTGTTGACATGGTCTGTCAGCTGGAATGAAATCTTGGCATCACCATCTGTCAGTTCGGAAGGGAGCTTTTGGTGCACATAGTTCTCATCATTGAATATTCCATTCATTGGCAATACGGCAGCGAATCCCTTACCATCATATTTCTCTGAAGAAGAGGCACCGATGCAGAGCTGGTATTTGCCGGATACGTCCTGATTGTCCATATCCACATTGTCTTCTGTACCGGCTGGCTGATAGTTGCGTTCTTCCAGGTCGCAGCTGTATTTATTATCTTTAGGATGTCCGCTGCGCATCTTCCAGCTCTGAATGGTTACAGGCTGGTTTGGCTTCAGTCCTGAGAGAACGGTGAGACCGTCCTGGTTGTCACTGAAGAAGGTCATCTGGTCCTTGTAGGTATAGCCGGTGATCTGGGCATTGTAATAGTAGTTGAAACCTGTTACATACCAATAGTGAACATCAACCTTGTCATCCGGATTTGCTTTTCCTGCTTCATCCATACCATAGAATCCGGTAGGAAAGCAGTCGTCAACAATGAAGCGGTTCTGCTTGGCATCGTATGGGAAGACGAAGTTTCCGGTGGTTTCTAGGAAGTCTACCACGTGTCCGGTTTCTCCCTCTGCCGTTGCCCGTTTATGCACATTGTCGGCATATACATAGCCGCCACCTTCGTCTTCACGGACGTCGATGAGGTTCATCTCCACTACGCCGTAGATAGGACCGTAGAAAATATTGTCGATGACATTCTTCTTGCTCTCATCGTATAACTCCTGTACGTTCTGAATCTTGAGGGCGTAGCCTGAGGCGATACCTATCATGTTCTTTGCCGTACCGTCATTGCGCTTCTGGAAGATAGGGTCTGTGTTGGTCTTCTGGCCGTATTTGTCGATGTAATCCTGTTTAACATCCATATATGACTTGCCCTGGAAGTCGCCATCAGCAGGTACCATACCGGTATTGTTGCGCCATGGATCGTTGAAAGAAACATTCGAAGTTATGGCTCCCACGTAGTGGATGTTGTTGGCAAGACCCATGTAGTTGCGTGCACGATTTGTGGATTTGTCCTGCAACTTGTTGTCGGTCAAGGTTATATTCTTGGCAAACATCTGGATTTCTCCCACTCGTGCTATTGAATATAGAGTCTTGTTGGTTCGGTTGGTGGCATAGTCGCGTGCTCCAAGTACGTTGAAGCAGTTATCCTCCAGTCGCAGGATGTCCATACGCTGGAAGGTATTGATGATCTTCGGATTGTTGATATTGGTTCCTGCAAAGCCGTAACCCGTCAGGTCGGCACTGCGGAAGCCGGCTGCATACGACTGGTGTCCGTCTCCGAAGATGCCACCTTCACTGTCGTAGGCATATATATTCGTGTCGGTCTCCGACTGATGTTCCGGCTTATTATATCCGACTCCATAGAAATAGCTGTCCTGGAGAGAGATGTAACGGTAGTTGCCGTCTTTGTCCTTGTAATAGTAGCCGAAGAGGTCGGTACCTGCTGGTAATACGACCGACTTCATTTCCTGATGGGAGATGATGATATGGTCACGGCCAGATTCTGGTGCAGAATTGTCGGCAACCAGGATGGTGGTGTTACCGCCGAATCCTGTTGTGGTACCATTAGGCAGCTTAGCCAATTCATCCTGTCTTTCCGTGAAAGCCTTGTCTATATTGTATTGACGGGTAAATTTCAGAACGGTAGAGTCGTTTGCCATGACAGAAGTACCCTGTGCCACGGAGTAACCACCACCATAGATAGCTTCACCAATCTGGATGTGGATGTCGTCCCATGTAAGTGGTGAAGCCGGTGCTGTGGGGATAGTGGTGAAGTCATCCTTCTTCACGAAGTCCGTAACTCCCTGCTTGCCGATGATGGAAGCATAAACTGCCTGCGAAACCTTGTCACCACTGATGAGCCTGATGCTCTGCTTGATGGTTTCTGAGGCAAGGTTTGGCCGTATCTTTCCGTCCTTATTCTTGTTCTCATGGTCAATATACAGGTTGTTCTTGTCGGTACGGTCCAGCAGATAGATGCCGGAATGCCCGTCTTTTACCTGATAGTAGGTAGGGTAGCCCACTCTTACCTGAGTAGAACCCCATACATATCCTGAATAGGAACCGCCCGTAACAGCTTTGTAGATATGACCGTTGAAGATCTCTACATTGGTAACACCGATGACATTACCCTGCTGACCGCCACCATAGATGAAGTTGGCTGATACGTTGCTAGACATTCCCTCAGCCACTCTGATATCCGTATTTCCATATACATAGCTCTCCATACCGTAACCGGCACCAAAGACATTGAGGGTAGAGTATTCTGGTTGGGTAGCCAGGAGTTTGTTGGAATTATCCAGCTTTTCCAGTGATTTACCTTCAAGCATATCGCTCTGCAGGAGGATGGTGATGTCGCCACGTACGGTACCCGTCTGGTAACAGCCGCCAAATACGTTTCCTCCTACATAGGCATGGTTCTTCTCCTCTGGCTGGAACTTGTTCTTGATGGTGAGTTGGATGAAAGGTTCGGAAGAGTAGGCACGTCCCAGTAGATAGCCACCCTCATGGTTCACCTGTCCTTTATAGTTGTAGTTGGCATTGTTGCAGCCACCCACAATCTTGTCGGTGATGGTGAGTCCCTCCGGGAAGATATAATTGATTACATTGCCCATTGCATTTGGATAGATGTTCATGTTGCCACGGTTTCCTCCGCAGCAGAAAGTCTTGATGGTACAGTCTTCCAGTCTATCACCCGTCGGGCTTCCGTTCCATAGCAGTTCTCCCTGGATATCTGTTTCCACTGGCTGGAAATACAGGTCGATGAGGTGAGGATATACGGTTGGTCGGTCTTCCAGCTTGGTAGGGAGATAGAGGGTACCGATATCCTTGTTCGAAGGATTGAAGAACCAGTCGATGGTATCGGCAAGGTTCAGTTCCTGTGTATAGTCCTCCACGTTTCCATTGAGTTTCTGGAACTTGTTCATGAAGTCATTGTCCTCTGATTTGGCGAAGAGTTCATCTCCGTTGCAACCCATGAAGACACGTCCGATGTTCACATGACTTCCAATGTTGATTTTGATGTTTCCCACCTTTTCTACAGCCTTGCTATCCTGGCTCTTCACCTTCAGAACGGTGGCAGAGTTTCCTCCTCCATAAACGTCACCGGCAATATTTACCTTTTCAGATGTAGAGTTACCCTTGATTTCGATGTTCACCTTGTTGGTGAGTGGTCGCCATGAATTGATGTTCACAATCTTAGCCGCATCGCTTGCCGCCTTGTAGGAAAGCATGGATTCTCTCATCGGTACGGTATATACCAGAGGAACGGTCTCTGAGTTTGGATCCTCCGGGTTCATAGGGTAATGCTCGTTCACCGTCACCTTCTGGTTCTGGTTCTTGTCGAGTGCATACAGGTAGTTACCGTTTCCGGCTCCATATACATTCTGATAGATGTGTCCACCCAGAATCTGGATGTTGCTTCCTTCACCGCCATTGTCTCTGAATCCGTTTTCCTCTGCAGTTATGTTCACATAGCCCGAAACGTCGTTGCCGCCATAAACATTGCCATGGATACGGATGTCGGAATTGTTGAACTTGGAGGTGCCTGATGGACCACTCGTTGTACTGCCCGTTGTGCTGCCCGTTGTGCTGCCCGTTGTACTGCCCGTTGTGCTGTTGTCTGATCCGATGATGACATGGGTAGCTTTCTTTACGTCTCCCATGAAACCGCCACCGAAGATGTCACGGCAGTCGATAGCCTTGATGGTGACATTTGTTTCATTGACAGAACTGTAGAAACCGCCACCAAACACACGGCGGCAGAATACGCCACCGGCTCCCGATATATTGGTACTGCCTTCTACGGTACCCGAATAGCCACCGCCCACGATGTCCATGTACGAGAAGTCGCTGTAGAAGTGTTCATGTTCCTTGCCTGGTTTCAGCTCAATGTCCTGGTGGTTGTTGGCATCTCTGCCATGCATGTCGATGGTGATGTTGGTATTGCCCTTGACATAGGTCTTTTCACCAAAGCCGCCACCGAAGATACTGAAGTGAGGAGATCCCACCTTATTATATATCTCTTTCCATTCGCTTGTCTGGTAGAATTTCATGTTCTTCTTGTCCTGTCCCGGCTTCACCTCGGTGTTGTCATTCAGGAGACCCTTGGCAATCAATATGTTGGTATTGTGACCCACTTCGCAGGCTTCGTTACCACCGGCATAGATGTTGTGGTTTACCTTGAACTTCAGTGCCTCGTGGTCGTATTGTGGTGAGTAGGTGATACCGTTAATGATGCTGGCTGGTCGCCATGAACGGGTTTCCGGATTCCAGTAAGAGGAGAGCAGTGCCTGTCCACCATTGAGCAGGATATTGGTATTGCCGGTTACGTCTGCCGAAGTCACGTTCACGGTTTCGGTTCCGTTCACGGTCAGGGTGTCGCAGTTACCCCAACCGCCGCCATAGATACCATGGCCTATCTGTCCGTCGGAGATGCTCATGAAGGTATTGCCATATACCGTACCGTTTTCGCATCCGCCGTAGATTCTCTCCAGGAATGTTGGCATGATATCCTTGTTCACGTCATTGTCGGGATGCTTCATGGCATTGTCGCTCCATGGCTTGATATACTCTTTCTTTTCTTCGTCGAAGTATGGATAGGTGATGTTTGGACGGTCGATGACCAGACTGGTATTGCCGTAGATGCCACCCAGCTGCGTATAGTCCTTGCATTCAGACTGTAGGCGTCCTCTACCTCCGGCAAAAACCTGAGAGAAAACGCTGCCGCCACGGATGTTGACGAGCGAAGTGTATCTGGCTGGTACCTGGTGGTGTTCGAAGGTAAAGACATCCGGTTCTTCCTTTGCATCTGTATTTCCTACGTTGGCAACATCGCCACCGCCATATACGCTGCCCAATATCATGGTACGGTCTATCAAGCCGAGGTTGTACTTATATTTGATGTTTCTGCCATAGACGTGAACTTCCGTTTTAGGGACGCGTGCCATATCCGGGAAGTCAATCCATGTATTCTGGTTCTTGTCATAGATTGATTCGATACCGGCACCACCGCCATATACATTCTGTGCTACATAGCCTGATTTGATGAATACTCTCGACAGGGTACCTACCTTTCCGAAGTCATAGCTTTCTATCTGGCTTTCGATGTTACCGATAGGCATGGCACCAACACCGGCACCAAAGATGTTCTCGCAGAAAGGCTGACAGTCGGTTTCTACATAGGTTTCACCGGTAACATAACCTGAGAAGCCACCGCCGTGGATAGCCTGGAAGGTGAAGCCTGGCAAACCGAGGGTCCAGGCCCAGCGGCTGGCATGATAGCGCTTGAAGGTCATCGGGTCGAAGTCGGCATCACCCGGATTGCTGCCCGTCACACTACCGAAATAGAGCTTTTTGTCATCCTTTGAAACCTTCAGGAAGTCATTGTATATCTGCTTCTCGAAGTCTACATAGGTCTTGTAGTCTGCATTCTGGTTGAGATAACGGTATTTGATGCCGTTGACGGTGATGCCGCCATCGTCATTCATCTTGGTACCAGGCTGCACACATACTTCGGTCTTTACCACCTTGGTGTTGGCACCGAAGCCGGCTCCGAATATGGAGAATTCCGGGTCGTTTGTATTCTTGCTGCTGATATACCAGCATAAGCCGGCAAGCGAGGTTTCATCGAACACGCTGATCAGGTTGCCATCCTTGGTGATGACGTCGGCAAGAGGAGAGTGGTTGATAATTACCTCACTCAGACCGTTGCCAATGGTAGAGTTTCCGTCCTGTCCGAATCCCACATAGCAGGCACGGTTTCCACCGCCATAGATATTATGTTCTCGCTTGAAGGAACCGGAGTTCATCGTTCCCTTGGTAAATGCATAGAACTGTTGGGTATTCTCATCACTGATGATGCGATTGATGGCAGCCTTTGCCTTTTCGTTGGTAATCTCATTGGCAGTCTTGGCTTTCAGGATGGCAGCGGTTATCTCCTTGAACTCATCAATGTTCTCGCAGATCTTTTCGTTATTTTGAACAGCCAGCCAGGTGGTGATGTTGCCGTTGATGTCTGCCTTGCGGTTCCATATCCAGGTTCCGCCGTCTATCTGTACCTTGGTGTTACCCAGGATGTTGGCGTAGGTTCCCTCCTTGTTGTTATCCTTTTTTCCCAGTACTGTGTTACGGGTAATTTCCTCCTCTTCCTCTTCGGTTTTATTGCCGGTGAGGTCTATCTTGATATTTCCGTATCCACCGCCGTAAATGTTGTGGCCCAGTTTGCCGCCCTCGATATGTACCAGGGTACTTCCATCTACGGTACCGAAGGCACATCCGCCATAGATATTACTCCAGATGAATGGCACGATGTTGCCCTGGCTGTCGGTGTCGGCAGGGGAGGTGGCATTCGTGTTCACCACGTGTACCAGAGTGTTGCCGTTGATTCTTCCCACCTTATCATATTCAGGAGCTTCAGCTTTCATGAGACCCTTTCCTCCGCCAAAGACTTCTCCGAAGATGTCGCCGCCGGTGATATTGACGAAGGTGGTATAGTCCTTTGCCTCATAGCTAAGGAACTTTCCTGTGGTCTGGTCGAGCTTTGATTCGCTCTTTGGCTTCGTGTTGTAATAGGCCTCCTTGTCTGATCCCGTCAAGAGGCTGCCTGATTTGATATTGGCTATATCACCGCCACCATATACATTTCCATATATTTTGGCTTCACCCGATATCTCTACCTTGGTGGTTCCTAATACCTTTGCTACATCGGTAAAGTAGGTGTAAGTGCCGTTGATATTCTTAGGCGCTACACCGGCACCGCCACCAAATACGTCACCGTAGATTTTGGCTCCCTGGATATATACCTCGGTGTTGCCGCCAATCTGACCCGTTTTGTTATTCTCTGTAGAGGATGGGTCACCGAAGCCACCGCCATATACACGGTGCAGGAAGGTCTTGCCATCAATGGTTACCTTTGTACTATTTACAACTTTTCCAGCATATCCACCGCCCAGCGCACTCAGGATGGTGAAGTTAGGAATACCCTTTGAGTTGTCGAAGACAGAAATCTCTTCCTTGTTTGATGATGCGGCATTGCGTCGGTTTTTGCTCTTGGAGGAAGAACGGTGAGGCTTTGCCAACTGTTCGGTATCATCCTCTATCTCAGCATTGTAGATTCCGTAGTCGCCATTCACGTTCACGGTAACGTCGGTGCTGCCCACGGTTGTATTGATACCATAGCCACCGCCGAATACAGCGAAGTGAGGATGGTCGCTGTCGTCGTATGCTTTCTTCCATTCTGCTGTTTTCAGGAGTTCGAATGGGGTCATACCTTTCAGGATGGTAAGGGTAGCCTTTCCTGTTACCTTGCAGGCTTGGTTACCGCCACCATAGATATTATGAGAGCAGACGAACTGACCGTTATTGAAGAACTCGCTCTTGTTCTTGTCATTCCAGTTGATCAAGTTTGTTCCGTTCCATTTCTTGTCCCAGATCACATTGATGGAGAAGTTGTCCTGTTTCTTTCCGTCTTCTCCTTCTGTCTGTGCGCCCTGGTCTTGAGCCAGTTTTACAAAGGTATTACCTGTTACGTCGGCATAGGTATAGAGGTTTGCGTCAAGCAGATTGCCGTTGTCGTCCGTAATCAAGCCCTTTCCTCCGCCATAGATTTCTCCTGCGAAGTTGGCTGCATATATATTAATATGTGTATCTCCCTCTACCTGTGCTCTGTTTCCACCGCCATAGATGTCGCCATAGATGGTTGGTGCCTGTGCAGAGGTGCCGTAGAAGTTGAGGTTGGTGCCGCCAAGTACCTTTCCTACGAGTTCTGGATGCCAGGTATCGTCTTTAATATCATAGTCTGAATTTGCACGCTTTATTCTACCATTACCACCAGCAAACACGTCGGCTCTAATTTCAGCGCTGTCGCTAATAATAACGTTAGTTCCTTTCTCCACTACCGCCATGTCACCGCCGCCATAGATATTCTCAAAGAAGGTTCCACCGTTAATCTTAACAGTAGACGAGCCATAGAGGCGTGCCATGTTTTCGAGGGTGTTGATGGTATTATTATTTTTTTGTTTTGCATCTGCCACACCATATCCACCACCAAATATAGGGCAATGGAATTTGCCACCATTAATGGTCAGTTCAACGTTGCCATATATCTTACCAAGCTCTTTATAATCGTCAGGATTACCATTGTATGCATCGGTAGCATAGTAATAATCAGTTCCACGTCCACCAGCGAAGATACCTTTACTGCAATAGAATTCGCCGCCATTGATGATAAGAGAGGCTGCAGTTTCGCCTGCTTTTCCGTATATGTTTCCACCCTCTTTACTTGGAATAGATTTTGTTTTCCAAAGGTCTTTGCTCATATATCCGCTACCTCCGGCATAGATTCCGTCAATCTTTCTTGTTTCAGAACCAAAGATACCTCCTTCTATGATAATCTTGTTATTGGTCAATCTTGGATCTACCTCGGTATATGTATGTGTGTCAGCATTGTAGCATTTATACATGCAAAGATTAGCTTTGGCAGCATTATAGTCGCCGAAAGCCATGACCGATTTCGTGCTGCTGTCTTTCCAGTAAGGGATGCGGCTGTCTGTTGTATGATTAGTATCATCTCCGATACCATTCATACCACCTGCTCCTGCACCATAGATACCGCTGAAGATTTCTTCTGGTTTACAATTTCCTGGAATCAGGAAGGTACCACCCTTGATGGTAATGGAGCTATAGCCATAGAAAGGATTCTCTACCCATTCACGATCCTGAAAACCACGTCCTGTACTACCACCGTAAATCTCTGTAATCTCTACACGGCTATTGACATCCGTATTCTTATTGTTACTTTCTGAATGTGCCGGGTCTATCAGAATGTTGGCGCGCCCCATATAAGTGTTGTAAGGTGCATTGTATCCACTTGTTTCTCGTCTTGCACCCAAAGAACCATTTACCACTCTGCCTATCTTTCCGCTCTTGATGATGATATCAACATCGCCCACCATAGCTCCCTCATGGTTGCCTGCAAGAACTACGGCAACGTCAAGGGTAGATTGGTTATCATTGTGATTATCGTTGAATTTACGATCAATATCTACATCAATAGTACACTTGATAGGCATGTTAGGGCTACCCATCACACCATTTCTGTTTTCCGTCGTCTGTCGTCCACCTACACAAATTGTAGAGTAGTGTCCCGATTTGATCTTTATCTTGAAGCCTTCACGTCCATGTGGCAGAGCATCATCCATCTTCTTGAGGTTGCCTTCTGTTGATAATGGTGAAAAGCGGTTGTCATCCTTGAAACCACCAAAAATCTGGAATGAGGTTGATTTGGCTCCAACAATCGTACCATCACCAATGTACGATTCTGTATAGTTTATCATCTGTATGCCTTCACCCATCTCCAGGTTATAAAATTGGCAATACAGGATGTCATATTTATCGCTACTATAATCGTTTCTCTTGAAGGTGAGATGCTGGAAACGGGTATCTCCATAAATAGGTAGACCATTGCTTCTGTCATTTCCTCCTTTCATCTGTATAACTCCCCCATAATCTACATCGTTCCAACTACCCGTTATGGTCGTATTTTTGAAGAAAGGAGAGGTACTCTTCTGCTTCTCCCATTCAGAACTTGTATTCAATGTTACAGATGTGAAGCCGTCGGTGCCGTTGTTGGTAACATCTTTGTCACTCATTCCCATCAGCACGATGATGTTATCAGCCCATGTACCTTCCTTTGCCAGCTTGGAATAAGCACCCTTCCATGTCCTTACAGCTGTCTCTGGAGTTAAACCATCATTGTCGTCGTTTCCTGCATTGTATGTTGTCGAACCTACAGTTACTCCTGCAGGGCATATATATATCACGCTCTTTACATAAACCAGCCAATTGTCTAATAACACAATCCCATCTTGGCTTTTCACAACAACGTGGCATTTCAATTTATCATTCTTGTCAAGCTTACTTTTATCATAAGTAGAGGTTGTGCTTACAGGACGCTCTTCATCATCATTCTTTACCCAAGAGTAGGTGATATTGAGATAATCGTTATTGTTCCAAATGTTGTTGGTAACACTTACAGAGATGGTATTTTCTCCACTATTGCTTATCAGCTTAGCCTCCACTCTCACCGCCTCTATCTTAATGATACCAGAGCGTGAGCTACCATCCGCCAATTCTGCATACACATATTGGTCGTAGTCTTTTCTTGGAAGGGTAAACGGATTGGAGGCTGTATCCTTGTTCTGCAACTCCCAGATTTTTTTGTCGGCAGAGGTATACCAGAAATACTTCTCGTTTGCTGCATTGCCTTTTACTGTTTCTGCTGTTATTTCTGCATTAAAACCTCGTTTCACAGCAAGTCTTGTAAAACTGAATTTGAAGCCTATACTGTTGATATAGGTCCACACGCTCTTGCCATCGATATTTTTTTCTGCTATATATGAGTTGCAGTTTTCGGCAAAGATGTTAGCAAAGTCTGAAAGAGGCTGCTTTGTACCATAGTTCACAACGTTGGATGTTGTCACGCTAACAGCCTCGGTATAATACCATGTTGATGAAGTGCTGGTAATATTGTTATTATTAGCATTATTACCAATCACTCCACCTACATAGCAGTTGTTACTGTTGATGGTTGTTTCTATCGAGCCATGTACATAGATATTAGTAAGCGGAATGGCATACGAACTACTGGTCTTTGGTGCGCCATAGCGTCCTATGCCTTCGGCCATATAGCATTTATCGCTAAGCGTAGCATTGCTTAACATCTTTATCTCTACCTGAGCCGAAAGATTGAATAGTCGGGTTATATGGTTGTCTTCAAGATTACCAATGATACCACCAACTCTGAATTGTTTTCTTTTGTAGCTCTCGTTGTTATCTGTAATGACGCTGTTGCGAACGATGATATTGCTTACTTCTGAATATCCTGTAGTAAGTACCTCACCAACCAGTACGGCGACATTGCCGCTTTTTTCTGTTTGGTTAGTATTAGGCTCTTTTTCTATCAGGGCATGGTCCATGACGAGGTTGGTAATTCTACAGAAGTTTGCCTCATTGTCTGCTGTTCCTTTGATAGCAGAGAACAATCCCCATGTACTCCAACCATTGTTTGTGTCTGTCCATAATATACGCATGTTGTCGATGGAATATCCATCGCCATCAAACTTGCCATTGAAGTATTTTTCTTCATAGTTTGTTGAGCCGATAGGTATCCATAGAGCTTTGTCGAGATTTATATCATTACTCAGCTTGAAGTATTTGCCAGCTGTTGCTGTTCCTTTATTCACGTCATAAGCCAACTTTGCCAGTTCCAAGTCGTTGCTGATGATATATGGATCTGTCTCACTACCAGAACCTTGTGCATAGTTGTCAGCATAGAGGTCGATAGAATAATATTTTGGATTGATAACAAAGTTTTTGGTCATAATCACCTCTTGAGTCTTGCTATCAGTAATAGTTACCACACCTACGCGTTTCTTATTACTAAGCTCAAGACTGATACTTTTGCCACCCTTTGCAGGAGTAATCTCTTTATTGTCTACTTTCCATGTATAGGTATAATCTGTTTCTGGTGAAATTCCTTCTATGCTGAACGATACATTATAATCATTGCGATTATAGTTCTCTACAACATAAACATCCAGATTATTATTCATAGAGATGTTATTGTTGTTGAAATACCATGCAGTCTTTTCTTCAGTAAGATTATTTTTCGTGATAAACTCATTGGCAATCTTTGCAAATTCACCTTTGAAGGCTGCATCAGTCTTCAGGGTTCCCAGGTTTTTTCCTCCATCTACTTCCTGGGTGTAATACCAGGTATGAGCATATTTTTTGGCATTACTTTCATTTTGGCAATTGGCTGTTATGCCACCTTTCTTGATGTTGGTACTTGTATTATTGATATGAAACCCATTGCCAAAGAGATAGATGTTGGTAGGCTCTATGATATTACCGCCTCCATTCATGTTATAGCTGAAACGGCCGAAGCCCTGGGCTATGTAGAACTTATTGTTATTCACGCTTGTATTCTTCAGCATATTTATCTGTGTATCAGCTGCTATGTTGAAGATTCTGAAAGTTTCGTTCTTATTGTCGGTCTGTACATTTCCTGTTATACCGCCAATTTTGGTTTCTCTGTTAATCTCGTATGTTTCATCGTTATCCTTTATTTCAGAGCCACGGATAATGATGTTGCTGAGTTCTGTATTGCCGTATATCTCACCAGCTACTACGCCCACGTTATAACCGGGACCAGAAGGGTTGAATCCTGGCTTCTTTTCTACCTTAGCATTCTCGATGATGAGGTTTGTTACGGTAGTAAGGTTCGTGTTGCTTGCGCCCTGAAGGGTAGAGAAGAGTCCCCATGCACTCCATTCATCAGTTCCTTCCCATTGTATATGCATATTCTTGATGACATGACCATTGCCATCAAACTTTCCGAAAAACAAACGGTTGTTGCCATAATCTTTGCCGTAGTTGTAGTATTTACCAATAGGCATCCAGATACCGCGACTCAGGTCGATATCGGCAGTAAGCTTAAAGTATTTGCCAAGGAAAGCCTGCGATGTGTTACCATTGTTTACATCACGTGCCAGTTTGGCGAGCTGTTCGTCCGTAGCAATCTTGTATGGATTGGTCTTGCTTCCATCACCCCCTGCATAGCTATCGGCATAGATATCTATGGAATAGTATCGGTTTGTTGTCTGAGCCCATAAGGTTTGTCCACACATGAGCCATAGGGTCAGAATGCCAAGAAGTATTCTGAATTTTTTGTTTTGTGTATTGTTATCTTGTTGCTTTTTCATGAGTCTTCATTTATAAGCGATTCTTTTTTTCTTTGTTCTTATGTTTCTTCGTGGTATAGGTCATGAGGGTATTCTGTTATTACTGTATCAGGAGGTGCCCCGTATAGGCATCCTGGTCAGCCAGTACATAGAGGTATCTTGGCTGGATGAGTATATTGATGTTGTAAATCGCTGCCGTTTGGGCAGGATTGAGTGTTTCGAAATATTTATTTCCCAGGATGATGGTAGAGGTTACGTCATGACGGGTAACCGTTTTTCTCTTTTCATCCTTCAGGATTACATCGTAGGTGACGGCAATGGTGGGTACGAAAGAGGCATCGGCGATGGCATAGAAGGTGGTGCCCCAACGGTGATACTTACTGTCGTCAATATCCATAGATTCGTTGGCTCCCGGCGTAAATGGGGTTTCTGAATTTTTATCCTTTGCCAGCTGGATGGCGTGTTCTTCCGTTATAATTACCTTGTTCAGATTGCTCCATTGGATGGCTTTTGCCGTCCACTCATTGTTACTCCATGTGTAGCTGCGGCTTACGTTGCCTCCCGTTGCCAGACCTTCATCGTTCAGTCCTTTGCCGTAAATCTTGACTCCCTTGATGCGGAAGTAGCGGATGGCATTCATCTTCTGGTCCAGTTGGAAGTTGAGGTTATAGCCCGTCAACGTCTGGTCGAAGAGGAAAGTAACTACTCGTTCAAAGGTTGCATCCGAACCTCCTGCCGTTGTACTTCCCTTATGCTCCGGTTTGGCGCAGATGATTGGCGCCTGTCTTAAATCTTTCTGAGCAAGGATAGGGGATGGGTTGCCATTGACTGCTTGCATGGAGAAAGGAATCGTCAGGAGATAGGTGCTTTCTGTTGCCGATGGCTTACTGAGGGTTGCAGATTCAGAATGCGGCATATATCCGAAGAAGTCGAAGTTGCTGTCTGGGTAAGCATCCCATCGCTTTTCTTCCTTTGTGCTCCAGGTCTTGGTCGATATATCGTAATCTACCTGGATATTGTCGAAGATGGCGTGGTTTTTGCCTCCTGTCTCTGTACCAGTGGTTTCAAAGCTATGAGAGGCAAAGTCGTAATAGCCGAAGACGCCCATGTCTTGTGGGTGCATTCGCTGAACCGGATCATAGCTTTCATATCTGTCATCCGCACGTGTCGTCATCTTTTGTGTCCGTGCAGCAAAGGTGATATATCGGTAACTGTCGGCGTGCTGGATAGGCAGGTCGTTGCTTTCGCAGGCAGTGAGACTTGCGAGGAAGGCAAAGAGGGGTATCATCAGTTTTTTATTCTTCATAATGAGTCATGTGGGGCGTTACCAGTCTTCGGTACCGCCATTATTTTTAATAGGAGTTTCCACCCATTTCTCCACCTGCATATTGGTGAAGGCAATGTTGGTTCCTGCTTCTGTTATTTTAAAGATGTATGTATATTGGTAGCCTGCCTTCCATTGCATATATTCTGCCGGAATGGTGGCTGTAGATTTCTTTCCGTCTATGGTGGCGCTGATAATGTAAGCGCCCTGCGGTGTGTTACTGTCTCCCAATGGTGGAACGTAATACCATTTCTTTCTTTCTGTAGCCTGATGATTCAAATCAGCATCTTCCTCGTAAGGAATGGTGAATTTGATGGGCTCAGTTCCTGTTTCTGTAGTTACCCATTTATAGGAAGCTTTGGTTCCTGTTCCTGTAATAGGGTAGCTGACGATGATATTTCCCTTTGTAGGTGAATGTTCATCGTTTATATTTTTGAAAACAATATCGGTGATAGAGATTTTGGTATCTTTCAGATAATTGAATTTGAATCTTACCTTTGTGATAATAGGAGCAAAGGTGAGTTTTACGCATGCCCCGTATTTTCTGTTTTCGAAGTTCTGGTTGTCTGACAGCCAGAGGTCTGAGATATATGGGGTGGTAACTGCGGTGGCATCCTTATCGTAAGTGAATGGGATAGAGAAGGATGCATCGTTTGTTGTGGAACCTTCTATCGATGTAGGTTCCTGGAAAGATGGGGCTGAACTGTTATCGGCTGCTGTCGGGATGCTATAGGCGAAGAAGCGATAGCTGGTAGCGGAATAGTCCCAGTATTTGATAGTTTGATTAGCGTTCAGTTTATCGTTGTGAATACCCACGTATTCCCAATCGGCAGTATTGCTGGAGGTAGTATTGGCGGTTTGTTGTGTCCAGTTGACGATATATCCGTTCATCACGTTTTGGGACTGGTCGAATCCGCTGGTGTAATTTCCCTCTGTGGTTTTATATCCCCATACTTTGAAAGTTTTGGAAATAGTTTCCAGTCCTGTTTCTTTATTAGCACGGGTAGTAGGTGCATCTTGCCATGTTCCGCTATTTCCTCCGAAAGAGATACTTACTCCCTTCGGTTCTTCCGGTTGAGTAGGCACATCCGGTTCTTCCTGCCCAGATCCAGCGCAGGAAAAAAGACATAGAGCCAAGAATGGTATGGTCAGGATGCGATATAATTTCATTTTCTTCTTGCTTTTTATCATAGGAGCCGGGCAGGGAACATTCAACCCCGTCCGGCCTTAATAGTATTGTTTTGCTCCCGAGTTTTTGGGGGCAAAAAGTTCTGCATTCTTCTGTTATTCTGTAGTTGTAGCTGGTGTTACTACCTTTACAACCTTATAGGTGTATGCAGCTGGAGTGTTATTTTCTGTGCTCGCAACTGTTGTTAAGTACTGGATAGCATAGTAATTTGTTGCTTCAACTGTAGTTTCAGCAGTAGCTGAAGGAGTAAATGTAAATGACTTACTTTCCTCTCCAAGTATAATAGTCTGCTTGTTTTCTGTAATTATTTCTATATCAGTAACACTAGCTAACTGAAGATCAGCTTCAGTTCTTTCTTTTGTAAGTTTATAAACAGCAACCTTTCCTTTAGTGTTATTTGTTTCGTTAAGTGCCAAATCTGTACCATCGGTTGGATTAGTCACCTTTACAGTGATAGGTGTTCCTGACTTATACTCAATACCATTATCTGTTACAGAACCTTCCTGGTATGTTGTAATTGATGGAGTTGTGAAGGTTGTGATAGTTCCCAGTTCAGTATCCTTTACTGCAGCATCGAAAGTGATAGGGTAGAGGCCTGTTTTGTCTGGATCTGTTCCTGTATAACCATTTGTATTCTCAGAAATCTTGAAGAGGTATGTATAGCGGGTATTGATATCCCACTTGCTATATGCTGCAGGAATAGCTGCTGTTGCACCCTTTACATGAATTTCTTCATTAGAGCCATCTGTTGATTTGAGAGTATAGTCGCACTTGATTAAAATTGGAGAAGCCTCAGACGCAAGAGTAGGCATTACAATGAAATAGCCATTGTTTGCATCCATGTCTCCGTCTATACCATAGAGCTTGTCGATAGCTGTTTCTGCAGATGATATTGCCTGAACTCCATATGTTAAAGCACCTGCATACCAGTTCTTCTTCTGGATGTAAGTTCCTGTGTAATTAAATGTATAATTTGAAGTTGTCCAATCGTATGTAATAGTACCAGTTACATCTGTTCCACCAACAAAATAATTAGGTGTTGTTGATGTCAAGATAATATTATTGGTTGCATTTACTTTCTCTAACCCATTTTCACCTTGCTCGTAAAACTTGATGTCTTTAATCTCATATCCAGGAATAGTCTCATAGATACCCACACGGACCATAGACTGCTGACGAACAAACTCGAACTGTACAGGCTTTTGGTAATTTGCCTTTGCAACAACTTTAGGCTTAGCAACATAAACAGGATTAAAGGTTGTTGCAGTTGTTCCTGAATTTGCCGTAATGTGACCACCAAGACCAGATACTGTAGCAGACTCGATATTTCCATTATCGTTAGTTACATAAGTAAAATTGGCTATAGGAGAACCTGCTACGAAATGATAATTATCTGATGCGTAGTCCCAATACTTGATAGTCTGGTCTTTTTCTAGATTAACGGTTGTTCCTGGGTTTGGTGTAATTGAATTATCTTTCTTTCCAACATATTCCCAACTCTTTGTATTAGAAGTTGTAAGAGTGGTATTCCACCAGATTCTATAATTCCCGAATACTTCAGAATATTTGTTATCTGCAGTCTTCTTTACACCATAAATCTTAAACTGATAGTCAAGTTTACCTTCAGTTGTAGTAGCAGTATTCGAAGTCGCACGAGAAATCTTGCCAGCATTACCATCGAATTTGATGGCAGAATTGGCTGAGGTAGGAGTACTTCCTGGGGTATCACCAAGGAAATCATCGCTAGAGCAGCTTGCAAGGGTCAATGCAGAAGCTGCAAGAAAAATATATTTTTTCATATACATATAAGATTGTCAAATTGATAATGTTAAAAACTAAATCTTAATTCTCTTTTTTTTGTTTATTATATTTTTTATTGATTAATAATCATCATTTACATATCAAATTCCCATTGCTTCTCTTCGAAATCCTTGACTACGGCATCGAAACCGGAACCACCAGGACGGGCTGGGATAGGTACCTTGTTCATATCTAAATCTATTGTGATTACACCACCACGGAACAGTTTGCGAACCTGGTCGGTTACATCAAAGACCAATGTGGAGTCCTTACCATTAGAAAACTGCATCTTTACATCCAGGTAATGCCGGTTGTTAAGGTCGGCATCTCTTACCTTTGTTAAAGATTCAATATATGAACGGGTGTCTAAACGGCTGGGATTCAACTTCGGCATACCGAAGGTCAAGACCCTGCCTCCAATGATATCCACCTTCTCTCCATCCTTCATTTGCTGGTCAAACTTCATCCTCATATTATAGTTTACCGTGATGGCATCCCTTCCGGTAACACCGGTATTCAGATTCACGCTGCGCGCCATACCACTCAGGTTGCCGCTACCTTCAATACCCGTTACGATGCGGGTATGCTGGCGGTTGTTGTGGAGGATAATCTGCGTAAGATAAATATAGGTAACAGGCTGCATCTGCATTTCCAGGGTCCTTACCCAGCAGTTGCGATTCTCATCAAATACAAATCCGTCAAGGTTACGGTTGATTTCAATACCCTTTTCATATCCCGCAAACAGTTCTTCCGGTTGAAAGAAGGAGTTGCTGAATTGGGGAGTATTGTATTTTGAGGGAAACATCGTCTGTCCCGTATTTGCCGTTACATATTCGTAAGTAGAAGATTCATCTATGCGGACGCTTTGAATACCATCCGCTGTCTGGATGTCGTTCCACGCCAGGATATCCCAGAAACCGAAGTCGTAATTGGCTGTCAGCTGTTTTGACTGGATCAGGTTCTTATAGGGTGCTTCGTGCGCACCATATTGCACATCCTGAGTGAAGTATCTTCTTATCTCGAAAACAGATGGTTCGGTATATCCGATTTTTCCGAAGAGTTTGTTGTCATCATCGTCCCATCCGTATTTCCATTCCGCCTCCCAGTCGTATACCACATCATATTTGAATTCATAATCCCAGAGCACTTTCAGCTCCAGGTCTATCTTCGGCAGATCCATTGTTGTTTCCTTGCCGCCCTGATGCAGATAGAGATTCGGCTCACGTTCGCAGCCTGCAAGCAGCAGAACTGATGAAATGAAAAAGATAGCAGTAACTGTTCTGTAAACTTTGTGGCTTACAGAACCCTTGAAGAGATATGTTAACTGCTGAAACTGATTCATTATTTACTTGCTTTTACTTTTTCGGTAGAGGATATCGTAACTCAAACTCACCTCCAGTCGGGTTGGTCCCAACCACGTATAGCGATGTTGTCGCTTTTTGAAATCCTTGGCATCTCCATACCATTTGTAATAATATACCTGTTTGTCTTTATCTCCATCCACCGGGCAGAGCCACTGGTATGGGTCATAGTGGGTATTAAGAAATCCTGCCTGCAGACCAATGTCGAGTCGCCAGTGTTTGGAGCGGTCTAGCGGTATCGCCCAACCCAGTCCCAGTCCGGCTCCCCATCCTTCACCTTCCCATCCTCGTTTTTCGTCGAAGCATATATTATATAGGAACGCGTGCGCGTAAGCACTTACGAAGAAACCCCTGAAACCCGTTTCACCGCTTTGCAGGTAATATCGGGTATGCAACTGGTAGTTGCGCAACTGGAAATATTTATGCTCTTTGTAGTTTTGCCACCAGGGTCCCTCGAAACTGGCACCGTATGTGAAATGTCCGGACAGCGGATAATACTCAAGAGCCACATTGGGGATAGGGCAGAAGCGGTCGTAGCCCGGCATATAGGCGAAGTCGTAGAGCAGATTGGTCTTGATGCTCAGCAACTCGCGGCGTTTCCTGCCTGTTTCAGCCGGTTTCGCTTCCAGTTGCGGTATTTCCACATAGATGTTGGGCTTAGGAAACGGCAAGTCCGTATGGATAGGTTTTGCCTCGGGCAACCGGTTGGTATTTACGAGCCGTTCGTCTATCGGCATGATTCTGACGGCACGCAACTGTGGAAAATATTTCTTGAGCAGATAATTCCAGATTTTACCTCCTTCCAGCCGTTTCAGTTCCGCTTTCAGCTGGTCACCTTTTCCGTCATGTTTTCTGATGATGGTCTTTACTGTAGGCAGGTACTTGTCGTGCTCCATCTGCATCAGCGAGAGAAGGAGCGGATAATCTTCCGGCACCACATCATATCTGATGCGCTTGGTGTTGATACCGTATCTGCCTAGTAAGGCATCCATGGAAGCCTTTCGGCTCCGGGCAAGTCGCACGTTGTTGGGAGTAGGACCTTCTGGTGACGCCGTAACACGCCCAAGAATGATGCCCCTGTCTCCAAGTGCTTCCAGTTGGGGAATCAGATAATTGTTAATCCAATTCTTGTCATTTTCGCTGATGTCAATTTTGTTCACGACAAAGACAATAGGGCGCGAGTTATTTATGAACGTACTGTCAGTGGTTTTCACCTGGGCAGATACATTCATCGTTGCGCATGTCAAAAATGAGATTAAAATAATCTTTCCTTGCACTTTTTCCTTTTAACTAGATTACGTTTGGTTTATTCTATAATATATTCCAGGAAGGCTGTAGGTAGATAAGCAGTAGCCATGGTAAAGCCGCCGTCGACGATGATGGCAACGCGCTGCTGTCCCTGATACCGTGCCACTCTTCCTGTCAGTCCCTTAAACTTACCATCTATCACCCTGACCATCTGTCCTTCCTTGAACTTCTGTACCTCTTTTGGTACATAGAGGATATCATCAGCTTCTGATTCACAGATAATCTTCAAACCCTCAATCTGTTTCTGGGGAACAATCAGAGGAGATTTCGTAATCCTTGCCCCTTCATGCATGTGTCGGTAATAGAAGCGGAGATATGGCAGATTCACATTATCATACACATAACTTTTGATTTCCTCTTCGGTACCGAAAGCAAAAAAGATGTTGGGCAGTCGGGATTCCGTTACAACCTTACGTTGTCCTCTTATTTCTTTCATCACCTTGATGGTAGGGTAGAAAGCAGAAACGCCTTTTGCTACGAGGTAGTCGTAGGCTTTCTTCTCTCTTCCGTAGGTAGTTCGGAGCGCATACCAGTTCTGTTGTTCATTAGAAATTTTTGTGATAGATTTTGTTTCCGCAGGTATACAATGGGTGGACACCCCTGTATCTGAGCTATCCGCAAGAATCTTGTTTTTAGCTTCGGGGGGGCGCTGGAGATAAGTCCAACGCAAGAACCTTTATCTGCATGCTGAGTGCAGTTTTCCTTCATCATTGTAATTGCTTTTATATATCAACCTATTCTAGACAGAACCCGGTTAGCGGATGCAAAGATACATATTTTTCCTGTTATAATCTCTTAAACCTTGGAAAATTTTCAATAGCTGCATTTTTTTAACGTGTTTTAAATGAAAAATCCTACCGTTCTGTTCCTTTTTGCTACAAAATATGCTCGTTTTTTCTGTTTCCGAACCTTTGTTAATACTGTCAGTTAACTGAACTTTCGCATATCAGGAAGTTAAAGGAGTTAAGGAAGTTAAGGAGTTAAGACGTATGTCTTGCTGCTTAAAAACTACGCCAAAAAGACTGTTGTCTTAACTCCTCAGCGACCGTAGGGAGCGATAACTCCTTTAACTCCTTTAACTTCTGAGCTTGCGAAACTTGAATCTGTTAACTGATGAAATCAGGCTGTTTTTTGTATTTTTTTACTTTGGATGCAAATTAAACCATAAAAAAATGTGCTCTTTCAGAAAAAAGTGTTACCTTTGCAACCGCTTAGAAGCATTTATATAAAATAACGTTATAACAAATTTATGAACTTTACACTATTTATCACCGTTTTGCTGACGGCTGTAACCTTGGTGGTGGCTGCTTATGTCATCGCGAAGTTGATCGGTCCTCGTTCATACAATCCGGTAAAGGGTGAACCTTTTGAGTGTGGTATTCCGACTCGTGGCAGCTCATGGTTGCCATCACACATCGGCTACTATCTCTTCGCCATCCTTTTCCTGATGTTTGATATCGAGACAGTATTGCTTTACCCATGGGCAGTCGTAGTTAAGCAGTTTGGACCTATGGCTCTCGTGAGCATCGGGTTCTTCCTGCTGGTATTGGTATTTGGCCTTGCATACGCTTGGCGGAAAGGAGCATTGGAATGGAAGTAAACAAAAGAGCCTCTATCAAGAGTATTCCTTACGACGAGTTTAAGGACAATGATACCCTCGAAAAGATTGCGCAGGAGCTCAATGAGGGTGGTGCTAACGTGGTAGTCGGTTCGCTCGATGCTGCCATTAACTGGGGACGCAGTAACTCACTCTGGTCTTTGACCTTCGGTACTTCTTGCTGTGGTATCGAGTTCATGGCTGTAGGTTGTGCACGTTACGACTTCTCCCGTTTTGGTTTCGAGGTAACCCGTAACTCTCCACGTCAGGCTGACTTGATCATGTGTGCCGGTACTATTACCAATAAGATGGCACCAGTGTTCAAGCGTTTGTATGATGAAATGGCTGAGCCTAAGTATGTGGTAGCTGTGGGTGGATGTACCATCTCTGGCGGTCCGTTCAAGAAGAGCTACAATGTGGTTCGTGGTATCAGCGAGTTGGTTCCTGTGGATGTTTACATCCCTGGCTGTCCTCCACGCCCTGAGGCTATCCTTTATGGTATGATGCAGTTGCAGCGTAAGGTAAAGGTTGAGAAATTCTTCGGTGGTGCCAACCACAAGATGACTCAGGATGAGAAGGAGCTTTCTATGAGTAAGGGTGGTCTTCGCGGCTTGAGCAACGAGAACCTCTCTGACAGCGAGAAGCTCGGACACAAGGAGCCTATCATCGTAACTGAAGTACCTGAGGATTTCGACCCTCAGAAAGGTCTAACTGATTAATATAATAAGGTATAAGAACATGAAACTGAATAATATTGAATTGAGTTTTGATAATTTCGCCTCTGAAATGGCGAAGTTGAAGAACGAGAAGCATTTCGACTACCTTGTTACCATCATCGGTGAAGACTTCGGTGAGGAAGGTCTCGGATGTATCTATATTCTCGAGAATACTCAGACCAACGAGCGCTGCTCGGTAAAGACCATCGCCAAGAAGGTGGATGGCAGTGATGTGATTCCTACAGTTATTAACCTTTGGAAGGTGGCTGACCTCCTGGAGCGTGAGGTATTTGATTTCGTCGGCATCAAGTTCCTGGGGCACCCAGACATGCGTCGTCTCTTCCTCCGTACCGATTTCCAGGGCTATCCATTGCGCAAGGACTTCGATATGAGTCCTGAGGCAAACAAGTTCCCTTGCACCGATGAGCCAGAGGATGACTTCACCGTGGAGTATTCCTTGAGCGAGGATGGACATCTCGTTGCTACAGAGAAGCGTCGCTTTGATGAGAACGACTATGTTGTCAACATCGGTCCTAACCACCCATCTACCCACGGTGTGCTCCGATTGCAGACTGTTATTGATGGTGAGACCGTGAAGCGCATCTATCCACACCTCGGTTATATTCACCGTGGTATCGAGAAGATGTGGGAGAACATGACCTATCCACAGACCTTGGCATTGACCGACCGTCTGAACTATCTTTCTGCGATGATGCACCGCCACGCATTGGTAGGCGTTATCGAGGAGGCGATGGGTATCGAACTCTCAGACCGTATCCGCTACATCCGTACCATTATGGATGAGTTGCAGCGTATCGACTCACACTTGTTGTACCTCGGCTGTACCGCACAGGACTTGGGTGCCTTGACCGCATTCCTTTACTGTATGCGCGACCGTGAGCACGTATTGAACGTGATCGAGGAGACAACCGGTGGCCGTCTGATTCAGAACTACTACCGTATCGGTGGTCTGCAGGCAGATATCGACCCTAACTTCGTTCAGAACGTGAAGACCCTCTGCAAGTATCTCCGTCCGATGATTCAGGAATACCTCGACGTATTCGGTGACAACGTGATTACTCACAACCGTCTCGAAGGTGTAGGTCCAATGAACCTTGAGGATTGTATCAACTATGCCGTAACCGGTCCTGCCGGTAGAGCATCAGGTTGGAAGAACGATACCCGCAAGCGTCATCCATACGATATGTACGACAAGGTAGAGTGGAAGGAAATCACCCTTACCGGTTGCGATTCAATGGATCGTTACTATGTACACATCCAGGAGTTGTATCAGAGCTTGGACATCATCGAGCAGCTGATCGACAACATTCCTGAGGGTGAGTACTACATCAAGCAGAAGCCAATCATCAAGGTTCCAGAGGGACAGTGGTACTTCTCTGTAGAGGGTGCCAGCGGCGAGTTTGGTGTATATCTCGACTCAAAGGGTGACAAGAGTCCATACCGTATGAAGATGCGTCCGATGGGTCTCTCACTCACAGGAGCCTTGGATCCAATGCTCCGTGGTCAGAAGATCGCCGACCTCATCACTACAGGTGCAGCAATCGATTTCGTAATCCCTGATATTGATAGATAGTGATGTGACAATGTTAAATTTGAAATGTTAAATGTTAACTGAGCTGGATATAGCAAGGAAAATCGAAGGCATGAATAATTTAACACTTAACACTTAACACTTAACATTTATACAAAAGATGTTTGATTTTAGTATAGTAACAACATTCATCGACAATCTGCTTCGCCAGACCTTGGGCCTGGGCGACTTCCTGTCGATTCTGATAGAGTGCGTGCTCGTGGGTATCTGCATTTTGACAGCATACGCCCTCATCGCTATCGTACTTATCTTCATGGAGCGTAAGGTGTGTGCCTACTTCCAGTGCCGTCTCGGCCCTATGCGTGTAGGTCCTTGGGGTATCTTCCAGGTATTCGCCGACGTGCTCAAGATGTTGATCAAGGAGATCTTCGCTGTAGATAGAGCCGACAAGCTGCTCTACTACATGGCACCATTCCTCGTGATCATTGCCTCTGTAGGTACTTTCTCATTCCTTCCATGGAACAAGGGAGCTCATATTCTTGACTTCAACGTAGGTGTATTCCTCATCACAGCCGTAAGTTCTATCGGCGTGCTGGGTGTGTTCCTCGCAGGTTGGGCATCTAACAACAAGTACTCTGTGGTATCTGCCATGCGTGGTGCCGTACAGATGATTTCTTACGAGATGTCTCTCGGTCTCTGTCTGATTTCTGCAGTAGTTCTTACCGGAACCATGCAGGTAAGCGGTATCGTAGAGGCACAGACTGGTGCTTGGAACTGGTTGATTATCAAGGGTCATGTGCCAGCTATCCTGGCTTTCCTCGTATTCCTCGTAGCAGGTAATGCTGAGGCTAACCGTGGTCCTTTCGACTTGGCTGAGGCTGAGAGTGAGTTGACCGCTGGTTACCACACTGAGTATTCTGGTATGGGCTTCGGTTTCTACTACCTGGCAGAGTACCTTAACCTCTTCGTGATTTCTGGTATCGCTTCTACCGTATTCCTCGGTGGTTGGGCGCCATTGAACATCGGTATCGAGGGCTTCGACAATCTGATGAACCTCATCCCAGGTTTTATCTGGTTCTTCGGTAAGACCTTCGCGGTGGTTTGGCTCCTGATGTGGGTACGTTGGACATTCCCACGTCTGCGTATCGACCAGATTCTGAAGTTGGAGTGGAAGTATCTGATGCCATTGTCACTGGTCATCCTGATCTTGATGACAGTATGCGTAGCATTCGGATTCCACGGATAATATTATTAAGGAGTTAAAGGAGTTAAAGAAGTTAAGGAGTTAAGACAATAGTTCTACAACTTGAAACTTCTGTTATTTCTTAACAAATAAACAAAAAATAAAAGTATGTCTAACAATTCATATTTCGGCGGTATTGCAGCGGGTTTGAAGACCCTCGCTATCGGTATGAAGACTACCATGAAGGAGTACTTCACACCAAAGAGCACAGAGCAGTATCCTGAGAACCGCAAGACTACACTCCACGTATCTCCACGTTTCCGTGGTCGTCTGGTCTTCGTTCGTGATGAGAACGAGGCTTACAAGTGTGTGGGTTGTACATTGTGTGAGAAGTCATGCCCTAACGATACCATCAAGATCGTAACCGAGATGGTGGAGGATCCAGAGACAGGCAAGAAGAAGCGCAAGCTGGTAGATTACCAGTACGACTTGGGCGACTGCATGTTCTGTGAGCTCTGTGTGAACGCATGTAACTTCGGTGCAATCAAGTTTGTCAACGATTTCGAGAATGCAGTCTTCGACCGCAACAAGTTGGTGATGCACCTTGACAAGGAGGTTTATAAGGGCGGAAGCCTTCCTAACCTCATCGATGGTGGTGCCCCATTGGAAATCGGTAAGTTTAACACCAAGACTAAGTAAGGAGGACTTTAGACAATGATAACAGCAAATTTGTTTATGTTCGTCATCTTGGCAGTAGTCATTCTTGGCTCAGCCATCATGTGCGTGTTCACCAAGCGCATCATGCGTGCGGCAACCTTCCTGTTGTTCGTACTCTTCGGTGTAGCAGGCATGTTCTTCCTGCTCGACTATACTTATCTGGGTGCAGCTCAGATTTCTGTATATGCCGGTGGTATCACCATGCTTTATGTCTTCGCTATCCAGTTGGTATCAAAGCGTACTCTCCAGGGTCTTGTGGAGCATGTCAAGGGTAGCAGGATTGTAGGTCGCGCACTCGTCTGCCTCGTTGGTTTCGTAACCTTGGCAGTCATCGTGTTGAAGAATCACTTTATTGATATGGCTGCAACCGTAGCCGACACCGAGGTGCCAATGGACCAGGTAGGTTCTGCACTGGTAGGTGCTGACAAGTATGGCTATGTATTGCCATTCGAGTTTATCTCTGTATTCCTGTTGGCATGTATCATCGGTGGTATCTTAATCGCAAGAAAGGAGGATAAGAAATGATTCCAGTACAATATTTCTTCGTGCTCTCAGCACTCTTGTTCTTCATCGGAGTCTATGGCTTCTGTACACGCCGTAACCTCGTTGCCATGCTCATCTCCATCGAGCTTGTATTGAATGCAGCCGACCTGAACTTCGCTGTGTTCAACCGCATCCTCTTCCCAGGACAGTTGGAAGGTTTCTTCTTCACATTGTTCTCTATCGGAGTAGCAGCAGCCGAGACAGCCGTAGCGCTCGCTATTATTATCAACGTTTACCGCAACTATCACAGTGACCAGGTGAACAGTATTGAAAACATGAAATTCTAAAAGACAATGGAATACAATTATGCATTTTTGATACTTCTTCTGCCATTCCTGAGCTTCCTGGTTCTGGGACTTGTGGGTATGAAGATGAAAAGACCGGTAGCAGCACTCATCGGTACCGTATTGATGGGCTGTGTATTCGCGATGTCTGTCTATACAGCATACGAGTACTTCTTTGCAGTGGGTCGCGATGCCTCAACAGGTATGTACCCAACTGTTACCGTATTTAATTTCACATGGTTGAAGTTTACTGAGTTGCTCACCTTCAACATCGGTTTCCGCCTGAGCCCAATCTCTGTATTGATGCTCATCGTGATTACCACCGTCAGCTTCATGGTTCACATCTACAGCTTCGGCTATATGGCAGAGCGCGATGAGAACTACAAGGTTGAGGAATACGAGAAGGGTATGCAGCGTTTCTACGCTTACCTGAGTCTCTTCACCATGTCAATGTTGGGCCTGGTAGTAGCTACCAACATCTTCCAGATGTATCTGTTCTGGGAGTTGGTGGGTGTTTGCTCATACCTGCTCATCGGTTTCTACTATCCAAAGCATGCTGCAGTACATGCCAGCAAGAAGGCGTTCATCGTAACCCGTTTCGCTGACCTCTTCTTCCTCATCGGTATCCTGTTCTACAGCTTCTATGTAGGAACCTTCAACTATGACTTGAATGCTCAGCCAGAGCTCAACTCTGCTTTGGCAGGTGCAGCTTGGGTAATGCCAACAGCGTTGTTCCTCATGTTCATCGGTGGTGCCGGTAAAAGTGCGATGTTCCCATTGCACATCTGGTTGCCAGATGCGATGGAGGGTCCAACTCCTGTTTCTGCGTTGATCCACGCCGCTACCATGGTTGTAGCCGGTGTATATCAGGTAGCCAGCCTCTTCCCAATCTGGGTACAGTATGCTCCTGAGACTCTTCATTATGTAGCTTACATTGCAGCCTTCACCGCATTCTATGCAGCAGCCGTAGCTTGCTGCCAGCGTGATATCAAGCGTGGTCTGGCTTTCTCTACTATCTCTCAGATTGCCTACATGCTCGTAGCGCTCGGCGTTTGCTTTGCAGTAGATAACCACCATGGTGGTTTGGGTTACATGGCTGGTATCTTCCACCTGTTTACCCACGCTATGTTCAAGGCGTTGCTCTTCCTCTGCTCTGGTGCCATCATCGTCATCATCGGCAGCAACTTCAAGGATTACATGGGCGGTTTGCACAAGTACATGCCTATTACCAACATCTGCTTCCTCATCGGTTGCTTGGCGATTGCAGGTATTCCTCCATTCGCTGGTTTCTGGTCAAAGGATGAGATTATCTCAGCTTGCTTCCAGTTCTCTCCATTCATGGGCTGGTTCATGACAGTGGTTGCCGGAATGACAGCATTCTACATGTTCCGTCTCTACTACGTCATCTTCTGGGGACAGAGCTACTATGAGCTTGATCCTGAGAACCGTCGCAAGCCACAGGAGGTTCCTTTCGTGATGTGGGGTCCATTGGTATTCCTCGCCATCATCTCTTGCCTCTGCGGTCTGATTCCATTCGGTCATTTCGTATCTGCTACAGGTCAGAGCTACGATATCCATATCGACATGAGTGTGGCAACAACCTCTGTTATCGTTGCTATCATCGGTATCGGTCTGGCTACTTACATGTATGCTCCTAAGAAGACTCCATTGGCAGACGCTTTGGCTAAGAAGATGCCTAAGTTGCACAAGGCTGCCCTGAACCGTTTCTATATCGACGATGCTTGGCAGTTCTTCACCCACAAGATTGTCTTCGGTTGCTTCTCAAAGCCAATCGCATGGTTCGACCGTCGCGTTATCGATGGTACCTTCAACTTCATGGCTTGGGGTACACAGGAGGCAGGTGAAACCATCCGCCCATGGCAGAGTGGTGATGTTCGCAGCTATGCTATCTGGTTCCTCACCGGTACCGTAGCATTGACATTGTGCCTGCTCGCACTTCTTTAATGAAAGTCTCACAATTAAGTAAATAGAAAAGAAATGAATTTAAGTATATTCGTCATAGTACCACTCCTGATGTTGCTCGGCCTCTGGTTGGCACGCAACGACAAGCAGGTTCGTGGTGTGATGGTAGCAGGTGCCAGCGTATTGCTCGGTCTCTCCATCTATTTGGTGTTTGCATTTCTCGAAGCTCGTGAGACAATGCCAGCCGACCAAGCTCCGATGCTCTTCACCTACTGTGTGCCTTGGTTTGAACCATTGCATATCAACTATTCACTCGGTGTGGATGGTATCTCAGTGGTGATGATTCTCCTGACTTCCATCATCGTGTTCACCGGTACATTTGCTTCCTGGCAGATGGAACCAATGAAGAAGGAATACTTCCTCTGGTTCACACTCCTGAGCATTGGTGTATATGGCTTCTTCATCTCTATCGACATGTTCACCATGTTCATGTTCTATGAGGTTGCGCTGATTCCTATGTATCTCCTCATCGGTGTATGGGGTAGTGGTGCAAAGGAGTATTCAGCCATGAAGTTGACTTTGATGTTGATGGGTGGTTCAGCCCTTTTGGTTATCGGTATCCTGGGAATCTACTTCTACAGTGGTGCTCAGACCTTCGAAATCCTCGATATCGCTCACCATACCAATGGTGCTCATGCGATTCCAGAGAGCGTGCAGAACGTGTTCTTCCCATTGCTCTTCATCGGTTTCGGTATCCTCGGTGCGCTGTTCCCATTCCACACATGGTCTCCTGATGGTCACGCCAGTGCGCCAACAGCCGTATCTATGTTGCACGCCGGCGTATTGATGAAGCTTGGTGGTTACGGTTGCTTCCGTATCGCCATGTTCCTCTTGCCAGCTGCTACTCACGGATTCTGGATCAAGGTGTTCCTCGTGCTGACTACTATCTCTATCGTATATGGTGCTTTGTCAGCATGTGTACAGACCGACTTGAAGTACATCAACGCTTACTCATCAGTATCTCACTGTGGTATGGTGCTCTTCGCTCTCTGTATGATGACCGAGACAGCCGCTACTGGTGCAATCCTCCAGATGTTGTCTCACGGTTTGATGACCGCCCTCTTCTTCGCCGTTATCGGTATGATTTATCATCAGGCTGGTACACGTGACGTACGTTATCTGGGTGGTTTGATGAAGATTATTCCATTCCTCTCTGTAGGTTATGCAGTAGCTGGTTTGGCTAACCTCGGTTTGCCTGGTTTCTCTGGTTTCGTAGCCGAGATGACCATCTTCGTAGGTGCCTTCCAGAATGCAGATATGTTCCATCGTGTATGTACCATCATCGCATGTACCTCTATCGTAGTAACTGCGGTTTACATCCTGCGTTGTGTTGGTAAGATCCTTTATCAGAAGGTTCCTAATCCAAAGTTGGAGAAACTTCACGATGCTACCTGGGACGAGCGTATCGCTGTAGCAGGTCTTATCGCCTGCGTTGCAGGTCTCGGTATGTTCCCACTCTGGGCAGAGGAGGTTATCATGGACGCTGTCGGTCCTATCTTTAGTGTAATCATGTAATAAATATCAGAAGAAATGAATTACAGTCAATTTTTAAATATGATTCCAGAAGCTACCCTGATGGTAGTTCTGTTGATCACTTTCATTGCTGACTTCTGCAGTTCCAAGAGCGCAGACCGTAAGTGGTTCAATCCTCTGGTATGTCTCTTGATGGTGGCTCACATTGCCATCAATATCTTCCCAACAGAAGCCACAGAGGCATTTGGCGGCATGTACACAACAGGTCCTGCTGCCGGTGTCTTGAAGACCATCCTGGCGCTGGGTACCCTCATCGTGATGGTACAGGCTAAGGAGTGGTTGAGCCGCAAGGACACAGCCTTCAAGGAGGGTGAGTTCTATATGCTGATTATCTCTACCTTGCTCGGTATGAACATGATGGTTAGTGCCAACCACTTCCTCCTGTTCTTCCTCGGTCTTGAAATGGCATCTGTGCCAATGGCTTGCTTGGTAGCATTCGATAAGTACCGTCACAATTCTGCTGAGGCAGGAGCTAAGTTCATTCTTACTGCTACTTTCTCAAGTGGTGTGATGATCTACGGTATCTCTCTGCTCTATGCTGCTTGTGGTACTTTGTACTTCGATGATGTAGCAAAGGTTATCTCTGCATCACCATTGACCATCGCCGGTATGGTATTCTTCTTCAGTGGTCTCGGTTTCAAGATTTCCTTGGTTCCTTTCCACTTCTGGACAGCCGATTCATACCAGGGTGCACCAACTACTGTTACAGGTTACTTGTCAGTAGTATCTAAGGGTGCTGCAGCGTTTACTCTCTGCGCTATCCTCATGAAGGTGTTCCAGCCAATGGTAGAGTACTGGACCGTGTTGCTTTACATCGTGATTGTACTTTCTATCACTATCGCCAACCTGTTTGCCATCCGTCAGAGCGACCTGAAGCGTTTCATGGCATTCTCTTCTATCTCTCAGGCAGGTTACATCATGTTGGCAGTGGTAGGTAACTCAGCGATGAGCGTGAGCGCCCTGACTTACTATGTATTGATTTACGTAGTAGCCAACCTGAGTGTCTTCACCATCATCTCATCTATTGAGGAGCACAACAACGGTACAGTTCAGATGGACAGCTACAATGGTTTGTACAAGACCAATCCACGTCTGGCATTCCTGATGACCTTGGCATTGTTCTCATTGGGTGGTATTCCTCCATTTGCCGGTATGTTCTCGAAGTTCTTCGTGTTCATGGCAGCAGTTGGTACACACGACATCCACACCACATTGGGAGCCTGGGCATACGGCGTAGTATTCATCGCGTTGGTAAACACAGTTATCAGCTTGTACTACTATCTGCTCATCGTGAAGGCTATGTTCATCAAGCACAGCGATAATCCGCTTCCTACTTTCCAGATCGCATGCTCAACCAAGTTGGCGCTTGCTATCTGCACCGTAGGTATCGTAGCATTCGGTATTTGCTCATTCGTCTTCGACTGGATTTCAGTTGCAGTGAATGCGTAAATCATCAATAATTTATAAAAATCCCAGCAATCGGTAAAAGATTGCTGGGATTTTTTTTGGTATTGTCTGAATTTTGCAGTAATTTTGCACCCCGAAAGAGGCATGGTGCCTCAAGTAATCAATAATAAATATTAATTAATCAATATAAAAAGGATGGATAAGTTACCAATGAATGATGTTCCGATGCTCGTAAGCGCCATCAACTTCCTGCTTCGTGACCACGAGTTTGAAACACTCGATGAGATTTGTAATCACTTCAATGTGAACCGTGCGGCATTAGAAGCCAAAATGGCTACCCAAGGATTTGAGTGGTCAGAGCAGCAGAAGAAATTCTGGTAAAACCCACACGCCCAGAAATGTATAGTCAGCACGCCCTGTAAGGGCAGAAGCTCCTAGCCCAGGGCAACACCTTGGGTAAATATAATTGCATTAAAAAAAAGCCCTGTAAGGGCAAAAGCTTTTAAAAAATATAAATTGTAAATTATAAATTAATTATGACTCCTCCTCGACCCTTGTGGAAGTCTGTACAAGACTATGTTTTGATTGCGATAGGTATGATATCCTACGCTATAGGATGGAACGTGTTCCTCTTGCCAACCAATGTAACAGCAAGCGGACTTCCTGGTATCTCCAGTATTATCTATTGGGCAACCGGTTGCCCTGTGCAAATTCCGTATTTTATCGTCAACGCCACCTTATTAATATGTGCGTTCAAGATTTTGGGAGCAAAGTTCTGTGTCAAGACTGTTTATGCCGTTATAGTGGTAACCATCCTGACCTCTTTCTTCTCCAGCCGTTTAGGTGATGTTCATCTTTTGGAAAACCAACCTTTATGGGCTGCTTTCCTGGGTGCCGTTTTCTGTGGCTGCGGAATCGGACTCGGTTTCTCGGTTGGTGGAAGTACGGGTGGTACGGATATCATCGCAGCCATCGTCAACAAGTATCGCGACATTTCTCTTGGTAGAGTGATTATGATATGCGACATCTTCATCATCAGTTCCAGCTATCTGGTGGTACACGATTGGGAGAAGGTGTTATATGGTTATGTAGTTCTTTGCGTTCAGGCATTCTGCATCGACCAGGTGGTAAACAGCAGAAGACGAAGCGTACAGTTCTTTATCATTTCACAGAAGTATGAGGAGATAGGCAAGCGCATCAATGTAGATGCTGATAGGGGAGTAACGGTGGTGAATGCCAGCGGTTTTTATTCCGGTCAGGATGTGAAGATGCTTTTCGTGTTAGCCAAGCAGCGTCAGGCTCCTGCTATCTTCCGTCTTATCAGCGAGATTGATCCCCATGCCTTTGTCAGTCAGAGTGCCGTTATCGGTGTGTATGGTGAAGGTTTTGACAAGATTAAATATAAAAGCAAAAAAGAGCACGGAGTATAATATTCCGTGCTTTTTTGTGTTATAACGAAAAATTCCCCAACCTGCTAGAAATAGTAGATTAGGGGATATTTGTTATGATATTCTGTTACTGAACTTTCGCATGTGGTTCAAGTACGGGCTGAAGGTCCAGAAACTCCTAGTCTTTTACCTTTGCTTTACCCTTCGGCCAGCGATTTTCAATTCCCTTCGGTCTGTGACCGTTGGCGAGGCTAACATCATTGCCTTAGCTTTCTGAGTTCTTCTATCATGCGGCCCAATTCTGAGAAAGTATAATCTCTATTGCCTGCGCTTTTTTCCAAAATCGAATGGTTGGAATTATCAATAGCGACAGACAAACTACCACCTTTCTTCTCAAAGTAAGAATGGAGACCTCTGCATTTGATAAAGAAGTCTATCTTCTTGCGATAATCACAACATTGGTTTAAATCTCTCAACAAAGGCTCTTGTTCTGTATACATCTTTGATGTATAATGGAAATAATAAAGAAAGAACAACTCGGTGCAAAGATGAGTTTCAAAGAACTTTACCTCGCAAAAGATTCCTTTCTTTGGCTTATCAATTATCGAAGCATACTTCTTTTTTAAACGAGCATATTGCGAACGTTCTGGCTCTCTATCCTTGGTATCCATGTCTATCACGCAGAAGATATGGCTATAACCAAGGGAGATGCCTTCTTCTATCTTATGTTCCAACTCCTTCAGACTAGTGTGCTTAGGATAGTCGGGCTTGATAGTTAAACCTTTCAGTTCATCACATAGCGACTTGAAATAGAAAAACTCGGTTGGTCCTTCTCCTAAAATCAGTATTGTATTTCTTTGCTTGCCCATAACTTAGTCCTCCAAATCTACAAATATAGAACCTAATTCAGGCTTTGCTCCTAATCTGCCAATTCGATACGAATTGTAAAGAGAGAGATTCTTATGCAAGCCATAAGAATCACCACGACTATACTCTGACGAAGCTGTCTCCTTGTTTTTCTCTACGAACCATACCACGCCGCGATTGTCATTAATCATGTCTTGCGACAGCAAGGTGGTCTCTTGGCTTGTAATCAACAGTTGCGACTGGTCCGAATTAAACAGGAAGATGTTGAGATAATAGAACAGCAAATCATAATGCAAATCTTCTCCCAACTCATCCAGGTAATAGATGTGGTTGCCACTTATCAAATCGTATAGCGTATCCAAAATACGAATGAACTTAAGTGTACCCTTGGACTGCAATTTGAGAGAAACATCAAAAGTTCCTTTCTCAGAATGATTTTCAAAGACTACCGATTCAACCGTTGGACGCAACAGTTCGTTCTTGACTGATGCCGGAATAGATTCTTGCTGAATATGCTCACGGAAATCCTGAGATAGCGAACGGTCTTCCAACACAGGACGAAAATCTGTGATATTCAAATCAGCCTTTTTCAACATCTGACAGAAAAACTGATGCTTGTTTTTGTCTTCATACGCAGCCTTTAGAATCTCAACGACACCTCTGCTTTCGGTATCACCATCCACATTATGGTAATGAACCATGATGTACGAATGAAGCTTTGCCAATGGCTCTATGTCTTCCTTAAAGGTGTTTTTAAGGCAAACCGACAGGACACTATGATTATTGAGCGTATTCTCACGAATACTGTCTTGGGTTTTTTGTAGCAAGCGAAGACTTGAACCAAACTTGATTTCAGCCTGTAGATTATCTCCCTTGTAGGTACGTTCGTAAAAAAGAGCCTTGGAGCCTTTAGGATAATAATTAAGCTCTTCATGGAGAACCAAGTTGACATCAAACTGCACTTGATAGTCATAACGAATTCCCTCTGCATAAAAGGAAACAAACATTTCTGTAGGTTCACTCTTTGTCAATGCAAAAGGAATGCATCTTGTAATCTTCATATTAGCGTTTCCCTTTGGATAAGCCAAAAGATGGAAAACCTCATCCAATGCCCAGAGCATGTTGGATTTACCAGAAGCATTCGAGCCATATAACACACCTAATTTATAGAGGCATGTACCATCAGGCATCTCCGCCACAAGTTCGGAAACGGAACCCTTTGCAACAAAGTTCAGCTCCTGTTTGTCGCCAATCGACAAGTAATTCTTTACCCAAAAATTTCTTATCATATTCTGAATATTTTGTCTAATTTCGTATTTTGCCTACAAAAATACGGAAAATATTTCGTAAATCGGATAAAATACCGCAGATTTTTTAGATTAATATGATATTTTGCTTGAAAAGGAGAGAATACGTTTACATATTTGTTCTTCGATAGAATGTCTTTTCCGAAATAATTGTAGTTCGCTCTATGAATATAGCTAAGGCAGAACCCTAAGATATTTACGAGTCTGCTGTTTTATTATGGTATGTTGACCATCAAGGGAACTCGTGGCGATAAGATGATATTGGGTATTCCTAATTTAGACGTTGGAACAAAAATAAGCATAGTAATAAAAAACTTTTTGTAAAAACTGTTGCAGAAAAAATCCCTTGTCCAAGTATCTATGTTTGGACAAGGGATATCTTAATTTTCAACTAGTTTAGACGGCTATTCCAGGCCATCACCAGGATTTGTGGTAGTACTACCACCCGAAGTTGAATCACCACCTGAAGTTGAATCACCACCTGATGGGATTGTTGTTCCACCCACCACGCTGCTAGCTCTTCTCACGCTAGCTACACTGTTGAGGTTGGCATTGCTCAAGATACCAGTGGCACGAGCACGGAGTTTTACGCTGCCAATGTTGTTGGCCACGCTGAAGTCAGCCTCAGTCTTTGCACCTTCCTTGTTACGGATACCGACCGAGAAGATGGCGAGATTGTCAATCTTCACATTCTTGCCAGCCAAGAGCTGCTCCTTGATACACTTTACCATCGCTGTCATCATGCCCAGGCACATGGCCTCAGAGAAACCCGTGTTATGCTCCTCCATGTGCTTGGCAAGAGCTGCGAGATCCATCGTTTCCTCCACTACAGGGTAAGCATACCACTTGCCGTAAGCAGGACTTTTCTTGTTCTTGTTTTCTTTTACTACATACTTAATCATAATGATAAAAATTTTGAGTTAACTACTGCCGATTCCGCTCTCCTCTTTACCCACAGCCTCATACTCTTCGCCCATAGGCGTATGAGAAAAGCTTCATCGCATAACCCCTTTGGATTACAATGCAAATATACCACTTTTCTCTTCGCCGACTATACGATGCCATACGTTGCGTGAGATAGCAAACGATAGAGGGACATTCTTAGTAGGAAAGCCTTTGCTATCCCCCTAGAATGCCCCTCTTTATCTTATGGCTCACCCAGGTATTCAGCGATTACCGCCACCTGCTTGGGTGTGAAAAACTTGTCCGACTTGCGATAGCCCATCTTCATCAGTTCCTCGCTCAACTCAGGATTGCGATGAATCCACGACATGAGATGATTGACTGCTGTATGGGCAGAACCTGCATCTGGAAAATACAACATGGCAAGCTCTGACTTGCCGTATGCCTTTACCTTGAATTCCATCATATTTTTCTCAGTTTTTACATTGATATACGATATAATGATTACAACCTTGCAGGGCGTAAGTATCATACTTAGGAGCCTTAAGTAGTATAGTTAGCACTCACAAAGATAATACTTACACCCCAAAAGCAAGATACTTATTTCTCCTCAACTTTAGCCTTACAATAAACGCCACGACGAAGAGGAGTGATGATGCGATACACATTGCTCATCTGGCTAAGCATCCTTTGTGCGGTTCGTTTGCTGATGTTCTTCGTCTCAGCGCAGACTAAGAAGTCGGCTGTGCGAAACTCGCCATCAGGAAGCGACTGGTAGACGCTAAGTTCATCAGCGTTTAAGTTCACGCCCGAATTGGCAAAAGGATTTTCATTCTCCTTGGCTAATACAGCATACACACGAGCCGTATGGTTGATGAGGCAACCCATGATGCTCATTGCTGTATGGAAATCACGGTCATCACACACCAAGGCTCGCTCATCAGCAGTGAAAATGTCATCCTTTTTGTTCCAATCCGACAAACGACGCAGGGCAGTCAACACCATCGCATAACGGAAGTTGGCAAGAGCCATACGAAACACAAAGGCATTGAAACCTGCTCCCAACATCTGGAACTGCTCGCAAAGTGTCTCTTCGTAGGTGGAGAGAAATTCCTGCTGCTGTGCCTTGCTCATGACAAACTGGATAGGATTGCCCTTTCTCTCCAACAGAGCGTGATAGAGAGGCAATAAGTCCTCGCCCATTTGCTTATAGGTGTCTTCCAAAGGGGAGTCGCTACGGGCAAATACATCGTGAAACTCCACCTTGTCGTCAGGCAGGTTGTAGAACTGGAATCTACTGCCCAAGCCATTCTCAAACGATGGGAAAAGACCAGGAATCTGGCCAGGGGTGCAGGTGATTAACACAGAGAGGCGTGGATTTTCGATGTCGATATGAATTTTATCCTTAATTCCGCAACACTATATTTAACATTATTTACAAGTGCCTGAGCAACAAAAAGTTACCCAGGATTTTGCCATGTCAGAATTTTCACTTACCTTAGTGTTGCGAAAAGAAGACAAGCAAAACTCTAATATGACATGGCAAAAGTACAAATAAAATCTGAGAAACTCACTCCTTTTGGAGGAATTTTTTCTATTATGGAGCAATTTGATGCTCTTTTAGCTCAAACCATAGATTCCACCTTGGGATTGAGATGCACTATGTTTGGTTATCAATATAGCGAAATTCTACGCTCTCTGATGTGCGTATATCTTTGTGGCGGCTCATGTATTGAGGATGTTACAACTCACTTGATGAAACATTTGTCTCTTCATCCAACTCTTCGCACTTGCAGCGCAGACACCATATTGCGTGCTATCGAAGAACTGACTTGTAAGAACATCACCTATAAATCTGCTTCTGGCAACTCCTATGATTTCAATACTGCAGACAAGATGAACTGCTTATTGATCAAAGCCCTGCTTGCTACTGGTCAATTGAAATCCGGTCAAGAGTATGATTTTGACTTTGACCATCAGTTCATTGAAACAGAGAAGTATGATGCAAAACCAACCTACAAGAAGTTCCTGGGCTATAGTCCAGGTGTGGCAGTCATTAACGACATGATTGTCGGTATTGAAAATAGAGACGGCAACACAAACGTGCGCTTCAACCAAAGAGAGACTTTGGAAAGAATCTTCAAGCGACTGGAGGCATCAGAAGTATATATATCCCGTGCCCGCATGGATTGCGGCTCATGCTCGGAGGAAATCGTAGATATGGTAGAGGCTCATTGCAGGCATTTTTATATTCGTGCCAACAGATGCTCTTCCTTCTACGATTCCATGTTTGCCTTGACTGGATGGAAAACTGTTGAAATCAACGGTATTGAATTTGAGCTGAATTCCATCCTTGTTGAGAAATGGAAA